>FWPV01005048.1_pt1 | contig 26082 bp, 26 predicted proteins | sample 2228371 | NCBI WGS metagenome assembly FWPV01 (sample SAMEA103939776, study PRJEB20133) | metagenome
GGGACAAAATGAATATAAAATTATCAGAAATAAAAAAAATGGAAAAGGCGTGTTTTGTTGAAAACAGTCACAGATACATAAGTGATAAAAAAGGGAGGAAGAGATATTTTTTTTTTACACCAATTGCGTTAACGTTAACGCAAGGATAAAAAAGATAATATATATTATAATGAAAGGAGACGGTATGATCTTAAGAAAAATCGGCGGACGAAACATCCTGATGCTGGGAATTATTGCGGCAACAAGCAGCTTCGGCCAGAACAGCGTGACCTTCAATATCGACGGTGCAACAACAGTGGTTGCTCATGAGATTTTCGGGGTCTTAATGGAAAGGCTCGGAAGGCAGTGGAGCGGCCAGGGAGCTATCTTTGTTGGAACCGGATCAAGTATCCCAAATACCAACGGCATGAGAAACGATGTTATTGAAGGATTCAAAGAGTGTGGTATCGGCTGCGCGCAGTGGCCGGGAGGCTGCGCTGCAAACGGTTACAACTGGAGCGCAAATAAAAATCCTTCGAATGACGTAGGTGTAGACCGGTTTATCCAATTCTGCAAATTAACGGGTGCGGAGGCTTTTATTTCACTCAAACCTACCGCAAATGATGCTGCTTCCAACGAAGCTTTCGTAAAATATATAATAAACGATCTTAAATATCCTTTGAAGTGGGTAAAAATCGGTAATGAAATCTGGGGCGGCTGCGGTACAAATTATACAAGTCAATACGAATCACACTTCAATACCAATTATGAGAAATTGAATGCTCTAAGGAATACAGAAAACGGAAAAAATCTTCGGATTGTGGCCGCGGCCAATTCTATGGAGGGAAATTACAGCTGGATTTCGGGTTATTACAGTAAATTCGGTAACAAAATGGATGGAATAGAATTTCACGACTATATTTATCATCCCGACAATATCAGCAGTTCCAACCCGACCATCGAAAATTACTGGACCATAATGAACGAAACCCTTGCCGGTGACTTTGCCTCGCATCTAAAAACCATTATCTCCGAAATGAACAAATCCGATCCTCAGAAGAGGGTAAAAATAGATATGGATGAATGGGGAAACTGGCTTCAGGATCTTGGAGACGGCTGGATGCAGCAGGTCAGCGTAATGGATGCCGTAGGCGCAGGCGCACACCTTCATCAGTTCATAAATAATGCCGACCGTGTCGGAGTGGCAGCTCTGGCGCAGGGAGTAAACGTAATTCAGTCGGTGATAAATATCAATCAGAGCGGACAGATGGTAAAGACCCCTACTTTCTATGTTTTCAAGATGTTCAAGCCCCATCATTCCAATAATGCCAGATTCGCGCCGATAACATCAAGCAGATTCGAGAATGCCAACGGCAGCACTCCCGTAGGAAACGCGGCCGCAACCGTGGACGACAGCGGCAATGTGAATATCAGCATGGTCAATGTCGACCTGTCATCGACCCGTCAGATAACCTTTACACTTACAAGCAGCAAGATTTCGTCCCTTTCCGTAAAGAGCGCGGAAATAATTACAGGCCCTGCCATTAATACCACCAATGATTTCGGCAAACCGGAACAGGTGAATATTCAACCTTTTGAATCATCCAATTACAGCCTCGACGGGAAAACTCTCACGGTAAAAATGCCTACAAAGAGCGTTATAATGATAAGGCTGAAATATCCGGTGCTGGCAAAACCTCCGGTTGCCGCCGGTAGTAAAGCAAATGTTCCTCTGTTTAATGTAAAAAGCTCACCTGACGGAAGGATAATTATCAATACTTCAACGAAAAGTAAAACACCTTTAAAGATTTCTCTCTACGGCATCGACGGAAGAAATCTGCTGAATAACGCCTCTGCGGAGGTGGAACCGGGCGTCTCATCATACTCTCTCGGAACCAACTTGAAAAAAGGTATATATGTCGTGAAAATAAGCTATGAAGGAATCGATATATCAAGGCAGGTTGTCATAGCGAAATAAAAAAACGGATATCGGCGGCCCCGGAGTAAGAACGAAGAATCGAATCATTGAAGAATGGACCGGATATAATTTAAATTAAGAATAAAAAAAGGAGTATTATGAAAAAATTTATATTATTTGTCGGAGGAATGGTGTTATTTGGCCTTAACGTTTCCGGAGCGCCGGCCGATCCCATGTGGATGTTTACAGAAGCAACGGATGAAAAAACGCTCATCTACGCATGTTTCCGTATCTGCGACACGGTCCGGAGCGGAGATTATATATGTCTGGCTCTCGAATCGGATCAACTACCCGATACGGGCGATTCGTATAACGGCTCAGTATATATTAATTTCGACTATAAGTTCAATTCAGATCCAATAGTCGTCAGGGATGAATTCGATACCAGTATCATTCTTTACAGCGATTCACCCCGTCCCGGTTATGCCGGATTCAAAACGGCATGGGACTATGGGATGACCGGTTTCCCTATATCAAGATATAAGTACTTGGTTTTTGCCCATAAAGGGCCAAATCCAAACCATCGGGTGACTGTAAAATGCTGGTATAACAGCGGTCAGTGCGGTGCGCCTTCTTTTAACGAATATCTGGGGCAATTCGACGGTTCAACCGAATGGAAACTTGATACAATAGAAATTCCTGAAGAGATCAGAAACAAACCCGATAAGGAAAGAAATACCAGCAAATATTATGAACTGGTTTTTATAATTAATAATAAAGACCCGAATGATACTACCTCCGGGCCCCCGGGTAATCTGAAGATAGACGAGATGAGACTTGTCGGATGCAACCCAATCGACACCTCTCCCGTGCCGCAGAATGTAAACGAAGGAGAGAAGGCAGTCTTCCGGGTGGTAACTTCCACTTCAAAAAAGACGGATAAACTTACCTATCAATGGAAAAAGGATGGAGAGCCTATTGCAGGAGCAACCGATTCCGTATATGCCGTTGCCTCTGTTACCCAGGAACATGTGGGAGTGTATACGGTTGATGTTACGGTCTCGGGAACCGGTCTGACGTTTACCTCTCTGGAAGCGCCCCTCACCATAGGAGCCGGCGTTGTCAATAAACCGCAGCGTATCGATAATATTGGAAAAATCTCTCCTGAGGACCGATCGAACTGCGGCTGCGGAAGCGGCACCGGTCTGGCATTACTGCCTCCTATCTGGTTTAAAATCAATGCATACCGGAGAAGGAAAAAATCGGTAAAGAATAATTAATAATTAAATAATGGCAAGGTTGGCCTACATAAAAAATAAATATAAGCAGGTAGGAAAAATTTAGATATATTATTGATGATGAATGTTTTTTGGTTGGCAACAGTACTAGTACACTATTACAATTATTCAACAGTCGTCGATTTTCCTTCGACGGGAAAGAGATTTCAAGGAGGTCGAGATGAGAGGGTGGGGACTTACAATAATATTGATGATGTTTATTGCCGATAGGGCTCTAGGCGCCGAAATCTACGTTTCTCCTACAGGCGATGACAAAGCTGATGGAACAGCAGCAGCTCCCTTTGCGACAATCGCCAGGGCACGCGATAAAGCCGACGAACTCAAGGGATCCGGCACGGTTAGGGTGTATCTACGAGGCGGTACCTATTATCTTACCACCCCGCTGGTCTTTACCGAAAAAAATTCCGGAACAGCAGCATCCCCGATAATCTATACCAGCTATCCGGGCGAAAAGGCCGTAATAAGCGGCGGAATTAAACTAAATAATCCCTCATGGACCCAGACAACTATAAACGGCGTTACGGTTCAAAAGACAACAATCGCTCAGAATCTCCATGTCGATCAACTGTTTCTTAACGGCAAACGTCAGATACTAGCGCGGTATCCGAATTTCAATGCAAATACCAAGATATTCAACGGCTATGCAAGCGACGCGCTTAATAAAGCCCAATCATGCGCAAATCCGGCGGAAGGCCCCGGATACTTTTTTGCGTTACATCAAAACCAGTGGGGCGGGGAGAGCTACTATTTCACCGGCAAGACCACATATCAGTGGGTTGGCGACAACAACCGGGGCGGCGCACCGCACAACACCTATCGTATGGTAGAGAATATCTTTGAACTGCTGGATGCTCCCGGTGAATGGTTCTACCGGAAATCGACAGGCGAACTGTGGTTCTACCCCCCCGCAGGTACCAATCTTAATAACGCAACAATCGAACTTGCATCAATCTCGCAGCTCATCCGTTTTCTTGGGTCGGGACCTAGCCCGGAAAAAAGCGTCAAATATATCATTTTCGATAACATCACTTTTACCCATACCTATCGCTCGGTTTTCGATAGTACAGGCCAGTTCTACGAACTGGTCACCGGATCGGACTGGGGAATTGTACGCAAAGCCGCTGTATTCATGCAGAACGCTGAAGAAATCAGAATCCAAAATTGTCTTTTCGATCAGCTTGGCGGCAACGGGGTTTTCATGAGCGGTTACAACCGTCATAATGTTGTAGAAAATTGTGTGTTCAAAAATACGGGCGCTTCGTGCGTCCTTCTTATGGGACTACGGAGCTCCATCCGATGTCCAAACAAATGGAACACTGCCGGCAACTCTCTCGTAGGAACCTGCAACAACGACCGGACACCCGGCCCGCTTACTCAGGAATACCCCGCATACTGCGTTGTAAAGAACAACCTTATGGATACTCTCGGCGTATTCGAAAAACAAACTTCCGGCGTATGCTTTTCGGCGTCCGAGTTCGACACTATCCGCCATAATACCATCGCCCACATGCCGCGCGCAGGCATCAACTTCTGCGACGGCTGCTGGGGCGGACATATCATCGACTATAACTGGGTTTACGATTGCGTAAGAGAAACGAGCGACCACGGCCCATTCAATGCATGGGGACGCGACAGAAACGCAATTTACGGCCAGAACGATATAGCCGCCTCACTTCTTGACGCGAGGAACCCGACCATCGTTCGGATGAACCGGTTCGAAGCGCCGCCGGGCATGTTCGGTATCGACCTCGACGATCAGGCGACAAACTATTATCAGGAAAAAAACCTCCTTATAGGCGGAGGGTACAAAGTGCAGTGGAACCGTCATAATAAGTATCTCAATGGAATTATACTGGGCGGAGGAAATGTCCAGTTTCACGGCGTGTGGGGGCCTCAATCCAACCATTACGGCGCACGAAATATTATATACGGAACCCAAACCTGTCTATACCAGTTCTGCTGCGGCAGCAATCCGACCCAGGTCGCAGGTACGGGAACAAAGTGGGACTCGAACATGGTTTACAGTACCGCCGGAACGCCTACCTGCTCGGATTGGGGCAATTGCAACTCCAATGTTTACACATGGGCGCAATGGACAGCCGCAGGGCTCGATAAAAATTCCGTTGTCGCAAATCCCAACTTTGCCAACCCATCAAAAACCTGGCCCGGCAGAACGCCCCCCTATTTACCCGTAGGCGATTATAACCCGACCAATACGGTCGCGCTGAACCAACTTAAATTCGAACCGTTTGCAATGGATTCGTTCGGAGTAATCGGAATCACTCCCGGCTTGTATACCGGAGTGCGTAAACCGGAACAACCGGCTGTTTCACCGTCCCTTTGGGCCTTTAACCGATCTGTCGCCATTAAATGCATGGGCCGCACGATCAGGGTAACGACCGGAAATAATGAAGACTATGTCCTATCGGTTGTGTCGTTACTCGGCCGCATAATAACAGAATATAAAGGATCCGCCAACTTTTCCTTTTGGCTTGGCGAAGAAATCGAAAGCGGTACTTATGTGGCTGTTATAAATGCAAAATCCGGCAGAGTTTCGCAACGCTTTATTGTCGACAGATAGCTGCCGCGGTTTTGTGATTGCGGCGGATCGGCGGAAATGATAAATTAGATATGCAGAATTTCATTGATTTCATTGTTATCATTAAATTTCTAAAAAGGAGTGATTTGTGGGTAAAATCATGTTCCTGACTGTTATTTTAGGAATCATTGCGTTTTACACATGCGAAAAAACGCCCCTCTCGGCGGAAAACGACTCTTCGCCTGAACCTCCGGCAGGCGGTACTCTCATCTTCGGCGAGGGATTCGGCTCCGGACTTTCCGGATGGGAGGGAGTATATATGATTTCTTCCGAAGAAAGATACGCGCAGATGCGTATAACCACAGAGGCCGCGCATAGGGGAAAATACTCCATTACGAGCGATTCCAACATGACCGCCTTATATCATATCGAAAACAACCGCGTGGAAAGCGGTATCGTCGGAGTGGAATTTTATATGATGGCAAAAGAGCCGTCTCAGATCAATTTCGGCATCGAAATAGGTCAGAACCCGGGATCGAGCGGAGCGGTGTCGCCGGCTTTCGGAATATTCTTTGACACATCGGATTCCCTGAAATGCATTTTCTTCACAAGCTGGCCCGCAAATGACGTGCAGAAAACGATAGCTCCCATTATCCCCGGTCATTGGTATAAGTGCAGAGTGGAGGTGGATTTCGAAAATTCGAAGGCTGCTTATTACATCGATGACGAACTCGTGCATACACAAAACTATCCAAGTTTCGGCAACGACGACATCGGTCTTATGGGTATCGACAGAATTCTGGTATTCCGAGGAAAATACGGAAGCCCATTCTCAACCCCTGCAACCTCGTCCGAAGGACCAAAACACTATTACATCGACGATATTGTTTTTTATAAAAGATAAAATCATGGTTTTTTAATATTCAAAAGAGGTTGTGACTATCCGATATTTAACTGTGGGGAAGAGATACTCTCCGAAACCAATTACCATGATCCTATGAAAGAGAATGAAAGAGAATAAGATAATAAGGGTAATGATACTCAGTGCTTTTGTTGCGTGGTTGCCGGAAGGAAACTCTGTATTCGCAGAGGAGGCTTCGGGAGTCAGAATAATCCCCACGGGCTGCGCCTCCATGGATATTGGAGAAATCATAGACGGATACGATAAGAATGCTGGCGACATAAGAATGGTACAGTACAACCGGATCTTTCTTCGCTCCGGAATGAACGTAACCCTAACCGAAAAAACCCGTTTCTGCGGCAGCATGGAAGTAAAAATTTTCAACGAGTTCCCCCGCCTGGTAAAATTAGGGGCCACCCGAAGGTATTATTACTATTATTATGTCCATCAGGCTGAACTGGTTCGAACCCTCCTTGACGGAAGGGAAGTGCGTCTTAACGTCGGGGGAGGCTATTTTCCATATAAATATAATCCCGATTCCCGCAATCTCGGCGAATACCTGTTCCGGAGCACAGCCTACCCTCAGACGCTTACCACCGAGTTCGACTTTTCGTTTGCCAGGCTTGCAGGACTCTATGCAAAAAGCAATTATAACCTCGGTATACACAATTTCAACTTAGACTTTATTGCAAACATCAACACCGAATGGATGGCGATAGGCGATCTTAATCTCACGTTTATCGGCTCATATAATCTGGCGGGCGTTTTTGAAATCGGAGCAGGAGCGTTTTTGGGAAGCGTGGTTTCTGCGGACGAAAAGACCACCACTCCGCAAAGCGACGCGAGCCGGTATCTAGAAGGAACCGACACTTCGAAATGTTACACGTTCCGGGGGACAAAAGTAATGGGCCGTTTCTCGTTTGATCCGAAAAAACTGCTGCCGTTTCCGGTTTTCGGGTCCGAAGACCTGAAACTCTATACCGAAGCTGCGCTCCTGGGAGTGAAAAATTACGGTGTAGCGCTTCATTCGCCGGTCTGGTACAACAGCATTCTCGAACGAATCCCTGTAATGATCGGATTCAATGTTCCGACCTTCAAACTGCTCGATGTACTGAGCATTGAAGGCGAGTGGTGGGGAAACCGCTACCCGAACAGTATGCAGGGAATTGTAGATGACGGCCTGCCGCTTCCCTTTCTCGAAGGAACCCAGGAGATTGATTCGACCAAATACAAGGAAGACAACATCAAGTGGAGCGTGTTCGGTGCGAAATCGTTTGCCAGATACTACCGTATCTCTTTCCAGGCCGCAAGCGACCACATGCGCACTTTCGCCTGGGACTGGAACCGCCAGGACTGGGAGGAGTCGCTCCGCAGCCCTAAAAAATGGTATGTCGTGGTACGGTTCGGCATTTCATTCTGAACGGCCGGAGGAAGCAGCTGATGAAAACTTTTATTCCCGGAAATAAAAAACGGTTGGGATTTTACAGATTCTTCCGTGCGGGATGTACCGCATGCGGCATAAGCATTGCAATATTATGCAACATCGAGACAGCGTCGGGGCCTACCCCTTATTCGGTTTTCAAAGGAGAAACCGTCTCCTCGTCTTCGGTGGAGGTGGGGCCTGGCGAGAAGCTGTTTGTGGTTCCGGGATCATTACCGATAGTAGGTTCGGAACGCACCGTAACTATTACTCCGGTTGACAACGATACGGTGTATATTAAGGGTGTAATCCAATCGTACGATAGTAAATCGGGAACCCTTAAAGTTACAGTAACGCAAACCAAAGGGGCGGGAACCTATAATTCGTGGAGAGTAGTGCTCGGAAAGACCGACGCAGAGATCCAGGACAGCATCCGTCAGGCGTATACCAACCTCAGATTCGGTATGTTCATTCATTTCAATATGTCTACTTTTGACCGGTGCTGCTGCTCCGACTGTTACAGCGTAACCGGCGAATGGGGATTCCCCAACGTCGACATAAAACAGTTCGCACCCCGCAAGCTCGACTGCGGCCAATGGGCCGACGTTGCGAAATCCGCGGGTTGTACTTACACAATCCTTACAGCCAAGCACCACGACGGTTTCTGTTTATGGCCTTCCGAATATACCGAATACTGCGTGAAGAATGCGGGAATAACAAGGGACGTCGTAAAAGAGTTTGTGGATTCGGCACGCTCCCGCGGTCTCAGGGTCGGATTGTATTACTCGATAAGAGACTTGACTAACGGCCATTCGGTCGGTTTTATCAAAAACCAGTTGACAGAACTGCTGACGAACTACGGAGAACTTATCTGCATCTGGTTCGACGGCTGGGGATGGGGGCCGGGTTATAACCGTGTTCCTTACGATACCATAAGGAACCATATAAAAAGCATACAGCCGGGCTGTCTCATTGTCGAAAACAACCATGAGTTCACCACAGTACACTCGGAAATCATCGAATACGAAATGCCGATAGACGGCCCGCCGAAACTCGGCAATGTCAAGCCGGCCGAAGGCAACGAGCCCATAAGACTAGACAAGTGCTGGTTCTGGCATCCAAACAGAGAGTGCGATATCAAAAGCGCCCAAAGCATTGTCGATCAGCTGAAAGAAAACAATTCCCGTAATGCCGCTTACCTTCTCGACCTGACGCCCGACACAACCGGGCTTATCCCACAATGCCAGGCCGAAAGAATGCGCGAAGTGGGAGAACTGCTTGGAATCGGGAAAAAATAGATATTGTGATTAAAGGAAAGGAAGAGAGGAAGTGTCAAAGGAAGTATATTTCAAAAAAACAGAAAAAATCATGTATATTATTTTTAAAAGGAAGTTTGTTCTGTACCCAAAATGCTAAATAATAGTAAATATGGATATTTTCGTTGACAGACAATCAAGGATTCCACCCTACCTGCAGATTAAAAATAAATTGCAGGATCTCATCGAAAGCGGTGAGCTGAAAGATAATCAGTGTATCGAATCGGTACGCGCTATAGCCAATACGGCCGGAGTCTCTCCGGCGACTGTGCAAAAGGCCTTTTACGAACTGAAACAGCAGAAGCTGATATATCCCAAAGCAGGGTCAGGATATTTCGTAGCCAAACAATCGGCCATCACAAACAATGTGTTCGTTTTTCTCCCCAGCGACCGGCTTACTTTTTTTACCTACATTCTCGACGGTATGTTCGAGGCGAACCGTTCCAAAGAACTCAACCTCCGGATTTACAGCCTTAACACGAACAAACATGCATGGGATAAAGAAACCGTCGAACTTCTGCGGGTTGCACGAAACGAACGATGCAGCGTAATCTTTATCGAAGAGCCTTTCGGAGAGGTAAGACGCGAATGTTTTAATACGGCGAAAAAGGTTCCGTTTGTCACCATAGAGTGGATTCTGGAAAACGCAATCAACATCGTCAACGACTACCGTAAAGCGGGATATAAAATGATCGAGTACTGCGTTAAAAAACGGAATGCAAAATCGATCATGGTGCTCAAGGGAAGAGAAAGTCAGTATAATGCCCACGAACGTATCATAGGAATGAGGGAGGCCGCAAAAAAGTTCAAACTTGCCGAAGGGAAAGAGATCGTTTTCTTCGACACCGATTTCGACGCAATTTCGGCCTACGAGACCATTACCAAATACTATAACGGAAAAGACAAAAAAGACGCTGTTATATGCGCCAATGATTATGAGGCAATGGGAGCAATAGGCGCGTTTCTCGAAAAAAGAGTGCTTGTCGGGAAAGAGGTGGTGTTGATAGGTTTCGGCAACATGATAGATTCGGTTACTTCGTATATCCCCCTAACAACCATGGACCAGCAACTACGGCTGATCGGAATAAAAGCCGTCTCTTCCGTAAGCGCACTTCTGAAAAAAGAAAAACCGGCCGGTTCAAACATCATAACGATTCCCACCCGGCTGGTCGAAAGAAAGACATAGACAGGAAATATGATAAAGAAGCATGGAAATATCAATACGATTTTGTACTAGAACACTATAACACCTGGGAGGAATCCTTATGGAAAAGAGTATGAAAGCCGCCTACCTGCCGGGCAATAGTACCGTGGTTATCAGAGAGGTACCCGTCCCGGAGCCGGGGCACGGCGAGGTGCTGATCCGAATGAAATCCTCCACCATTTGCGGCAGCGACATTCGGGCGATCTACAGGGAACATCTGGGTAAAGGTCCTGAAGGGTATCAGAATAAAATTGCGGGTCACGAACCGGCCGGACAGATCGTCAAATGCGGCCCCGGCATGCGGCGTTTCAAGGAAGGCGACAGAGTGGTTGTGTACCATATATCCGGTTGCGGTTTGTGTAACGACTGCAGGCGGATCTACATGATAAGCTGTACCAGCCCTTTGAGAGCCGCATACGGCTGGCAGCGCGACGGCGGCATGGCGCCCTATATGCTCGCCGAAGAGAAGGATTGCGTGCTCCTGCCCGATAGCCTCACCTATACCGACGGCGCGCAGATAGCCTGCGGTTTCGGCACCGTATACGAAGGTCTCCAGAAGATAGGCGTATGCGGAAGCGATGCGGTGCTGGTTACCGGACTTGGCCCTGTGGGGCTTGCGACTCTTATGATCGCAAGGGCAATGGGCGCACAGAAACTGATCGGCGTCGATACGGTAAAAGAGCGGTGCGCAATAGCTCTGGAGAAAAGACTTGCCGATCATGCGCTTGTTTACGGCCCTGAAACGCTCGGAGCCGTCCTCGATTTGACAGACGGAAAAGGAGTCGAACGCGCGGTCGACGCGTCCGGACATACGCTCGCACGTCAGCTTGCCGTCCGGGCAACCCGCAAATGGGGAAAAATCGTTTTCGTCGGCGAAGGCGGCACTGTGGAGTTAAATCCCAGTCCCGATCTTATCCACGAACAGAAAACCGTCTACGGGTCGTGGGTTACAAGCATCTGGCTTATGGAGGAGATTACCGAAAGGCTTGTACGGTGGGGGATACATCCCGAAGATCTGGTGACACATCGCTTTACCTTAGACAATGCGGCCGAAGCTTATGCGGTCATGGCCGGCGGAAAATGCGGAAAAGTGGCGGTTGTTTTCGACGAGGAGGTGAAATAATGAGCGCCGTAACAGGGGTTCTTGAGAGAGAAAAGGGAATCGCGCCGGAAAAGATTCCTGCAGTAATTCTGCCGGACGGAGCACGGTTGCCTATAATCGGGCTGGGGACATTCGGTAACGACCGATATGGCCCGAAACAGATCGCCGAAGCGGTGAATTATGCGCTGTCTGTAGGTTACCGACATATCGACTGCGCTGCAGTTTACGGCAACGAACACGCAATCGGTGAGGTACTCGAGCAAGCAATTCGTTCCGGTATAAACCGCAACGACCTCTGGATCACCTCCAAACTCTGGAACGATAAACACGGCGAAAAGGACGTAATTCCCGCATGCGAAAAGTCGCTCAGGGATCTGCGACTCGAGTATCTTGACCTTTACCTTATTCACTGGCCGTTTCCCAATTTCCATGCTCAGGGAGTGGACGTTACTTCCAGAGACCCCAATGCAAAACCGTATATTCACGAAAACTATATGAAAACATGGCGTCAGCTCGAACAACTTGTCGATATGGGACTTGTAAGGCACATAGGCACCTCTAACATGACCATTCCTAAGCTAAGGCTAATTCTACGGGATGCAGAGATTAAGCCCCTCAGCAATGAATTCGAATGCCACCCCCATTTCCAGCAGCCAGAGCTGTTTCGGTTCATGGTCGAGAATAACATTATCCCTATTGCCTTCTCTCCCATCGGTTCGCCATGCAGGCCGCAGCGCGACCGGACGCCGCAGGATACGGTAGATATCGAAGATCCGGTGATTGTAGAAATCGCCCGACGCCACGAGATCCATCCAGCGGAAGTATGTATAAAATGGGCGATTCAACGGGGGCAGATACCCATCCCGCTTTCGGTTACTCCGTCTAAAATTCTGGCAAATCTGAAAGCTGCGGTATCCGACCCCCTCACTGCCGAAGAAATGCAGAAAATTGCCGCTATCGACAAAAACTGCCGTCTGGTCAAGGGACAGGTGTTTCTGTGGAAAAAAAACCAGAGCTGGGAAGATTTGTGGGATGTAACCGGTGAAATTACACCTCCATAACTCTTTCCATATAAATTTAAGCAAGGAGACAAAGTTATGAACAACAATTCCGGAAAACCCGCTGTCATCCCGGCGCCCATATTATTACCGTTTATCCTGGTCACAACGCTATTTGCGCTGTGGGGATTCGCAAACGACATCACCAACCCTATGGTGGCTGCGTTCAAAAATGTTCTGCTTATATCCCATTTCGAAAGTTCGCTTGTGCAATTCGCCTTCTACGGCGGATATTGCTTCATGGCCGTTCCGGCGGCGCTTTTCATTAAACGTTACACTTACAAGTCGGGCATCGTAGTCGGCCTGTTTCTTTATGCGCTGGGATGTTTTCTGTTCATCCCGTCAGCACATCTGATGGCTTTCGGGGCCTTCCTGCTGGCTTATTTTGTCATGACCTGCGGCCTGTCGTTTCTTGAAACCAGCGCAAATCCCTACATTCTGTCGATGGGGCCTGCCGAAACCGCTACACGGAGGCTCAATTTCGCCCAGGCTTTCAACCCGATCGGTTCGCTTACGGGGATGCTTGTCGCAAAGAATATGATCCTTGCAAAACTCGATCCGACAACGGAAGCGGCGCGCCGGGCACTCCAGAAAAGCGACCCGTCCGCGCTCCTTAACCTCCAGCGTCACGACCTGAGCGTCATCACCGGCCCTTATATTACGTTAGGCATTGTCGTGTTTGTTGTAATGCTTATTTTTCTTTTTGAAAAACTGCCCCGCACAAGCGGCGAAGGAGACAAAACTCTACACATAAAGAGTACGCTCAAACGGCTTCTCGCAAACGGCAGATATGTCGAAGGGGTCATCGCACAGGCTTTTTATGTCGGAGCGCAAATCATGTGCTGGACGTTTATCATTCAATATGCCGAGGCGGAACTAGGCATGCCGAAAACCACCGCCCAGATGTACAACATGATCGCCATGGGGCTCTTTGTTACAAGCAGGTTTATATGCACCTATCTGCTCAAATATTTTAGCCCGGGCGGTCTTCTCATGTCTCTGGCCGTCGGTGGAGGAGGGCTGACGCTCGGAACTATCTTTCTAAAAGGAATGCCCGGACTCTACTGCCTGGTGGCTATTTCCGCATGCATGTCGCTTATGTTCCCCACAATCTACGGCATCGCACTCAAAGGAGTGGGCGATGATGCGAAACTTGGAGCAGCGGGTCTGATCCTGGCAATAGGAGGCGGCTGTCTTATGCCGCCCATGCAGGGTAAAATTTTCGATATGGAAGCGTTCAATCTCGGATTCATGGTGCTCTCGAGCGCACGGGCATCGTTTGTTCTGCCGCTTATCTGCTTTATCGTGATTACTGTCTTTGGAATGCGGACGCTTGCAGCGGAACGCCGTGCATCATGAAATAAGCCGGTAATATTCCATTCAATAGAGGAGAACCCTAATGCTTAAAGGAATTCCGCAAATTCTTTCCCCCGAACTTCTGAAAATACTTATGGAAATGGGGCATGGAGACGAAATCGTAATCGCCGACGGGAATTTTCCTGCAGCGGCAATCGCTCGGCGCCTCGTACGAAGCGACGGCAACAGAATACCGGAGCTTCTCAATGCTATCCTGAGTTTTTTTCCGCTCGATAAATATGTGCCGAAGCCTGTCGCGCTCATGCAGCTTGTACCCGGCGAAACCTACAAGCCGGAGATTTGGGAAACCTACCGTTCCATCTGTAAAAAACAGGAGTTCTTCACTGATTTCGAACATTTAGAGCGGTTTGCTTTTTACGAACGTGCCAAAAAAGCCTATGCCGTTATTGCGACGGGCGAAACCGCGCTCTATGCCAATATCATTTTAAAAAAAGGGGTCGTGGTATGATCGGAGCGGGACGTAAGTTTACAAAAGCAAAGAACGGAGAAACCATATATGAAGATATTTTCAGGAAACCGTTTGCGCGGCGGGTTACCTAAAATCGGCATACGACCCGCAATCGACGGTAGGAGAAAAGGAGTGAGGGAATCGATCGAGGCGCAGCCCATGGCAATGGCGCGCTCAGCTGCATTGCTGCTCTTCACCCTCCGCCATCCGAGCGGAGAGCGGGTTTAATGCGTCATAGCCGATACCTGTATCGGCGGAATCGCCGAATCTTCGGCTGCAGCCGAAAAATTCGCGAATGCCGGCGTGGCCCGCCTCGACGCAACCGGCCGTCAGACAAAAAACGGCATACCCGCGATCAAACCTTTCTGGGAAGTTACGGAGGAGGAGGTCGCGGTGTGCCTTTCGGCCGACTACGGTTACTTTCGCGGCGGAGGTTTTTCCACGACATTCGAAACAGCCGGCGGCATGCCGGCAACAATGTCGCGCATTAACTGGGTAAAGGGACTCGGACCGGTGCTGCAGATTGCAGAGGGCGAGACAGTGAGCCTGCCTGCGGAAGTCGGCTGCAAACTCATGGAACGCACCAACCCCACATGGCCCACGACTTGGTTTGTGCCGCGGCTTACCGGCAAAGGCGCATTCAGGGACGTTTACGGCGTCATGAACTGCTGGGGAGCCAACCACGCCGCGATAAGCTGCGGCCACATCGGCGCGGATCTCATAACTCTTGCCTCAATGCTTCGGATTCCGGTTTACATGCACAATGTTGCCGAGGATCTGATCTTCCGTCCGTCGGCATGGAATTCTTTCGGTACGGCGGATCTTGAAGGCGCGGATTTCAGAGCATGCGCCAACTACGGGCCGCTTTACGGAAGGTATTAGCGATGCCCAAGCGCGCGGCGAGGGATAGCTTCTGCACTCTCGATCTAGGTGCCGAAAGCGGCCGGGTGATGCTCGGAGAGCTCGAGGACGAGAGACTCCGGATTTCGGAAATACACCGTTTTGAAAGCATGCCCGTGCGTATTGCCGACGGACTACATACCGATGTGCTGCATATCTGGTCGGAACTGAAAGCCGGCATGGCTGCTACTGTGCGTGCTGCGAAAGGCCAATCAACAGCATAGGAGTTGATACGTGGGGTGTGGACTTTTCTCTTCTCGACAGGCATGGAGCACTTCTGGCCAATCCGTACCATTACCGCGACGCTCTTGCCGACGGCATTTTGCCGAAAGCACTGCGAAAAGTTTCGCGCGAAGAAATTTTCGAGCATACAGGCGTGCAGTTAATGCCGATAAATATGCTCTATCAGCTCTATGCACTCAAGCTGCGGAGGTTCCCCCTGCTGAAATGCGCCGGTGCGCTGCTGATGATGCCTGATCTCTTCAACTATTGGCTTACCGGCCGCCGGACGGTCACCGAATTCACGATCGCAACAACGACCCAGTGCTTCGATCCGCGGCCCGGCGGCGTTTTACAAAATGCAACCGGCTCTTGAATTGCAGGTGCCCTAACCTAAACAAATATTGTTTTTATTTTCGACCCCGAACCGTTTCCGCAGTTCTATTAGAGCCCGTACTTTCTCCGCGTCAAGTACATTGACATTTCCAAGGAATTTGGCTATGAACATCATTTTTGCATATAGCTCGAGCGCCTCCATACGGAGGAAGGCTTGATACGCGTGGACGCATGCGGAAAGAGTGTAGTGGTTTTCGAGGAGCCAGACGTAGTAGTCCTTGATAAAAGGAAGGAGCCGATCGGGAATTTCGTCTGTGGAGGGCGTGCCGTAGGGCACAATAGGAATTGAGCCCAAACCTATGACTATCTCAGGAACTACACATTCGGTAAAAGGAATTCCGGCTATAGCGTGCGCCGTAGCGTAAGGAGGATGGGCATGTAAAACCGTTCTGACGTCGGAACGCTCTTTAAGTACCCGAAGGTGCATTTTGATCTCGCTGGAGGGCCTCCAGCGGTTTTTTCCGGCGCGCACTTTTCCTTCCATATCGATAGTAAAGATATGTCGGGGGGGCAGCATGCCTTTTGAAACGCCCGTAGGGGTACAGAGAACCTCGTCTTCTCCGACGCGCCACGATATTTGCCGTCGTTCGCCGCCACCCAGCCCTTTTGCCAGCACATTATTCCGATTTTTACCATTATTCTCTTTGCCTTGAAAGCGCTTATTTTTTTTCTATGTCCACGAACAAACCGTCTCCTCGTAAATATTACTTTATTTTGATTTTTTAATAATTTTCCACCGCTCCTGGCTAAAGAAGCCGATCCTTGAATATTTTTTTCAAAGAAAAATTTTCAGGTTCATCGGTGACGACGACATTCGCTTCCTCGTTGCTGCAAACGAGTATTCCGGCAGAGGAAGAGATCTTCGAAGCATCTATCAACATCACGGTTTTCTCCGAGGATTCAATAAGAGCCCGTTTTACGGCAGCCTCCTCTTCGTACGGATCGAAAAAGCCCCGGTCAGGTACATACGTATCCGCCGAAATGAAAGCGTAATCAAAATGGAATTTCCTGATAATATCTATCATTTCCCGTCCGTATAGGGTCGAGGTTTTGGGGTTCAATCTGCCACCTGCAAGCACTACCCGAATATCATCCCTTACGGAAAGGTTTTTAAATGCATCGATGCTGCAGACAAGCACAATAACGTTAGTAGGGAAAATGGTTTCTGACAGATAGTATACCGTTGAACTGGAATCGAGGCATACGCCGGAGTTCTCCCGGATCAGGCGGTTGGCCTTTTCGGCAATCTTTCTTTTTGCCTCTACATTGACGGCCTTTTTCTTCTCGAAATTATATAAATCTTTCGAAAAATCGATTGACATGGCTCCTCCATGGAACCTGCGGATCAGTTTGCGGTTCTCGAGTTCGACAAGATCGCGTTGAACACTGATCCGGCTTGCATGCAACTCTTTTTCGAGTTCCGCAAGCGAAATCCGCTTCCGGGAGTTTACAAGGTTAAGGATACTTTTTAATCGATCGACCTTTAATGAAGTATTTTTACAACTCATTTTATAAAAATATACTAAATTATAACAATTATATCAAATTATTTCATTTACGCAACCGATAATGATTCAAAACAGATTAAAGAGGAAAAAGTTTGATGTGATTCTTTAAAAAAAAGATACAAAGTCCGTCTCCGATATGGAATATTACTATTAAATCGATTATATTATCTAAAAAGACAGCAAATTAAGGAAAAAAAATGAAAAAATGATGGAAGTGAGCTAGTACACTAGTATGATTTTTACCGTTAAAGAGGCTTATAGAAATGGAGCTGACGAAGGCCGGGAAAAGGATATTTTACATATTCCATCCTTTTTCAGCCGGTTCGCGGAGTGAGTAAGCGGCTTTGCCGTATGTACCCACAATATAAAAAAAAATAAATGATGTTAAGGTGCATCCTGTGTTGCATAACGCCGTCAGAATGGTTTTTCAGCCTCGAAACAGAAAGTATCTATTTTTTGTGATAATTTTTGAAATATGATAGCAAGATATAAAAATTTTTAATATTTTATTGATTAACTATTGAATTAATTAAACGAGAAGGGGGATTTATGATTCGGTTACAGCGATCGACCGCTTCGCTTGCGGCTGTTGCACTACTGGTTTGTATAGCCATGTCGTCGTTTTCCGCCACTTATAATATAACCGTCAACGGCAACACCAAACAGGGAACGGTTCCCCATTTCTGGAGCCGGTGTGTGGGTACCGGCGGCGCGCAGTTATGTCTTAGAAAGGAATGGAAGGAGGCTGCGAAAATAGGCGTGAAAGAGGCCGGATTTCAGGCGTTCCGCGGACACAGGATTCTAAGCGCGTCGAATCCTCTGATCTGGAACGGGTCAGGTACTCCCTCTTACAACTGGACTACATTTGATCAGATTTACGACTTTCTTGTGGATTCATTAGGCACCGTGCCGGTTGTGGAGCTGAGCGCTCAACCGAAAGCGCTCGAGACAAGCGGGGAGTGGAGCCCGCCCAATAATCTGAGTGTTTACAGGGACATGATTGAAAAGGTGGTAGCCCACTGTTTGGAGCGGTACGGGAAGGAAAGGGTTAGCAAATGGTACTGGGAAGTATGGAATGAGTGGGATTATACGGGCTTCTGGAGCAAAGGAACAGAACAGCAGTACTATGAAATGTACAAATACGCGGTGGAAGGAGCCACTAAAGCTTTCCCTGACGTAAAAATCGGCGGGCCTTCTACGACCGGTTCCCATGCATTGAGAGATTTCCTTAATTACTGCAAGTCAAATAACATCAAAGTGGATTTCGTATCGAACCATGCTTACGGCGGAGGCGCATCCGGCCCCAATGCCGATCCTGTGGTGGAGCGTGACGATAACCGTAGAAGATCGGACGAGATAAAGAATTTCGGAAAGAAACTGGTTTCGATGAATACCGAGTTCAATTCGTCTTATGAAGGCCAGGGTGGCAAAACCGGCGCCAACTGTTACAGTATGGACAATCATATCAACGCCCCGTATGTCGTCAAGTGCATAAAGCTCATTCTCGATGATCACACAGCCGGAACCCACCAGCTTCCGGAAGTCTTTTCATACTGGGTGATTTCGGACGTGTTCGATGAAGGATCCTATATCGAGAATCATAATATGGTTCCGTTCGGCCAGGTGTTCGGCCTTATCAATTATCAGGGGATAAGGAAGGCTACATTCAACGCCTTCAAACTACTTCACATGATGGGTACTATTCGGTTATCGCTTACCGGAGGCACAGGCGACGCAGACGGCGTAGACGGTTTTGCGACTATAAATGAGGAAGGAACGCAGGTCGCCGTTATAATTTACAATTTCTACAAGGTTCTTTCTATAACCGGAACCGACGAGGTCAATCTTACGGTAAACAACCTTCCGTTTCCTCAGGGAGAGGTGGAGGTGCGTCATTACCGCATCGACGAAACCCATAGTAATCCTTACAGCGTATGGGTAAACCAGGGAAAACCAGTCAAGCCCACAAACGCGCAGTGGGACGAGATGCGCGCAGCATCAGAACTTGCAGAATTGAATCCGAAAAAAACTATAAACTATTCAGGAACCGCCTATATCGAAAATTTCACTCTTCCCAGACAGAGCGTTTCGATGCTCCTTTTTAAAAGCACATCGGGTACATCGATAAAAAAGAGTATAAATACCATCCAATCCGTCGGGCCGGCAAAAAGCCTCTCTTTTTCCGATGGAGTCGTAACCGTTTCAAATGAAAAAGAACCGGCTTATATTTACGTTTTCGGAATTGACGGAAAGCTTCTCAATAAATACTCCATAATAAAAAAATCATTGGATGTAAGAAAACTAGTTAAAGGAGAAGGGGTTTGCTTGGTGGAAGCGCATTGCGGAACAGAACGGATTATAGGAAAACTCGGCAAGGTAAGGTAGTTTCTGACTACAAGGATCAGGGGGACTGAACGGATACTGAAACGGCTGACTGTTGTGGATGGGCTGTAGATATGTATCGGGACGAGACACTGTGTGCTCTTCGTATGCTCCGTGGTTTATTTTGTTGTTTTGTTCCTATGGACAACATGCGTTTTTTTGCATTAAAGGCTGGAACCGCAATCTTCCGGATTCCGCGGCCGGTTTGTGCGCAATCTTTTAATATGTAAACTCCCTGAGGAATGCCGGCGACGTCTATATTATCATCCGTAAACCGTGAACGCGCGATCGATCTTCCCGTAACGTCAAAAAGACGATACCGGTTGCCGTTATCGTTTAGAAAGAGTACCCCGCCGACGATTCGCGGGCCCGTCGGGTGAACGCCTCCTTTGGTCGCTCTATTATTGATCCCGGCCGTCGACGACAAGCCGTCTTTAATGCCCTGCAAAAAGCCATAGTACGCGGGTTTGGGCTGATACTGTTCATTGAACAACAAAGCATTCTGTCCCATTCTCCAATATGCATTGCTGTTATCGGCAACCCCCCACAGACATATCCAATCCGCACCGCCACGACGGCCGCTGCGGCGAAATCATGCAAAGCTTTTTTCTGCGCGCTGTCCATTGCCGCCGACCAATGCGTAGTCTTTGCAGGCGCTATTTGATCGGTGTCGCCATAATCGACTTCGGTAAAGTACACTTCAAGACCGAGTTTTTTATACTCCGACACCGCCCTCGTCAGAAGCGACCAGTCATACGTACGGTCGAGCCTGAAATGGCCCTGAAACCCAACTGCATCGATCGGAGCCTTTGTGTTGACCAGATGTTTTACCAGTTGGTAAAAAGCCCGTGCCTTAATGGAATTATCCCAGAATTCAATATAATAATCACGCAACTCCAGTTTTGCCGACGTTTTCGAGCGGGTTATTTCGAAAGCCTTCCGAATATACACCGGATGCTCGTTATATACTTTCGCGTTTCCGGTAAGGCCAGATTGATCAACTTCCCAGCCGAGTTGCTGCCAGCGGCATTCAGCCGGATTCGACCAGTATTTGCCGTCCCAGGTAAACGCCTCGTTGACCACATTCCAATATGTCACTTTCGAGGCGTTGTTATTCGCGGTGATTGCTTCAGTAATCCAGCTCTTTAACAGATCTTCAAGCTGGGCGTTCGTCCATGTTCCGGAATTAAACCAGTCGGGGAAATAGGTTCCCGAGCCGCATAAAAGATGTACTGACGTTTTCTTATTGTTCTCATATGCCCAGTTGATCACTCTGTTCATGTCGCTGATATTATAGGATTTAGGATTCTGAGCTGTGCCTGTCCACGCACCCCATGCAGGGTAAGCCGTCGTTTGCACCAGACCGAATTCGTTTTGAATGGTTTTCTGAACCTGTGACGCCGATTTCCAGTTGAAAAGCCCCTCCTTATCGGCACTTCCCACTTCAGTGGTGGCCCCGATTAAAACTTTGGTACTACTGAGCCCGGTTCCTGACGCCCGGACAGAAATAGGATAAACAGCATTGGTAAATACTACCAATGCCGCTGATAATAATAATGACATTTTTTTCGCTTCCGACATAGGAATCTCCCAGATAAATGGAGAGAATTTATAAAAATAATTCATTCTTCTCTTCTTTTCTTCAGACCTCACCCACCTCGACAGGCTCGGTGCGGCGCCCTGCATCCCGGTTCGACAAAGCTCACCGCGACGCCTTTCCTGTCAGAGAGGGGAAAGGTTACATGGCAACTTTTATATTCAGACCGCCCCGGCAAGCACTTCCGCGCAGGAATCGAACTTCAGAAGGTCGTTACGGCTGCTTTCAATAATAGGTACGTCGCCGAGTAAACCATACTCCGTCTTTTTTTTCTTTAGTCATGGCCCACACCTCTGTTGAAATGGGCGCATTAAAACTTATCAGTAAATCTTTACGTTATTACCCGATGATAATAGAAATATACAATTTTCGGAAAAGAATCTCCCGCCCGGCAAGTCGGCAGGGTATGAGATTGTTCAATATTAAAAAGATTAAAGATTCAGATAAATTCATCGGACAGATATGAATTCACTCCGTGTTCTCCGTGCTCCATGGTTTTTATCTTGATCTTTGATTTATGATTAATTTGTGTATTTTGTAAAATGATATGATTGAAAAGATATATATTTTCTTCGTGTCCTTCGTGGTTTAACATTCTTCTCTTAACTTCCGCGATAACCTATGAATTAAAAAAATATAAACTGATACCGGAGGGGAGGGAAAAGCCTGTTTTGCTTATACGGCTTCCTGAAGCTTCAGAGCTTTATCCACGAAATGGCGGATAAGTTTCCGGTTTGATGGGCTTATATTGGTAAACTCTACCCCTATATCTCTGTGGTTTCGGTCGGCTTTCTGGATATGGATTACACGCGCGTTGGTTCTGATGATAATAATGGAATCCGGCAGAAGAAACGTAAGGCGGAGAAGCTGGTTTGCAGTAAAACGTTTTGTTGCTCTGAACATCATTCCGCTTTCGCTCAGATTGATAACATTGCATATCTCCGCAAGTTCGGGCTGCGCAATATGGAGGGCGGAGGTATAAACCTCTACAGTAACGTCGGTTTCGATACGTGGATGTTTTCGTCGTTCTTTGTCAGACATATTTAATATTCTATCATCCGGGATATCCGGAAAACAACAGGCTAATAATTTTTTAGAATTCTAAGACAGCCGGAAGGATTCAGGTTTTTAAAAGAATATCAACCGGATTTCCGGTACTTTTTCTTTCTTTTTTCAACCATTTCTTTGTAAAGTTTAAGATAATTATCATGACGCCAGGGAGCAATTTCCCCTTTTTCTTTTTTCTCCGGAACACTGCAACCTGGTTCTTTTACGTGGATGCAGTCATTGTAACGGCATGAGCCTATACAAGCGGTAAGTTCCGGAAAGTATAGTACCACATCCTCTTCGGGGATAGCGACAGGGTCGATAAAAGAGAGGCCGGGAGTGTCCGCAATATATCCGCCGGAACTCAATTTAAGCAATCTTACGTTTGTTGTAGTGTGTGTGCCGCGCTGCGTCCTGGAACTTAACCGGCCGATACGGAAATCCGTATCGGGAAAAATTACGGACAACAAAGCGCTTTTTCCGACGCCGCTGGGGCCGGCAAATGCCGTTATCCTGCCCTTACAGAAATCTACAATATCGCCGACGCCTTCTCTGTTTACGGCCGATGCAGTGAACACTTCATAGCCGGCAGAGCTGTAGACGTCAATTATCCTGTACATGGCATCCTTTTCTTTTGCCGAAAGCAGATCGGTTTTATTGAAGACAATAACCGGCTGCAGATTATGCGCATGCGTATTAAACAACAGCCGGTCGAGAAATTCGAGGTTGAGCTGCGGCTCCTTATATGTAAAGGTACACAAAATATGTGAACAATTTGCGACCGCCGGGCGCTTTATCAAAGAACTTCGTTCATTTACAGAAGTTATAATTCCTTTCGGCGGCGACTTTTCTATAACCTTGACGTCTACTATATCGCCGGTATAGACCTTTGAACCTGACGCCTTCAATGCTCCGCCGGTTGTCGCCGTTATCTGACCTGCCGTCGGCGTATCGACTATAAAGTAATTTTTTTGCTCCTCGATAACTCTTCCGTTTAGGACCATGAATGCACAACGCCTTTGAATTCGGACTTCGATCTTAAATTGTATTTTTTCCGGATCATTCGCAAGTGAGATAATTTATATTTTGAAACGGTTTTAAATAAAGGCGGTTTATGCGAAATATTTATTTTGATGTTGTATGCGGCGCATCGGGCGATATGTTGCTTTCATCGTTGATCGATATTGGTTTTCCACCGGAGATGCTTGTTGAAACACTTTGTACATTGCCGGTTGAGCCTATAACTCTTGAAGTTAAAAAAATACAGCGTGGGGGTATAAGCTGTACCCTGATTATTCCCGGGTTCGGAAATTCCGCAGAATCCCGGCGCCTAAGCGACATTATCGAGATTTTAAGGAAAGGTTCCATTCCTCAATCCGTATACGAAAAATGCGTAAAAGTATTCGACCGGCTTGCCGACGCCGAAGCCAGGGTACATTCCATTCCGAAGGAACAGGTACATTTCCATGAGATCGGTGCACTCGATACAATCGTAGATATTCTTGGTGTATGCATGGCTCTCGATTACTTTAAGATCGATAAAATTTTCTTTTCAACCCTTACAGACGGACACGGTACAGTGAATGTCGCTCACGGCGTTTTGCCTGTGCCGGTACCTGCAACGGCTGTTATGATCCGGGGATTAAGGATAAAAACAATAGATATCCCCACCGAGTTGCTTACGCCGACCGGTGCCGCACTCCTTACGGCGCTTGGAGAACAGGTATCCGATACTTTTGAAGGTAAAATATTGGGAATAGGATACGGATGTGGAACAAAAGTTTTCGGCGATTATCCCAATTACATCAGAGCGATTCTTATAGAGAAAGAACAGATCGAACCTTTTCCGGCGGAAGAAAACGTGGTTATGCTCGAATCGGATATGGATCATATTTCAGGAGAGGTTATGGGCGATGTAGCGGGTAAGCTTTTCGACGCAGGCGCTCTTGACGTAAGCTGGATCCCCCTCTACATGAAGAAAGGACGTCCCGGATACAGATTGTCGGTAATTGCCCGTGACCCCGACGGAATGAAGATGGCGGATATTATAATACGACATTCGAGAACACTCGGCGTACGCATACAGACTGTCCGCAGGATAACCGCCCAAAGAACCTTTTCCAAAACAGTTTTTGCCGGAGCAGAGTGCACAGAAAAAAGATGTATCTATAAAGGGTATGAATTTTCGAAACCGGAGTATGAAGATCTTGCCGCCCTTGCTCAGAAAAAAGGGTGCTCTCTGCTTGACCTTATGGAAGAGTATATCCGCAATAAAAAATGACTTCAGGTATATTTTTTATAGTATCCGTTTTGTGAACCTATATTTCTTATTCATATCATAAAGAACGCAGAGAGCACGGAAAACGCCGAGGCGCAGAGGATATTCGGCGCTGCAAAATTATTTCACAACCAAAAACTTCAGAGGCTGATTTGCTGTTTTAATCAACACGCAGCAACCGGAGACGGCAGGGATACTGTGGTCATTTAACAGAAAGTATACTTTATCGCAGGCGGCGTATTCCGGCGATATTACCCTTCCGTCAATCGAATAAAGACTTATAGGAAGAGGCTGCGGGGGTTGTAATTCATTCCGTTTGATATATCCGTACGCAGGGTTTGAGAAAAGAATTACGTTGACACTGTCTTTTTTCCCCATGTAATGGCGTACATAATCTACGATAAGTCTTACCGGGAAGGTTGTACCGGAAGGATCGCCGCCGTTGTTCCCTCCTATAGCCTGATTGATAAGCATATATCCCGGCCGCCGGAAAGGGTTCTCACCATTCGGGCCTGTACCGTCCGCATTTGATACATTGTAACTATTCATCAAGACGCCGTCGAGCCAGATATTTATTTTCAACGAATCCCATTCCATTGTCCATATATGAAACTGTTCGGCCCAGTTTGCGTCGACCGCCTTCGTTTTCGACGTCCACCTCTGGTTGCCGTCCATGACATTAAAAAGACATTTCCCCTGATAATATTCCATCATATCGATTTCTCCGCCTTTGGGCCAGCCGCCGCTATTGGGAAGCCACCACCATGCAGGCCAGCTCCCTTTTCTGATATCTATTTTGGCGCGAATTTCGAACAGACCGTATTTGAATGAACGCTTTCCCATTGTTCTGATATTTGCCGACGTATAGTTACAACCGTTCATAGGTTCCCTGTGTGCCTCGATGATCAGAAATCCGTTTTCGACACGCGAGTTCTTCTCCCTTGCCTCTGCATAATATTGCAACTCATTATTTCTGACACTGCAACCACGCTCATAACCCCAGTCTTTCGAATTCGGCAGCCCGTCAATCTCGAATTCATCCGACCAGGCCGACTCATACTTACCGTAAGGCGGCTGCGCAGCGGTAATGAAAATAAAACCTATAGCCAAAGACAAGCAGAAAAACAAGTTAACAAACATCCACAAAAAAATCTCTTTTACTAAGAGGAAGTAAGTTAAATAATGTTTAAATATT
>FWPV01005282.1_pt1 | contig 26071 bp, 20 predicted proteins | sample 2228371 | NCBI WGS metagenome assembly FWPV01 (sample SAMEA103939776, study PRJEB20133) | metagenome
AATATCCATATTCCTGACCCGATGCGCTTTTTTGAGGAAGTCACTCGATATAAAGTGTTGCAGGGAAACTTTCCTCTCGATCTTGTGTTAATACCAAGTGAATTAGACGCTGCCATCGCTGCCTACTGTGCCTGGATGGCAAAAAACAATCCATCTTCCATCTCCCTAATTGGAGATGTTGACGAGGGACAGATCCTCATCCCTGTAAAAGAAATGAAATCTCGATACTAAATCTATCAACGGTGGTTTACAGATGCAGAAACGAAAAGTTAAGCTGATCGTAAATCCCAACGCGGATTTAGGGCGCGCGTGGCATAAAGCCTCCAATTTACGTCCCATTGTGCAAGAATTTGGCGGTGCAGATTGGGCGGGAACCGTCTATCCAACCCATGCAACGGAACTCGCCAAACAAGCCGCCTTGGAGGGCTATGACCTCATCATCTCTGCCGGAGGTGATGGAACGACTCATGAAGTCGTAAACGGCATAATGCAAGTACCTCCCGAACAACGACCCAAACTTGGCATTGTCCCGCTGGGTTCGGGGAACGATTTTGCTTTTGCCGTCGGAATGAACCCAGAACCCGAATACGCCATCCGTCAAATTTTCACCGGCCAACCCAAATGGATTGATGTCGGTCAGGTGGAAGATAATCAGGGACGGGTGGAATACTGGGACAATGCCCTCGGAATTGGTTTCGATGCAATTGTCACAATCCGTTCCCGCAAGTTCACTGCTTTCAGTGGTTTTTTGATCTATCTACTGGCTGTCATGCAAACCATCATCCTCAACAGCAAAGCTCCGAATTTCCATATCAAGACCGATCGCAACGCGTGGTCAGACCAATTACTTTTATTTATCCTTTGCAATGGCAATCGCGAAGGAGGGGGCTTCCATGTTTATCCCCCTGCAAAGGTAAACGATGGTATTCTCAATTATGTCGGGATTCCTCAAGTTTCGCGTCCGATGATGCTGCGCATTTTACCCGAGGTGATGCGGGGTACTCATCTAAACCTAAGTTTCACTCGGTACGGGGAATTCACCCAAATGGAAATCCAGTCTAATCAAAATCTGGTTATCCATACCGATGGCGAGATTTTTTCGGGATTTGGCATGGCTATCCATTCGCTGAACGTCAAACTGATCCCCTCTGCCATTCAAGTGGTAAGCTGATGAACTATGCCTCACTTGTCTCAGAGTTTGAATAAGTATGACCTTAAATTTCTGAAGATCATTGCCCGGTTATGGGGCTTCGATGTATCTTTCAACGATAAAAAGTCAGCGGTTGAACAACTATCTCAGGAGATGACCAATCCCCAGTACATCAATCATCTCCTTAGTAGCCTTTCGACCGAAGCACAGACCGCTTTACAAGATCTAGTGGTTCATCACGGTCGGATATTGCTCTCAACTTTTACCCGCAAATACGGTGAAATTCGCAAAGTTGGCGCAGCGAAAAGAGATCGTGAGGAAATCTTTCTCAATCCCCAAAATGCATCCGAAATGCTCTGGTTTCGAGGGATAATTTACCAAGATTTTTTTGAGGGTGAGAAAGAAATCGAAGAATTTGTCTACATTCCAAGTGATTTACTTGCTCTCTTACCAATATCATCCATGGTGAATTTACCACATTTTACAGATACTTTGCCTGCGCAGAAGATCATCACAGAATTCTCAGCTCAAGATGCTCTCCTGGATGACGTTTGCACCTATTTAGCCTGGCTGCGTAAGGATCGACCTAGCGCGGATCGCTTGTCAGAAGTTTATCAACATCTGATTCTAACCAAAGAGCATTTTGATCACTTGCCCGTTCCGATAAGTCTTCAATTCTTAAATTCACTGCTATCTGATGCTGGTTTGATTGACTCACAGGGTTCAGTGCTCCCCGATCAGACACGCACGTTATTATCTTCACCTCGATTGGAAGCAATATCACGCCTATACGAAGTTTATACCCAATCTACTTCCATAAATGAACTAAAGCAATTGGAGCATATCGAATCCGTCGGAGAATGGGATAACAATCCTATAACTGCCCGCGTCTTCTTGATTGACCAACTGAAAGCATTAAAACCTGACCAATGGTATGATCTAGATGCATTTATCCATTTTATTCATGACACCTATCCCGATTTTCAACGCCCTGCAGGGAATTACGAGGTTTGGCTGATCCGTCGTAGATCTGACGGGAGCTTTTTACACGGATTCGAAAGCTGGTACGATGTCGATGGTGAGCTCCTGCGTTATCTAATCCTTGCACCCTTTTTCTGGTTTGGCATTCTCAACCTTAGTATCCACTCCGAAAATCCGTTGAGTTATGCTTTTCGAATTACGCCTATCGGGGAAAATTTATTCCACAACAAAACATCAGTCATCTCTTTAGAGGAGAGAAAAGATGAAGAAATCCAAGTCTTTTCATCAGGTGTCATATCCATTCCACGCCGTTTTCCACCCTCAATTCGTTATCAAATTGCCCGTTTCTGCGATTGGATAGGAATAAAAAAAGACTGTTTTCTTTACCAAATCACCCCTCTCTCGTTGGGAAAAGCCCAGCAAAACAATCTCAAACCCCAACATTTGATTGCTCTATTACAAAAAAACAGTCAGATTTTACCCCCCCACGTCATTCAAGCAATCCGTCGTTGGGCAATAAAAGCTACTGAAGTTAAGATTAAACAGCTTTCGGTCATCCAAGTTCGCTCCCCCGAAATTCTTGACAGACTAATAAAGAGTCACTGCTCGAAATATATTCAGCAAATTCTCAATCCCACGACTGCAGTGATTATTGCTGGTCACGAAAAAGATTTCGCTGAATACCTGCTAACAATGGGAATACTAAGCGAAATTGAAATCTCCCGGAAGCCCCAATAATCCATTCTGTTTGTACAAGGCATTTTCAAATAGATTAGCTCTATTAGGATTTTTTCGCTTGGCGCTGCTGGAATCGGCGAATCACCCTTAACCATGCCTGAGTAGGTGTTTGAGGTTTACTCTTTTTGTGGCTATCTTTACTCATCAAGAAAGCAAAATCCTCAAAAAGTGCCCCCAAAGGAGATTGGGGATCGGTATACACCGGCGGCGCGCCAACATTGATGGCTTTGACCGTTTGTTCAGATGCATAGGGAATCTGGAGATCAATTGAGCGTCCAAGCGCTTTCTCAATATCGCTCCTCGGTAAACCGCCCTTAGGAAAAACCCAATTCTCAACTACACGGATGATTTCTTTAGGATATTTCAAATTATCAAAAACGCCTAATGCACAAACGGCTGCCCTTACCGCGGCTAAATCTGGCGAGAGCATCATAACGATCTCATGGCTGGCATCCAATCCGGCTAATGTCGTCTCATGGAAATCATGGGAAAGATCGAGAACGATATACGCATATTGCTTTGCGAGAAGGCTTAATACATGAGCAACTTTTTCCCCCGTCAGATACTCATTTTGTTCTGGTTGAGGAGAAGAAGCCAAGATGCGAACCCCACTGCTGTGCTGAAGCAATGTTTCATGGATCACCAATGGTTCAATCTCTTCAATCGGTAAACGAGCCAGATTCGCCCACGATCGACGATAAGGCAAATTGAACATCAATGCAGATTGCCCAGCCGCTAAAGCCAAGTCCACCAATACGGTTGGCGCGCTCCACAATCCAGCTAAACCACTGGCAAGATTGGTAGCCAAGGTCGTCACACCCACCCCGCCTCGTAAGGAGAAAACAGCAATGATTTTTCCATTGGCTTGAGTTTCAACCTCGGTTTCAGGCGCTCTACGGCGCATCAATGCCCTTACATGGGCAATGAGCTCATCTGGGGCAAATGGTTTTGCCAAATAATCATCTGCGCCAGCATCAAAACCCTTAATTTTCTGCTCTACGGAGCTTAGCGAAGTCAGCATCATTACCGGTAAAGCAGCAGTCTTGGGATTTTTTCTCAATAAGCTACAAACTTGATAGCCATCCAGCTCGGGCATCATGACATCGAGGATCACCAAATCAGGAAGCGTCTCCTCAGCCTTTTGATAACCTTCTTTCCCATTACTCGCCGTTATGACCTCAAAACCCTCTTTCCCTAAAGTGGCTACAACTAGTTTCAAATTCATGGGATCGTCATCAACAGCTAGAATCTTGCCACTCACGGTTAACTCCTTTCCAATTGTATGATAGCATTTTTCAGCATAGTTGCCAATTATAATTGTGCCGATTGATGCTAAAATCATTCCAATATAACCAAATATTCAAATGAAAGGATGGCAAATATGCCGATTGCGCTGCTATCGGTTTTTAACAAAGACGGATTAGCTGATTTGGCTCAACGACTCGTTAGGCTAAACTGGACATTGTTAGCCAGCGGAGGGACAGCTCAACATTTGGCAGATCATTCTATTCCACACACCGAAATTTCTCAATATACCGCCTCAGCAGAAGCGTTAGGGGGCCGAGTGAAAACATTACACCCCGCCATTCACGCCGGCATCCTCGCCCGCCCAACAGAAGAAGATTACCAAGAATTAGCCAAAATGGGTTGGCAGCCCATTGACCTCGTAGTGGTGAATCTCTATCCTTTCGAACAAACCATAGCTCAACCCAATGTTCGTTTACAAGACGCAATCGAAAACATTGACATCGGCGGAGTCGCCCTTTTACGAGCTGCCGCCAAAAATTGGCAGCGAGTCACCGTATGCTGCGATCCAAACGATTACGCTCGTATTCTTTCGGAACTCGAGCAAAGTGGCGTGTCACCTGAAACAAGACGCGACTTGGCTGCCAAAACCTTCGCTCAGACTTCCCGTTATGATTCTTTGATTGCCAACTATCTGAGCGAACAGGAAACCATGACCTTGCATCTCTTTCCAGTCCAAAAACTACACTATGGGGAAAATCCTCATCAGCAAGCACACCTTCTCTCAGAGATTCCCCATAGCCAACCCTTTGGCGGCAAAGTTTTACAGGGAAAGGAACTTTCTTACAACAACCTACTCGATCTAGACGCTGCTTGGCGGGCTGCGCTCAGCTATGAAGAGCCTTGCGTGGTGATTGTAAAACACCTTTCTCCTTGCGGAATCGCCTGCGGCGAGAATACGGAGGTTGCCTATCGAAAAGCCTTTGAGTCAGACCCCCTCTCAGCTTTTGGCGGCGTGATTGCCTGCAACCGGGAGGTAAGCGGTGAGGCAGCTCAGGCAATGAAAGAGCATTTTATCGAGGCTTTGATTGCCCCAGCTTTTTCAGAAGCAGCTCGAGAGATTTTCAAAGCAAAAAAGAATTGCCGCTTGATCGAAGCGCCGCTGCATCTCCCTTCCAACGCGGTTGAGATTCGTTCCATCGTGGGTGGTTTTCTACGCCAAACAATCGACCTAGGCGACCCGCCCGATGCCACTTGGAGAGTCGTTTCGCGCCGTGAACCAACAACGGAAGAATGGACAGCCCTTCGCTTCGCTTGGAAAGCCTGCCAACATGTCAAATCCAATGCCATTGTTTTGGCAAAAGATAACGCCACAGTAGGGATTGGAGGCGGGCAGCCCAACCGCGTGGATGCTGTTCGAATTGCTATCCAGAGAGCAGGAGAGCGGTCAAAGGGTGCGGTGTTAGCTTCGGATGCTTTCTTCCCCTTTCCGGATTCGGTTGAACTAGCTGCTGAAGCAGGAGTCACCGCCATTATTCACCCAGGCGGCTCTGTTCGAGATGCTGATTCGCTGGCTGTAGCAGATGCTGCCTCGATGGCCATGATTTACACGGGTGTTCGTCATTTCCGACATTAGTTCATTGCTTACTAATAAGACAACAGGTAATTGCTCCGCAGTGGTCTTCAATTTCACCGCCGAACACGTAGAGGTTTAGGAAACAAAGGTTCACCAAATCACGGTAATTCGTTCATCTCTGTGATCTCTGCGTTCTCTGCGGTGGAACCCCCTGATGGGTTGAGCTGTCACGATTAAAAAATCTACTCAATCGATTAATGTAAAACAGCTCTGGTAAAATCATCTTACCAGAGCTGACAGCCTGACTTTTTGAGCTTAAGGTTCAACCGTAGTCGGCCTAGCTTCCAACTTGACCTGAATGGTGATCTCTTTGTTATCCCGTAGAACCGTCAAATCGACTGTTTCTCCAGGTTCACCTTTGAGGCTAATATAAATTAGAAGATCATCAAACGACCGCACAGGTTCACCGTTAATGGCGATAATGACATCACCACCGACTTCTATCTCACGTCCTCGAACGGTCACCGTCCCCGTCGATCCCCGCAAGCCACCTTTTGCTGAGGGGCCGCCCGCTACAACCTCGGAGATGTAAGCTCCTTTGGTGACATCTAATTTCATCGCTTCACGCACCAGTGGAGAAAGGTTACCACCCCGCACCCCCAACCAAGCCCATTCGTGTTTCCCTTTTTCGATCAAGTCTGGCACAACAATTTTAATGATACTGACTGGTATAGCAAAGCCAACTCCACTATTCGTGCGGTTTGTCCCACCTGTTTCAATCTGGGCATTGACGCCGATAACTTCACCCTGTAAATTCAAAAGTGGACCGCCCGAATTGCCCGGGTTAATCGCGGCATCGGTTTGAATTGCTTGGGGAATACTAAAAGACGTCAATGCTGGAATGGATCGCCCCAGCGCGCTGATGACCCCTTTGGTCAATGTGCCTTCCAAACCAAAAGGATTTCCAATTGCCACAACAGTTTGTCCAACCGCCAAATTACTCATCTCCCCTAACGGGAGAGGGATGATCCCCTCAGGCATTTTGTCAACTTTTACAACCGCCAAATCACTATGTAAGTCTTCACCAATTAATTTAGCCAACTCTATCGTCCCATCCCAAAATGTCACTTCAATCTGGTCTGAGCCATGAATGACATGCGCATTGGTCACGATATGTCCAAGGTTGTCATAAACAAAGCCTGAACCTTGCCCTAAAGGCATGATGGTTCCACCCTGACTAGAATACTCGGTAATGTTTACCACAGCCGGATTGGCGCGGGCATATAAGGCGACCAATAAAGCCTGTTCATCCTGAATCGGCGCTGGTAATAGGAAAGGTGTCGGTGTGGATTGTACTTGGGATTGCACAACTAACTGCCTATCGCTTTGGGATGTCTCCGCCGTCTGGATCAATTCAGGAACGGTAAAATTCATAGGCAGTGAAATGGTGCACCCCAAGGTAGTAATCACTAGAGCCAAGATCGCGATTTTTAGACGATTTTTATTTGGTAGAGTCTTCATTTGTACCATCCTTGTTTTTCCATATCCAAGCTATCTACAATTAAGAATCATACTTCGAACGCAAGTGCCTGAAACAATGATAGTATAAACAATCCTGTTAAAAATATTGTAAACATTTGATGAGAAGAGCATTAACGCTTAGGCTCGTCTCCTTGCAATTTTGAGATGCACCTAACTACAAAATCTCTGTAAAATAAAAATACTCTATCGGATGAAACCAATCACGGTAAAAACTCATGCAGAATATTTCAACGTTGATTATTATCTTTACCATCTTCCTGAGTTTATATCCTAGCACAAAACTCAGGACGCCCAATTCTGAAGCCCAGTCTGATCCCCGCTATCTGATTTTATTTATCGGTGACGGGATGGGGGCGAATCATATTCTCGCGACCTCTCAATATACCGCTCAATCTCCACCCTATCAGAAATGGTTTCAAGGTTGGGTTTCAACTTTTCCTAGTGAAGGATTTTACGATCCGTTTCAAGCCTGGAACGATTTCAATTGGGTTAGTCAAAATTCAATTACCGACAGCGCAGCCGCAGCAACAGCGCTTTTCAGTGGGCATAAAACCTCAAATGGGAGGATCAGTGTGAGTGCGGATGGCAGAATACGCTACCTCACGATCACGGAACAAGCTCGCCTTCTGGGTATGGCAGTGGGAGCAGTAACGAGTGTCCCCATATCACATGCCACCCCTGCGGCGTGGATTGCCCATAACGACTCCCGCCAAAATGGCTATGCTATCGCCAATGAAGGTATTTGGGGAAATCCAAACACAACCGGTCAAATAACCGATCCTTTCTATGGTGGTGGTCATGGAGATACCTTACCGCCCATCGATGTTCTAATCGGAGGAGGCCATCCTAATTGGAATGTTAATAACCCATATATCGACAATTCTATACGGGAAAAATTAATTCTTGAAAACAATCAAAGCGGGAAACATCGCTTTGTCGAACGAGTCGCCGGAAGTGCAGATGGCGGGTCACGTCTGCTTTCAATCGCTGCTGAAACGACCACGAATAAACTTGTCGGACTTTTTGGAGGGGTTAATGGAAATTTGGAATATCGTCTTGCGGATGGGTCGGGTATAAATTTGGAGAACCCGTCTTTACGTGAAATGGCTCTCGCAGCAATTGAGGTTCTCAATAAAAATCCAAACGGATTTATCTTGTTGGTAGAAGGAGGAGCCATCGATTCGGCCGCTCATAACAACGACATGAATGAAATGATCGGCGAGCTCATTGAGTTTAACGAAACTATTCAAGCAGTAATCAATTGGGTTGACGATCCAACATCATCTGCTAACTGGAATAACACCCTAATCATCGTCACGGCCGATCATGAGACCGGGTACTTAACCCGAGCACCTAATGTATTTGCAGATCATCCTCTCGGAGAAGTATCCCCTCGTACAATCCAACTCGAAAAAGGCTGTCTGACAACCTGCCTACGTGCTAGTTGGGAAGATAGAAATTCCAACGATGAGATCGATCCTGAAGAGACTGTCTATTGGGCATGGAATAGTATGACTCACACAAACCAACTCGTTCCCCTATATCTCTTTGGAGCTTTAAAGACACCCTATTCCAACTTAATCAAAGAACACGATCCCGTCCGTGGAGATTATATCGATAACACTGAAGTTTACTTTCTGATGAAAACTTTCCTAGTGACCTACGATACGATCTTTTTACCCCTGGTTATCCGTTAAGGAACATATCTCTTTCCATTGGAGATGAATACCACACTCAACCTTCGAATGCCCTTTCCAACGACCATCTCTTGGATTGCCACCACTTTCGACCTTTGATGTACATGGAAGACAACCTATGCTGGGGTAACCCCGATCGTGTAACGGATTGTATGGAAGGCGATTGCGATGTAGGTAATCCCAGATCTGTTCTTCGCTCCAATTCAATAAGGGGTTAATTTTTACAACCTGATACCGCTCATCCCACTCAACAACCTTCGCTCTAGCACGAAATTCGGTCTGATTTGCACGAATCGCTGTGATCCATGCTTTCTTGTCCTGCAGGTACTGCTGAACAGGTAACACCTTACGCAACCGACAACACATATCCGGATCTCTCTCCCATAGCTTTTCACCGAACCTTTCAGCTTGTTCTTCCAATCCTAGAGCGGGAACAACTTTCTCGAATGGGGTACCCCATTTCTTTTCAAGCATTGAACGCAATTGATGCACTTCTGGAAATAACAAGCCGGTATCGATATAGAAAACGGGGATTCGAATTTGAAGTTTATAAAGTATATGCATCAGGACAATTCCCCCTGGCCCGAAAGCTGTTGACATCACCAAGCCAGGACAATACTGATCTACCGCCCAGCTAAGAATCTCTTCTGCGGTGAGATCATTGAAAGCGTTCCTAAACACCTCAGTTTCAGATGGCTTCATTTCTCATCAATTCTAACGGGACATCGAGCATTTTCAGTTGAGTAGCACCTAATATTTTTGTAAGGTGGTCAATAAATAAGCCTCAACAGATTTGTTGAGGCTCAAGGATGCCCCCAGGGGGATTCGAACCCCCGTTTTAGCCTTGAAAGGGCTGCGTCCTGGTCCCCTAGACGATGGGGGCAAGCCCCGATATTTTACCACAGAGTTTTGGGTTTTCACGCAAATTAAGCAGCTAATTATCAACTTTCATTTGTTACTCGTTATGCCACCAAAACATTATAAGGTATTGCCTCGAACCGAGCAGTATGATCATTATCCTCTGTGTAACCATAACGAGGTCTCATTTCAAGGAGAATCGAGGAAAAGATTTCTGATTTCACGATTTTGAGATTTAAAGAAATCATTCCATTTACTCCTAAATTCTCATGGTATAATTCGAGTTCGCGTTTAGGAATTAACTCTTAAAGAAACCAATCAATTCCAAGGATTGTCTTATGAGTGAACAATTACAAGCTATTGAAGCACCAGCCAACGAAAACATTCCCCAACTGAGGCCTGGAGATTCCGTAAGGGTATTCATCCGCATCAAAGAAGGCAACACTGAGCGCACGCAGGAATTTCGCGGTACGGTTATTCGAATGGGCAAAGGCGGTAATAATGCCAATTTTACCGTCCGCCGCATAGCCAGCAACGGGATTGGTGTGGAAAGAACCTTTCTCCTGAAGTCCCCTCGACTAGAGAAAGTCGTTGTTGAACGTCATGCCCATGTTCGCCGAGCACAACTTTATTTCTTACGTGGGCGAACGGGAAAACGGTCTCGACTGAAAACCAAATTCACTGCGTAGGTTGCCCGCGGCCTCTGCCGACTCTACTCACTTTTCTACCCCCTTTCATCCTATTGGCATTTTCGACTCAGGTGTTGGGGGTTTAAGTGTTTTAAGAGAGATCATCCGTCAGCTTCCGCAAGAGGATATTATCTATATTGCCGACCAAGCTCATGTCCCTTACGGACGCCGCCCCCTTGAAGAAGTTCGCCGATACGCGCTTGGGATTACCCAATATCTGCTTTCTAAGCAGTCAAAGCTCATCGTCTTGGCATGTAATACTGCCTCTGCAGCAGCTTTAAGATATTTACGTGAGCTCTTTCCCCATACCCCTTTTGTTGGCATGGAACCGGCCGTCAAACCGGCTGCTGAGACAACTAAAAGCGGAGTGGTAGGCGTATTGGCAACCCCAGCAACTTTTCAGGGTGATCTCTACGCTTCGGTGATCGAGCGTTTTGCTCAAGGGGTCCAGATTCTTCAGCATACTTGCCCTGGTTTGGTGCAAGAGATCGAAAAAGGGAACTTTGATGGTACGACACCTAGAAATATTCTCGAAGAGGCATTAAAGCCTATGCTGGCTGCCAACATCGATACGGTGGTGTTGGGCTGCACCCACTATCCTTTCGTTATTCCGCTAATTCAGCAAATTGTCGGCGGTCAAGTGCGTGTTATCGATCCTGCCCCAGCAGTTGCTAGACAAACTTCTCGTTTGCTTGAGCAGTTGAATCTATTAAGACCTTCACCCGCTCGAGGTCGAGTGCAATTTCTCACCAGTGGCGACCCGACAATGCTTGAAAGCTTTCTCCAACGGTTGGATATTCCAACCGGTCTTGTCCAACGCGTTCACTGGAATAGAACACGCCTGGTCGATGATTCAGGAGATTCAAATCCATAATTTCTCAAGATAGTTTGGTTGAGTGGCTTCCAAGCGGTATCTTGATGCACCTTTTCTTTCCAATTTTTCTTCCCACTCCAACTTTCGATTTGGATACAAAACACAGCCGTCTGATCCAATTCTTCTTGCGTTATCGGTCGATAGTCAACACCGACTTGAAGATCGGGAAAGTATTTCTTTAGCAGTCCCATCAAGCCATATTCTTTTTCAGCATCCTCGGTAACCAACCTGATCTTTCCAAATGCAACCACACTCGCATACTGTACACTAAATTCGAAGGCAATGTTGGAAGGTAAAAGCTTACCCATCACACAAGTTTCAAAGCACACTTCTGGGAAATTTTCGCTGTTAGACCGTAATCGTCCATATAAATTGGTGTGGAAATAAATCCTCCGTTGTTCGCTCTCATACCAAAACAGGATAGGCGTGATAAACGGTTGGTTTTCCCACCGCGTCGCAACGTGACCAATCTGAGCTTCACTCAAAAAAGCATCGATCCATCGGTCATCTTGAGCATATTGCTCTCGGTAAATCGAATGAAAGGTTGAAAATGGATTGTCCATTGTTATCTTTGCTTTCGAAAAGTCGTCTGATTTATAAATCGGCGGGAAAAATCTTTAGGCGTTCTAGATTTCCGATCCAATTTCTAAAGGCTTCAAAGGATAAATCATTGGTTTGTAGTTTATCCATGTCTTTGATTAGGCTAAACAGTTCAGCATAACTGTAGAATACTCGCTTTGTCCAATCAAGCTGTAAAGAGACGCAGATGGTTCGGATTTGCTCCGAACTCTCAGCCTCGATTTCAACAAATTGACCAAAGGGCATCTCGTCTAGGGATATTCTCCCTTCTTCCCACTCATATTCGGAGCGATATTTCTCGTAAGTCATCACCACCCTATATCCCAAGGCTTCTAACAACCTGCGAGTGGTCTCAAAGTCCTCTACATGCGTTTGAATCTCTACTCGCGATCGAGCACCTTGATCATCCATGCTAACCCCTTTATACGTTAAGGTATTGGAGACATCTCGCCTCAATCGCAATACTTGTCCACTTTGGGTTAAGCGTCCGTCCAATGAGTCGAAGCGCAAGTTCTGTTCCAACACTCTCGGTTGAACCAACTTCGCTCCTTGCTCAATGAGCTTCCTTTCAATCGTGTCCAATTGACTTACATAGAATTTAACCTCGATTTCACGATCTTTCATTTCAAACAGCCTTTCTCAAGTAACACTCAGTAGGGTTTGGGATTGTTCCACACTATCACCAACTGAGATTCGCAAGCGAGCAACCACCCCGTCGCGAGGAGATTTCAATTCATTTTGCATTTTCATCGATTCAAGGATAACTAACACGTCCCCTTTGCCGACTTGCTGTCCTTCTTGGACAGGTACAGCCACAACTAAACCCGGCATGGGAGCTTTGAGGTGAAATTCGCTTCGCTCTACTGCTTTCCCTCCTGCTGCAGCTCGCAAACGTTTCTCGCGCTCATCCTCTACACGGACGGAATACAGGCGACCAAGTAACAAGACTTGCCATTCATCATCTTGAGGATAAACAAAAGCCTCATACGACTTTCCATTAATCAGCAAGGAGAAAATCGGCTGATCGGACACTGAGGCAAAATCTATTTCACAAGTTTGTCCATTCAGGCTGATGTTCTTGTCATCGCCAATTTCTACGACATAGTCTTTGTCATCGATGGTTGCAATATATTTCATATTCATTTCCTCATCCTCTCCCAACGACCCAGCCACTTCCAATTGCTGATGTCTCGCTCGCTTCGGCGAACAAATTGAGCTGATCGCCTGGTTTGACGGTGTGCTACCAGCGTTGCAATAATTGCTGCCACTTCTGGAAAAGTTTCGACATTCTCCTGTGCACTTTCGAGGGAAAAACGCTCCTCGACAAAGCGCGTGTCAAATTGGCCGGCCATAAATCGATGGGAGTCCATCAAACGTTGATGAAAGGGGATGTTGGTATGAACGCCAAGAATGCGGTATTCCTCCAGTGCACGGCGCATTCTGAGGATTGCTTCCGCTCGGGTTTCTCCCCAAACAATTAACTTCGAGATCAGCGAGTCGTAGTATGGGGTAATCTCAAAACCCGCATAGACCCCTGTATCAATGCGCACCCCTGGTCCGCTTGGTGGAATGATATGGGTGATCACGCCAGTCGAGGGCATAAAGTTGTTATAGGGGTCTTCGGCATTAATACGGCATTCAATTGCCCATCCTTTTAAGATAATGTCTTCTTGTTTATAACGGAGTAGCCTTCCACGCGCTACACGAATCTGTTCTTTGACAATATCAACCCCCGTCACCATCTCTGTGATGGGATGTTCAACCTGCAGACGTGTGTTCATCTCTAAAAAGTAAAATTTTTTGTCTTTATCAACCAAGAATTCGATCGTTCCCGCATTCACATAGCCCACCGCTTCGGAAGCTCGCACAGCGACTTGCCCCATTTTTTGGCGCAAGTCTTCATCATCATCGATAAACGGAGAAGGTGACTCTTCCAAAAGTTTTTGATGGCGTCGTTGCAAAGAACATTCTCTTTCGCCCAAATGGAGGACATTCCCGTGAGTATCGGCGAGGATTTGGAATTCAATATGCCTTGCTCCATCGATCAATTTCTCAAGATAGACATTTCCATCCCCAAAGGATGCCTCTGCCTCCCGGCGCGCGGCTTTGAGCAATGCAGGCATCTCTTCAATGCAGGTCACCTCCCGCATCCCCTTTCCCCCACCCCCTGCCGTCGCTTTGATCAGCAAGGGAAATCCAATCTGCGGGGCGATGGCTAACAACTCATCATCTCTCAATGCACCCTCGCCCTCCGTGCCAGGGACGACAGGAACGCCCGCTTTCGATACTGTTGCTCGCGCAACTGCTTTGTCTCCCATCGCCGCAATCGATGAGGGTTTTGGGCCAATAAATGCCAGTCCGGCATCCAGCACTGCTTGAGCAAAATCAGCTCGTTCCGCTAAAAATCCATAACCAGGATGAATTGCGCCTACACCAGCTTTCAAGGCTACCTCGATGATTTTGTCGCCGCGCAAGTAGGACTCACGGGAGGAAGATGCTCCAATCGGATAAGCTTCGTCGGCATAGCGGACATGCAAGGCATGTCGATCCGCTTCAGAAAAAACCGCCACGGTTTGCATCCCCAATTCACGACAGGCGCGCAGGATACGCACTGCAATTTCTCCTCGATTGGCAATCAAAACCTTATTGAACATGTTTCACAACCTTTTGAAAATCGACAATGGTTTCAAACAGCACTTTGTTAAAGAGATCACTATTTTGTTGGGGAAGCATGTGATTTGATCCTTCGAATATCCTTAATCGTCCGTTTGGCAGTGCTGAAGCACAGTCTTGCGCATGTTGAATGGTTGCATGCTCATCGTCACTTCCCTGTATAACTAACACTGGACAGATAATGTTTGAAAGACAAGGCCTCATATCCCACTGAGTCCCTAACGCACACCACGCTTGATACCAACGCTCAAACACAGCTTTGCCTTCATGTACGCTCTCCAATGCTTGGCGAAATGCTTCGTGCTCTTGATACGAGGTATATAAAGTGCGAATCCCCTCTGCCATCTTGGGCTCAAAATAAATATGGGGGGCAACCACAATCAGCCCCAACAGAGTATCAGCATGGCGGCTGGCATAACTTAGCGCGAGATTACCACCATCGGAGTGTCCTACAAAAACCGTCGGACTCTTTTCAATTGTTAAGATAAATTCCAAATCCCGAACATCTTCCTCAAAAAAAGGCGGATCTAAACTTGCTCGATCTTCGGATCGCCCATAACCCCAGCGGTCATAAGCTAGCACCGAAAATCCTTTTTGAACCAAAAAATCAATTTGTAAACGCCAGGCTTGCACACTCCCCAACCCATGGTGCAACAAAACAACTCGAGGGAACCTGATTCCCTGAGACTGCTCAAGATAGATTCGATGACCTCGAACCTGGATTACTCTTTGCAAGCGTGTCATCGTCTACTTTTGATCCCTCGCCATTCTTTTATACGAACCAATCGGTTATGAGCCTATAACGGGATACACCCATGCTTCTTGGGGGGGTTGGTATCCCGTTTATTCGCAAGCATTTCTAAAGCGTTGATCAATCGTGGCCGCGTTTCGTGAGGTTCAATCACATCGTCAATATACCCTCTTTCTGCCGCAATATACGGGTTGGCGAATTTCTCCCGATATTCGCGAACCAACTCCTCTCTTCGTTTTTGAGGGTCTTCGGCTTTGGCAAGCTCTCTACGGAAGATGATATTGACGGCTCCTTCAGGACCCATTACTGCGATCTCAGCCGAAGGCCAAGCGAAATTTACATCCCCGCGAATGTGTTTACTGCTCATCACATCGTACGCCCCGCCGTAAGCCTTGCGCGTGACCACCGTCAGCTTGGGTACGGTTGCCTCGCAATAGGCATACAACAACTTTGCCCCCGAGCGAATGATACCACCATGCTCTTGTCCAACCCCTGGCAAGAATCCGGGTACATCGACAAAAGTGACCAGCGGGATATTAAAGGCATCGCAAAATCGTACAAACCGAGCAGCCTTCTCAGAAGATTTAATATCCAAAACCCCTGCTAACACTGCCGGCTGATTGGCAACAATTCCCACGCTATGACCGCCAAGGCGCGCAAAGCCAATCACAATATTGGGTGCAAAATATTCATGGATTTCAAAGAATTGTCCATCATCCACAACCATGTGCACAATCTCGCGAATATCATACGGCTTTTGAGGATCATCTGGAATGATGTCATCCAAAGCTTCTTCCATGCGAAGCGGATCGTCCAATGTTGCGACAAACGGAGGATCTTCCATGTTGTTTTGAGGAATATAGCTAAGCAGTTTACGCACCAAATAAAGCGCATCTGCTTCACTGTCAGCAGCCAAATGACAGACTCCTGAGATCTCGGAGTGAACCGCCGCACCGCCCAGCTCTTCAAAAGTGACATCTTCATGGGTTACAGCTTTGACAACTTCGGGACCAGTAATGAACATGTAAGAGGAATTACGAACCATAATGATAAAATCGGTCAAGGCAGGGGAATATACTGCTCCCCCGGCGCATGGTCCCATAATCACGCTAATTTGTGGAATCACCCCTGAAGCTAAAGTGTTCCTCAGGAAGATATCCGCATAGCCGCCGAGCGATACAACCCCTTCCTGAATGCGCGCTCCCCCTGAGTCATTCAAACCGATTACCGGCGCGCCATTCTTCATCGCCATATCCATGATCTTACACACTTTCTCGGCATGGACTTCACCTAAACTCCCACCAAACACCGTGAAGTCTTGAGAAAACACATACACCAAGCGGCCCTCGATCATCCCCCAACCGGTGACGACACTATCCCCTAAATACCGTTGCTGATCCAAATCAAAATCATGCGTTCGGTGAACGACAAAGGCATCCACCTCTCGAAAACTGCCCTTATCCAGTAGCAAATCGATCCGCTCTCGTGCAGTTAACTTACCGCGTTCATGCTGAGCACGAATTCGTTCTTCCCCACCCCCCTCGCAGCTTTGAGCGCGTAATTCACGCAATTTTTGAATTTTCGGATTGAGTGGTTTATTCTCTTGCATTGATCTCTCCAAAGTATGCTTTCACAGATTTCCGGCTTATACCGAAAACGATAAATAGTCCAATCAGGAGTTGAAAGCCTATCCCAAAGGGCAGGCGTGTAAAGTCTTTATTTTGAAAGAAAGCCAATCGGTCTAACCAATAAAAAGCCAAAAAAAGGATGTAATAACCCAGTAAAAACCACCTCGCTTTTTTGGAACGAGACCAAAATCCAATCAACACTCCAAGTGCAGCCAACAACAGCAAAAGATTAGATACCAAGATATACAAGGCGATATTCCCTACCAATTCCTGTAGGGTTGCCCATTGGCGAACACTTTCAATGCTACCAACGAGATGTACACTCCCTGTAATTAACACGCCAATGAAAACAATGGTTACGAAAAAAGGAGTTTTCAAAGCTCACCTATTTCTAAAACGATCTTCCCATTCTGTTGACCGCTTTCCAAACGCTCTTGGGCAGCCTTGGCCTCTCTCAGTGCATAGGTTCGGTCAATCACTGCCTTTAATTTTCCTTCGAAGACCAACTGCATCACCTGTCGAAAATCGCTTTGATTGCTCATGGTCGATCCGATAAGACTCAAATGTTTGCCAAAGATAAAGCGATTATCGATCTCAAAAACGGCTCCGCCGGTATTGCCTACGGTTAGAATTCTACCGCCTTTCCGTGCAGCACGAAAACTCATCGGATAAGTTGTCCCAACATTATCTACTATGACATCGACCCCTTGCCGATCGGTTAGTTGATAAACGCTCTTAGCCCAGTTTTCTTCTTTTGAACGATCAATTACTCCATCCGCCCCCAATGATTTCGCCAATGCCAGCTTCTCTGCGTTCGATCCAACCACGAAGACCGTTGCCCCTGCCAGTTTGGCAATCTGAATCGACGCTGTATTTACCCCGCCCGATGCGCCGACAATGAGGACACTTTCGCCAGCCTTCAAATTGCCACGTGTGATCAAGGAATGCCACGCCGTTTGAAAAACCAATGCTGCTGCGGCCGCCTCATGATATGGAAAAGAAGGCGGTAAAGGCAAGACATTTCGCTCGGGAACAACGACATACTCGGCGTACGTCCCGCCTATGGTTTCTCCAAGTAAATGCCAACTGCGGCAGCGATTATCCTGACCGGCGATACATTCTGGGCATCTCCCACATCCGATATTCGGATTGATCACTACATCCATGCCCACCTCCACCGTTGTTACCCCCCCACCAATTGCTTCAATCTGACCCGCGCCATCTGCCCCCGGAATGTGAGGTAAAGGCAGTTTTAATCCCTGCCACCCATTACGCACCCAAATATCAACTCGATTTAAGGCGGCGGCTTTTAGACGCACCAATACTTCACCGGTCGCGGGTGTTGGCTTAGGAAGCTCTCCGTATTGGAGCACTTCGAGACCCCCATGTTGGTTGAAAAATACCGCTTTCACCGCATCTCCTCCTTTTTATTTCAAAAATTTCAGATCACGAAGATGGATATTGGCAAATTCGCCGTAATTCAGATCACGGATTTCAAGTCTCATTTTCTGCACCGTCACAACTTGTGGAAATAGAAACTGGATTTTCGGATCGGGGGGTAAACCCCGATATTCTCGCCGAATTTCAATCGGTTGCGTTTGCCCTTCTTGATATAGGTAAACCAGCACTTCAAAATCCATGGATCCAAACTGAGCATCGAAACCTAAAAGGGTCTGGGGCTGGGAAAACTGAAATTCTAAGATAAACGGATTAGCTTCCCTTCCCCGAATCAGAGTATGAGGCTTGCCATCGAACAGATTGGCAATTTCCCCATCATCGATTTGTGAATACCGCACCCAAAGAGAAATGTCATCCACATATACCTGAGCATTCATTAGTTGTCTACGAGCTTCGAGTTCCTGAGCAAAAATTTGATCTACGTTGTCCACATAGGCTAGCCGCACGATATAAAATCCGGTTTTCCCGTTGGGGTACAGGATCTCATCTTCGATGTTGAGCAAACGCATCTTTGGGCTGCCTAAAGCTTTACGGAACTCTTCAGCAGTGAGGAAGAAGACGGTATGCTCATCAAGTTGTTGTTTGCGATCCAAAAAACCATCGATAGAGCCTAAACTCACCCGCCGTGCTTGTTCTGGGGTCAGGAAAAATCGAACCAAAACATCCGCCCCGTTTGCCCATAGAGATGAGACAAAGAGTTGACTTTGCGGTTCACGCGACAAATACTGCGGAACCTTTTGTTCAAAAAGCTGACGGGCGCCAAATTGCATTCCATACAAGCCGTAATCGTCATACCACTGTCCTCCATTTCGGAGGCTATCCACGGTCATCAGTCCACCGATGGTGGTCAGCAAAATCAGAAGCATGGTTTGAGCGATCTTTTGCCAACGCAAGTTACGCCGTACGTTGATAATCCATTCCCATCCAATCACTGCAAAAACCGCCATTGGAATCACCATAGCTAGAAGACGTGTGATCCCAATTCCAACTAGAGCGGCTCCACTGGGAATTGCCAGAAAGGCAATCAGAAAGAGGCGATAGGCTGGCTTACGCCATTGGCGCAAGGTATAGATAAATCCCAAAACGATAAAAGGCAAGTTCCATAAGCCTATATGCCCATATCCTTTCATCGTATGGCGAGGTAAATCAATCGAGTGCGGCGCAAACCAGTAGATCGGATTTAAACCCCGCAGGTACTCAATAAAATAGCGCTGTATTTTTGCCGCCAGCGGCAAATCATAAAACCAATAAGAATCCAAAGTACGTAGGTGCTGTGCGGGGGCTTCATGATGATATGATAAAAACCGCAGATACGGGATAGCAAGTAGACCCACGAGCAATAAACTCCTTCCCCATAAAGCTCGATTTTGCCAATGATAGCGAAAATCGACTCCAAAAAGCGCAAGCGCCGTTACTGCGATAACAACCTGCCCAGGACTATAGGTATAAAACGCCAAAGCAGCCAGCACGATCGCCAAGTAAAGATAGCGTGGAGATACTTGGAGATAGAGGAGATAGGCTCCTAAAAACGCTGCATAAAAACCACTAAACAACACCGTCTCAAAAGCTGTGCGCGAATGTAAAAACCAAGTTGGGATCACTGCCAAAAATAACACAACACTCCACCATGCACGCAGACAGATCGTTTTTCTCAACGCATTGACGAGGAGCAGAATCAGCAGACCAGACAACAGTACAGAGGTAAAGCGGGTCACAAAAACCGACTTACCAAACAGGAGATAAGGAATCACCTGCGCATAAACGCTCACCGATAAATTAAAGTATTGTCCGTTTTGAAAGTAGGTGGGTAAAAAGATTTTTTCAGGCCCATAAAAACCATCGCGCACCAGATCGGCTGCCGACACCGTCTGAATTGCCTCGTCGGTAAAGAAATAAATGGGAAAATCAGCTAAACCAATGGTACGGCCAGCCAAATAAACACATAATGACAAGAAAAAGAATACCCAAATGTAAGAGATGACTTGCAATACAGTACGCACGAAATGAAGGCTTGCTTGTTGCCAAATTTTCCAAGCAATGTTAATGCTTGACTTTTCCGCCGAAACCGCAATCTTGAAAATCGCATATTTCTGTGATGTAGATGGATTAATTACTGACTCTGAATAAAATAAGCCGAGTGGGAAGGGGTCTACGAGTGCTTTTTGTTCCCGGCTTCCTTGTCTGAATGACCTTCCCCATTCTCCACTTCTCCGACCAAGATCGCGAAGTGCTTGGTTTACCCAGCGATATGCAAAGATCATATCATCGCGGATCAGATACGTAAAAATGATCAGCGTGAGGAGCGTTATTAACACCCCAAAGTAAAAGAGAGAAGGTTTGTAGGTAAAGTGATATTTATGGATTCCAGATTGCATTCGAGTAGCCAGATAGCCCCCGACATTGGTTAGTTCAGCAGGCTGTCCGTCTAAATAGATTTTCCAACCAGGTAAATTTCTAACTAAGACAACCAAATATTGGTTAGAATCACCCTCCGCAATGATTTCAATGCTGTTGTTCTTTAGAAAAAGCGGTGTAAGTGGAGTAACCTCTTTATTACTCAACCTTCGATTGTTGTGAATGAGCAATAATTCCTCTCTGACTGCAAAGGCTACAGGCAAACTATCAGGTGCCCGATAGATATTGTAGCCGGCTATCGAAGCAAACAATTCTGCTTTTACATCTTCGGGGGCTTTTTCGTCAACTCGCTGAAGGATATAATGAGGCTTGGCTTCCACAGGTCGATAATTTATTTCGTCTTCAACAATACGCGTATCGATCCAGTGATACCATGCATCAAGATTGCGCAAGCGGGCAAATAGCAAAGCCAAATGCCCTGAGGTTACTGGCTGATAGCGCACAAAATATTCACTGGCATCCTTTTCTCGGAGCCACTTAGCGACTTCATGAGCAGTTTGGTCATATTCCAGCAATATGATATGTTGGCTGTTTTCGGACAACAAGTCAAGCACCCCCATAATTAGAAAGCTCATGACCAAAAAAACTCCACCATATTGGATAATAGCTCCCCAATGGAATTTGGGCTTTTTTATCAGTCGAGAGTTCAGTATCCATCGCCACAAGCTGTCCAGTCCATACCCAGCTAACAATAAAATAGCAATTTCTCCAAAGATGAGCGGTCTTAAGACATTGCCAAATTGAAGGAAAAAAGTTGTCTGATAATAGAAATCTCGCCAAGGCATTTGATCTACATCGATCCATAAAACAACAAAGACCAATAAAGCAAGAAGAAATCCAATGACGCGTCGATCGCGTTTCCACAATGCCAATGGCATCAACAATAACCCAATAAAGGGTGTATAGCCAAGATAGGCATAATACTCTTCTCGAGCAGGGAAAGCATTGAAGGCATCTGCCCGAAAGGTATCTCGTGAAGTAAAATCCAACCAAATTTGCCAGGGTCGGTGCGATCCTAGAACCTCTAAAACAACCCCCATGTGGGAGCGAAATTGTAATAAGGGGAGTAAATGCAGAGCGACAAAGCCCAGTGCTAATAATCCTACCAAAAGATAACCAAGAAACTCATCCCATTCAAATCGTAAACCAACTGGTCGATTGGAAACTTTGATGCACATCAGAATGGCAAAGAGAGGAATAATAAAACCTAAGTAAAGGGAATAGTAAGCATTTCCGGAAAAATGTACCAATGCTATCGCACAAGCAGCATACCCTACATACTTAAACTCCCGCTTTTGATGATATAAAAACAAGTTACTAAAAATCCAAGGTAACCACGCAAACGCAAAAATGAATAAATATTGACCAACAAAAAAGTGAGCGGTTGGCTGTCCAGCAAAAGCGTACATCAGTCCCAGCCAAATGTTAATGATCTCACTAAACTTGAGGACTCGCCCCAACCTCCACATCCCAATTGCTCCAATCAGATAGCTGAGTACAAGTGCAACTCGATAACCAATTCCAATGCCAAATAACAATATCGGTAAGCTGACAATCGGATTGTAAACGTGCAACATCGGATCGGCAACAAAGGGTTCTCCAGCCCGCAAGTAAGAATTCCATAAAGGAAACTCATGATCGAGCAAGAGACTCTGGCGAAAAAATAATCCTAGGTATTGGTAAACTTCGCTCTCGCTACCAGGGAGTTGCAAATTGGGATCGAGATTGAATAAATTCCGGCAGAAAATTAACACCCCGATGATCAAAATTGAAAGAGATACTCTCCTTGGAAGAGGCTTTTTCAGGAAGTCGAACCCATCCTCCAACGGATGAAATATTTGATTTTCATCCAAATTTTTTGGTATTTCTGCTTTATCTGAGTCAGAATGCTTACCCCGAAAAGCGGATATCTTTTTTTGAAGTTTGATAAGCAACTTCTTTAACCAAGACAAAACAGGAGAATAACGACCCAATATAAAAACCGCTTCCTGATTCGTCTTGGCGATCGATATAAACCGTTTGGCTAAAACCCTCATCAGCCATAAATCAGCAAATATTGCCAGTAATATGGCTAGAGCGACAATTAGGTATAGACTCGGTTGTCCGTCAAATTTCATCGGTTAGACTATTGATGGAAAAAAAGCTTATCGCAATCCACTTTCTAAGCGCGCAATCACCAAGCGTTGAATCTCGCTGGTGCCCTCGTAGATTTCCGTGATCTTGGCATCCCGAAAATAACGTTCAATGGGCAATTCACGGCTGTATCCCATCCCGCCATGGATTTGTACTGCCGCATGAGTGACAAACATCGCCGTCTCCGATGCAAACAGCTTTGCCATCGAAGCCTGCAAAGTGAACCGTTCGCCCGTACTTTTTGCGCGCTCCTTCGCCAAGGCAGCTTGATATGTCAGCAACCGCGAGGCCTCGATACGGGTTTTCATATCCGCCAACTTGAACGATACCCCTTGAAAGTAGCCAATTTTCTGTCCAAAGGCTTCCCTTTCGGTTGCATATTGACGGCTGGCTTCATAAGCCGCCTCGGCAATCCCGAGCGCTTGGGCAGCAATGCCAATCCGGCCAGCATCCAAAACCGCCATCGCAATTTTGAAACCTTCCCCTTCCTCGCCCAAACAGTTTTCAACGGGAATCTCGCAGTCCTCGAACATGAGCTCGCTGGTTGCCGAGGCGCGGATTCCCAACTTAGGTTCCTTTTTACCGCGCACAAAGCCAGGCGTCTGGGCATCCACCAAAAAAGCACTGATGCCCCGGTGCTTTTTCTCGGCGTCTGTTAGCGCAAACACCACCACATAATCTGCCACCGGTCCGCTGGTCACCCACGATTTCCGGCCGTTGAGGATATATCGATCGCCTTGCTTCACAGCACGTGTACGCATATTGCCGGCATCGGAACCCGACATCGGCTCGGTCAAAGCATACGCCCCAATAGCTTTTCCAGAAGCTACTGCCCTGACATATTTTTGTTTTTGCTCCTCTGTGCCGTATTGGAGAATCCCATAACAAAATAAGGAATTATTGACGGACATGATTGTCCCATGCGCCGCATCAGCCTTGCAAATCTCCTCCAAAGCCAGAACATAAGCGAGGGTATCCATTCCCGCCCCCCCATATTCCTCAGGGACTTCAATGCCCATAAAACCCAATTCCCCCATTTTCCGAATGGTTTCACTGGGAAACTCACCGCTCTCGTCGAACTCGGCTGCGATAGGAGCAATCTCGTTTTGAGCAAAATCGCGTGCGGTTTGGCGAATCATTTCATGCTCTTCACTGAAGGGAAAAAGGAACCTCTCCGACATTTTATCCTCCTCATGAGAAAGCTAAAGAATCCCGCAATTGGATTATAGCACGCCAGCGTTACAGTTCGCCTTAAGGTTGAGAGTTCTTCTTTACCTAAATCGAATTAACTTTCCGCTCTAGTCTCCCCAATCAGCTTCTAGGTATTTCGAGAATAACAAGCAGTCTCTTGCAGTTACATTGTAGGAAAGATTAAAAAGTGTCAGTCAAATGTCAGTTGGATTTGCTAATACTACAAAAGAAACCGCAATGCAGACTTTCCAAGATCCAAGCCCAAAGATGGAACCAGCAAAATAAAGGAGTGATAGAGATGAAAGTCAAAGTGAAAATACAAATCATCAAGAAACTTGCTATATTTACGGCATTATTTGTGTCGTTGTTATTTTTGTTGTTGATTCATTCCAGCTACTCCGTCCGTTCAGATCCGAACTGTGTTGCAGGCCCCCATAATGGGAATATTACCAGCGACCAGACGTGGTGCAAAAAGGACAATCCCCATATCATAAATAGTGTGATAGTAAACGCCGGTGTCACCCTGACAATCGAACCCGGCGTAGAAATTAAAGTGGTACCGGGAGGGAATACAATTGAAATATTTGGTTCCTTGATTGCCAAGGGGACTGCCCAAGAGAGGATCATTTTTACCAGCGATAGAAGCTCACCAAATCCAGGAGATTGGAGAGCATTACGGATTAAAGAAGGTGCTACCGCAGAACTGGAATATTGCGACATTGGTTTTAGCGGAGGTGGTGCATACGCTGCACTCGAGATACAAGCCAACAACGTGATAGTCAACAACTGCCGCATCCATCACGCTTCCAGTAACGGATTATTTATCGAAGGCAATAACACTACCCCTCTCATTGAAAACACACGAATCGACAGTAATCAAGGAAATGGTGTGCTCATATGGACGACTCTCACTCAACCCACTTTAAGGAATCTTGTCATTGAAAACAATGGGGAAGCCGCAATTCACGAATACGCTGACCACAGTTTGCGATATAAGCGAGCACCTGATTACGTGAATCTTACTTTTCAAAACAATGGCAGCGATACTTTTGATCTGTACACGGGCAGCATCGAAGCCAACCGTACCTTAGATAGTCAGACTTCCTTTAATGGAAAGCCAATACGAATCCTCAACGGGGGACTGGATATCTCCAATGGATATACATTGACTGTTCAAGGAGGAACAACATTATTGATCGGTAGCGGAAGCTTAACTGTTGAGAATGGAGGGACTCTCGTTCTAAATGGTTCGGCAGATAAAAAGGTTGTCCTACGACCTAACACGTCCAATCCCCAACCCGGCGATTGGGGACAGATCCATCTCCAGCAAGGCAGTGTTGCAATGTTCACCCACTGCGACATCGGATATGGAGGAAGGGGAGACATACCCTCTGTGCACATCGAAGGTGCAACTGCGACATTTAGCCATTGCCGCATCCATCATGGCAAAGCAGATGGTATATTGATTTTCGATCTCAGCACCCTATCGACAACCATCGAATATACTGAAATTGACCACAATTCAGGGACGAGTATTATCGAAATTCCTGAAGGCTACCAAAATTACGTGCAGTTTCCCACCTATCGCCATTTATCATTGCATGACAATGGCGTCGATGCCTTGGCACTGTTGGGGCGTACTATTTCCAAAAACCGCACTCTCGATTCGGCGAATTTCCTTAATGGTGCACCCATCATTATATTTGAAGGAACACTTCAAATCAGGGGTAATGCTGTTTTGACAATCGAACCAGGCACTGAAATCAGATTTGATGAGTATTCAGGTATCTGGGTTGACGACTTTGCTCGACTGATAGCCATCGGCACCCCAACAAACCCCATAACGTTCACCTCATTGAATCCTGCACCAAATATCGGAGATTGGGCACAGAT
>FWPV01003943.1_pt1 | contig 26070 bp, 21 predicted proteins | sample 2228371 | NCBI WGS metagenome assembly FWPV01 (sample SAMEA103939776, study PRJEB20133) | metagenome
CACTTCCGTAGGCGTGAGCGCGCCGGGCATGATGGGCTTCGAGTAGCGGCGGGCCATCTCGATCGTCTTCGGGTTGAGCGCAGGCGTGACAAAGAACTGCGCGCCGGCTAGCATGCAGATGCGGCAGGTCTCCGGATCGAGCACGGTTCCTGCGCCGAGAACCATCCTGTCCCCGAACTGATCGGCGAGCTTTTCGAGCACTTTCACCGCGCCCGGGACGGTCATGGTGACTTCGGCGGCGCGGATGCCGCCGTTGTAGATGGCTTCAATGGCCCTGTAGGCGCCTTCGGCCGAGGGGGCGCGGACGACGGGCACGATGCCGATCTCGATGATCGAGGAGAGAATCGTCTCTTTTTTCATGCTTCGATCCTATCATTGAGCCGCGCCGGCCGCGCTATGCTGTGTCCATGAAGAAGTTGGGCCTGATTGTTGCATCCGCTTTGCTCCCCATGGCGGTCTGCGGGCAGGAGGCGCAGCCGCAGGAGGCCAAACCGGCGCGGGAAAACGGGCTGTACGCCACGATCCAGATCGCGCACGGCAAGGAGCCGATGGGCAGCATCGTGCTGAAGCTCTATGAACTGGAGTCGCCCGTCACGGTGCGGAATTTCGTCGACCTGGCGCTCGGCCGGAAGGCGTGGACCGACCCGAAGACGGGCGCGCGCGTGCGCCGGCCGCTGTACAACGGGCTGACGTTCCACCGCGTGATTCCGGGCTTCATGATCCAGGGTGGCGACCCGCTGGGCAACGGCACTGGCGGCACCGATGTGATCAAGGACGAGTTCCATCCGACGCTCAAGTTCGACATCCCGGGGCGGCTGGCGATGGCGAATGCGGGGCCGAATACGGGCTCCTGCCAGTTTTTCATCACGGAAGTGCCCACGCCGCACCTGAACGGCAAGCACACCATCTTCGGCCAGGTGGTGGAAGGCCAGGAACTGGTGGGCAAGATCGCGCGCGTGCCGCGGGACGCGCGGGACAAGCCGAACACGCCCGTGGTGATGACGCGGGTGAGCATCGAGCGTGTGGGGCCGGTGCCGGAGGGCGGCATCGTGCTGACGCCGCCGGCCAAGCCTGCAGCGGCGAAGAAGCCCGCGGCGGCAGCGGCGAAGCCCGCCGCGCCGGCAGCAGCGCCGAAGAAGTAGGCGGGGCTTTCAGAACCGAGCCCGGAGCCCGGTGTACGCTTCTCGCGGCTTGAAAGATCATGCCGGCTTGCCGCGCCGCCCCCTGCATCAGAGGCATGATGTCCTCTGGTCTGTCTTAACGACGGGCTGCCAGTCTCTCCGCCCTTTGCGAGGAGCCGCAGCAGGCAGAAGGACCGCATTGTCTCGACAGATGCGTTCTAGCCCGTCCTTTCGGGTGAATCGACGGTGCCCGAAGTGTGGTTGCCGCCGTGGTCAGACCGTTTTCGGGTCGGGGTGAACCCAGGGGGCGCGGTAGGGGCGCGCGAGGAGGCGGTTGGCCTCTTCGTCGCCGCGGATGCGCCCGGCGGCTGCGTCCCAATGAAGCGTGCGGTTGACCTGCGCCGAGAGGTTGGCGAGGATGCAGGACGCGGTGGAGATGTGGCCCTGCTCGATGTCGGCGACGGGGCGGCGGTTGTGGTCGATGGCCGAGAGCAGGTCCATCATGTGGTAACGGATGGCGGGGGCGACGTGGCGCTCGAGGCGCTCCTCGGTCTTGTCTTCGGGGAACTGCTCGAGCTCGTAGGTGACGTCGCGGTGGACGGGGTCGCCCTGGCCTTTGAGCGGGATGAAGTCGTAGGAGTAGACGCTGGCCTTGAGCACGCCTTTTTCGCCGTAGAAGAACGCCGCCCAGGTGTAGTTGGGATCGGGGGGCGGACCCCAGGTGCGGTGGGTCCAGACGACGTCGAGATCGTCGTGGCGGAAGATGGCGGTCTGGGTGTCGGAGATGTTGCCCTTGCCATCCTTGGTGACGTAGATGCCGCCTGAGGAAGAGACGGACTTCGGCCAGCCGAGGTCGAGCATCCAGCGGACCATGTCGTACATGTGGATGCACATGTCGCCGACGATGCCGTTGGAGTATTCCATGAACTGGCGCCAGCGGCCGGGGTGCAACATGGGGTTGTACGGGCGCATCGGAGCGGGGCCGACCCACATTTCGTAATCGAGCCAGGCGGGCGGCTGGGTGTCGGGCGGCGTCTCGCGGGAGCGCATCGGATAGTAGCAGCAGATCTCGACGTGGCCGATGCGGCCGAGTCTGCCGGCGCGGATGATCTCGTCCCTGGCCTCGATCAGGTGCGGGGTGGAACGGCGCTGCGTGCCGACCTGGACGACGCGGTTGTACTTGCGCGCGGCGGCGAGGATGGCCTGGCCTTCGACGACGTCCACGCTGATGGGCTTCTGGAGATAGAGATGGCAGCCCGCGCGGAGGGCCTCGATGGCGGGCAGGGCGTGCCAGTGATCGGGGGTGGCGATGAGGACGATGTCGAGACCGCCGTCCTTGAGCATCTGGCGGTAGTCGCGGTAGATGCGCGGCTTCTTCTTCGAGCGCTGGCGCTGCGCGGTGAGTTCAGCGGCCTGTTCGAGCATGCGCTGATCGACGTCGCACAGGGAGACGACTTCGACGTTGGCGACCTGGATGAGGCGGAACAGGTCGCACTTGCCGTACCAGCCGGGGCCGATGACGCCGACGCGGCGGAGCTTCTCGCGGTCGTAGGGCGGGCTGGGCACGGGCGTGTGCGCAGAGGCGCGGTTGAGGGACAGCAACGCCGGCGCAGCCTGGACGAACGAGCGGCGGTTCATGGGCATGGAACGAGTATATCGACGGCGGGATGCAATGGAGTAGGATGAGGCGGCGGAGCGAGCGATGACAGGCACGAGGCTGGAAGGACGGGTGGCTGTGGTGACGGGCGGGGCGCAGGGGATCGGGCTGGCCTGCTGCAGGGAGCTGGCCCGCGAGGGGGCGCGGGTGGCGATGCTCGACCGGAACCGGGAGGCGGGGGAGGCGGCCAGGCTCGGACTTGAAGAACAAAACCTGGACGTTCTGTATTTGCCGGCGGACGTGACGCGGGAAGAGGAAGTGGCGGAGGCGTTTCAGCAGGTGGAGGAGCGGCTGGGGGCGGCGGCGGTTCTCGTGAACAACGCCGGGGGCAACGTGTACCACGACCCGGTGCGCATGAGTTCCGCGGAGTGGGACGCGGCGATGGCGCTGAACCTGAAATCAGCGTGGCTGTGCGCCCGCGCGGCGCTGCCGGGGATGGTCCGGCGGGGAGGAGGAGCGATTGTGAATGTCAGCTCGCTGCACGCGCGGATGACGGCGCGGGGGATGTTTCCGTACGCCGCGGCGAAGGCGGGGCTGGCAGGGCTGACGCGGAGCCTGGCGCTCGAGTATGGACCGGCGGGGGTGCGCGTGAACGCAGTGCTGCCGGGGTGGACGAGGACGCCACCGGTGGAGGCGTGGCTGCAGCGGGAAGGGGATCCGCTTGAGGAAGAGCGGCGGCTGGCAGCGGTGCATCCGCTTGGGAGGATCGCGGAGGCGCGCGAGGTGGCGCGGGTGGTGGTGTTCCTCGCCTCAGACGATGCCTCAGCGATGACGGGGGCGGAGGTGGTGGTGGATTGCGGGCTGAGCGCGAAGTACGCGGGTCCGGAGGCGTAGGGGAGCCGTCTGAAGGGGACAGGCTTTCGAGAGGAATTTACAACTGTATGTAATAATCGGCTGGACCCGCCGTATGGCAGGGTGAGGCGCAACATGAGAATGTCAGCGAGCCCTGTCCGGCGGGAGGCGCCGCCGCCCATGACGCCGCCAGAAGATTTCACGGCGTTGTACGAACGCTTCTCCCCGCTGGTGTACCGGACGGCCCTGCGGATCACGGGCCGGCCGGAGGACGCCGAGGATGCGCTGCAGACGGTGTTTGCGCGCGTGCTGCGGCAGGGGGCGAAGATCGACGAGGCGCAGTCGCCGGAGGGCTACTTCCGGCGCGCGGCAGCCAACGCCGCGCTGGACATTCTCCGCGGGCGGGCGCACCGCGCCGAGGCGCAGCTCGACGAGAGCCTGCCGCATGCGGCCGCGGAGTCTTCGCCCTATCTGAAAGAACGCCTCCGCCGCGCGCTGGCCACGCTTGAGCCGCAGGACGCGGAACTGTTCACGCTCCGCTACATCGAGGGCGTCTCGAACACGGAGATCGCCGGGATGTACGGGCTGGAGCGCTCGACCATCGGGGTGCGGCTGCACCGCATCCGCCGCTGGCTTCAGGAGGAACTGGAGAGATGAAGCGGGAGGCAGAGATGAACCACGAGGAAAGGCTGGAAAAGGCGCTGGAAGCGATCCGCGCCGAGGCCGTCCCGGAGACGGAAGAGCAGGCGGCGCGGGAGCGTGTGCTGGAGAAGCTGATGGCCTCGCCGGAGGCCGTGTGCGCGGGATTCCGGGCGATGCTGGCGCCGTACGCGGAAGGGCGGCTCGGGAAGGAGCGGCAGTGGCTGCTTGAAGACCATCTGGGCCGCTGCGCAGCGTGCCGGCGCGCCTTTGCGGAGCTGCAGGGCAAACCGAAGGTGGTGGCGATGCCCGAGCGGCGGGCGGCGCTGTGGCAGCGCGTCCGGCCGTGGGCCGTTGCGGCCGGACTGGCCGCGGTGGCGCTGTTCGCGGGCCGGGACCGGATCGACCGCTGGATGGGGCCGTCGGGGCCTGTGGCCGTGATCGAGGCACTGCAGGGGCCGGTGTTTGACGAACAGGGCCGCGCGCTGGCGGCGGGCGCCGCGGTGGCGGACGACGTGCGCGTGCGCACGGGCGGCGGGGGCCGGCTGAAGCTGCGCCTGGCCGATGGTTCGCGCGTGGAGGTGAACGAGCGCAGCGAGCTGGCGCTGGTGGGCGCGTGGAGCGGAACCACGGTGCGGCTGGTGCGCGGCGACGTGCTGGTGGAGGCGGCGCGGCAGCGGCGCGGCGCTCTGCGCGTGCAGGCGCCGGACGCCGAGGCGCGCGTGCATGGCACGGTGTTCGCCGTGCGGACGGGGCTGATCGGCAGCCTCGTGTCCGTGGTGGAAGGAACGGTGGAGGTGCGCAATGCGGCGGGGCGGCGGATGCTGAAGCCCGGCGAGCTGGCGGCGACGAATCCGGCGCTGGAAGCCACGAGCGTGCGCGAGACGGTTGCGTGGAGCTCGGAGGCGGAGAAGTATTTTGCGCTGCTGGCCGAGTTCGCGTCTCTCGAAAAGCAGATCACGGCGCTGACGTCCGCGCCCGTGAGGACGGCGCCGACGGTGCTGGCCGCGCTGCCGCGCGGAGTGATGGTGTACATCGCCGCGCCGAATCTCGGCCGCTCGATGGAAAACGCGCTGAACCTGATGAGTGAACGGGCGGCGCAGAGCCCCGTGTTCGCCGAGTGGTGGAACGCTGCATCGACGAAGGGGCTGCGCGAGGCGCTGGGCGATCTGGCTCGCATCTCGCCGATGCTCGGCGAAGAGGCCGTGTTTGTGGTGGCGGGCGGTCCGCAGCAGCCGGCGCCTGCCGTTCTCGCGCCGGTGAAGGCGGGCATGGAGAAAGAGCTGGACGCGGCGCTCGAGGAGATCCGCTCTCAACGCACTGCGCCGTTCGTATGGAAGATCGCGGGCGGGCGTTTGACGGTGGCGCCCAAGCAGGCGCAACTCGATTTTGTGCTGAGCACCGCAGGCCAGGATGCGGCGTCGCCTCTGGCGCAGGAGATCGCGCGCCACTATCAGCGGGGAACGGGCTGGATGGCCGCGTTCGCGCCAGGCGCGGGCAGGAACGCGGATCAGCCGCGCGTGCTGCTGCCGCGCATGGTTCTGTTCGAACAGCGCCGTACGCCGGCAGGGGACGAGAACGAGATGACGCTGGCTTACACGAGCGGCGCGAGTCCGGCCGGGTGGCTGGCTGCTTCCGGCAGTTCGGCCGCGGTGGAGTATTTTTCCGGGCAGGCGCATGTCGTGTTCGCCGCTTCGTCGCGGGAGCCGCAGCAAATCTATGACGAGTTTCTCGCGCAGGTGGTGAAGCTGCGTCCGGAGGCGGCATCGAAGATCGCCGAGATGGAAAGCAGGCTGGGACTGCGGCTGCGCGAGGACGTGGCCTCGGCGCTCGGGACGGACTTCGCGTTCGGCATCGAGCAGCCGACGCTGCCCGTGCCTGGCTGGCTGGCCGTGGTGGAGACCGTGCGGCCGGCGGCGCTCGATGCAGCCATCGCGAAGGTGGTGGACGCGGTGAACGCGGAGATGCCCGCGGACCAGGCTTCGAAGAAACTGACGCTCGTGCAGGAGACGGCGGGCGGACGGGCGTGGAAGACGCTGCGCAGCGGGGCTTCGGCGAACACAGTGACCTGGACCTATCACGCCGGTTTCCTGGTGGCGGGGCCGGACCGCCCGACCGTGGAGCGGGCGATTGCGACGCGCGAGTCCGGGCTGACGCTGGCGCAGAACGCCGTGTTCCGCACGCTGCTGCCGGCATCGACCGGCGTGCATCCGGCGGGTTTTCTGTGGATTCAGGTGGGCGAGTCGTTGCGGCAGCTCGCCGCCTCGATCAACAACCCCGCGGTGAAGACGCTGCTTGAAAACCGCGGTCCCGCGCTGGTGGCTTTTACGGGCGACGGGGAACGAATCCGGGCGGCGAGCCGTACTTCCTTTGCGAGCCTGCTGCTCGACGCGATGCTGGCATCCGGGGCACAATCGGTAACGGAGCCGAAAGCGAAGCAGGCCCGGAAAGAAGCGCATGCCGCCGCAGCCCGCCGTTGAACTGGAAGACCTGCACGTGACCCTCGGGCGGCAGGAGATCCTGCACGGGATCTCCTGCCGCCTCGGCGATTCAGGCAGTGGCAGGGCCATCGGGCTGCTGGGACCGAACGGCGCTGGCAAGTCGACGCTGATCCGCACGCTGCTGGGATTCCACGCACCCTCAAAGGGGCGGGCGCGCGTGCTGGGCTTCGACTGCCTGAAGGAACGGCGGCAGGTGCTTGAACGGATCGGCTACATGCCGGAGACGGACTCGTTCATTGCATCGATGACGGGCGTCGAGTTTCTGCGCGTGATGGGCGCGCTGAGCGGGCTTCCGGAAGAGATCGCGCTCGAGAAGGCGCACGAGACGCTGTTCCATGTGGGGCTGGGCGAGGCGCGCTACCGGACGCTGGGGACGTATTCGCTGGGGATGCGGCAGCTGGCGCGGCTGGCGCAGGCAATCGTGCACGGACCGGAGCTGGTGATTCTGGACGAGCCGACCAACGGGCTGGACCCGGCGGCGCGGCGGCGCATGCTGGAGCTGATCCGGCAGATGAAAGACGAGCACGGGATGAGCGTGATTGTGTGCTCGCATCTGCTGGCCGACGTCGAACAGGTGTGCGACGAAGTGATGATCCTGAAAGACGGCCGCATGATTCACCACGCGGATCTGGAGGCCGAGCGGCGGGAGAACCGGCGGTTTGTGGAGCTGGAAGTGGAAGGCGAAAGCGCCGGGTTCGCCGCCGCACTGGAGGAGTTGGGCGCAGCGGGCGTGGAAGAGGCGCCGGGGCGGTTCCGGATCGTTCTGCCGCTGGACTTCGAGATGGTGCGGCTGTGGAAGCTGGCAGCGGACCACGGGCTGAGCATCCGGCGGCTGACGCAGCGGCGGGACACGCTGGAAGAGATTTTCATGAAGGCGATGGGGCTGCTGCGGCAGACGCCGGGGGAGGCCGCTTCGAGCCAGGAGGTGTCTGCGCATGGCGGTCTATAAGCGCGGATACCAGCGGTACACGGGGCCGAGGGCAGGGCACCTGGAGCGGCTATTGGTACTGCCGCGGGAGGCATGGCGGCGGCTGTCCTCGCAGCGCATCGTCACCGCGCTGCTGGCATTGAGCTGCGTCTGGCCGCTGCTGTGCGCGCTGTTCATTTACATTTCGAATCACACGGAATTGTGGGCCGGACTGGACCGGGGCTTCAGCCGGATGCTGGCCGTGGACAGCACTTTTTTCCTGACGTTCATGAAAGTGCAGTCGGTCTTTTCCGTTTTGCTGGCGGCGCTTGCGGGGCCGGGCATGATTTCGCCCGACCTCGGCAATCAAGGGCTGGCGCTGTATTTCAGCCGGCCGATATCGCGGCTCGAATACACGCTGGCGAAGATGTCGGCGCTTGTGTGGCTGCTCAGCCTGGCGACGTGGGTTCCGGGGCTCGTGCTGTTCGTGATGCAGGCTTCGATGGCGGAAGCCGGTTGGCTGGCTGCGAACTGGAGGCTTTGCGCAGGGCTGGTGCTGGGGTTCTGGGTGTGGGTGGCGCTGGCGGCGCTGGTGGCGCTGGCGAGTTCCGCATGGGTGAAGTGGCGGCTGATCGCGGGCGCGGTGGTGCTGGGGTTCTTCTTCGTGCTGTCCGGGATTGGCGTGCTGGTGAACGCGGTGTTCCGGGTGGAGTGGGGCGACTTGATCAATCCGTTGCGGGCGGCGTACGGGGTGTGGTGCGCGCTGATGGGAGCGGAGATGCCGGCGGGACTGAGTCTGGGAACATCGCTGGTATCGCTGGCGCTGATGGCGGCGGCGCTTTCGCTCGCGCTCGAGCGCAGGCTGCGGCCAGTGGAGGTGGTGCCGTGAGCGCGCTGGAGATCGTGTTCGAGAACGTGTCGAAGTTTTACGGCGACGTGCTCGGCGTCAACCGGATCGATCTGCGGATTCCGCCGGGGCTGACGTCGATCGTGGGGCCGAACGGTGCGGGCAAGTCGACGCTGATGAACCTGATGTGCGGGCTGATCCATCCCGACCGCGGTGAGATCCGGGTGCTGGGCATTTCGCCGCGCGATCCCGAGCGGCTGATGCGGATCACGGGCTACGCAACGCAGTTCGATGCGGCGCCGCGGTGGGCGACGGGTTTCGACTTTGTCGTGTCGTCGCTGCTGCTGTTCGGGTATTCGCCTTCGATGGCGGAACGTCTGGCATGGGCTGCACTCGAACAGGTGGGGCTGACGGACGCCGCGCGCAGGAAGGTGAACTCGTATTCGAAGGGGATGCGGCAGCGGGTGCGGCTGGCGCAGGCGCTGGCGCACGATCCGCAGGTGCTGGTGCTGGACGAACCGTTGAACGGGCTGGATCCGGTGGTGCGCGCCGAGACGATCGCGCTGTTCCGGCAGCTGGCCGCGTCGGGGCGGCACGTCGTGATTTCGAGCCACGTGCTGCAGGAAGTGGACGTCATCAGCGACCGCGTGGTGCTGATGGCGAACGGCATGATCGTGGCGGAGGGCGACATCCGTGGCGTGCGGGAAGAGATTCACGAGCATCCAAGCCAGTTTCTGATCCGTTGCCCGCAGCCGGCGCGGCTGGCGTCGCTGCTGTTCGAGCGCGCGCCGGTGGTGGAGGCGCGGGTGATGGAGGAAGACGGCGCGCTGCTAGTACTGACGAGAGACCGCAGCGTGTTCACGCGCACGCTGACTCGGCTGGCGTCGGAGGGGCTAGGGATCGAGAGCGTCGTGCCCGCCGACGAGAACGTGCACGCGCTGTACGAGTATCTGGTGGGAGGTTCGGCATGACGGCGCGGTTCCGGCTGCGGCAGGCGCTGGTGATTGCGCGGCTGGAGCTGAAGCGCGTGTTTCTGGCGCGGCGGAGCCTGTGGATTTACGGGCTGGCGATGCTGCCCGCGCTGCTGTTTTTCGTTCACGCGCTGCAGCTGCGCTACGAGCTGCGCCAGGCGCGGCAGGGAGGAGCGGTGGCGCCCGCCGTGCTCGAGTCGATCGAGACGGGCATGAGCGAGCAGCAGGTGCTGGACCTGGCGGGCAAGCCTGGGCAGGACCGGCAACGCACCATCCACCGCTCAAGCCGGCGGGAGGAGAGCGGGAAAGAGATTTTCGAATCCCGGGAAGTGCGCACGAGGCGGATGGTGTATTTCGACGGAAGCCGCCGGGCGTATCTGTGGTTCGAAGATGGAAGGCTGCGCTCGAAGGACGTCCATCCTGTGCTGAATTTTGCGGAAGACCGTGAAGTGTATGCCGGGGTTTTCCAGTATTTCTACCTGCGGCTGGCAATCTTTTTCGGCTGTCTGGGCATTTTCCTGAACCTGTTCCGCGGCGAAATGATGGACAAAACGCTGCACTTCTGGCTGCTGGCGCCGGCGAGGCGGGAGGTGCTGCTGGCGGGAAAATTCCTGGCCGGGTGGGCGGCGGCTTCGGTAGTGTTCACGGGCGGGGCGATGCTGGCGTTTGCGGCGATGCTCTGGCCGCACCTCGGAGCAGGCGCGGAAGCCTACTGGCAAGGGCCGGGAGCGATGCATGCAGCGCGGTACGCGCTGGCGGCGCTGATGGGATGCGCTGGGTACGGCAGCCTGTTTCTGGCGGCGAGCCTGTGGATCCGCAATCCGATCGTTCCTGCAGCGGTGCTGCTGCTGTGGGAGGCGTCGAGCGGCTTTCTGCCGGAGCTGCTGCAGAAGCTGAGCGTGCTGTACTACCTGCAATCGCTGTGCCCGGTTCCCGCGCCGATGGAGGCGGACGTGCCGACGCTGCTCAAGCTGCTGCTGGCGCCAGCGGCGCCGCTGCCGCCCTGGCTGGCGGTGGCGGGGCTGAGCGCATTTTCCGCCCTGGTCTTGTGGGCGGCAGCCGTGGGCGCTCGGCGAATCGAGATCAATTACAGCACGGACTGAGGGGCGGGCGCGGTCAGCTCTGCAGCTCTCTCATCACTTCAAGAGCAGCCTTGCGGGCAGCCTCGACTTCGCCGGGCGGAAAACTGATGGCGCCCACGCGCGGATGGCCGCCGCCGCCATAGCGCTCGCAGAGAGTGGCGAGATTGTGGCGCACGGGCTCTCTGGCCCAGGGATTGGAGCCCACGCTGACCTTGGTGCGGAAGCTGGCCGTGCTGACGGAGACGGTGTACGTGCCCTCCGGGAACAGGTAATAGGGAATGAACTTGTTGTAGCCTTCGAGATCGTACGCCGTGACGTCGAAAAAGATGACGCCCTTCTCGCAGCGGCCCTCTTTGCGGATGATGTCGATGGAGCGGAGGTGGCGCTCGTAGAGAGGCTGGAATTTCTCCTGGACCAGCGGATCTTTGAGAATTTCCTCCAGCGGTTTTTCCTGCATCAGGCGGATGATGTGCTGCACGACGTCCGAGCCCTTGACGGCTTCGATGACCAGAGTGAGCTTCATCGCGGGCTCGCGCATGGCGACCGCAGCCTCGGCGCTCTCGTAATTGGCGCCGTCGACGATGCCAGCCCAGTGGACGAGTTCGGCCAACTGCGGCGCTTCGTAGCCGTACACCGTCCGGGCGACGTGGGCGATCCATTCCGTGCAGGAGCGGAACGTGGGATCGAAGTAGAACCGGCGGGAATCCTTCTTGCGCTCGTAGTCGAGCTGGTCTTCGTGTGAAAGGAAGGCGCTCTGATGGTGGTCGAACCACCACGTGAGCCGGTCGCTGGGGGAGTACTTGAAGTCGACGATGGCGTTTTCGTCGCCGTCGAAGTCCGCTTCATCAAAAAGCTGATCGGCTTTGTGCGCCATTCCCGTGTAAGCGAACTCGGCGCCGTTGTAGAACCGGTCGCGCGTGAAGCGGCTGAAGAAAGCAGCGGAAGCCGCTCCATCGAAGCAGTGGTCGTGATAGAGGACGCGGACTTTCATGATGAGCGCCAGACCCGCCTGAGCAGGAGCCACGGGGCCCGCGGCGAGAGAAACCTTTTAGATTGCCTGATCCGGGCAGGCGGATGCAAGCGCAGGCGGAGCTGGGCCGGCCGGGCCGCTAGGGCTGGAGGCGGGCGAAGACATAGGGGCCTTCGGGAATCACGGCGACGGGCGCTTCTGGCGTCACGGCGGCCGCGAGAGCTTCCAGCGCCTGCGCTGCGGTGGAGAAAGAATTCCCCCACAATTTCGGGTGATATTCCGGCGGAAGTCCTGGGGTGTAAAACCAGAGGCGGTGGGATTGAGCGGCCAGGGCGAGCTTCTCAAGCTGCCATTGATCAATTGTGACGGGCCTGTCTGCAATTTCCCTGAGAAATGTTTCGGCCGAATCTGACTCCATTAGCAGGCGGGAGAACTCGCCGGCGCCGGCGCCTTCGTCGCAGGCGGCCAGGACGAGGATGATCCCGCCGGGACGGACGATATGCGTAGCTGCCGTCACGCCCTTCACCGCCTGATAGAAGGTGAGGTCAAGGGGATAACCGGCCGCGGTGGTCACCGCGGCTTCGACAGGCGCCGGAAGCCAGGCCGTCGTTTTCTCGCGCACGAAGGCGACGCCCGCCGCGTGGGCCTCCCGCGGCGCACCCGCGAAGACGGCCGTGATTTTCTTCTGTTCGCCGAGCACGACATCGACGATGAAGTCATGGCCCGCCATCTGAGAGATATCGAGCAGCTCCTGATGGAGTGGATTTTCTTCGATCGAGCCTTCGACGGCGCGGGGATCGCGCATGAAGCGCGGACTATGCAGATAGCGGATCGTCTCCTGGTCCGCCAGGCCGGGCGCGATGAGCTTGCGGGCGCCGCTGAAGCCGGCCATCAGGTGCTGTTCGATGAAGCCTAGAGTGATGTGCAGGCCGGCCTCGACGTAGCGGCGGTCGATCCAGACGGGGGTGCCGTGGCGCGCCTGCCCGAGAAAGACGTGGTCTTCCCGCTGTCTCGCATTGTGATTGACCAGCGGATAGGAAGAGGCGATTCCGGGGCCGAGGATTTCGTCGAGCTCAGCGGGCGTGGCCGGACGGTGAAGGCCTGTGGCGATCAGGATGGTGGTCTGCTGCCGCGGGATGCCAGCGCGCTCGAGCCTCCTGAGAATCGGCGGCAGGGTCAGGCGGTTGGGCGCCGGCCTGGTGATGTCGCAGACGGCGATGGCGGCTGAGCGGCGGCCGTGGGCGAGCTCCTCGAGGGGCGGCCCGGCGACAGGGGCGTCGAGGGCCCGTTCGACGGCGGCAACTTCATTTTCGAGCGGCGCAGCATAGCGCGGCTTCAGAACCTGCCAGGCTGGCCCGGGTGGCAGCTCGGCCTCCAGCCCAGTCCTGCCGAATGCGAAGTGAACACGCATATCCGCACCGTACCACAGCCCCCGCGCCTCCTCCGGCTGCTGCTGTGTTGCATCTGGCGGCGGCTTGCCGCTCCGGGAGGCTATACTCATCGCTAGTGCATCTGGCTAAGCGAGCGCGCCCTCTTCCCGTGGCGCTGGCTTCGATGCTGGGCATCCTGCTGTGGTGGACGCTGGTGGCGACGTTCACGTACGAGGGCCGGTGGAACGCCCTGTACTGCAATGGAAGCGCCGCCCGGTTTCCTGCCTGGCTCGAGGAGCGCGAACCTCTTTACCGCGCCCCCAGTCCCGCCGGATACGACGGCCAGTGGTATCACCTGCTCGCCCACCGGCCGCTGGAGTTCCGCCAGAGCGCCCAGTATATGGACTGGCCTCGGCTCCGGTGCCAGAGGCTGCTGTTTCCGCTGGCTGTCTGGCTGCTGGCGTTCGGGCAGTTCAATCTGGTCGATCCGGCGTATTTCATGCTGATGCTGCTGAGCCTTGGCGCCGGCGTTTACTGGACCGCGCGGCTGGCGGAACTGCGCGGGGCGTCCGTCCTGTGGGGGCTGATGTTTCTGCTGATGCCCGGACCGATCAGCTCCATCGACAGGATGCTGCTGGACGGGCCGCTGCTGGCGGCGGCCGCGGGTCTGTTCTACTTTCTCGAGACGGGCAGGACGCGCGCCGCGTGGACGCTGGCGATGCTGGCTCCGTTCTTCCGCGAGACCGGCCTGCTGCTGACAGCGGCGGGCTGCGCTGTGTGGCTGCTGCGGCGTGATGCCCGGCGGTTTGCGGCGTGGATGCTGGCTGCCGTCCCTTTTCTGCTGTGGATGTACGAAGTGAGAGACCTCCACGGCGGAGCTTCTTACGCCTGGCTTGGGTGGTTCGCCAATGTCGCGCGGGCGCTGGGGCGGGAGGCTGCTTATCCCTACCCGCCGCCGTGGCTGCAGATCCTGCAATGGTTCGATCGCGTGGCCATGGCCGCGTTCCTTTGCGCTGTGGGCGCAGCGGTTTTCCTCTTTCTGCGGCGGTGGCGGGCTGACGGGACGGGCCGGACGGCGGTGGCGTGGACGGCAGGCCTGTTCGCTGCGGCGGCTCTTGCGACGGCTCACCTTGAGGCGGTGCAGGTGTGGGACGAGGCCTACGGATACGGCCGCGTGTGCGGGCCGATGTTTTTTGCGCTGTTTCTGGACGGGCTGGAGCGGCGGAGGCTGGCCGCGCCGCTGGCCGTGCTTGGGCCGGTGGCGGCGCGGATGGGGCTTCACCTGGCCTCGCCCGCGTGGCGCGCGGCGCGCGGGCTGGCAGGGCTGTGAGGCAGGCTGGACGCTTCTACATGTACTGCGGCACCGGAATGCCGAGCACGCGCTCGAGCGTCCACTCGAGCTGCCGCTGGAAATAGACGGCCAGCCAGAGGAGGAAATTGCGCTTTTCGGGGTTCTGCTCGGCCAGGATCGGGTAGTCGTGATAGAAGGAGTTGAACGCCTGGGCCAGCTGGAAGGCGTAGCGGGCCACGTGCGAGGGCTCGCCCGCCGACAGGGCCGCCTCAAGCGCCGCGCCGGACTTTGAGGCAGCGAGGAGGAGCTGCCAGAAATCCTCGGCCTCGAGCTGGCGGGCCAGGGCTTCGGTGGCGAGCGCGGCCTGGAAATCCGGCAGCGATTCGCCGCGCTCTGCAAGCTTGCGCAGGATGTTGCGCGCGCGGACGGCGGCGTATTGCACGTACGGACCCGTTTCGCCCTCGAAGCTCAGCGCCTCCTGCAGGTCGAAGGCGATGACCGTGTTGCGGGTGAATTTCAGCAGGAAATACCGCAAGGCGCCGACGGCGATCTGCGTGGCCACCTGAAGCCGTTCTTCCTCCGGGCGGTCCGGGTGGCGCGAGTCGACCTCCTCCTTCGCCTTTTCGATCAGTTTGTCGATCAGATCGTCGGCCTTCACGCCCAGGCCTTTGCGGCCGCTCACTTCCACGTAGGGGCGCTTGCGGTCCTCTTCAGAGAGCGGAATGCCGAGAATGGCGCAGGTGCGCGGAGACAGGGCGACCATCTCGTACGAAAAATGCACGGACTTCTCCGCCTGCTCGTGATAACCGAGAGCGCGAAGCCCGGCCACGACGACATCCTGCAGATAGGACTGGCGCGAGTCGATCACGTTGTAGACTTCCGAGCCGCGGCCGAACTGCGGCGCGGGCTCGTCGCAGGGCTCGTCCGTGGCTACCCAGACGCGGTGGCCATCAGGATAGGTCCGCAGCGGCTTGTAGTGGAAATCGAGGCCGAGAAGGCCGAACTTCCAGAGCTGGTACGCGATGTCCTTGCCGACGTAGGTGACCGTGCCGTTGGAGCGCACGATCACTTTGGCGTCATCGGCCGAGTCTTCTTCGTCCCCGGATTTCTCGCGGAAATGGGAGGCGGCCATCACCCAGCAGCCCTTGTTTTTCCCCTCCTCAGCGTAGAAAATCGCTCCGCGTTCCCTGAGCTGCTCGAACGCTTTCGCCCAGAATTTCAGGTGGAGGATTTCGCTCTCGCGGGGCAGGACGTCGTAGGCGATGCCGAGGCGCCACATGGTGTCCAGGTGGCAGTCGACGATGGCATCCGCGACCAGATGGCCGATTTCAGCCAGCACCCCTTCTCCGTGCTCGATGGCATGCAGGGTATCGCGGCGCCACTCGAGAGCCTGCGGATTTTCGGAGTAATACTGGGAGACGCGGGCGTAAAGGTCCCAGCAGTAATAATCGAATTTCGGCTGCCGGATGAGGGCTTTGACGTCCTCGGGCGACTTCTTTTCGAGATAGTGGAAGCCGACGACGACATCGGCCACCTGGACGCCCGTGTTGTCGATGTAGTTCTGCACCTCGACCTGGCGTCCCGCGGCGCGCTGCATGCGCACGAACGTGTCGCCGAGCACGGCGTTGCGCAGATGGCCGATATGCGCCGCCTTGTTCGGATTGATGTTGGTGTGCTCGACGATGACCTTGCCGGCGGCGCCGCGCGGGTGCTGATCGGAGCGCCCTTCCAGAAGCGCGCGGGCGTACCAGCCGCGGTCGAGGCGGATGTTGATGTAGCCGCTGCCGGCGACTTCGAGTTTCGCCACGCCCTCGACCGCAGGCGCCTGCGCCACGATCTCCTCGGCAATGGACCGGGGAGCCTTCTTCAGGTGACGGGCGAGGGAGAACGCGACGGGCAGAGCGTATTCCCCGAAGGAGGACTGTTTGGGCTGCTCGACGACGACGGGCGCCTCGACGCCGTAACGCTGGCGGATGAAGTCCGCGAAGATTTCCCGGAGCTGCTGTTCGACGATATGGAACACTGCGATGAAACCTCTTGAAAAGGAAGGGTCTGTTCCTCAGTGTAGCGTGCCGGGGCGGCGGCGCGCCTCGAAACAGGACTGTTTTAGTCCAGGTTGTGCTACAATGAGAGCGTGGCCAAAGTAACGTTTCTGCCCGAGAACCGGACGGTCGAGTTCGAGCTCGACAAACTGCCGTATCACGAGCACGGCAAGCCGCTGTCGTTTCTCGACATCGCGATGAACTTCGGAATCCACCTCGAGCACGCCTGCGGGGGCAACTGCGCCTGCACGACCTGCCATGTGGTGGTGAAGCAGGGCGCCGAGTTCCTGAGCGAGATGGAAGACGACGAAGCGGACAAGCTGGACATGGCGGCTGACCTGCAGCTGGGAAGCCGGCTGGGCTGCCAGGCTCATTTTGTGCGGGACGGAGAGGTGGTGATCGAGATTCCGTCGTGGAACCGCAACTATGTGAGCGAGGGCGGCGGCTCGATCAACCTGGGCGACGCAATCCCCGCGGCGAAGCGCTGAGCGTGGGCGCGCGGCGGGCGCCGGCGGCCGTGCGGGCGCTCTGTCAGAACACTCTGCCGAGGCGGAAGAACATGCGGCGGTCGCCCCGGTCGCCGATGCCTCCGCCGAAATAGACGACGCCGAACGTGGTCTCTCCCATCAGCCCGAGCGAGCCGCTGTAGCGCGGCAGGGGATTCATGCGCGCGCGCCAGGCGTTGCCGCTCTCCGCGGCGGCGAAGAGATAAAAGCGGCCGAAGATTCCGAGGCTCTCGTTGTTCAGCGAGCGCAGCAGACGCGTGCCGCCGTAATAATAGCGGTTTCCGGTTTCGCGTCCGCGGCCGAGGGCGTCAAGCCGGGCGACGCCGCCGATGGAGAAGCGGTTATTGAGCGCCTCGTCCCAGCCGGTGACGCCCGCCGCCGTGTCCGCCAGCAAAGACCAGCGCGGGCTGAAAGGCCGCGCATAGCTGAACGATGCGTCTGCCAGCGGAGGACGCCCGCTGACGCCGGGGTGATTCAGCAGCCAGGAGGCGAGCAGCGTGGCGCGGATGCCCTTCCTCGGCACGAGTGCGCTGTCCTGACCCTCGTACGCCCAGCGCAGGTGCAGGTCGGTGAAGCGGCCTTTCAGCGGGTCCACGATCTCCGGGCCCTTGGTGACGCCGATGCGCGTCTGGCCCGTGGACACGCCGAGGCGGAGCTCCTGGAAGCGGCCGAAAGCATAGCCGAGATCGAGCGTCATGCCGGCGCGTTTGGAGATGAAGTCGGCGATCTGATCCGTGCCTCGGTAAAGAGGACGGCTGTCTTCGAGATAAAAGGCGCGGGGGGCGAAAAACCATTTTCCGCCGGCGATCCGGTAGTAGTATTCGCTGGAAAGCCGGTTGATCTGGCCGATGGAGAGATCCGTGCGCCACTCGGATGCAGGCCCTCCGAAATCCAGAAAAGTCAGGCGGCCGCCGATGCCGAAGCGGAGGCCCTCCTGACGGGAAGCGTCGAGAAGGAAGGACAGATTCAGAAACGGAGGGCCGTGGATTTTCTGGTGGGGGCGGATGAGAATGCCCTCCGTCTTTTCGTGCCGCAGGAAGGAATACGACACGGCGTCATAGCGGCCCATGCCGGCGATTTTGTTCAGCTCCGTTTCCAGGCGGGCGCGGTCGACAGGGCGCGAGGGATCGGAGGCGAGCGCCTCGACGAGAGCCTTGCGGCGGCGCTCGGCCAATCCGCCTTCGATGACGATGACCTGAGGCTTGACCGAATCGGGTTGCACGCGGCTGCGTCTGGACTCGAGGTATTTCTGATACTCGGCTTCGGGAACGGCGAGCTGATCGAGCCAATGGGCCTTGCGTTCGGCCGCCTGGCGGCCACGGAGGACGAATTCTTCCAGCCGGGCGTAGTCATTCGTGTCGAGCCCGTTGAGATCCGGCATGACGACCAGGTCGGCGAGGCCCATGCTGCGCCGCTCGTTGGCCGCCACCATGATGGAGATGCTGCGGCCCGCGACTCCGAGCAGCGAAACATACCGCTGGTCATCGGGCGGCTTTTCCAGAGCCACTGCGATGACGATATCGGCGCCCATCGCCCTAACCACATCGACGGGCAGGTTGTTCAGCAGTCCGCCGTCGACGAGCATCATTCCGTCCATCTCGACAGGGGCGAAGAGAGCGGGCAGGCTCATGGAGGCGCGCAGAGCCATGGTGAGCGGTCCGCGGGAGAAGACCACCTCCTTGCCCTGTTTGAGATCGGTGGCGACGCAGCGGAAGGGCGTGGGGAGCTCGTCGAACGAGGGGAGCTGATCGTAGGACGCGGCGAAACGGCTGATGAAGAGAGCGGCGCCGTGGCCGGCGGAGACGCCTGCGGGCAATTTGAGTCCCCTGCCGATTCCGAATTCGATGGTGGAGGGGAACTCCCGGCGGTCTTCCTTGCGGCGGAAGGCAAGGTGGCGGAAGGGCACGGACGGGGCGAAGGCGGCGTTCCAGTCGAGGCTGGCGGCGAAGCGGTGGATGGCCTCGCCGTTGTTGCCCGTTGCATAGAGGCCGCCGATGATGGCGCCCATGCTGGTGCCGGCGATGTAGTCGACGGGAATGCGGTGCTGCTCGAGCCACTGAATGACGCCGATGTGGGCCAGTCCAAGGGCGCTGCCTCCGGACAGCGCGAGGCCGATTTTTCTGCGGGGCGGGGCGGGGTTGGGCGGCTCCTGCCGGGCGTCGAGAGGAGCGAGGAACGCCAGCAGGACGAGGCAGGCGGGAAGCCGCATGAGACTACAATGCTACGCTAAAAGCAGATGGGAGTTGACTGGTCGCCGGATTCGTGGAAGCGATTCCCCGCGATGCAGCAGCCGGAATATCCCGACCCGGAGGCGCTTCAGAAGGTTCTGGACGAGCTGGCCGCTCTGCCGCCGCTGGTGACGAGCTGGGAGATCGTGGCGCTGAAGGAACACTTCGCGCAGGCTTCCGCGGGACGGTGCTTCGTGCTGCAGGGAGGGGACTGCGCGGAGAGGTTCGCCGACTGCAATTCGAAGCGGATTGCGAACCAGCTCAAAGTGCTCATCCAGATGAGCCTGGTGCTGGTGCAGGGCACGCAGAAGCCGGTGGTGCGCGTCGGGCGGTTCGCCGGCCAGTACGCGAAGCCGCGGTCGGCGGATTTCGAGGACATCAACGGACACAGGCTGCCGGCGTTCCGCGGCGATCTGGTGAACCGTCCGGAAGCGACTCCCGAGGCGCGCACTCCGGATCCGCGGCTTCTGCTGCGGGGCTACGAGCGCGCCGCCCTGACGCTGAATTTCATCCGCGCGCTGGTGAAGGGCGGTTTTGCGGACCTGCACCATCCTGAATACTGGGACCTCGACTGGACGCGCCACTCGCCGCAGGCGGAAGAGTATCACCGCATGTTGCGCTCGATCACGGAAAGCCTGAAGTTCATGGAGAACATCCTGGGCACGAGCGCGGCGGGAAGCGACCGCATCGATTTCTACACGTCGCACGAAGCGCTGCTGCTGCCCTATGAGCAGGCGCAGACGCGGCGGGTGCCGCACCGTCCGGGATGGTTCAACCTCTCCACGCACTTTCCCTGGGCGGGCATCCGCACGGCGTCGCCGGACGGGGCGCACATCGAGTACCTGCGGGGCATCTCGAATCCGGTGGGCGTGAAGATCGGACCGGGGCTGAGCGTGGACGAGATTCTCCGCATCGCCGAGAAACTGAATCCGGAAAACGAGCCGGGGAGGCTCGTGTTCATCCACCGCTATGGAGCGGCGCGGATCGCCGCGGAGCTGCCTCCGGTGATCGAAGCGATGCAGCGCGAGGGACGGCGCGTGCTGTGGATCTGCGATCCGATGCACGGCAACACGCGGCGGACGGGGAACGGCTTCAAGACGCGCAGCTTCGACGACATCGAAAGCGAGCTGAACCAGGCGATCGACATCCATCCGCAGTGCGGCTCCATCCTGGGCGGCATGCACATCGAGCTGACGGGCGAGAACGTGACCGAGTGCACGGGCGGCGCGCGCGGACTGTGCGAGGCGGACCTGGGGCGCGCCTACGAAAGCGAAGTGGACCCGCGGCTGAACTACGAGCAGGCGCTCGAGCTGGCGCTGCTGGTGGCGCGGCGCTGGCGCACGAACGGCCATTGACGCCGCAGCGCTCTTCTCGGATAGGATGAGTGCGTGCTGATCGTGGCGGCATTGCTGGCGGCCCTGAATTCCTCCGCCTCTCCCTGCGCGCTGGCGCAGTGGGCCATGGGGCGCGCCGAAAAACCCGCCGTGCTCGACATCGCTGTGATGCAGGTTGAGGAGCGGGGCGCGGGACCGGCGCGGCTCGCCTGGCAGGATCCGGACGTCGAGATCTGGGTGCGTCCGCTCGATGACGGGGAGACGGCGCTGATGCTGGTGAACCGGGCGAAGCGCCCTGTCAGCGCGGACGTGATCTGGCGGGAGCTGGGGCTGGGGGAGAAGCGGGCGATTCTGCGCGTGTTCGACGTGCTGAAGCGGAAGAACCTCGGCAAGGTCCATGGCGGGTTTGCGCACCGGCTGGAAGCCGGTTCATGCGCGCTGTTCCGGCTGGAGCCATGAAACAGAAATTGCTGTTCCTGTTTTTGCTGCCTCTGATGGCGGCGCGCGGCGGCGATGGCGTGCTGCCGGTGTCAGTGTGGTACGGGGGAGGCAAGGCGCGGGCGCCGATGCTCGAGCCGGATCCGCGGGCGAAGAAGGAGCAGTGGCGCGGGGACATCCGGAAGATCAGGGAGCTGGGATTCCGCACGTTCCGCTGCTGGGTGGACTGGGCGTCGGCGGAGCCCGAGCCGGGGCGGTACGACTTCTCGACGCTCGACGTGTTGCTGGAGCTCGCCGAGGAAGAGGGCATGCGCGTGTTCGTGCAGGTCTACATGGACTCGGCGCCGGAATGGGTGGGGAGGCGGTATCCCGATTCGCTCTTCGTGTCCTCGAACGGACAGGCGGTGCAGCCGGAATCTTCGCCCGGCTACTGCCGGGACCATCCGGGAGTGCGCCAGGCGGACAACGCCTTCTACCGGGCTCTGGCGCAACGCGCATCGCGCAGCAGGGCGATGCTCGGGTGGGACCTGTGGAGCGAGCCGCACGTGATCAACTGGGCGAATCCGACCTATATTCCGAACCCGGAATTCTGTTTCTGCCCGAATACGAAACGGCGTTTCCGCGCATGGCTGCAGAAACAGTACGGCTCCCTGGACGCGCTGAACGCGGCATGGTACCGGAGGTATTCTTCTTGGGATGAAGTGGAGCCGAACCGGCTTTCCACGATTCTGAGCTACACCGACTACATCGACTGGAAGCGGTTTATCGTCGACAAGCTGGGCGAAGATCTGCGGGAGCGCTACGAGGCGGTGAAGGCGGGCGCTCCGGATCTGGTGGCGACGAGCCACGCGGCTGGCGTCGGGCTTTTCGCTTCGCCGCACTGGTGGGAGGGGCAGTCCGATGACTGGGTGATGGCGCGGCAGGTGGACTATTACGGGACGAGCTTTTATCCCAAGCACTCGGCGTTCGTGGACCGGGATCCGATGTGGCGCGGAGCGCTGCTGGATTTCACGCGCAGTTTCGGCTTCGGCGAAGGGCGGAAAGGTTTCGTGATCGGAGAACTGCAGGCGGGATTCGGCACAATTGCGGTGAATGTCAGCCCGGAAGTGACGGCGGATGATCTGAGGATCTGGGCGTGGTCGGCGCTGGCGCGCGGGGCGAAAGGGATCCACTTCTATGCGTTTTATCCGATGAGCACCGGATACGAGGCGGGCGGATTCGGGCTGATTCACCTGGACGGGACGCTGACGGAGCGGGCGCGGGAGGCGGGGCGGTTCGCGCAAGCCGTGGCGAAGCACGAGAGGCTCTTTTTCGAAGCGCGCCCGCCGCGGGCGGAGGTGGCGGTGGTCTACAATCCGCTGGCGCATTTCGTGGGCGGGCGGCAGCGGCAGACGGCGTACGGAGGACCGCAGGGCGAGGTGGCGGGGATCGAGCGGGACTCGCTGCTGGGCGTCTATAAAGCATTGTGGCCGGAAAATGTTCCGGTCGATTTCGTGCATGCCGGATCGCTCTCGGCGGAAACGCTGGCGCAGTACCGGCTGGTGTACCTGCCCTATCCGCCGATGCTGCCGTCGTATGCGGGCGCGGTGCTGCGCGAATACGTGCAGCGCGGCGGGCATCTCGTGGCTGAAGCCCGGGCAGGCTGGAACAGCGAGAAAGGGCGGGCTTCGGACATCATCCCGGGCATGGGCTTGCATGAAGTGTTCGGGGCGCGCGAAGCCGCCGTGGAGACGGCGCCCGGGGGGCGGACGGTTCTGGTTTTCGACGGCGGGCTGAAAGTTCCCGCGCGGTGGTTCCGGGAAGTGCTCGAGCCAATGGGCGGCAGAGTGGCAGCGCGGTTCGAAGACGGGGCGGCGGCTGCGGTGGAGTCTTCTTTCGGGAAAGGGAAAGCTCTGCTGGTGGGCTCGTATCCCGCCGCTGCGTATCATTCGATGCCAGGCGAGGATGCGCGGAAGTGGTTCCTGTCACTGCTGGACTGGGCTGGAGTGCGGAAGCCGCTCGTGGCAGAAGGCGGCGTGGAGGCGCGGTGGCTCGAGTCGGGCGCGCGGCGGATCGTGTTCGTCTTCAACCACGACCGCGACGCGAAACAGGTGCGGCTGCGCTGGCAGGAGGGCGGGCGGTGGAGGATCGAGGACCTGATTGAGGGCGGGGCAGGGAAAGCGGAGTTCGCACTGCCAGGCAAGGGCGTGCGGGTGCTGGCGTTTGAAACTGAGTGAGACTGGCGAGGCGCGATAAATCAGGACTTTGGTATCCTGATATCGCATGACCCCTGCCAGAGCCCTCATCGGTTCCTCCCTCCTCGCTCTTGCGGCTGCCTGCCCGCTGCTGGCTCAGCATGGCGGGCATGGCAGCCGCGAGACGGAAGAGATCCACCGTCATCATTTCGCCGTACTCGCCGCCGGGAGCCACAACACGAAGAAAGATGGCAGCACCATCGGCGCTGATTACGAGTACCGTTTCAACCATCCGCTCGGCGTGCTGGCGAGCTTCGAGTACGTAGGCGGGGATTTCCGCGAAGACGTGTTCGCGTTCACGGCGGCCTGGCATCCGTGGAGAGGACTGCGGCTGATCGCGGGACCGGGCTTCGACCGCGAGCTGAAGCGCCCGGAAGAAACGCTGCACGCCGAAAATGCGCACAGCGCTGCCGCCGAGCATCACAGCAAGTATCGCGCGCTCTTCCGGACGGGAGCGGCGTGGGAGTTCCACTGGAAGGAACACGTCACGTTCGGTCCGGAGATCGCCGTGGACGTTCTGAAGGGTGAAAAGGTCTTCGTCTATGGCATCAACATCGGGTGGGGCTTTGGCCGCCGGTAGCGGCGCCGATCCGGCTACAATCGAGCCATGATGATTCCCCTGCTGTTGGGATTCGTGTTTGCAGCGCCGCCGTCCGGATTGTGGGACGCGGCGCTGGACGTCGAGGGGCGGCGCGTGGACTTCCGGATGGAGCTGAAGATTTCCGGAGGGGAAGCGCGCGGGGCGATTCTCGACGGCGAGCGGCGGATCTGGTCGACGGCTGGAAGTTTCACCGGGCAGAAGCTCGAGCTCGTGTGGGACTATTTCGATTCGCGGCTGGAGGCGGACTGGGACGGGCGCGCGCTGCGGGGCGCGTATCAGCGGCGCACGCGGGCGGGGGTGACGAAGCGCGCGTTTTCCGCGCAGCCGTTTCAGCCGAAGCCCGAAGACAGCGGACAGGCGCCGGCGCAGGTGTCCGGGGCGTGGCGGATCCAGACCGACGCCGAGCGAGGCGTGCGGGTGATGAACGGGTATTTCGCGCAGTCCGGTTCCGCGGTCAGCGGCACGATCCAGAGGCTCGACGGAGATTTCGGCACGCTCACCGGGCGGATGGAAGGCAGGAAGCTGCGGCTGTCGCATTTTGACGGAATCCGCGCGACGCTCATCGAGGCGGAGCTCATGGAGGACGGAACGCTGAAGGGCGTGATGGACGGCAGGACCCGGTTTACGGCGGCGCGGATCGAGAAAGCGGCCGAACTCGGGCTTCCGGAGCCGCCGGATCCATCGCGTTATGTGTCCGTGAAGGATCCGCTCGAGCCCGTGCGGTTCCGCGCCGTGGATCTGGACGGCCGGCCCGTGTCGTCCGAAGACCCGCAGTTCCGCGGCAGGCCGATGCTGCTGACGATCATGGGCTCGTGGTGTCCCAACTGCCACGACGAAGCCGAGCTGCTGGTGGAACTGCACCGGAAATACTCGGCAAAAGGACTGGCCGTCGTAGCTCTGGGGTTTGAATACACGGGAGAATCCGAGCGCGACCGGAACCAGTTGCGGGCCTTTGCCAGACGGCACGGAATCGAATATCCGATTCTGTACGCGGGCACGACGGACGAAGGAGAAGTGCAGCGGGTGCTGCCGCAGCTGGCGAATTTCGGCGGCTTTCCCACCACGATTTTCCTGGACCGCCAGCACCGGGTGCGGTCCGTTCATGCGGGCTTCGCCGGGCCGGCCAACGAGCAGGAGCACGCGAAGCTCAGAGAAGAGTATGAAAAGCTCGTCCGGGAGCTTCTTGCAGCCCGCTGACCGGCCCGGCTCTCCGGCTAGTGATAGAACTCTTCGCGCGCCTTGTCGCTTTCGAATTCGATCTCTTTGCCCGATTTGAGCGAGAGCATTTTCATCGCGCTGCGGTTGATTTCCTTGCCGAATTCAACGACGAGGCCCTGCGGCTTCCCCTGTTCGTCGGTGTAGCCGATGGTGGCGAAGTGACGGCGCTTCTTGGAAAGCAGCATCGGCAGGGCGGCGATGCCGAGCGTGGTGGCGCCCCAGCCGATGGTGGCGCCGACGCGGCGGCCGACTTTCTGGCCGTATTCAAGGCTGGTGATGCTTGCGTACGGCAGCGTGTACTGCTTCCCTCCGAAGACGAAGACGGCGGCTGCGTCCTCGAGCCGGATCTTGCCCTCCGTGCCTTCGGGCACGTCCGTCCAGACGCCGCCGAGATAGCGGACCTCGTTTTTGCCGACGCCGGCATGGACGGCGGCGGGCGCCAGCAGCAGGACCGGGAGAACAGCTCTGCGGGTGGTCATCAGGTGGATTCGAACCTCCTTCACCTGCAGTGTGCGGGAGGCGATGGCTCACCCGATGAGCCTGGGCGGAATTATTGTTCAGCAGTCTCCCCGCCGGAGGCGCCGCGCATGGAACGCCAGTCGAGTTCGCGCAGGAAGCGCTCGTTTTCGCGCCAGTTTTCGCTCACTTTGACGAACAATTCGAGGTAGACTTTGCGGCCGAAGATGGCTTCGAGTTCCAGCCTGGACGCCGTGCCGATTTCCTTCAGCCGCGCTCCCTGCGCCCCGATCACGATCGCCTTCTGCCCCGGGCGTTCGACGTGGATCGTGGCGAGAATCCGCAGCAGGCGCGGCTCCTCTTTCCACTCGTCGATCAGCACCGCCACGGAGTGCGGCACTTCCTGGCGCGTCAGGTGGAGCACTTTCTCGCGGATGATTTCGGCGGCGAGGAAACGCTCCGGCTGATCCGTGAGGTGATCGGGCGGGAACCAGGCAGGGCCTTCGGGCAGGCGCGAGAGAATGGCCTTGCGGACGTCGTCGAGCCCGTCGCCGGTGAGCGCCGAGATGGGCAGATACTCTTCAAACTGATGCCAGCGGCTGTACTGGTCGATCAGGGGCAGCAGCAGCGACTTGGGCTTCACCGCATCGACCTTGTTGAACACCGCAAGGGCGGGCGTCTGCGCCTTGCGGATCAGTTCGACGGTCTGCTGGTCGGCGGGGGAGAGCTTGCGCGTGCTGTCGATGACCAGCAGGAGCAGGTCGCGCTCCTTCAGCGCCTCCAGCACGGAGTCCATCATCCAGCGGTTGAAGCGCGTTTCGGCGTCGTGGATGCCAGGCGTGTCGAGGAAGACGACCTGCGCGGC
>FWPV01005287.1_pt1 | contig 26052 bp, 22 predicted proteins | sample 2228371 | NCBI WGS metagenome assembly FWPV01 (sample SAMEA103939776, study PRJEB20133) | metagenome
GAACCGAAAGGCCGTCGGGGATAAACCCCGACGCTACAACGGAAACCCCGCCTACAATGGAACCGCCGCCGTAATGCCGTCGGGCACAAGGCCCGACGCTACAACGGCACTACGACGGCACGTCGGGGATAAACCCCGACGCTACACCCTCCAATGCGAGAGGGGCCGGGTTGCCCCGGCCCCCCCTGCGGTTGGCGTTGCTATCGGTGACTACTGTCCGGGCCCAGGCTCCGGGGTCGTCGCCGGGAACAGCTCGTCGAAGCTGAACGTCGCCGAAAGCACCAGGCTCTCGCCCGGCTTGTCCTTCAGAACGTACGCAGCGTCGATCGTGAGTCCCGCGATCGCGAACCCAGCGCCCACGCTGAAGTAGTAGTCGGTGAACGCAATCTCCGGCACCGTGATCCCCGCCCGCACGGCGAGGTTCTCGATCACCACGAACTCGATCCCGGCGCCGAGGTTCAACGGGTTGAACCCTCCATCCACGGCCACATCCGCCGCCAGGGCAAGCGCCCCGTCGAGGAGCTTCACCGCCAGCCCCGCCCCATAGGTCGAGACCACGGTCTGCTCCGCCACGGTCGTCCCGCCGACGTCCTTGGCCACGATCCCGATCGCGATCTCCGGCGTCAGGGGCACGAGGAACCCAAGGTCGAACCCGAACCCGCTCGCCGTATCCCCGGCCAGCGTCTCCGAGTAGTACTTCAGGTTCGCGCCCAACGTGCCGAAGTCCCCGATCTTCATCCCCACGGTCCCCATGTACAGGTTCCCCGCGTACTGGGTCCCCGCCGTCGCGTTGCCCCAGGCCAGGCCCACCGCGTAATCCCCGAACTTGTACCCCGCGGAGATGTACTGGTACCCGACCATCCCGAACAGGTTCGACGTGGCCCCACCCAGCCAGATGTTCGACCCCATCAGGGCCAGACCCGCCGGGTTCCACAGGGCCGCCGTGCCGTCATCGGCGAGCGCGCAGAACGCGCCCCCCATCCCAAGCGCCTTCGCTCCGTGGCCGCCCTGGAACACGATCGAGCCTTCGTACCCGAACCCAACCATGCCCAGCACGCCCACGAGCAGCACTGCTACCGCTAGTCTTTTCATCGTCGTCTCCTACCCCCTTGGTATCCCAAGGCGGGGGGCCGGGGGCTTTTCGCCCCCGACCCCGCGGCCTCTTCTCTACCTCTTGATGTACACGAACCCCTTGCCCGTCCAGGTCTGGATCGGGTTCCCGCCCTCAACGGCCCACACGTAGATGTAGGCGCCGTTGCGGAGGGTTCCGCCGTTCCAGCTGACGGTCGTGGTGTTCGTGCCCGTAAGCGTGGCCACCTTGCGCCCGGTGAGGTCGTAGACCTCGATCGTCACCCTGCTCGGCACCGCCCCTGCGGGCTGCGCGTACACGGTGAACGCGGTCGAGGTCGAGAACACCTCGGGCACCGGCTTCACGTCGGAAACACCCGTCAGCACCGGCGCGGCAACCGTCGCCTGCGCCTGCGCCGTCCGCGTAGCAATGAGCGGATCGGTGTACACAGCGATGATCGTTCCCGTCACATCGGCGGGCAGCACGTAGCTCACCCGGAACTTGCCCGGGTCGCCGGCCACGGCCGGGATCTGCGTCCAGCTCGCGAGCTCGGTCCCATCCGCCTTCTTCAGGATGAGCGGCTTCGCGGCGCCGGCGATCTCGCTCGCGCCCGCGTACTGCTCGTCGGTCACGGTGATCGTCACCGTGTCACCGGGGTTGTAGTTCGCCCGATCGAACGCCACCGACAGCGCTACCACCGGCGGCGTGATCCCGCCCGCTCCGCCCTCGCTCACCTTGATCGAGATGATCGAGATGTCGGAGTGGTTGGAGGGATCCTGGTAGAAGGCCATGATCGTGTCCCCGGCCTTCGCGCCAAGGTTGCCCTCGCCCGGGAACCTCCCGTCGGCGACCAAGACGCAGGTCGTGGAGCGGAACACGCCCGACCCAACCGCGGTCTCGCGGAGGTCCATCCGCTCCCAGGTGCCGCGCTGGAGGTTGAACATGAACACCTTCACCGTCTCCGCGATGCCGGTGATGGACTGGTCCTCGAGCACCTCCGAGCCTGGCCGGAACGGATCCGTGCCCGGGTAGGTCCCACCAAAGAGGATCAGCTCGTCAACAAGGATATTGTCATCCTCAGGCCACACCGGAGCGGAGTCCACGTCGTCCATGTAGGCGTCCTTGTTCCACCCGCCGAAGACGAGCTCGCGCAGGAGCGGGTTCTCGTTCTGGTCGTAGTCACAGACCTCAAGATACAGCGAGCCCGAGATCGGGATCTGGGTCACCGGCTGGTAGTTCCCATCGAGGAACCGCATGCAGTGGGTGACGCCGTCGAACACCTGGAAGTCGTACACCTTCACCTTGGCGAAGGAGACGTCCCAGTACTGGTTCCGCGCCGCCGCCGTGTCGATCTCCGGCGGGAACGCCCCATCGTTGGGATCCCCATCGCCCAGGGCGTTCACATCCGTCTGCACGTAGTCCACGGAGTTGTAGCGGACGAAGATCGTGTCCTCGTTGAACGCCTGGACCCGCCAGTCGTCGAACACAAGCTGGTAGCCATTCACCGCGTCCCACACCGGCTCGAGCGGGATCCCGCTCTGCGTGAAGAAGATCCCCGAGTTATTCGAGATCTCGTCGATCACGTAGTACTCGCTATCGTCCTCGTTGTGCGGGTCGCAGATGTGCACCACGACCTTGTCCTGGCAGCAGGCCTCGACGTTGGCGTCCGCGTCGTACACGCGAATGTACAAGCCGCCGTGCCCGATCTTGACCTCGGTCACGGGGATGCCGTTGGCATCCGTGATGAAGGTCTCAGAATGCGGCCGGTCGCCGATCACCATCGTGGCGAGCGTCATGTCGTCGAAGTCGTTGGGGTCGATGTAGTAGAACGCGATCGTCGTCCCCATTGGGAGGCGGTCAGTCCGCGCAAGTCCCAGGGCCGCCTGGAGGTCCTCCAGGTTCCCGAAGTTCAGCTCGAACACGCCGGAGTCCACGCTCGTCTCCGCGGCGAAGAACACGGCCTGAACCAACGGTGTAGTGAGGTTCCACCACGGGGCGTTCGTGTACTGGATGTACCGCACAGGCTCGTAGATGTTGTACCAGCGGATCGGCTCGTTGTACGGTGAGTTCTCGTCATAGTTCCCGCCGTACACCATGAGCTGGCAGAAGTTCGTCACCGGCGCAGTTTGGGTGGGGTTCCAGCTCCCCGGGTTGATGATGACGAAGAACGGGACGTACTCGATCTCGTTGCAGTTAAGGTTCTCGTCCTTGTCCTCGATGCGCACGATGATGTTCTCGCAGGCCGGGCCGCAGCCGTAGTCGGCCCGACCGGGGACGGAGAGCTCGGCCACCGTGTCCACGATCTTGATCTGGTCCTGGTCAAGGTTCCGCTCATCGGTCCGATCGCGGAGGATGAGGACCAAAGTGTCGTTGTTCTCGAACCGGCCGAAGATGTTCCCCTCATCCCACGGGGCACCGATCTCGTCCCACCCGTCACCCACCGCAGTGAAGGACTCGTCACCCAAGGGGTAGCGGGTAGTGTCCTTGTCGTAGGGGAGGGCATCGCCGGCGGCGAGGGTTACGTAGAGGCTATCTCCCTCCTCCAATCCGTAGTCCAGATACTCCCAGTATCCCTCGGCCCAGCCGTAGTCGGTGATGCCTCGCCAATCCGCCGAGGCGCCACCGGCGTCACCTACCTCGAACGGGGTGACCGTGCCCATGGTGTGGGTCATCCCCTCCGGGATGACAGAGAAGTTGGCCCTGGACCCCACTTGGACCGATACCTTGGAGTTAGAGCCCGGCTCGCGGACCCAGAAGTACAGGCCCGACCCGATCCCGCCGAGCTCCCGGAACGTGACATCGTACGCGTAGATGTACGCGCCGGTCTTGAAGTCGAAGATCGTGAGATCGGCCTGGAACTCGGCGATCCCACACGCCCCCTTCTCGGGGTCCTTCACCGCGATGTAGATCTGCTGCCCTTCCCACACCCGGCCGAGCTTCGTCCCGGCCGCGTCGGAGAAGAAGGGCTCAAACCCCCACGCCGTGCTCGCCAGCACGGCCACGAGTAGCCCAATCAGTATGCCTTTCCTTGCCAACGTAGAACCTCCTTTCCGTTCACCGACAGCTATGTCGTTCACACCCTTCATGATGCCTCCCTTGTGAGTTGTGCCAACCGCTCACCACCTCCCCGATAGAACGCCAACGTTCGTGCGCATAGTGCACAACTTGACCGAATCCTACAGCTCTTCCTTCCTGCGGTCAAGTCCATGCCGTACCCTCTCCGCACGACAACGGCCCGTATGGTAGCCCTCCTCCTTCTCCCCGTCAAACCGGGGCTCGTTCCGTGGACCGTGATCCGTGGTCCGTAGGGGCGGACCCTGTGTCCGCCCATCGTTACCGAGACCGGCGAACCGCCCCACCGTCAACCGACCAACCGCCGTTCGGCCGCGACCCATCTCCTGTGCGGCCACCGTACGGTGCCCCTTCCCCCGGCCGAAGCCGCGTCGTCCGGGGACGGCCGGACGTTCGTCCGTGATCCGCCGCCCGTTGGCCCCGGGGCGTGGGCCGGGGTCCGTGGTCCGTTGTCCATCGTCCCGTAGGGGCGGACCTCGTGTCCGCCCGTCGTTCCCGGAACCGAAAGGCCGTCGGGCATAAAGCCCGACGCTACAACGGAACAACGGAAGGGCAATCCGTGGTCCGGAGGGGCGGACCTCGTGTCCGCCCGTCGTTCCCGGAACCGAAAGGCCGTCGGGGACAAGCCCCGACGCTACACCGGAATCGTGGCCCGTTGTCCGAAGGCCGCAACCCACGCGCCCTTTGTCGCCTCCGCTCAACATCCGTATGATCGAATCGGATCCATTGGCTTGGGGGAGGACGGAGATGAGAGGACGAACGAAGCACAATCTGGTGCGGACGGCGCTCGGGCTCGGCCTCCTCGCCACGGGCATCGCGCTCGGGGGGTGCGAGCTGTTCTGGCTCACCGCGCCGGCGGTTCCCACCGGGATCGAGGCGAGCGACGGAACCCACGCCGGCCAGGTGGTCGTGACCTGGAACGGCGTCGCCCGCACCATCCGCTACGAGGTGTACCGGGCGGACACCCAGGGTGGCTCCTACACCCAGCTTGGGGAAACGACGGGCACCGTGTACTCCGACGCGACGGTCATCCCCAACACCACCTATTGGTATCGGGTGAAGGCGTGCAACCGCGGCGGATGCAGCGAGCTGTCGGAGCCCGACTCGGGATACGCCCAAGGGGAGGGAGTTCCCGAGGTCCCGACCGGGGTCTCGGCCACGGACGGGTTGTACACGGACCGGGTGCGCGTCACCTGGAACGCGAGCCCCGGCGCCACCTCGTACGAGGTGTGGCGGGACGTGGCCCAGGGCGGGCCCTACACCCTGCGGGGCACGGTGGCGGGGACGACCTACGACGACCTCGATGCCTCGCCGGGGGTCGTCTACTGGTACAAGGTGAAGGCGTGCAACCCCTCCGGGTGCAGCGCGTTCTCGGCCCCCGATTCCGGGTTCACTTTCCCCTCCGCGCCGGACCCGGTGACGAACGTCTCCGCCTCGGATGGCACGTACACGGATCGGGTGCGGGTGACGTGGACCGCATCCACCGGGGCGGCGAACTACGAGGTGTACCGCGCCGACAGTGAGGACGGGACGTACGCCAGGCGCGCCACCGTCACCGGGACGTCGTACGACGACACGGGGGTGACGGTGGGCACAACCTATTGGTACAAGGTCAAGGCGTGCAACACCGCGGGCTGCAGCGCGTTCTCGGTGCCTGACCCTGGATTCGCCTCCGCGGGCGGCGGCGGGGGAGGCGGCGGCGGGGGCGGAACAGGCCAGCTCCCCGCGCAGCCGCGCAACGTGGCCGCCACGGACGGAACCCACGCCGACAAGATCCGCGTGACGTGGTCCAGCGTGTCCGGGGCGACAAGCTACCGCCTGTACCGGTCGAACGACTCCACGTTCGACATCACCACCGACCGAATCGCCGAGACCACCTCGACTTCGTTCGACGACGTCCACCACGCCACGAACAACCCGCTCGATCTGTGCGTGGATTACTGGTACGCGGTGAGCGCGATGAACGCGACAGGCGAGGGCCCCCTGTCTGTTGCGGATGCAGGATACCGTGGCACCCGCGTCACGGGCGTGCCGACGGTGTCCGCCACCGATGGCGTCCACGCCACGAAGATCGTGCTCACTTGGAACGAAATCAAGGGCGCGACAACGTACGAGGTGTGGCGGGCCGGGTCGTTCGGGGGGCCCTACACCAAGGTTGGCGACAAGGCCGAGGCCGCGGACGACGACACGAACACCACGGTCACGTTTGAGGACACTACGGTGACAACCGTCCCCGATTACTGGGAGAAGACGTTCTACTACAGGGTGAAAGCGTGTGGCGAAGGAGCGTGTGGGTGCGGCGGGCTCTCCGCCCCAGAGTCGGGTTACGTCCGGCGCACGCCCGATGCCCCGACCAACGTGAGCGCAACGGATGGGGTTCATGCCGACAAGGTAGTCATTACATGGGACGCGGCGGCACGGGCCGACCGGTACGAGGTGTACCGGGCCACGACCCAGACCGGGGCGTACACGAAGATCGGGGAGACGACGGACCCGACTGTCACGTTCGACGACGCCACCGCCACCGCGGGGACCACCTACTGGTACAAGGTCTCGGCGTGTAACACGTACGGGTGCGGCCCGATGTCCACGGCAAACTCGGGCTATCGGGCTGCGCCGTAGAAGGCTAGGAAATCTATGAGCGGGGCGGGCCGCGGCCCGCCCCGTTTCTTTGGGGACGGACGCAGCCCACGGGGACCGTCGGTTCCGTAGGGGCGGACCTCGTGTCCGCCCGTTGATTCCCGAACCGACCAACCGACGAACCACCGTAATGCCGTCGGGCACAAGCCCCGACGCTACGACGGAACTGCCGTCGGGGATAAACCCCGACGCTACGACGGAACAACGGAACGGCAATCCGTAGGGGCGGACCTCGTGTCCGCCCGCCGTTCCCGCAACCGAAAGGCTACAGCCGGGCCAGGGTGCTCCGGGCGCACTCCCGACCAGCCTCGACGGCCTCCTCCAGCCGATCAAAGTCGAGAACCCCGATCTCGTCCACGTCAGGATGGATGACGAGAAGGCGGTTCCCCAACCGGTCCCGCGCGCGCTCGAGCCTCACCCGCTCCAGCTCGCGGGTGGAGATCTCCAGGAAGCGGAGGGTCGCTCCGACGAGCGTCGGGGGAAGCGGACCGAGGGGCGCCCGCACGTCCACCGCGAGCACGGTCCGCGCCCCCATCTCCTCGACCACATCCACGGGGAGGTTGTTCACGAGCCCCCCGTCCACGAGGTACCGCTTCCGCCACGGCACAGGGTTGACGAGCCCGGGCAGGGCCGCGCTCGCCGCGACCCCGTGGTAGACCGGGCCCTCGTCGATCCGCACTTCCTCGCCCGTCACGTAGTCAGCGGCCACGGCCACGAACGGGATCTCCAGGTCCTCGAACCACATCCCCTTCGTGAACAGCTTCAGAAACTGCGCCATCCGCGAACGACGCGGGGACTCCTCCTCGTGCCACGCCCGCCGCCTCAGCCTCTCCCGCAGCGACTCCACCGCCGTGCGGCCCAACATGCCCTCGAACGTCTCCGCCATCCCCAGGAGCTCGGCGAGATCGAGGTGGCTGAGGACCTGCACCAGCCTGGGGAGGTCCTGGCCCACGGCGTACGCCGCGCCGACGATCGCCCCCATGCTCGTCCCGGCCACGAACTCGGGCCGGATCCCCGCGTCGAGGAGCTCGATCAGCACCCCGAGGTGGGCGAGGCCCCGCGCCCCGCCCCCACCCAGCGCCACCCCCAGTCGCGTCAAGCGCTTCATCACGGTCCGATTCTAGCCGCGGCGTAGCGCACCCGCCGTCGGGGACAAGGCCCAACTGCCGTTGGGCACAAGGCCCGACGCTACACCGGAACGGGGGACCCGCACCGTCGCTCCCCTCCCCCTTGATGGGAGACCATTCCGTCTCCTCCCCCTCACCCCAACCCTCTCCCACGGAGGGGAGAGAGGGGGTTAGGGAAGGGCGCTCCCACGGGGGGGCGCCTCACACGAGATGGCACACCGCTGCTCTACGCCGGACCCAACACCAAGAACGCGGACACCTCATCGCGGAGGAACTCGTGCACTGCTCCCTGGTGCCGCCTCAAGAGGGCCTCAATCTCATCCGTACTGCAGTTTCCGCAACGGATCCAAATCGCCTTCGGCGGCGGCCCCCTCAGGATGCTGCGCTGGAGGAAGTCGGAGTCTTTGGAGATGATGGCGTACCCGTGCACCAGGGCGAATGCCCACACCTCGTCGTCGCTCGCCGCCGCCAGCCCAGCGTCCCGCACATGGAGGCTGTCGGGAAAGGCATCCGCCAGCCGCCGCACCAACCGCGGCGACAGGTTGTGGTCCCAGAGAAGCCTCATCCCAAGGGAACCGAGGTGAGCTTTCGCTCCCGGTCCGCCGCAAACGCCAGGCATGCCTGGATGTCCTCCCGCGTCAAGTCCGGGAAGTCCCGGAGCGTCTCCTCTACGGTCATCCCTGAGGCGAGGTACTCCAGCACATCCTGCACCGTGATCCGCAGGCCCCGGATACACGGCTTGCCTCCCCGCTTGCCTGGCTCGATGATAATCCGGTCGCGGTACTCCATATCATCAGCTAGCCTACCCAGAGATCGGGAGCGGAGCAACTGGCGAACGGAATGGGCGAACCTCCAACCGCCGTCGGAGTGGGTTCCCGGAACCGATCAACCGACCAACTGTCAACCGCCCAACCGGAGCAATGCCGTCGGGCACAAGGCCCGCCGCTACAACGGAAGGGCCGTCGGATGCAGCCGACTTGGGACTTTCGACTGTGGTCACGTCCGTAGTCCGTAGGGGCGGACCTCGTGTCCGCCCCTCGGTTCCCCAAACGGGCAAACCGACCAACCGACGAACCGCCGTAGTGCCGTCGGGCATGAAGCCTGACGCTACGGCGGAACGGGGGTTCCGTAGCGGCGCAGCTCGTTTGCGACGGCGCTTCCCAGCAAACGATGTCGCCTCCCCCCACCGAAGGAACCCGGATCAGGTGATCCCGCGTTGGATCATCGTCACCGCGGTGTAGGCGAGGACGAGGGCGAACAGGCGGCGCAGCCAACGCGCCGGCAGCCGGGCGGAAAGGAGCGGCCCCACCTGAGCCCCGACCACGATCCCTGCCATGAGCGGAAGCGCAAGCTCCCAGTGAACCCGGCCCGCCAGGGCGTGCCGCGCCGCGGACATCGCCGAGGTGGGGATCATCACCAACAGGCTCATCGCCACAGCGGGAAGGATGTCCAGGCCAAGCAGGGTGAGGGCCGGGACCATGACCACCCCGCCCCCGATCCCGAACAGGCCGCTCGCGGTCCCGGCAACCAAACCCACGGCAGCGCCCGCCACAGGTCCAATCGCCACCCGCCCCTTACCGCGAAAGAGCTCCTTCGGCTGTTTCCCAAGGAGCAGGATCGCCGTCGGGTACAAAAGGAATATACCGAACGCCAGCTCCAGCCACCCCGCCCCGATGATCCCGCATAGCCACGGCCCGATCCACGCCCCAGCCACCGCGCCGGGAGCAAGCGCCAGCCCTGCTTTCCAGTTGGTCACCTTCTTCCGAAGGTAGGCCGCGGTGCTGGCCAGCCCCGTCGCCATGACCGCGGCCGAGCTCGTCCCCACGGCTTCCGGGGAGGTCGCAACGAACCCCGCGAGGAGAAGAAGCGGGACCATGAAGATCCCACCACCGATGCCGAGCATCGAACCCACGGCCCCGACCCCGATCCCCGCCCCAACGAGAAGCAAGCTGAGCATTCTCCGATTCTATCCCATTTCCCGCGCGAGATCCTCCCACGCGGCGGTGGGACGAATGTCCCCACCCATCGATTTGACTTTTCTCGGGAACAGTCCTATTGTCCGATCGGCCGTTCCTACTGGGGCGGTAAGGAGGAGGTGGCGTGCTGCTCATGGACAAGAAGGCAAAGGCGGCCAAGCCGAAGAAGAAGTAGTCTTGGGGCTGCGTATGGAGCGTGATAAGCGCCCCATACTTGGCCAAGGGTGCAGCACGTGGTGGACTCGTGGGGGCAGGGGAACCTGCCCCCATCGGTTTCTCGGACGCAATGCCGGAATGGAAGAGCGGTCTGGGTGTGGGAGCGCTCGGTGGGGAATGTGACGAATGTCCCATCGCTCCCCATTGACTTCCGCCGAGGACAGTCCTACTCTACGCTCAACTGCCCCCTGTAGGGCAGCCACGAGGAGGTGCAGCGCTGGCCATGGACAAGAAGGATAAGCCGAAGCCGCAGCCCGGGAAGCCCAAGTAGTCCGGGCTCACGATGGCGTAACTGGAATGGGCACCCGGCCAGTGAGGCGGGTGGGGGAAGGGAAAACAGGGGGCGGGAAACCGCCCCCTTTGTTGGGAGGAACAGGCGGTTCGGTTTCGGGAACGGCTGCGCTGCCCCCCTCAAGGGTTGGGGACGCTACGAGATCCGGAGGACGTCGAGGACGATCCGCACCAGAAGGAGCACCCACCCCACCACGACGATGATCCAGATCACCTTGCGCGCGGCAGCGATGAGCCCGAACAGGAGAAGGAGCAGCGTGATCAGCCCGAGGTATCCGAGCGGCTGGACGAGGTCGGAGCTGATCCCGCGCCCCTCGGGGAGGATGAGGTTGATGAGCCGGACAAGGCCCTCCCCGATCAGTTCCGCCGCTGACTGGATGAACGACAGGAGCCGATCCGCCACGTCCGGCCTCGCCTCCTGCGCGCACGTCCCCACCCCCACCGCCAATGCCAACACCAGTCCCAGCACAAGCCCTCGTATCATGCCTGCCTCCTTCGCCCGCGCGGGCGATCCATCATCATAGGACAGCCGCCGACGGGGAACAACTTGCGGCCCGGGCGGCAACGAAAAGCGTCGCAGCCATGCTGCGACGCCCGACATCCTGCAGCCGGGGCTCCGTCCGTCAGTCCTCTTCGGCCTCCTCCACGGCGTCCCCGACCTTGTCGAGGAGGTCCTCCAGCCGCTCCAGGACGGACTCCAACTCCTCCTGAAGCTGGCTGAGTTCGGTCAGAAAGGGCTTGATCTTGTCCACGAGTTCTTTCTTGGTCACGTAGGCCATTGCCACCTCCTTCTCGCACCGATTGTACACACCTGGAGGCCGCCGCCGTCAACCCGACCCAGGAGGGCGCCGTGAACCCTACCGGCCACCGATCCGGCCGAGGACGAGGGGTCGCGGAGCAGGCCGCTGGGGGCCGATCGTGTACGCGCCGGCGACGAGCTCCTCCGCCTCGGCGAGGCGATCGGGGCGGCCGACGTGGAGCCGAGCGAGGGGTTGCCCCCGCTCCACCTCGTCCCCGACCTTGGCCAGGAGCTCGACCCCGGCGGCGGGATCGACGGGCTGCCCCTTCACCTCGCGCCCCGCGCCGAGGAGCCCGCACGCGACCCCGATCGGGCGGGCACGCAGCTCGATGACGTACCCCGACGAGGGCGCGCACACCTCGGCCACCTGCTTCGCCCTGGGCAACCGGTCGGGCTCCTCGATCGCCCGCACGTCGCCGCCTTGGGCAGCGACGAGCTCCCGGAACTTGGCCCACGCCTCCCCGGAGGAGATGAGCGCGGCCAAGCTCTCCTGCCCTGCCGCCGACGTGGGGGCGCGCCCCGCGAGGACGAGGAGCTCTGCCCCGAGCGCGAGCGTGACCTCGCGGAGGTCGCCGGGGCCCTCGCCGCGCAGGACCTCGATCGCCTGCCGCACCTCGAGGGCGTTGCCGGCCATCGTCCCCAGCGGCTCGTCCATCGCGGTAATGAGGGCGGAGAACTTTCTCCCGAGCTTGTTCCCCACCCGGACGAGGGTCTCGGCGAGCCGGCGGGCGTCGGCCTCGTCCCGCATGAACGCCCCGTCGCCGCACTTCACGTCGAGCACGATCGCGTCCGCCCCCCCGGCGAGCTTCTTGGAGAGGACGGACGAGGCGATCAGCGGGAGCGAGGGCACGGTCCCCGTCACGTCGCGGAGCTCGTACAAGAGCCGGTCGGCGGGGACGACGTCGGCGGTGTGGTCGGCGATCACGGCCCCGATCCGCTCGGCCTGGGCGCGGATCTCGTCCAGGGTGAGCTCGGTGCGCAGGCCGGGGATCGCCTCGAACTTGTCGATCGTCCCCCCGGTGTGGCCGAGCGCCCGGCCGGAGAGCTTGGCCACGACCAGCCCCGCCGCGGCCATGAGGGGGACGAGGACGAGGGTCACCGTGTCCCCGACCCCGCCGGTGGAGTGCTTGTCCACCTTGATCCCGGGAATCGAGGAAAGGTCAATGCGGTCGCCGCTTTCGGCCATCGCCTGGGTGAGGGCGACGGTCTCGTCCTCGCTCATCCCCCGAAAGTAGACGGCCATCAGGAACGCGGACATCTGGTAGTCGGGCACCCGCCCGCCCACGTACTCGGCGATGAGCCAGCGGATCTCGTCCGGGGCGAGCTCGGCCCCGTCGCGCTTCTTCTCGATCAGATCCACGGCCCGCATTGCACGTGGATCTTACCCCCGCTCCGCGCGCCCCGACACCAACCCTGCAGCTCGCGCCCAGTGGGGGAACAACGGATCGGCCAGACCATACTCCCCGTTCCGGCGCTCGGCCAGGCCCTCTCGCTGCAGGGCCTCCAGCGCCCGCTGGACGTGCGACGCGCTCTTCAGCTCGAACCGCGCCACCGTAGACGCGGCGAAGAGCGACGCACCCGCGCCGAGCTCGGCGAGGGCGAGGAGACACCTCCGCTGGTAGAGGGTGAGCCGCTCCCACAAGCGGCGGTAGTACGCATCGTGCCACCCAACAACGGCGGCAAGGGCCTGGGCCAAATCCTGTTTCGCAATACAGGTGCCTCGCCCCCGGCTCCGGGCCCACAGCTCGTGTGCAAGTGTCTGGACGAAGTATGGGTGATCGTCCACGAGGCCGCACAGTTCGCCGGCGAGATCCGGTGAAAGGTCCATCCCTCCCCTTCGGAACCCGCCGACAAGAAACGGGACGAACGCGTCCCGGGGGATCCCCTCGAGCCGCAACGGTCGCCCCATGCGAAAGAACGGGGACCGCTCCGCGGCGAAGAGTTGTTCCATCATCGTGGTCTGGCTTCCCGCGAACACGTAGCTCACCTGGCGGTGCACCTGAAACGCGGCGCGCATCGCCCGCACCAGCCCGTCTCCTCCGAGCTCGGCCACCATCGGGAACTCGTCGAGCGCCACCGCCAGCCGCACGCCGAGGTCCTCGGCGACCCGCTGGGGCAGATCGAGGGCTTCGGCCAGACTCGCCGGCTCGGCCAACCGTGGGCCCAAGGCGAGTTCCACCTGCACCCGTCCCGACGTGTCGAGCACGAGCCGGGGTTGGAGACGCGACAGAAACTCGCGCGCCCACCGCCGAGCCCGGTCCACGGACGACTCTGTCGCGTGGAGAACCGCGGAGATGAAGAGCTCCACGAAGCCCTGTAGGGACAGGGCGCGGGAGAGGTCGACGAACACCCACGGTTCGCCCGCAGGAAGACGCCGGAACGCCTCGTGGAGGAGCGAGGTCTTGCCGTACCGGCGTGGGGAGTAGAGAAACACGTGCTCGCCAGCGCGGAACGCGCGATGGAGCACAGCGATCTCGTTCTCGCGATCCACGAACAGGTCGCCGATGACCACCCCGCTGTACCGGAACGGGTTGTCCATGGAGGCATTATACCGTGCCGTATAACACACGGATGTATAACGCTGCAATCACGTTGAGAACGACCTTTCCCCCCCACCCTTCATCCCTCTTCCCCCTCGGGGTGGGAGAGGGAAGGAGAGGGGGATGCGATCCCTGCATCAGCCGCTGAGTGGTCTCTCGGGTTGGGACCTGGGACTTCGGAGTCTGGACTCGAGACTTCCGGCTGTCCTCTAGGCGAGCTTGGCCCGCAGGCGAGCGGAGAGGTAGTCGATCGCCCACACGAGGATCACGATGAGGATCATCACCGTCCCCGCCTGGCGGTACTGCACGCCCCAAATGTAGTTGATGAGCCGCTGGCCGATCCCCCCCCCTCCCACCAGCCCGACCACGGTCGCCATGCGGATGTTGATGTCCCAGCGGTAGAGGGTGAAGCTGATGTAAGGGTTCACGATCTGGGGGATGATCGCGTAGCGCAGGACGGAGAGGCGCCCTGCCCCGGTGGCGGTGATCGCCTCGATCGGGCCTCGGTCAATGGCCTCGAGCCGCTCGGCGTAGAGCTTCACGAGGTCGGCGATGGAGTGCACCCACAGGGCAAGGATCCCCGCGAACGCGGACCGCAGCGCGGTGACCCACACGAGGAAGATGATCGCCCAAATGATCGGCTCGATGGAGCGGATGATGCTCATCGCCCCCCGCAACACGGTGTACACCGACCGCCCGATCGGGCCCCGCATCAGGTTCCGCGCTGCGAAGAAGCTGAGCGGCACCGCCACGACCACGGCGAACAGGGTAGACAGGACAGCCATGAACACGGTGACAATCATGTCCCGCCCGGCATCGAGGAGGATCGAGGTATCGGGGGAGACGAGGGCTCGCCAGAAGTCCACCGTCTCGCCCGCCTGCCGGAACAGGCGCACCAGCGCGGACCAATTCACGGTCACCCCGACCGCCGCAGCACAGGTCACGGCAAGAAGCGCCGCCACGAACAGCCCGGCCGAGGTCCGGTACCAAGGGGCCGGGGCCACCCCTTCCGTCCCCCGCGGCCGCAGCCCAAGGCCGGTCAGCCGTTCGTGTAGGGGCGGATCGAACAGGAACCCCACCCCGGGGAGGACGAGGACGTGCCAGAGGAGCAGGTACCACACACGCGCTCCGCTGGAGGCTTCCCTCCCCTTGGCCGGGCCGAGATCCCGCCCCAGGAGCCGCTGCCCCAGGGACAGCCCGAAGCTCCCCCACACGGCTGCCGCCTCCACGACCCCCATCGCGAACGCCCACCACGGGACGAGCGTATAGGCCGTCGCCCCCAGGACGTACCACGCGTACACGTAGCTCACGAGGATCCATAGGATCGCGAGCGCCCCGGCATCGAGGAGGAACACCCCGAGGTACCGCCGCGCGGCGATCGCCCGCCGGGCGAGGGCATCCTGGATCCCGGCCCCGGTGGTCCACGGCGGGCGCTCGGAGAGGTACCCCTCGGGATAGCCCATCACGCGATCCTCTCCCTGAGCCGCCCGGAGATGTAGTCCATTGCCCACACGATGGCCACGATCACGATCACCACCGCTCCCACCTTCGGCCAGTCCCCCTGGTTCTTGTAGTAGAAGAGCATGTCCCCGATCCCCCCGCCACCAACAAGGGCGATCACGGTGGACATGCGGACGTTGATGTCCCACCGGTAGAGGGTGAATGCCCAGAAGCTGGGCAGGACCTGGGGGATCACCGCGTGGCGCACCACCTGGACCCGGCTGCCTCCGGCCGCCCACACCGCCTCCAGTGGCCCGGGGGATACTCCCTCCACCTGCTCCGAGTACAGCTTCCCCAGCGCAGCGATCGTGTGCACGGTGAGGGCGAGGATCCCCGCCAACGTCGTCCCGTAGCCGACCCACACCGCGAAGATCGAGCCCCAGATGATCGTCTCGATCGAGCGAAACACGTTGAAGAACCCGCGCACGATCCCGTACGCCGCCCACCCCGCCGGGCTGAACCCCATCACGTTGCGCGCCCCGAGGAAGGAGAGGGGGAACGCGATCACCGCGCCGAGGATCGTCGCCATGAGGGCCATGAACACGGTGACGACGGCGAGGTCAAGGATGGAGTAGGACAAGGCGCGGAGCGAGAACACAGGATCGGGGGCCGTGAAGTAGCGGAAGTCCGGGCGCAGCATCTCTCCCCAGATCCGCCCGGTCTGGGCCGCCCGGCGGGCGAGGACCTGGAAGTTGATCCCGATGATGAGCCACCCCACCCAGAGGGTGAGCGCACCGAGGAACAGGGCCACCACGCCCCACTGGGTGGCCAGCGCCCGCCGCCCGGGGCGCTCGGGGTCCGGCGAGATGGGGCGCAGGCTCACCCCCACGACCCGGTCATGCCATGGATCCCGTCCCCGCCAGAACCCGACCGCGAACAGGGGCACGGAGATGTGCCAGAGGAGGATACGGCCGAGCCTCCGCCCGACCGTGATCCGCCCTCCCGCGGCATCCTGGAACGCGACCCCGATCGCGCGCTGGCCGAGGCTGCGGCCGAGCGAGCGGCACCACACCGCGAGCTCGAGCGTGGCGAGGACGACGAGCGGCCAGCCCCAGGAGGGAAGAGTGAGCGTCCCCCACCAGTCGACGTGGACGGTGTACCAGTAATGGTTGAGGAGGTACATCACACAGTAGGCGACGTATCCCCATACCATCCAGTCGAGGAAGAACGAGAGCGCGCGGCGGGCGAGGACTGCCAGCCGGTCACCCGAAGAGGAACCAACGACCGCTGCGCTCTCCCCGCTCACCTGACCTCGACTTCCTCTGCGTCCTCGCCGTAGATCTGTTTGAACTTGGCGTTGTCGATCGCAGTGGGCGGTCCATCGAACACGAGCTGACCGTCCTTGAGGGCGATAATGCGCGTCCCGTAACGACGCGCCAGCGACAGGAAGTGCAGGCTGGCGATGACCGTCGCCCCGTCGTGGCGGTTCATCTGCTCGAGGTACTGCATGATGGAGTGGGAGGTGGCTGGGTCGAGGGCGGACACGGGCTCGTCCGCGAGGAGCACCTCAGGGTCCTGCATCAGGGCCCGGGCGATCCCCACCCGCTGCCGCTGCCCTCCCGACAGCTGATCGACCCGCACGTACGCCTTGTCCCGCAGGCCGACCCGCTCCAGGTTGGCGAGGGCCTTTTCCCGGTCCTCCTTGGGGAACCACCCGAGGAGCGCTCGCCACCCCGGCAGATACCCGAGCCTGCCGGTGAGGACGTTCCCGATCGCGGTGGACCGATCCACGAGGTTGAACTGCTGGAAGATCATCCCGATCCTGCGGCGCACGCGGCGCATCCGGGCCTGGGAGAGGCGGGTCACGTCCACCCCATCGAGCCAAATCCTCCCGCTCGTGGGCTCGATCAGCCGGTTGATGCAGCGCAGCAACGTGGACTTCCCTGACCCAGAGAGGCCGATTACGACGAGGAACTCCCCCTTTTCCACCGCGAACGAGAGGTCGCGCAGGGCGAGGACTTGCCCCCGCTCGTAGACCTTGGTCAGGTGCTCGACGACGAGGTAAGGATTAGCCATGGGCCGCCAAACCATGGGGGAGGCGTCGCCTCCCCCATGGTCGAAATGCCTCCACTTGGGCCTACCGCTGTGGGTTGGGCAACCCGATGAGCGCCCGGTACGTATCGTAGTAGGAGTCGTCGATGAGCTCGACGTCGGTCCACTCGTAGAAGTTGGGGTTGCTCCACAGGGCGTAGCCCTCCGGGGAGCGGATGTGGGCGATGATCGCCGCCACGATCGCGTTCTCGACCCGGATCGGGAACCCCGCGGAGAAGGCAATGCAGTCGTTGGGGAGCGGACCCACAGTGTCGAGCACCCCGATCTTCTCGATGATCTCCTCCAGGGTGCCCATCCCCTCGACCTTGGACGCGGCGAGGCGCAGGTCGACGCACTCACCTCGGAGCCCCTCCGGATAGAGGGCGTTGTTCTCCCGGTCCCAGATCCACATCTCGGGGTCCATGCCGTAGTCCCACTTCGGGCCATCGTAGCCCTCCGGGGGTTCCGGCGGGGAACCGTAACCGGTGCAGAAATCGCCCTGCCCCTTGAGAAGGGCAATCATCGAGTTCGTGTGCCCACCGGACTTCACCACTCCCCCCACGACGACGCCGTTGTCCTCGAGGTACTTCTTGGGGAACACGTACCCGGACGTGGAACCCTCATCGTTGTAGATCCAGATCTTCCCGTTGAGGTCCCGGATCGAGGTGTAGCCTGCGGCGCGAGGGACGTAGATGCTCGAGAAGTAGAACGAGTAACCGCGGCGCACCGCCGCCAGCCGGGCATGAGCCCCGAAGTTCGTCTCCACGGAGATTCGGGCGTACTGGTCCGTGGTCGGCGTGCCCATCACGTTCCCCTCCGCGGCCTTGAACGCCTCAACGAGCGCGGCGTAGTCCGGCATCACCCGCGGGACGATGTACAGGCCGGTCGCCTTCCCGATCGCCTCCACGATCTGTTTGGCCGTCGCCTCGATCACCTCCGCCCGCGTGGACGGGGGGAACACCCAGATGATCGGGTTGTCCCGCGTCCCGAGCGCTTGGGCGAGGCCCGTCGCCCCGAGCGCCACCGTTGCCACCAACACTGCCAGCAGAGTCCGCTTCACAGCACCACCTCCTAGGTGTGTAACCCATTATACCTTCCCCCCGCCCCTCGCGAGGCAGTCGCGGGCCGCGACGAGGGCGCGGACCCGATCGGGGTCCACTGGGTTCCCCACCTCCCCGCCGAGCTTGAGGGCAGTGCCGACGATGAACCCGTCCGCCTCGGCGTACTGGGCGAGGGTGTCGGGCCGGATACCACTCCCCACGAACACGGGGAGCCCGGAGGCACGCTGCGCTTCCCCCACGTCGGACGGTGGAGGGGCGTCTCCCGTTCCCCCCCCGGTGATGATGACGGCGTCGGGGCCGTTGCGGGCGGCGTCGCGTGCCGCGGCGGCGAGGGTGTCGAGGTGTGCGGCATGCTTCACGTGAACGTCGGCGAGCACGGCCACCTCCGCGCCCAGGGTCCGACGCAGGTCGAGGATCGCCCGCGCCTCGCCCTCGATCAGCCCTTGGTCCGTGAACGCAACGCCACTGAACACGTTCACCCGGATGAACGCCGCTCCGGCAAGCGCCGCGATCGCCAACGCCGCGATCCCGTCGGAGCGGAGGACGTTCACCCCGAGGGGAACCTTCGCCACCCGCGCCAGCTCGCGGACCACGATCGCCAGGGCGGCCACCGTGGCCGGGTCCGCCTTTTTGCGGAACGGGGCGTCGCCGAAGTTCTCCACGATCGCCCCATCCGCCCCGCCGGCCTCGAGCGCGGCGAGATCGGCTCGCGCCCGATCGAGGGCCGGATCGAGGCCTCCCCGCCGGTGACGGGGCGATCCCGGCAAGGGCGGAAGGTGGATCACCCCCACCACCGGCCGCGCGTTCTGGGGCCAGGGGAGGGACAACGCTACTCCCGCACGGAGCGCGCCGCAGCCATGAACCGCGCCACTCGCTCCTCGTCCACCGGGGCGGTGGGATCGCCGCCCCGCTTTAGGCTCGACCCAACGATGACCCCATCCGCCCACCGCAGGAGGGCGGCCACGTTCTCCTCCGCCGCTCCCGACCCGACGAGGACCGGGCGCCGGGCGATCTCCTTCGCCGCCCGCACCTTCTCCACGTCGGGGGCATCGCCGGTCATCCGCCCGGAGACGATGAGGGCGTCCGCGCCGTAGAACTCGGTCCAGGCGATGTGGGTGGCGAGGTCGATCCCCGGGAAGCGGACGGCGTGCTTCTTGTCCACATCGGCGAGGAGCTTGATGTGCTCCGCCCCGAGCTCCTTCCGCTTGCGCAGGAGCTCGGCAGCGCAGCCGTGGTCGAACTCGCCCGTGTCCCATACCTGGGCCCCGGTGAGGAGGCACACCCGGATGAACGCCGCACCGCTGGCCACGGCGATCGCGAGCGTCACCACGCCGCCGTTGTGGACCACGTTGATCCCCACCGGGACCGGGGCCTCCTCCACCACCGCCCGGGCGGCGACGGCGTGGCACGCGCTCTCCTCGGGAGGTACGGCCCGCCCCACGTGGTAGGGGAGGTCCCACATGTTCTCCACGATCAACCCATCCACCCCGCCCCGCACGAGGGCCCGCGCATCGGCGAGCGCCTCCTCCACCACCTTCTCCATTCCATAGCCGGCGCACCCCGGCGCGCCGGGGAGGGGCCACAGGTGGACCATCCCGATCACCGGCCTCTCCACCCCAAACAGGTCGCGAAGCGATCCAATCCGCAACCCATCCCAACGCTTCTTCCAGTCCGCGGTCATCGTCCCTCCTTCCGCCAGTGGTCCTCGATCCACCGGGCAAGGGTACTCCCGCAGGGGAGGAGGGCCAGGAGATCGCTGCGATCGGGCAACGGCCCCCCCGCCCCGTGGCGGACGGCCGCCGCCCCGAGGAGGTTCCCCAACCTCCCCACCTCTTCTGGACCCCATCCGGAGAGGACCCCCACGATCGCCCCTGCGTTGAACGCGTCCCCGGCCCCGGTGGTGTTCCCCGCCTCGACCGGGAAAGGGGGGACGCACGCCGCGCCCCGGGGGCCGTGGACCGCGCACCCCTCCCGGTCCAGTTTGACGGCAACCCACCGCACCCCGTGGAGCTCGCCCACGGCCCGCCGCAGGTCGCCTCGCCCCGCGAGCGCCCGAACCTCGGACCGATTGGGGAGGAGGAGCTCGAACGCGGGCAGCGGGGAGAGGAGCCCGCGCAGGGCGGCCGCTCCCGGATCGAGGCTCACCGGGATCCCCCTCTCCCGGGCGCACGCCACGGCTCGTTCCGCCGCCGCGCGCTCGGCCCCGCCGAGCCAGGCGTAGCCGGAGACGTGGAGCCAGTCCACCCCGTCGAGCCACGACTCGGGGATGCGATCCCAACGGAGATCGCGGGCCGCACCCGGGGAGGAAAGGAGCGTCCGCTCCCCTCCGCGATGGACGAGGGCCAGGCAGAGGCCGGTCGGCTCCCCCGGGATCCGCTGCACCCACAGAGCAGGTACCCCGTCGCGGACCAGGAGGTCACACAACCACCGCCCGAACGGATCCTCCCCCACCGCGGCCGCGAGGTGCACCTCGCACCCCAGCACGGCCAGCCAGCGCGCGGTCAGCGCCGCCGACCCCCCGAGGGCGGGAGAAGCGTCGGCGTGGGCCTCTCCCCCAGGAGCAGGCACCTCCCCGACCCGAACCATCACGTCCACGTTCAGGTCGCCGAGGAGGGCGACGACTGGGCGATCCCTCACTCCCGTTTGTACGGGGTCCCGAGGGCCTTCGGGAACCGCACCCGCCCCACGACCCCCGACACCACAAGCAGGGTCACGATGTAGGGAAGCATGTCCACGAACTGCCAGGGGATCGTCTTCGTAGGCAGGGTCTTGATCCACGTGGCGAGGCTCTGGAAGAACCCGAAGATGATCCCCCCCACGAGGCCGAGGAGTGGGTTGAGGCCGCTGAACACGACCGTGGCCAGCGCGATGAACCCCCGCCCAGCGGAGATCTCCTTCGTCACCGACCCAAACCAGGCCACGGAAAGGTAGGCCCCCGCGAGGCCTGCCAGCGCACCCCCGAACGTGGTCGCGAGGAGCCGGGTCAGGTTCACGTTGATCCCCGCTACGTCCGCCGCCTCGGGGTTCTCCCCCACCGCCTTGAGGATGAGCCCGGCCCGCGTTCGCTTCAGGAACCAATACGCTACAAACGGGAGCAGGAGGGCGACGAAGATGAGGGGGGACAACGCCCCCATCGGTGTGCGCAGCTTGACGAGCTGCGCCGCCGCCGGGACGGCATGGAACCCCGGCGCCCCAAGCTTGATGAGCCCGAACGCCACAAACCCCAGCGCGAACAGGTTGATCCCGATCCCGGCGACCATCTGCGTCCCCTTCCAGTACGCCGAGATCACGGAGAATAGGAACCCGATCGCCATTCCCGTCCCCACCCCCACGAGGAGGCCCACGATCGGCCCCCCCGCGCCCGCCCCGAGGGCCCCCACGAACGCGCTGATGAGGAGGATCCCCTCAAGCCCGATGTTGAACAGCCCCGCTGTTTCCCCGATGATCTCCCCGGTCGCGGTGAGGGTGATCGGCACCATCGCATGGAGGGAGATCCGCAGCAGATCGAGGACATAGCTCCAGTTCATGCTGCCTCCTCCACGGGCTTCTTCCGGGAAAGCATCCGCACCAGGGCCCGCCCGCTCGCCGCCAGTGCCGGGAAGACCCGCGCCAGCTCAGGGATCGCCATCGCCAACACGATTGCCCCCATCACCACCCGCACCATCTCCAACGGCACCGGGTTTGCGCCGTAGAACTGCATCACCCGCCCCCCGGCGTTGAGCCCGCCGAAGAACAGGGCCGCGATGAGGATCCCGATCGGGTGATTGCGACCGACCATCGCCACCGCCATCCCGTCGAACCCGAGGTTCATCAGCTCCGGCAGCCCGCTGATGATGGCGTAGGTCGGGGGGAGGCCCATCGTCGTCGCCGCACCGGCGAGCCCCGCCGCCACGCCGCCGAGGATGAAGCTGAGCAGCATCGTGCGCTTGATCGAGATCCCCCCGTAGCGGGCCGCGGTCGGGGTCAGCCCCGCCGCCCGCACCTCGTACCCGACAGCCGTGTGCCACAGGAGCACGTACACGAAGAGGGCAAACGCCACTGCCATGAACACTGCATAGGAGAGGTCGGTGCCCGGAACGAGGATCGGGAAACGCGCCGAGACCGGGACCCGCACCGTGCGCTGCGCCTGGCGGGGATCCACGAGGACGTACGCCACGAGGTAGAACACGAGGAACCGGCTGATCCAGTTGAACATGATCGTCGAGATGACCTCGTGCACGCCGCGGGTCAGCTTGAGGAGCGCCGGCCCAAGGCTCCAGATCGCCCCGGCCACGGCGGCGAAGAGGGCCCCCACCAACACGTGGAGCCCAGAGGGGAGCTGGAAGTACGCCACGCACACCGCAGCCGCCGCCCCGACGTACATCTGGCCCTCGGCGCCGATGTTGAACATCCCCCCCCGCAGGCAGATCGAGAACGTGAGCCCAGTGAGGACGAGGGGCACCCCGCGCGCGATGGAACTGGCGATCTCGTAGCTGCCGCCATAGGCTCCCCTGAGGAGGGCCCAGTACGCCCGCCACGGGTCGTAGCCCCAGATGTACATGAGGGCTGCCCCCACGAGGAGCCCCAGCACCGCAGCGAGCACGGACTCCAACGCTGGATGGAGCCCAGTGAGCGTGCGGTGGACCCCCCGCAGGAGCCGCCCTCCCGGTTGACCCTCTCTTGGCATCATCCCTTCCCCCCTACACTCACGCCGCCCATGAGCATCCCCACCTTCTCCCGGTCCAGCTCCTCCGGCTGGGCCACGGCCATGAACTTCCCCTCGTACATCACCGCCACCCGGTCCGACAGGGCGAGGACCTCGTCGAGGTCCGCCGACACAAGGAGGATCGCCCGCCCCCGGTCCCGCATCTCGACCAAGGTGTCCCGGATGTACTGGGCCGCCCCCACGTCGAGGCCCCGCGTGGGCTGGGAAGCGATCACGATCGCCGGATCCTTGGCCAGCTCCCGCCCCACGATCAGCTTCTGTTGGTTGCCTCCCGACAGGCTCTTGGCGGGGGCGCTGGGGCCGGTGGCCTGGATCTCGAACCGCTGCATGAGGGACCGCACGTGGGCGTTGATCCTCCCCCAGCGGAGGATGGAAAGGGGGCCCCGGAACTCGTCCCAGCGATGAACGCCGAGGATCGCGTTTTCGGCCAGGGTGAACGGAAGCACGAGCCCGAGCACCCACCGGTCCTCCGGGATGTGCGCCACGCCGAGCTTGTAGATCTGGCGAGGGTCAAGACCGAGGATGTTCTGCCCGTGGATCGTCGCTGTCCCCTTCAGGGCAGGGCGAAGCCCGGTGAGGGCCTCCACGAGCTCGGTTTGACCGTTCCCCTCCACGCCGGCGATCCCGAAGATCTCCCCACCGTACACATCGAACGAGAGGTCGTGGACAGCCACCGGCTTCGTGTCCCCCGCCACGGAGAGGCCCTCTACGTGGAGGACCCCCGGACCTCGCCCCCCCCGCTCGCGGTCGTGGGCGTGGGCGGGGATCTCCTCGGTCGAGAGCTCCACCGCGCGACCCGCCCTCGTCTCCAGCGCCTTCCCCACCATGAGCTGGGCGAGCTCCTCGCTCGTCACGTCCGCCGTGCGCACGTCCCCCACCACCGCCCCCTTGCGCAGCACGACCACCCGGTCCGTGACCGAGCCCACTTCCTTCAGCTTGTGGGTGATGAGAACGATCGCCTTGCCCTCGTCCCTGAGCCGCCGCAGGAGCCGGAACAGCTCATCCACCTCGAGCGGGGTGAGGACGCTCGTCGGCTCATCGAGGATGAGAAGGTCCACGTCCCGCGACAGGACCTTGAGGATCTCCACCCGCTGCTGCTCGCCGACGGCGAGCTTCTCCACAGGGACATCGAGGGGAACGTGGAGCCCGCTCTCCGCCATCAGGGCTTCGAGCTTCGCCCGGGTCTCGGCAAGCTGAAGGGGCGCCAGCGGCCGCTCCTGGGACAGAGCCACGTTCTCCACCGCAGTGAACGTCCCCACGAGGGCGAAGTGCTGGTGGACCATCCCGATTCCGAATTCGAGGGCCTCGCGGGGGCTCGCGAACCGCACCTTCCCCCGGGGGGAGACCACCTGACCCCTTGTGGGGGGGAGGAGCCCCGACAGGATCTTGGTGAGGGTCGTCTTCCCTGCCCCGTTCTCCCCGAGGAGCCCCACGATCTCCCCGGGACGGAGCTCGAGGGTCGCGTCACGGACGGCGACCGTGCCATCGGAGTAGACCTTCGTGATCCGCTCCGCCCGGAGGAAATACCCGTTCTCCTCTGCGCCGCTACGGCTCGAACTCTCGCTCATGCGGGTGCCCCCGTCGCTGAACCAACACAAACAAGGGGAGAGGGAACGCTCGGCTCCCTCTCCCCATCAGCTCGCCACCCTGGACCCTACGGCGCCCCCAACGTGTACCGAGCGCGCACGGCCTGCATCTCGTCCACGGTGTCCGCCGTCGGGACCACGATCGTCCCGTCGAGGATCCCCGCTTCGAGCTCGTCCACAGCCCGCCAGATCCAAGCGGGAATAGTGCCGCGGTTCACCGCCCAGTTGGCGATGGTCAGGTCGCGATCCTCGGGCTTGAGCGCCCCGGCGGAGATGCCGAAGTCGATGAACTCGAGGAGATCGACGAACTTGCTGATCCCCACGCCGCCCTCAGCGAGGCCAAGGCTGGTGATGCCGCCCTTGAACGTGCCCTTGACCACGGCCTCCACCGCGCTGTAGCAGCCGACGTCGACCCGCTTCATCCCGCTCGCGAGTCCGTGCTGACCGTTCCCCAGCCAGTCCTGGTTCGCGTCCACGCCGAAGTAGTACGGCGGGCCGGAGCGCGTCCCCCGGTTGCGGTGGAACTCGGTGATCGCCTCGAGGTCGCCGATCCCGAGCGGACCGGCCACGTTGTACACCCCCACCGCGCCCTGGGCGAGCATCGCCTCCGTGGCCGCCTTCCCGAGCGCAATGTCGCTGAACGAACCGGTGTAGGTGTACAGAAGGCTGACAGGATCGGTTCCAAGGGTTTCAGCAGCCTTCTTGTTCCCCCAGTCGATGCCGAAGCGGTACCCCGCCTCGAAGTGGTACAGGACCGGGATCTCAATGCCAAGCACCACACCCACGTTCGGGTAACCATAGTGGGCAGCGGCCATCGCCCCGAGCGCTCCCACGAGGGCGCTCATCTCGTTCTCGCGGAACACGATGCTCATCACGTTCGGCGCGTCCACAACCGAGTCGATGATCGCGAACTTCTGCTGCGGGAACTCCTCCGCCGCCTGGGCGAGCGCATCCCCAAGGAGGAACCCCACACAGATGATGAGGTCGTACTCGCGGGTTCGGGCGAGGTTGCGCAGGTTCGGCAGGTAGTCCGCCGCCGTCGCGCTCTGGACCTCGACCATCTCCAGCCCGAAGTCGTGCGCCGCTTGATCCGTTCCCTTGAACCCCATGTCGTTGAACGAGAGGTCGCCCCGTCCGCCGACATCGAGGACCACCGCCACCTTTCCAGTGACCACCTGTGCCATCGCCGGCGCCGCCACCAACGCCACGACCAGTGCCAAACCCAGCCACTTGCGCACCGAGAATCCCTCCTTGTGCAAAGGTACGGGCCGCCCGGCCCGGTTGAGCGGATTCTAACCGGACCCCCGCGGGGAGACAAGGAGCGGGAATGCGCATGGGGAAAAGTCAGACCCATCTTCTACAGTTCGAAGGGTGATCAGCGGCGGGAGTGTGGGTGGGATGGCACTGAAGGTGTGAGGATCGCCAGACTGTAGTGCCAA
>FWPV01005288.1_pt1 | contig 26040 bp, 23 predicted proteins | sample 2228371 | NCBI WGS metagenome assembly FWPV01 (sample SAMEA103939776, study PRJEB20133) | metagenome
ATACACCGGTTCCGCTGACGTGCCGCAACGCCGGATTCTGACTCCCTTCCCTGGCAGGAGAAAGGGCAGGGGGGTGGGGTATGCGGGACCCAGGGGTTGCACCCCCAAAAACTCTACACTTGAGAGGGGAGGGGGTGAGGACCAGCTAGCGCATCCCAACGCCAGAACCCTCGTCGGCGCTCATACGTTCTGTCCGCCCCTGAATCTGGCGGGAGGGCTACGCCCTCCCACAAAAACGTTCCGCCTGTCGTTGCGCAGCGCAGCCGCAAAGACGGCCGATACTGAGCGCGCCGCTTGCCAGCGCGAATAAGGTAATGAATCTATTCTACAGTCATCGCCGTTACGTTGAGATGATCCCCGACGCCCCGGCCCTGGCGATTGATCGCCTGACCGCAGGCTACGCGGGGCTGCCGCAGCCGGTGCTGCGCGAGGTGAGTATGGTGCTGCCTGCCGGGGTGCGCGCCGCTCTGCTCGGGCCGAATGGTTCCGGCAAGTCAACCCTGCTGAAGGCCGTGGCGGGGCTGCTACGGCCACGCGCCGGGACGATCCTGATCTACGGGCGGCCGGTGGGCGCCTGCCACCACCGGGTGGCTTACCTGCCCCAGCGCGGAGATGTAGACTGGCGCTTCCCCGTAACGGTAGAGCGCATGGTGCTGGCCGGGCGGTACGTGCATCTGGGCTGGTTGCGACAGCCGGGCGACGAGGATCGCCGGCGGGTGATGGCCGTACTGATGCAGCTGGGGCTGGAGCAACTCGCCGGGCGCCAGATCAGCCAGCTCTCCGGCGGGCAGCAGCAACGCGCCCTGCTGGCCCGCGCCCTGGTGCAGGAAGCAGACCTGCTGCTGCTCGACGAGCCGCTGAGCGCGGTTGATGCTGCCAGCCGGCGCATCATTGACGAGGCGCTCAATGAGTTGCGCGACCAGGGCAAAACCATCCTGATGGCCACCCATCATCTGGACCGGGTTGACGAGGAGTTTGATCTGGCCTTTGCCCTGCACGACGGCACGCTGCGACAGATTGCCCGGACGCTGCCCTCGCTGGAGGGTGTATGATCGACTGGTTGCTCGAACCGTTTCGCTTCAGCTTTATGCAAACCGGCCTGGCTGCAGCGATCCTGGTGGGCATCACCTGCGCGACGCTGGGAGCGTATGTGGTGCTGCGTCGCATGGCATTTATCGGTGATGCGCTGGCCCACACCGTGCTGCCGGGGCTGGTTGTGGCCTATCTGGGCGGCTGGAGCCTGTTTGGCGGCGCGCTGGCAGCCGGGTTACTCACCGCCGTAAGCATCGGCTGGGTTTCGCGGCGCGGCGCGGTGCGCGAGGATACGGCCATCGGCGTGCTGTTTACGGCAATGTTCGCCCTGGGGATTCTGCTGATGAGCCGGGTGCGGTCGTTTCGCGACCTGAGCCACATCCTCTTCGGCAATGTTCTGGGGGTGCGGACGACAGATCTGATGCAGATGGCGGTCATCGCCGCCGGTGTGCTGCTGACGCTCTTCCTGCTGCACAAAGAACTGGAGTTGACCAGCTACGACCCGACCTATGCCGAGGTGATCGGATTGAGCGCCGATCGGATGCGCATGGTGCTCCTGGTGCTGCTGGCCTTCGCTGTGGTGGCCTGCATCCAGATTGTCGGCGTCATTCTCACCTCGGCGATGCTGGTGACCCCGGCAGCGGCAGCGGCGCTGCTAACCAACCGCCTGCCACGGATGATGGGACTGGCGGCCCTGATCGCCATCGGCTCATCACTTATCGGACTCTACGCCTCGTACTATGCCGATGTCGCCTCCGGCGCAGCGATTGTCCTTACCTGCACGGTGTTCTTTGGTGTGGCCTGGATGATCCACGCGCTGCAGACGCGGGGGATGGCGGGATGAGATGAACAGGCGCCACAGAGGCGCGAAGCCCCCCGCAGGGCCAGGTGGTGGCAAAGGCGGGTTTCTCCACGGTCCTGTCCGGGTGGCGCAGAAAAAAACCAGGATTTCGCGTGTCCCGCTGACGGGAAGGATGTGGGAGGGTTTGCGCCCTCCCACATCTGCTTTCAATCCCTTTTTGCCAGCGCACGCAAGGCCGCGACCGGCGGGAGTGCGGGAGGGCGCAAACCCTCCCACATCTGCTTTAAGGAGGCATCGCCGAATGACAAAACCATCATATGACAAGCTCATCAGATCAATGCTCTGAGGTGATGAGCAGCGGATCACATTCACCGCAAAAAGGCGTAAAGCAAGATGTTATAGTCCGATCCGACCCTTTGAGGAGAGGTTGGATCACTTGCGAGCACAAGCGTGAACATAGCGAGGGGCACAACTTGAAGGGAACGTTTTGTGAGCACAAACTTTCCCGACCATCTTTACCGATCGAATTGGTAAAAGAGGGTTAAGCCGCAAAGGCGAATCCATATAAACGGCGCATCCAGGACAGTATCACAAGGAGGACTTGTACCGATGCCTTCCAGAAGCAGATTATCACGCCTTGCTCTGCTGGTTGCTCTCCTCGCATGTCTATCGATGACCGGAGGGATCTGGAAACCTGCGACAGCGCAGAGTGACCAGCCCGGCTCATCACAGCCGCCTGTCGGCGATCGTGTCCTACAAACCGTCGACCCTGCTCCTCCGCTTTCTGAGGCGCAGCCGTTGCCAGATGTGGCCATGCCGGTAATGCCGGGAACGGCCCAACCCACTGTGACCAACCGGGTCTTTCTGCCCTTCATTGGACGGAACAGCTCTGGCGTGCCTGCGCCTGTCCCGGTTGAGGATGCGGAGGAGAGCGCGGCATCAGCGATTCCTGCGTGGAATCCAGACCTTGCAGTTAATTTGCGTGTACTGGTGATCACGGCCACTCGTGATGATACAACGCTGGGCGCAATCCAGCAGATCCTGGATTTTGTAGGAGTTCCATACGACCTGTGGGTTGCGACCGAGCAAGCGGGTCAACTCACAGCGGACCGTCTCAGTAATGGCACGCTCGGCTACTACTACGCGGTCATGCTCACCTCGAGCAACCTGGCCTACACGCCTGACAACGGCGTGACCTGGCTGAGCGCGCTCAGCGCTGACGAGTGGACAACGCTGTGGCAATACGAGGCGACCTTCCGGGTGCGTCAGGTAACCTGGTACACCTACCCTACCCCCGATTACGGCTTCAGCAGTTTCTTACCAGGCAGGGATACCACGACTGCACCGCTGACCCTGAGACTTACCCCACAAGGACGTACGGTATTCTCGCATCTTACCCCGAGCGCGGCGGTGCCGGTACAGTACGCCTATGTTTATCCGGCAGCCGTTCCGGCTGACGACCCGAATATCCAGCCCCTGCTTACGGACGCGAGCGGGAATGTATTTGCCGCCACCCGTGTCTATGCAGATGGGCGCGAGAACCTGGCGCTGACCTTTTCGGGCAATCAGTATCTGGTGCACTCTATGGCCCTCAGTTACGGCCTGCTCAACTGGGCTACCAGAGGGCTGTTTCTGGGCGAATTCCGCACGTACATGCATCCGCAGATCGATGACTACTTTATCGCGAATGATATCTGGACCCCCGAAACCCCTTGTGGGACAAACCTCGATTTGACGCCGAGCGGAGTGCAATATCGCATGAGCGCTGCTGATCTGCAGGCGGTGATCAACTGGCAGCAGGCGCGCCGTGCGGAAGCAACCACACGTCAGTTGCGGCTGACGATGGCCTTCAATGGTGTGGGCGCCGATCCCTTGAACGTCGGTGGCGGCATGCCGGAGAACGACGATCTCGTGCCCCTCACCCAGGCCCAGCACAGCCACTTCTTCTGGGTCAATCACACCTACACCCACCTGCTTCTGAACGACGTCAACATTCCAGTTGCGCAGTTCAGGGGCGAACTGCAGAACAACCACCAGGTTGCACGACGTCTCGGCTTTACCAACTACAACCGCGCCAGTCTGGTGACTCCGGAGATTTCGGGCCTGAACAACCCGGTGTTCCTCAATGAAGCCTATCGTTGGGGCATTCGCTATATGGTTTCGGACACCTCGCGCCCCGAGCAGCGGGCCCCGTCACCGAACACAGGCTATGCCAACCCTGTGCAGCCGGGCATCCTGATGATCCCGCGCCATGCCAACAACCTGTTCTACAACGTCTCGCGTCCTGAGGAGTGGGTAGCCGAGTACAACTGCCTTTACACCAGTTTCTGGGGGCGCGCGTTGACTCTGGAGGAGATCATCGACCGCGAGAGCGATCTGATGCTCGGCTATCTGTTGCGTGGTGACGTCAGCCCCCTGATGTTCCACCAGGCCAATCTCCGGGCCTATGATGGGCAACGCACGCTCATGACCGATCTCATCGACGCCACCCTGGCGAAGTACAACCAGCTCTATCGACTTCCCATCAGGAGTCTGAACCAGCATACGCTTGGACAAAAACTCATCGCCCGGGCCACTTTCAACCAGGCAGGGGTAACAGCCACCTTGAGCGGCAGCCGATTGGAAGTGCGTGTCCAACAAGGCGCCACGGTGCCGATTACCGGCATCTGCTCCCGTCCTTCCAATCCGAGTGCGAGCGTCGAGCGGTACAACGGCCAGTGCACCCTGAACGTACAGATGGCTTCCGGTTCGTCGGCGACGCTCACGTTCCCGTAAGAGCCGCCCTTCAAGGTCCACGTCCGGCTGCCGGTCAGGTTGACCGGTAGCCGGGCGGGTGAGACGCCGGGTTCCAGGCTGCTGCATCGCCGAATTGAGCAGGTCTGGCTCGTTGCGACGCTAGAGATGCAAACCAGGAAATCCGGCACATCCGTAGGGGGGTCGAGCAGGCCTGGAGGGACTGCGGATCTCCGAGTCGCACTGTCACAACGGTTTGAACAAGCACCTGTGAACCGGAGGATCATCTGGCTAGCGGCGTTCGATGCTTGCGTGTGTCTTGATGCGATTGGTAGGTTCACAAGAGAGAATAACGACGATGCAACCAACCATCCTGATGACGACTGAAGGCACGTATCCATATCAAGAAGGCGGAGTAAGCACCTGGTGTGACACTCTCATCCGCAACCTTCCCGCACATTCATTTGTGATAGCCAGCCTTACCGGGCAGCCAGAGACCGTGCCTGCCTACGAGTTACCGCCGAACGTTCGAGTTATTGACATACCGCTGTGGGGCACCCTGGGTGCGGGGGAAAACCGGTACGACCTGCGCTGGAGGGAGCGGCAGCGAATGCGCCAGAATGCTCGTCGTATTGAGAATCTCAGCTATTTCAAGCAATTGTTTGCGACGCTGGTAGAGGATCTGCTGGCCCCTGAGTTGCGCTCATGCCGCTTGTCGTGGGTTCTGAGCGCCCTGGCGCGACTGTTTACCGCCTGCGATTACGACACCTTGATGCAGCATCAGGTAACCTGGAAGACCTTCTGTCACTATGTTCAACAACCGATTGGAGTGAGAGCCAGGGATGCCTCAGAAGCGACCGACGGCGTCGCGCCGGCCTCGCCGAGTCTGCGTGACCTGAGCGAGGCGTTGCAGATGCTAACCCGCTGGCTCATTCCGATTGCCATGCCATTGCCAACATGCTCGATAGTTCACTCCACCTCAGCGGGGCTGGCAAGTTTGCCCGCAATCGTCGCTCGCGTCCAGCACGGAACGCCCTTTCTGCTCACCGAGCATGGCATCTACCTGCGTGAACGGTTGCTCTTCTGGAGCCACGCCGACGTCACGCCGTTCATTAAATGGTTCACGATGCGAGTGACCCGGCGCATCGTTGAACTGAGCCTGGCTGTCGCCGACATTGTTGCGCCTGTGAGCGCGTGGAACAAACGCTGGGAAGAGTTCCTGGGCGCACCGCGTAGCCGGATCAAACCCATTCTGAATGGGGTGAACACCAGCCGTTTTGCCCCCCAACCGATGCCCTCGTGGGAGCGGCCGACTATGGTGTGGGTAGGGCGGATCGATCCGCTCAAGGATCTGTTCACGTTGATTGACGCAGTGGCCCTGGTACGCAACGACCTGCCATCGGCCCGGGTGCTGCTGTATGGCAAGGCGCCGGCTGGCAATGAGTCCTATGAAATGGCATGCCGTTCACGGATCGCCTCGCTGAACCTGGAGAACACGGTATTCTTTAAGGGGTTCAGCCGGAGTCCAGAGGAAGCGTTCGCTCAGGGCCACATGAGTGTGCTGTCAAGCATCTCTGAGGGTATGCCTTTCTCAGTGATCGAAGCTATGCTCTGTGGCAGGCCCGTCGTTGGTACAGCGGTTGGTGGCGTGCCTGAGATCCTGGCCGAGGGAGGACGGGTGGTGCCGCCACGCAACCCTGATGCTCTTGCAGATGCATGTACATATATTTTAAAAGATCCGAAAGAGTGCGAAACCCTGGGTTTGCTGGCGCGAAGCTATGCTGAGTCCAATTTCAGTCTTGCTCAATGCATTCATGCGTACGACGAGCTTTACCTGCAACTGCGGGAGCGGCAAGCCAGCCGGCAACATGAGACGAGGTTCCACACGACGGTGCATGTGCCCCGTAGCGTAGGGGTGGTTTTCGATGGGGCAATGGACTGATCACCACCGGTCTCGAGTCCGCGGGGCTGGTGAAAGGAGATAGTGTGTGGCAACGCGGTCACGCGAGGTCGGTGCTGCCCGGAGCGCACCTCTGCAAGAACTCCCGTTTGATACGGAAGCCATGCTGGAGCAAGTGCTTCCGATTGAAGCTTATGGAAAAGAGGAAGCTCGTTTGACGCTGGCTGCCTTGATCGAGGCTCAGGGAATCAACGACACCATCAGCCAGCAGTACGGGGCCCCCAGTGTATTCGAACTGGCCGAGCAACTGCTGGCGACGGCGTCGTCTTCTTCTACCACGTCCGAAACCACAAGCGCCCCTGCCGATACCCCCCGGTTCGTCGCCTGGTGGCGCTGCCTCCTGATCGGCCCCGCCCATGCCAGCGTCATGGTGCTGACGCTGGCAATGATTGCGCTGGCCGAGATTGGCCTGCGCGCGATGGGAATTCAGGCCTTGACAACCATATCGGCAACGATCGTAGCGACGATGATCGCCAGCGGATCGTTGCAGTTGAGCGCCTGGCTGATCGGGATCGCCCTTGGACGAGGAGCGGTGCACGCCTTGCGGTTCGCCTACTTCCAAACGTTGCTGGTCGGTCTGGGATTCACTGGCGTGATCGGGCTGCTCAGCCTGCTTTGCGGTCTACTGGTCAACCTGGACCCGCAAGCGACGCGGGTATTCGCTGCGATTATCGTTGTGCTCACTCCTCTGTTGCTCGCCGTCGGTGAACTGATGCTCCTGCAGCGCCGGGCTCAGACAATCGGCACCCTGGCGGCGGCAGCCGGAGGCGCCTGGACCGCAACGCTAGCATACGCCATACCACCGCTTGTGACGGTCAGCAGCTTCACGCTTATAGCCACGGTCGCTCTGGTAGTCCAGGCGGAGTTCGAGATTCGGCGTCGCAGCCGAACGATGGGGCGCCAGCGTCGCCGAATACCCCCACAGAGCCTGATCTGGTTCCATGCCGCTCCATTTGTTGGGTATGGCATTCTGACCGTAGCGCTCGTATTTGCCGGGCAGCCTGCCATCTGGGTAAGCGGGGATATTCTCAGCAGAGGCTACTTGTATCTCATTCACCTGGCTGGCCTGGGTCTCTTCATTCTCAGTCAGGGCGCCTTTGAAGCAGCCATGGCCTCGCTCTGGTCCGTCGGCTTAGCCGTCCAGCGTCAATTCACGTTGTCCCAGGCCGGTCTGGCCGGCAGGTCCGTTCGGGGTTTCATCCTTGCCACGGTGCGCCGGGCCGTGCTAGTTCAGGTACTTCTGGCCAGCGTCATCGGCCCATTGATCTTCTGGTTACTTGCTTCTCGAACGAACAGTGGCTCGTGGGGGGCCATCGGGTTGACCCTGGCAGGGTCGATGGGGAGTTATGCACTCCTGGGCCACGCGTTGTTCCTCTGCGGCGCGCTCAATGTCTTCGGTAATCGCTGGAGAGTGGTCAGGGCGTTGTTGGTAACCGTGATAGTAACAGGAACTATCGCCCAATCGGCATTAGTGTATCTGGGTCCTCTGGCTTCTGTAGCTGGAATAGGGATCGGGAGTCTCCTGCTCTTCAAACTGGTCATGGGCGAATTGGGCAGACTTCTGGACGACGGCGCCTACACGTTGCATAAAAGTTTCTCATGATGAAAATGAGTTTTTTCCTGGGAGGGCACAACCCTCCCAAACCTCTCCCACAGGAAGGGGCGCAGTCCTGCCGGCTCACCGCAGGTGAGAAACCCCGGTTTCCCTGCTGGACAGGTACATATTGCGAGGGCCTACGGCCCTCGCCACCCCTGCGGAGATGAGGTCGTATTGGAGGAATAGCAAGAAGGAAACTCACATGCGGATCCTTGTCACTGGTGGCGCTGGATTTATCGGTTCACACCTGGTCAACTGGCTGGTGCAGCAGGAGCACGACGTGCGTGTGATTGACAATCTGAGTTCAGGCAAAGCCGAACGCCTGGCGCAGGTGCAATCAGATGTCGAACTGATCGTTGCCGATATTCGAGATACTGAACGCCTGACGAAAGCCGTCGCAGGAGTGGAAGTGGTGTTTCACCTCGCCGCTATGGTCTCGGTCGTCCAGTCAATTGAAGCGCCGCTGGAGGCGCAGGAGATCAATGCCACAGGCACATTGCGCCTCCTGGAGGTCGCTCGCCAGGCAGGGGTCCGGCGTGTGATCCAGGCATCTACCTGTGCAGTTTACGGCAATAATACCAGTCTACCCATCACCGAAGCGGCGCCGCCCCAGCCGCTCTCACCGTATGCAGCTACCAAGCTGGCAGCTGAGCAGTGGGGCCAACTGTATACCGCGCTCTACGGACTTGAAGTTGCCGCGACCCGGTTCTTCAACGTGTATGGCCCCGGTCAGGATCCGCGTTCGCTCTACGCTGCTGTGGTGCCTCGCTTCATCGAACGGTTGGTCGCAGGCGAGCCCGTGACGATCTTTGGCGATGGACGTCAGTCACGAGACTTTGTCTACGTCGGGGATATCGTCGAGGCGCTCTGGGCCGTAGCCATTGCACCGACGGCTGCTGGCGCCGTATTGAACGTGGGGAGCGGCGTGGCAACCAGTGTTCAGGAACTGGCTGAGGCTATTGCCGGGCACCTGGGGACGGAACTGCGCGTTGCCTACGCACCGGCACGGCCAGGTGAAGTGCGCCACTCACGGGCTGCAGTTGAACGGCTCGCTGAGTTGACCGGTTATCGCCCCGCTACCACCCTGATACAGGGGCTGGAGTCGGCGATAGCGGCAATGATCCCCTTCAACGGATAGGACTAATGGACCATATTTTAACCTTGCTTTAACTAATGGCGTCTGGTACAACATGAACGCAATCCTGAGCATACGCCAGTGGGATACGCTGGCCCAATTACCCGGGCTCAACCGGCTCTAAGAACAGAGCGGTCAGTCCTTCTCGAAAGGCTCAACTGATGCGCCAACGATTGCTGGTTGGAATCATAGTCCTTTGCGTAGCTGGGGGATGCTGGGTTCTGACGAACGTCCGACGCGCGCCGACGGCGACTGCCACGACCGCCTCAAACCGCGCCAATCTTCCCCTGATAGTCTCGGGACCATCGCCAACCCCTGTTCCTTCCCCCCGTCCATCGGAAGTGCCGGCGCCGTCCGCGCGTCGTCCCTGGCGCTCTGTGCGCAACTGGGTGTACTGGCTCAACAGCCCGAACCTCGACGCGATCAAGGCGACGAACTATAACCTGGCGGTGATTGACTATTCTCGTGACGGCACGGCCAGGGGCCGGTTTACGGCCGCCGAGATTGCCAGTCTGCAGAGCACGGGTTGCCAGCGCCGTGTCCTCGCCTACCTGTCAATTGGGCAGGCTGAGCGATACCGTTCGTACTGGATGAGCGGATGGAGGGTTGGCAATCCTTCCTGGCTCGTTGCGGCGGACCCCGATTGGCCTGAGAACTACTATGTTCGCTACTGGGATCCAGAATGGCAGGCGATTATCTACGCTTACCTTGATCAGATCCTGGCGGCTGGATTCGACGGAGTGTATCTGGATCGCGTGGACGCCTATACGCAGGCCTATGCGACGGGCCGCGAAGCCGATATGAAGGCTTTTGTTGCCGCAATTGCTGCATACGCGCGCGCACGATCACCCCTTGGCGATGATTTCGGCGTCTTCCCGCAAAACGCAGAGGCGCTGGGAAGCGATCCCGCCTACGTTGCCGTAAGCACCGGGATCGGAGTCGAAGAACTCTACTATCGCTCAACGAATCAGAGCGTTCCTGAGTCTGAACGTATTCAGCGTGAGGCGCTGCTAAGGCGTTTTCGCGATGGCGCCCGCGGGGGACTCGTTCTTACCGTGGACTATACCGATCAGCGTGAGAAGATTCGTGATGCCTATGCCAGAAGCGCTTGGAACGGCTTTGTGCCCTACGTGGCCAATACCGCGCTCGATCGCCTGTTTGTGCATCCAGAAAACGAGCCCCACTGTGGAAGTTAACCGAAGAATCTTCTGCGTTTACTACGGCTGGCTCATAGCCGACGCTATGGGCAATCCTGCATCGAGCGCCTATCGGCTTGCGACTTTACAACCGGACATTCTGATCGCGCCAGCGTTCACGGTCGAGCCGCGGCTTCCCAATCTGAGCGCGTCGGTGATGCGCTTACTGCGCGCAACCGGTGTCAATGTTCTGGCTTATGTCGATGTGGCCTACGGGAACCGCCCGGCTCTTCACGTCCTGAAGGATGTGTCGGAAGCCCTGACGCTGGGCGCTGTGGGGATCTTCTTTGACCGTACCGCATACCAGTGGAGTGCCAGTGCTGCCACGTACTATGGCGCCATCGCCGGGGAGGTACAACGCGCCGGTGGCCGGGTCGCCCTGAATCCGGGCGTCGCCTGTGTTGATGAACAGTTTATGAGCGTGGCTGATCTGCTCATGGTTGAGCATCACTGGTCAACGTTTATCAGCCATAACCCCTGGCGGCACAAGTATGACCCTCTGCGGTTTATGGGGGTATCAAGCAATGAACCAGGCGCCTATGAGGTGCTGGGCTATCACGTGACCGAAGCTATCGCGCTCCGTGATTCTCGATACGCCTGGGCCGGCGGTATTGGCTGGTTTTGCGCAACCGACCGCTACACCGAGGCGCCGCGTTGGGAACTGCAACGCTAGCACGTCGGCAGCGTGTGACACATGTGCGCCGCTTTTGGCACCCTGAGCGGGCATCCGGCGCGTCATGCTGAGCGCAGCCGCCCTGAGCGCAGTCGAAAGGGAAGCATATCGGCCGGGACCCTTCGCTGCGCTCAGGGTGACGTGGAACTTGCCGGATGCGCCACTAAGATGTGGGAGGACGAAAGCCCTCCCGCATCTGTTTTGAGGGGAGCGTGAGCACCCAGGGTCGCCCTGTGGTGGCAACCCGGGGTTCCCCGTTTTACGGCAAGGTCAGCAAATAGGCGACCAGATCCTCAATTTGCTCAGGTGTGAGCGCGTCTTTGAACGTGGAAGGCATAGCGCCGGCTGTGAAGCCCTCGACAATGTAGTTGTTTGGATGCGTGATCGAGATGCGCAGGTACTGGGCCGCAGTGAGGTTGGGATCACGGGTTGCAGCTCGCGCACCTATGCCGCTGAGACTCGGGCCAACCAGAGTTCCACTGCCCGGTTCGACGTAGTGACACGAACTGCACGTCACTGCCCCGGCAGCCAGCGCCTCAGGGGGCAGGCTGGCAAAGAGTTGCTCGCCCACCGCCGGGTTCCCGGTAGTCTCGGCGGAACCGATCTCCTCAGCAGTAAGCGGCTCGGGTGTGGGAACCTGCGCGCCAGGCCGGACCCTGGTTGGCGGAGCGGCCGTCGGCGCCCGGGTAGGGGCTGCGGTTGCCGTGGGCGCAACGGTGGGTTGACCGGTGGTAGCCGCGCCGCTTTGATCACTGCAGGCCGCGAGCATCCCCATGCCCACCAGCACCAGCACCAGGGCGCCTGCGAGACGCCGGAATAATCTATCGCCCGCCGAGCGACTCCTTCCACAACGCTTGAACGGCACGTATCGTATATATCTGGACATGATCTTCCTCCATAGGCTGGGAACGCAGCACATTCTCCGGAGCTACGTCAGCGTCCGGTTGCATGCCTGCACCACGTGAAGCCTGGATGCAGGAGGCATCGCGAGGCTGCGCCTGCAAGTGCAGCGCGCTGCGCCGAAACCGTGTCTTACACTGCTTGCCGCAGATGAGCGTAACGCAGTGCTGCTTTAGGTGGAGGACGATCGAGAAGGGGGATGTGCTCGCGCACGTTGAGGGTGATAGTAACGAGGCTCGCCACGAGCGCTACGACAATGACAAGACTGATAGCGCCCAGCGGGAGGGTATCGTAGACTGCTCGCGGCCCATTCCAGATAGCGGTGAAGGGGCCGGAAACATGTTCCGCGCTGGCGTTGCCGAGGTCGCAGAGGAAATGCTGCGCCTCTGCGGGGAGCGCCGTATGCCGGCGACTCATCGCGCAGTGCGCCAGGCAGAGCAGAGGGTTAAGAATAGCAATAGTGACAATGGTCCAGAGCACGATCGGTGCTGCAATATGCGCCTGTATGCTGCCGGGTGATCCCCCGGGCAATACCCCGACCATACGCGTCCGGTGAACCGGGTTTCCCCGCGCTGTAGCCAACCGGGCCTTCAGATGGGCCAGGACCGGTTGGAAGGCGGGCAAGGACACCCCCGCCCTACCCTCACCGGATGGGAGGATCTGGCGGAGTTGCGCCTTCGCGGGAAAACCTGTCTTCATACCGGTGCTGGCAAGGATAGCCGCGAGGGCCAAATATGCCTGGCCTGCGGCGTTACCGTGTCGCAACCCAACGAGGCGATGCCGGGATTATATCACACTTTTTTTACAATCATGGCGGCTTACTACGTTAAAGGGTTGCTGCTGCGGCCAGCCGCTCCCCGGCATGGCGCGCGCCAGCGATGTTGCGCGCCACCGGTCCCAGTTCCAGCTCGGCCAGTGCGCCTGTCACATACAGCCCCGGCGCCCAGCGCAGCGTCCGGTCTACTCGCGGGTAGCCGCATGGAGCGAGAGGTAAGTCATATGCGGCTATCGCCGCGTCCAGCCAGGCGCCACCGGGCCGGTGCTGCTCAAAGCCAGTAGCCAGCAACACACCCCCGACACGCAGAATGCGTTCTCCGGCCAGATCCAGCATGCCATCGTCCCGCAGGCAAGCCCGCTGCACGTGGTCACGCCGGACCTGGAGCAGACCCTGCTGCTCGGCCCGGCGCAGGCTGCGAGCGACATCGTCGGGGACGCTGCCCGGCTGGCGCGCGCCGACAATCATCGCCCGACGGCGCTCCAGGTTCGGTTCAGCCAGGAACCCACGCAACTCCTTAGGACCGATCCATCCCGGCGGGCTGTCGAAATCGGCGATTCGCAGGGCGTGGCGCATCAGCAGGGTCACGCGCCCGGGAGTGTTGCGCGCCAGGGCCAGAGCAACCTGCACGGCGCTGATCCCGCCGCCAATCACCGCCAGTGCGCCCTCCCGGGGCAGCGTGTCCGGGTGAAACCCCGGCTCGTAGAGGTGCCAGACCGGGCCGCCCGCGGCGCGCAGGGCCGCAGCCCAGGCCGGCCAGCGCGGCTGTTCGCTCACGCTGATCGCCAGCAACACCCGGCGCGCCTCCAGACGCCCCTGATCGCACTCGACGCTCCACCCGGTCCGGGTGCGTTGCAGCGCGGCTGCCCGCCCGCGCAGGTGCAGCCGGTCGAGGCCGAAGGCGGCGACTTGCGCGCGGGAGTGATCACGAAACAGGTTCAGCGCGGGGCGCTGGTAGCGCCCGAAAAAGGCATGCTCACCATAGCCGTGGCGTCTGGCATAGTGCCATAGATCGCGCGGGTCGAGAGCCACGTGATGCACCGAGGTGGAGCGCAGGAACTCCATACCCGTAGCTGCTGTGCAGGTCTCCCAGCGGGCCAGAAGCGTCTCGTGGGGATCGAGAATGCGCAACCGTTCCGGCGCAACGCCAGCTCTGCCCAGCAGCACGCATGCCAGATGCACGCCGTGGATTCCGCCGCCGACAATCAGCCAGTCGAGCACGCTAACCCTCCAGGTCCTTTCAATCTATCCACAACGAACGGGCGCGAGGGCCACGTTCGGAGTCCTCGACCAGGATCATCACCCGATCGCCCTCGCGCACGCCAGCGTCGCGGAAGAGGCTATGATGCACGTAGACATCAAAGCCGGCCTCTTCGACACGCACGAAGAGAAACTTTCTTCCCGGGTCGATCCGCAGCACGCGGGCGGCTACCGGTCCATCTGGTAACGGGCCGGCATAGGGTGTGCGCTCACGGCGCGGCGCGGAGACGGGCGGGGCGACGCCAGCGCGCCCGTTTTCCCTGACCACTCCGCCAGTCGGCACCCTTCCTGCGCCGCTCACATCGTGAGGACAGGGGCCTTCCGGCAGGGCAGCGCCCTGCTTTCTGGCGCGCCGCAGAGCCGGGCAGCGAGTCGGCTCATTGATGAAGCCTTTGCTGGCATAAAACTCCTGTTCTCCAGCAGTGAAGAGAAAGCGACCACCACACTCCCGGCAGGGGATCTCTTTATCAACGTAGCTCATCACAGACTCCAGGACATGCTGGCGCGGCGGGCTCAAGCGAACAGTTCATCATTGTCGGCAAGGCTGTCCCGGTCACTAAACGGGTCAGCGAAGGTCTTCGACCCCTCAGGACCGAAGGCCATCTCAGCATCGGCAAGCAGATGCAGTGGCTGGTCATTTCGACGAGGCGTTCTTCGGTACGCCGAAGAGCTGCGCCGCCGCTGCGCGCGAGCTGAGCGTCAATAGTGACCTCGCTCAGGTCATTGACAATAACGGCCACGCGCTTACCCTCATGATTAGCCAGGACGTGGTTCGACGGGGCCGCCTTGCCTGCGCCGAGGAAACCAGACCAAACCGTAACGAACAGGCGCCGGGAGGGGGAAAAGGCTTGCGTCATAGCTGAGATAATCTATCAGTATAAAGCGGCAAAAAGAAGCGGCTCAGCGAGCCGCACCCTGGAGGCTATTAATGGTAATGATAGATTATCTCATCAGGGCTGTCAAGGTGTGACGTTCATCCTCACACCTCAACACCCCTACAGGTTCCTGCGCCCCTGCCTGCCCGTCTACCACACGGCCATCACCCGTGTCGGGCCGCCGGAGCCGGCAGCGATCTTAGGCGCCCCGACAAAGAGGGTGGCTCCAGCAGGAGGGATGCTCTCCAGATTGGCCAGATTCTCCAGTCCCCACCGGTTCGTTGGCAAAATGGTGTAGTGGACCGCAAAATCGGTGGAGGGACCATGGTCAAGGCTGAGGGTATCCACGCCGATGCCGGAGATGCGGCGCTCGGTCAGCAGGAAATCAATCGCGTCCTTGCCGAAGCCGGGAAAGTGCATTACTCCACTGCCATCGGTATTGCGGAAGGCCTGTACTGAGCCGGCGCGCGCGCCCCAACCGCTGGCCATGAGCACCGCGGCGTTGTCCGGCAGGCGTCCGTAGCGCCGCTCCCAGGCGCGAATGTCGTCGGGCGTAACCAGCGTATCGGGATCGCGCTGTGCCCGCGCGGTAATGTCGATCACCACCGCCGGGACGACCAGTGACTCAACCGGAAGCTGATCGACGAACAACCCATCCCTGGCAAAGTGAACCGGAGCGTCCATATGGGTGCCCGAGTGCTCCCAGTAGTTCAGGATGCTGCCGTAGTACCCGTCCTTGTCGTGCGAGACCGCCGTCGTGATCGTGAACGGCGCTGCCCCGGGAAACAGCGGGAACTCAGTGCCCAGGCGGTGGGTCAGGTCGGCAACATTGCTAAAGCTGGTCCGCCGGATACGGGCAGCCTGGGCAATTCCCGAGGGCAGGGTGAGAGCGGCGGCGGCAGCGCCAAGGCTAAACTTCAGCAGGTTGCGCCGACTGATCTCGGGATTGGTAAAGCTATTCAGGGTGCGAGGTGGACACATCGAAGACTCCTCGTTAGGCGCCATTCGCGGGGCGCACAACCCCAGAATGAAAATATTCCTGTTCTTGGGAGGGCGCAGCCCTCCCAAACCCTCCCGCGGGCGGGCTATGTTCACCTCAGCCAAGCCGTTCAGTGTGGGCGGTTACGGACGTGGGCCGGGTCAGCGCGAGCAACACGGGGCAGAGGCGCGCAATGTCGGCCTGAATAGCGGCGATCTCTGCATCGGAGACGGGGCCGGCGAAGCGTAGCGTGTAGACCAGATCGGTCGGGGGAACGGGGGCGTCCTCGGTGACGCTGAGCGTGCCGCGGTAGTCGAGGAGGCCGGTCACCTCGACTTCGAGGTGTTCGAAGGTTACGCCGCGGTCGGCGGCGATCACCAGGGCCGAGTGGGCGATGCAGCTCGCCAGGGCGCCGAGGAGGAGTTCGGGCGCGCTTGGCCCCAGGCCGTAGCCGCCCAGGGCGGCTCTCGCATCGCTGATCACCAGGTGATCGCGCATGCGGATTGGACGCACTCCCGAGCCGGCAGCCACCGTTACCGTCGCCCGCAGGGGTGTTCTGGCGGCATCGGGCGCGCGCAACTGGGCACGGTACGCTTCGACTAACTCCCGTTTCCGCTTGAGATACTCAGCCAGGCTCCAGGTCGCGGGCATAAGCGGCCTTTCGCGACGCGCGGCTCCCACGCGCTGAAGAAGACACTGCCCCCTTGTGGGCGGCCCCCTCCTCGCCGCGAACGCCGCAGACGTGGCGCAATGCGTTTGGAATACTCATCAGGATAGTGCACAGGATACCAGAGATGGAGGCGATTGTCAAGGGAAGGTTAAGAGCGTACCTGTTCAGACTTCTCCTGGGATCGCGGACTACCATTTTAGATTTTAGATTTTGGATTGCGGTTGGGACATGGGGAAACCGGGTTTCCCCACCCCCCTCCCTGGTGGGAGGGTTTGGGAGGGCTGCGCCCTCCCAGGAAAAACCTATTTTCATCGCGGCGTTGTGCGCCCCGCGCATGGGGCCTGGCTCAACTCTTAATCCCGGGTTAAAGGGCAGTTTATCGGGCTGCGCTATCCTGAGGCAAACCTGGGGGAAACCGGAGTTTTCCAATCCCCTGCTCGGGGAATTCTGTGTGTGTCTCACCATTGCCGGGTAAGCCAGGATGCTCAGAGTTGCCATGCTGCTTCTGACCGTCGCGGCCGCGCTTGCCGCAGTGGGCTGCGCGCCGGGCCAGCGCGATGACGCGGCGCTGTTGCCCACCGCAATCGCCGATCCGTCGCCGGTGGTCGTTGCGTTACCTGCCGTGATCGCCGCGCCCACGGCGAGTGCCGTCCCGTCCGCCACACCTGCGCCTGTGCCCACGCCTGCGCCAACTGCGCGGCCCACGCCGCCCCTGTCGGCTCGCTACGCCGCCCGTCCTGGTGACCGGGTACGGTTGTTGCGCCCGGGCGTGGTGCATCTCCGGCGCGTTACCGACGACCCGTTGCGTATCAACGTGCTGCTCCTCGATCTGACCAATCCCAACCTGGATCTGGGTGTCACGGTGCCCCAGAATCGTTTCTTCGGCTTGTACCGCACCTCGATGCTGGTGCAGGATGCGGGGGCGCTGGCGGGCGTCAACGGCGATCTCTTTTCGGTGGACGAAGGCGCGCCCCAGGGGCTGACGATGATCGACGGCCAGGTGTTGATGGCGCCCAGGTACCGCGCCACCTTTGCCTGGAGCCGCGTGCGGGGACCCTTCATCGGCTACTTTACCCGTGAATGGACCTGGCAGGCCGAGGTGCAGGCGCCCGGCGGCGCGCGGGCGCCGCTCTCGCTGCTCAACACCCGCTGCCCGCCTCAACAGATCTGCCTCTACAACGAGTTTGCGCGCCAGGTTCCGGGTCGCGAGGGCGACGTGAAGGTGTTGCTGGGCCGCGATGGGCGTGTGCGCCAGGTTGTGCGCGGGCAACCGCTCAAGCTCGGTCCTGGCGAACAGGCGCTTCAGGGCGCCGGCGCGGGCGCCGCCTGGCTGCGCGAGCATGCCGTGGTCGGCGCCCGGCTGCGCATCTCGATAACTACCGACCCGCCGCTTGCCGATTACGAGCACGCCATCAGCGGTGGGCCGATCATTCTCCGTGACGGGGTCTTTGTGCAGGACTGTCTGTGCGCCCTGCGTGACTGTAGCCAGACCCGGCGGCCCCACATCGTGTTGCAGTGCGAAGATTTCTCGACCGACTGGAAGCTCAAACACTACCTCGACGTGCGGATGCCCCGCACCGCAGTGGGCTTCGACCGCGCCCGGCAAACGCTCATCCTGGTGGTGGTGGATGGCTACCAGCGTGGGTACAGCCGTGGAATGACCCAGCGGGAGCTGGCTGACCTGCTGCGCGAGTTCGGCGCGGATACGGCCATGGAGCTGGACGGGGGCGGATCGTCCACCATGGTCATCGAGAACCAGGTGGTTAACCGGCCCCCGGACACGACAGGTGAGCGCTATGTGGCCAATGCGCTGCTGGTGTTCTACAACGAGACCCGGAGAACACCGTGAAACAATTGCACGTGCTGCTGCGAGTTCTGAGTCTTGTGGCGTTGCGGGTGGCGCCGTTGCTGCTTGTCGTGCCGACGCTGGCCCATTCGGTGCCGCTGCGGGTAGCGCCGCCAGCGATGGTGGCAACGCCGGTAGCTACGCCTGTTCCGCCGACGCCACTGCCGGCGACGCCGACACCGGCGCCGCCGGTTCCCACGCCTGCGCTGCGCTATGCCCTCGGCGATGCGGCGCCGTACCTCCCCATCCTGATGTACCACTACATCCGCGAGGTGGACCCCGAGGCCGACCCGCTCGGCTTCCGCCTCTCGGTGCGCCCTGAGCGTTTCGCCGAACAACTGGCCTGGTTGCGCGAGCACGGCTACGTCGGACTGCGTATGCGCGAAGTGGCCGCCTGTCTCCGCTCCAACGACTGTCCACGGCGCGCAGTGGCGCTCACCTTCGATGACGGCTACGCCGACAACGTAACCGCAGCCCTGCCGCTGCTGCGGCGCTATGGCTTCCCGGCGACCTTTTATATCGTGACCGGCTTTGTGGGGCGTGAAGGGTATATGGACTGGGCGGATCTGGCCCTGCTGCGCGACAGTGGTATGGAGCTGGGCGCGCACACGGTCAGCCATGTTGACCTGGCGGCCCTGGATCTGGAAGCAGCCCGCTACGAGATCCACGCCTCGCGCGAGGCGCTGGAGGAGCGACTGGGCATCGAGGTGTTCAGCTTCAGCTACCCGGCAGGCAGCTACACCCCGGCGGTCGCGCGGCTCATCCGCGAGGCCGGCTTCACCAGCGCCGTCACCGCGACCCCCGGCGATCGCCTGGAGCGGCTCGACGCCCTGCCCCGGCGCCGCGTGCTGGGCGGCGAGACGCTGGAGGGCTACCGCTGGTACTTTGTGCCGCCTGCCCGGCTGGGGTTCAGGGGCGGACAGAACCCGTAACGGAAAAACTACAAAGATTTTGGTTACGGTGGGGAAAGCGGGTTTCCCCACACCCCTCCCGGCGGCAAGGTCCCGCGGGGCTATCCACGGCTGGCGCATCAGGCGAGGCGTGCACAAAGCGCACGTGGGCCTGGCCCGCAGCAGGCGCGCGGTTGTCGTCCACCAGGAGGAGCGGGGCAATACTTGCCAGTCGGTTGGTGGCAGCGAGCGTGTAATCCTTGCCGGCTTCCACGGTCAGATCGGCGTCGATCACCACCGGCGCGGTTGCTCCGGCGGGCACTATGCGAATATTGTAGGCCCCCGGGGCCAGCGAGGCGTAAGAACTGACCGCCCGGAACGGCACGTTCGTCCAGGCCGGCACACCATTCACCAGAACATCTACCGGCGATGCATCGGGCGCGGCGTGTACGGCGCGCACCCGGGCGCGTCGGGGTCGGGAAAAGGCCGGCCGGCGATAATGTCGGCGACGTGGGTGCCGTGGCCCTCAAAATCGATCGGGTTGGGGTCGGGCGCCAGGGGCGGGCTGTTGGCGCCGCCGCTCCAGGCTTCGCCGACAAAATCGTAGCCGCCCACTCCTTGTTATCTTCCGTACATCCACCGGCTGTCTTGCTCCGTAGAGATAGGCGGACAGGCAACCCGCCAACTCGAGACCAGCGCGTTTGTTCGCAGGCGATTGCGAGATGCGCGCACAGGCGCCCCCACCGGATGCTGCTCCGGAGGCGCCGAGGGGAAAGATCCCCGGTATGGGCTGGCATTGCTGTGTCCAGAAACGGTCGTTACTGGTACGTAAGCGTATGGAGGATCGCCTGATGAGTACCCGTTCGCCTGGTCGTGTTCACCCGATCATCCTGGCCTTGCTGGCCGCGCTCGTTGCCCTGTCGCTGCTGCCCTCGGCGGCGCAGGCCGGCCGCGCCTCTGATGCGCCCGCTCGACTGCGGGCGGTCCACGCGGTGCCCGATTTTGGAGCGGTGGATGTCTACGTTAACGGCAATAAGGCTCTGGGTGACGTTACCTTCTTCACGGTCAGCCCGTACCTGGAAGTACCTGCGGGTCGCTACAAGGTACAGGTCATCCCTGCCGGGGAGAGCCTCTCCAACCCCAGTCTGTTCGTGATTAACCGCAGCTACAATCTCAAGCCTGGCCGCGACTACACGCTGGTGGCGCGGGGGAGCGTCGCTTCGGGACGGGTGGGGCCGACCCTGCTCCGTGACGACAACCGCGAACCGGCAGTTGGCTCGGCGCGCCTGCGCGCGGCTCACTTCTCGCCCGATGCGCCCGCGGTGGACATCTTCATTAATGGCGAGAAAGCGATTGAGCACCTGAGCTTCCGCCGGGTTACCGGCTACCTGGAGGTGCCCGCCGGTACCTACACGGTCGGCATCGCCCCTACGGGCGGCGACCCGATCTTCACCACCAGTCTGACGGTGGAGGCCGGCAAGGTCTACACCGCATGGGCCAGTGGCCTGCTTGGTGGCACGGGCGCGCAGGCGTTTGATGTTCGACCCTCCATTGACGCTGAGTTTGAGCCGGCGCGTATCCGTGCGGTCCATGCCGTGCCCGACATCGCCGGTTCGCCGGTGGACGTGTATGTGAACGATGTCAAGGTCGTCACCTTCGACTTCTTCTCGGTGACCGACTATATTGCCGTCCCCGGGGGCACGTACAAGATCTGCGTCGTGCCCGCGGGCGGCGATCCGAAGACTCAGGCAGTGATTGCGGCGACCGTGCGGGTAACGGGCGGTAAGGACTACAGCATCATCGCCCGTGGTACGGGCGGCAACTTCGGCGCGACTGTGCTCGAGGACGACAATAGTCGCCCCACCCCCGGCACGGCGCGTCTGCGCGCGGCGCACTTCTCGCCCAATGCCCCTGCGGTGGACATCTTTGTCAACGGCGCGCGCGCGATCACCAGCCTGAGCTTCAAGCAGGCCACTGATTACCTGGAGGTGCCTGCCGGCACCTATGAGGTGGGTATCGCTCCCGCGGGCGGCAGTCCGATCTTCACCACCAGCCTGACGGTGGAGGCCGGCAAGGTCTACACCGCCTGGGCCAGTGGCCTGCTCGGCGGCACGGGCGCGAAAGCGTTTGATGTCCGGCCCTCGATTGACGCCGAGTTTGCCGAGGCGCGCATCCGCGCTGTCCATGCCGTGCCCGACATCGCCGGCTCGCCGGTGGACGTGTATGCCAACGGGGCAAAGGTGGCCACCTTCGACTTCTTCGATGTGACTCCCTACCTCTCTGTCGTGCCGGGCGACTATGACATTCGTGTCGTGCTCGAGGGGGGCGACCCGAACACGGAGGCGGTCATTCAAGCCACGGTGACGGTAGAAGCGGGCAAGGACTACAGCATCATCGCCCGTGGCGCCGACGGTGACTTTGGCGCGACCGTGCTCGAAGACGACAACACGCTGCCGGCCAGCGGCAATGTGCGCCTGCGCGCGGCGCACTTCTCGCCCGATGCGCCCGCAGTGGACATCTTTGTCAACGGCGCGCGCGCGATCACCAGCCTGAGCTTCAAGGAGGCTACTGGCTACCTGGAGGTGCCCGCCGGCGCCTATGAGGTGGGCATCGCTCCTGCGGGCGGCAGTCCGATCTTCACCACCAGCCTGACGGTGGAGGCCGGCAAGGTCTACACCGCCTGGGCCAACGGCCTGCTCAGCGGTGCTGATGCCCAGGCCTTCAAGGTTACCCCGTCGGTAGATGCGATGGCTGAGTAACCGCACCATCAGCGAGCAGGAGCGGAGGGGCGCAGCCCCTCCGCTCCGCAAACGCTACAACGTAACCACTCCCACGTAGATCAGGTTTTCACTCTGATTAGCGATGAACAACTCGTTGGTCGCGGGATTGAACGCCAGGCCCTCGACCCGCTCTGTGCCGCCGCCGGGGGCGGTGATGGTACCACGCACGGCCAGCGTCACCGGATTGATGACCGTGATCATCCCTGTCGAGGAGTTCCCGCAGAAGAGGAAGCCCCGCCCGAAGGCCAGGCCGCGACACTGACCACCCGGCGCCGGGAACGAGCGCAGAACCGCGCCTGTTGCCGGGTTCAGCACATGGATGCGGTTGATCGTCGAGTAGTAGAGGTTCCTGCCGTCGAAGGCCAGACCCTCGCCACGCCCTGCGGGGGCAGGGATAGAGGCCACCTGCGCGCCTGTTAGCGGGTTGATGCTGTTGATGCTGCCCGCGCCGGTGGTGACATTCGCCACGCGGATGTTCACACCGTCCCATTCCATACTGCCTATCGTGTCGTTGTCTGCCGGATCAATTGCTCCCAGCGCCGCGCCCGTCGAGGGGTTCAGGAAGTAGATGTTCTCCGAGAAGGGCTGCTGGGTCAGGAAGAGCAGCGCCGGGCGAAGCGCCCCGGCGACGCGCAGGCGCCGGGCGTAGGCCAGGGCGCTGCTCGAGCCGTTGTTCGGTTGGGGAAACTTGAAGCGGCGCACGAGCTTGAAGCCGATTGGCGGCAGGGGTGTGGCCGAAAGCGCCTTGAAGGCATTGATGCGGCCCTTGCCGAGCTTGCCGGCAAAACCCGGGTTTTTGGCGTCGATGTTGTCGCAGGTGCTCTCGATGATCGTCCGCACCTGCGCACTGGTTAGCGTAGGGTTGCGCGACCAGATCAGCGCCGCCAGTCCCGCGACATGGGGCGAAGCCATCGAGGTGCCGCTCAGGTAGGCGTGGGCGTCGTCAGGGTAGGTCGAGTAGATGTTCACCCCCGGCGCCGACACATCCACCTTTGTGCCGTAGTTGGAGAACGAGGCCCGCACGTCCCGGTTGTCGGTCGCGGCGACTGCGATGACCTCAGGGTACACCGCCGGGTACTGGGGGGTCACGTCAATGTCCACATTGCTGTTGCCCGCTGCGAAGCAGACCACCACCGACTTGCTTACGGCGTTCTGAATGGCGCTGTGCACGCCAGCGTGGTCGCCGTTCATCCGCCAGCTACAGTTGATGACGTAGCGGCGGGAGGGGTTGGCGACGGCGTGGCTGGCTACGAAGTTGATCGCATCGGCGCGGTTCTGGTTCATACCCGAGGTCAGGTTGACGCGCAGAGGCATGATCCGGCAATTGGGCGCCACGCCGATCACACCGCTGGTGTTATCAACCCCGGCGGCGGTGCCGGCCACGTGAGTGCCGTGGCCATTCGTGTCGTCGGGCGAGGGGTCCGGTCCATCGGCGAAGTCCCAATCTTCGGAGCCGCGCGGCAGGAAGTTGGCCGCCAGGTCGGGGTGGTTCAAGTCGGCGCCAGTATCAATCACTGCCACGATCACGTTGGGGTTGCCGCGGGTGATGTCCCAGGCTTCAGGCGCGTCAATGTCGGCATCGGGAGTGCCGGCGACGCCTTCGACGGTCTGCCCGGTGTTGTGCAGGCCCCAGAGGCGGGGAAAGTTGGGATCGTCGGGCAGATACAGGTCATCGTTGAAGCTGGCCTCGCTCGGTTCGGCAAAGGCTACTTCGGGCAAGTCCGAGAAAGCGCGCAGGGTCTCGAAAAGGCCCTTGCCCTCGGGCACGGCCAGCGTGTAGTAGCCCGGGGTGCGCTGCTCGACGATGATACGGCTGCCCTGGGCGGCGATAATGCGCTCGGCTTCTTCCTTGCTCACCCCCTCACGGAACTGCACGGTAAACTCGTCGGGCAGAAAGTAGCGCGTCAATCCCTCGTCGTCGATCATCACCGGGAGCGTATTGGCGATGGCCGGCTGGGACTCCAGGCTGGCGCTGGCGGCAGCGAGGTCCTGCCCCGCCGGGACGCGAAAGACCGCAAAGCCACGCTCCAGGTTCACCCCTTCGCTAACGGACATGCCCGCCGCTTCCATCACGCTGGCGGCGACGTCGCCTTCCGCCACTGGCTCGAACGTGGCCATAAGCTCATCGGCCTTGGGCGCGAAGCGAATTTGCTTCTGCATGAACTTGTTCGTGTAGACGAACTCGCTCTCGGCCTTTACCTTCGGACGTGATCCGCTCATCACACACCTCCTGTTCAGTCAACTGCCTTACCAGCCCGGTCATCGGCAACGCCGCCGGCGCGCCTGGCGCAGGCGCGCCGGGCCGGATCGAAATCCTTCATCTGGCTTACAACGTGGGGCAGACGGGGCGTCAGCTTCGACCGATGTCGGCTGGCTCGACCTGGAAGCTCAGCCAGGAGGGGGACGAAGACCTGCGGTCGCTGACCAGATCGGTCTGATTTCGACCGCGCACGTTTGATGACCGTTGATTGCTGGTGATAGATAGAACGTTACCCGGCCATATTTTGGATCGATCCGACTGACCCGCAGCGGCGGATTACCCCGAGGGCGAACACCTGCGCCCACGCGCGGTCCGGGCGATGCTGTGGATTACAGACGCCCCATCAGCACGTCCAGGGTTTCGCGGGCGGTACGCTCCCAGGTGAAGCCGGCGGCGCGCTCGAGGCCCCGGGCGCGGAGGCTGGCGCGGAGCGGCGCATCGGCAGCCAGGCGCCTGAGGGCGGCAGCGATGGCATCGGTGTCGCAGGGGTCCACCAGCAGGGCGGCGTCGCCGGCCACTTCGGGCAGGGCCGAGGTGGTTGACGTGAGCACGGGGGCGCCGCAGGCCATGGCCTCGAGCACGGGCATCCCGAAGCCCTCGTGGAGCGAGGGGAAGACAAAGGCCAGCGCCCCGCTCAGCAGCGCCGGCAGATCGGCATCGGGCACATAGCCGGGAAAGCGCACCCGGTTGGTGAGGCCGAGTTCGGCGACGCGGCGCACAATCGGCTCGCTGAGCCAGCCACGCCGCCCGGCGATGACCAGCAGGGCATCGTCGGCCCCGGCGCGCGCAAAGGCTTCGATCAGCCGTGTCAGGTTCTTGCGCGGCTGAATGGTGCCGATGTAAAGAAAGTACGGCGACTCGAGGGCGTAGCAGGCGCGGATGGCGGCGATCTGCCCGGGATCGTCGGGTGGACGAAAGAGGTTGCTGCAACCGAGGTGCACCACGACGATGCGTTCGGGATCGGCCCCGTAATGGCGCACCAGGTCGTTTTTTGTGGCCTGTGAGATGGCAATGACTCGCTGGGCGGCGCGCAGGCACCAGCGGGTGCTCAGGTCAAGCTCCAGGCGACGACGGACAGTGTGGGCCTCAGGGAAGGCCAGGTAGCCCAGATCGTGGATGGTGACGACACTGCGGGATGGATGGAGCAGGGGAATGACGTGGGCCGGCACAAAGAGCAGGTCGGGCCGGTCGCGCAGCAGAGCCGGCCCGAGGCGGGCGTGGGTCCACAGCCGGGGCAGCCGGATACTGCGGAGGGTGAAGTTCGGGCCGAGAGGTGGCAAAGACAGGGGTAAGCCGTTAGTATAGAGGATGTAGTCGTTCCAGCGGTCAATACGGGCCAGCGCGGCCAGCAGTTCGAAGGTGTAGCGTTCGGTGCCGGTGCGCTCGGCGACACTGATCCGGCTGGCGTCAATGGCGATGCGTCGGGGCTGCATAGCGCGTATTGTATCAGACGCCTGTGCGGCTGTGAGGCGCAACTCAGGGGGATGGGGAAACCGGGTTTCCCCATGTCCCAACCGCTGGTGGGAGCGGCTGGCGCCCCCGCCGGCAGGGGCGTGGGGAAACCGGGTTTCCCCACACCCCTGCCGCGGTTGGGGTCGCAAGATGAACATAGGGTTTTTCCTGGGAGGGCGAAGCCCTCCCAAACCCTCCCCGCTGGCGGGTTGTTTCCTGGGAGGG
>FWPV01001141.1_pt1 | contig 26039 bp, 18 predicted proteins | sample 2228371 | NCBI WGS metagenome assembly FWPV01 (sample SAMEA103939776, study PRJEB20133) | metagenome
AGTGTCAGACGCAGGGCCGGACGGTGATCGCGCCCACCCTCCACACGGATGATCAGCCGGTTGGCCGGTTCCAGATCCAGCGCCGGGAAAAGGGTCTGATCGCCCGGCCCTTCCGCCACCTGCTGACCGGCAACCGTCACATGCGTATCCCGATCCCGGTATCGGTAGGTGCCCGTCCCGGGATCCCATAATGCCTCCAACTGCGCCAGCAGACCATCCAGCCGTCGCTGCACAGCTACCTGAGCCGCTCTGTCACCGAGCAGGTCAGCCATTAAGAGCAGACTGCGCGCCTCCCCGGCCAGCAAAGCGGCCAGATCGGGTGCTTCAGCGGCGCGGATATCGGCGTTTTGAGTATCACGAAGAAAAGGCGAAAACGCCGGATTGCCGGGGAAGCCAGTCTGAGTCACAGACTGCCACTCCGGCAGGCCGTCACCATCCCGATCCATATCCGGCTCAAACCAGCGCCGGAAGAATCGCAGCAAGGCCGGGAAAACCGCAGCCAGAAAGTCCCGGTCGCCGCTGTAGGTATACAGTTGCCAGGCGGTTGAGGCCAGTAGCGGCAGGCTGAGCAGCCCGCTCTGTCGGTCTGCAGGGCCAGGCCGGACATCCACAAAGCCGTCGGCTGCCACCGACGCGAGGATGTTCTGCAGGCAGGTCTGCGCAAATTCCGGCGCAGCGGGAGCCAGTGCGGTCAGCGCCAGATACGCCTCCCCTGCCGAAACGCCGCTCCAGGTATCCGGATGGTCGCGGCCATCGCCCTGAGGGCTGTAACCACGCCCCGGCGTGCGGGCCAACACCAGCGCCCCCGGCGTGCGGGCCAGCACCAGCGCCGGTCCCTGCGTCCCCTTCACCGGCCCTACCAGACCGCCCAGCGCTACCCGGTAGCTCATGGCGATGACCACATCCCGCGCCGGATCGCCGGTCTCAATCTCCGGCACGGTGTCATTGATCTCGCGGAGACGCTCCAGATGGCTGTTCCAGTCCTCCCGATAGAGCCAGTGATCTGCCAGCGCCAGCGACTCAGCCAAGGCTGGACGTGCAGCATGAACCCAGCGAATCGCGGTCTGCTCGCCCGGCGGGAGCGACAGGCGTGCGGCCAGTTTGGGGCTGGGGCTGCTGGAGGCCCGCACCGCGTGCATCAGAATCACCGGCTGCAGGTTGCCCACATCAGGCATATGAAGTGCATACTGGCCGTTGTCCAGCGTCAGGATCGTGACCTCGCCACTCTTCTGTTCCGTCATGGTCTGAGCGAACAGGTCGGCGCCGACTTCCATCTGGCGCTGGCCCTGATTGCGGAAGGTAAAGCGTCCGCCAACAACATGCGAGGTTATCGCCCAGAACTCGATCTGAATGCTCAGCATGGGCACCGGTTGCGCTGTCAGGCGCAGGTAACTGGGCCAGAAGGTGTGCAATACCGGGCGTCCGGCATAAGCAGCAGCCTCATAAACGACCTGGCCATCAACCACCCACATCGGTACCAGCCGCGCCAGACCACAGCGCCCGCCGTAGCGCGTTTCCAGCACCAGGGCGGGCGACTGTTCCTGCCCGATGACCAGCTCCCAGATCTGGTCATCGACGTAATCGGTATGAAACTGCCTGGCATCTGCGGCCAGGCACAGAGTCAGCGGGTCTGCGCTGGTGAGCTGCCAGTTACGCATGATCCTCCTCCCCGGAGGCGCAGCGCGGTAGCTACCGCGTTATTTGACCAACCGCCAGGTCATGTCCTTCTCTTCAAAAGCAAATACCTCATTGCCCAGGCTGGTCAGTAGATGAATGCCAGGACCGGGTACATAGCGACCCTGGCTGTCCAGGTAACCACCAGCACGGTATTCATAGGTGGTCACAAAACCATATTCCGGGGTCGTTGCCCAGCCCACCAGATTGCGTACTTCCTCTTCCTGACGCCACAGTTTGCCAAAACCGCGCCGCGGCTGGATGGTATCGGCGGGCGGTGTCAGCTCCGGATCGATCTCCACCTCCCCCTCGACGAAGGTATCGTCATAGATCAACCACCGGCCATGTTCGGTCGTACCCTCATCATTGACCATCACCCAGATCTCCGTGTTGGGCTGCAACCAGAACATCCGCCCATTCTGGAAGACCTGCTCGGCCACCTGAATCTGCGTCACGACCGGCGTCGGCATGGCCGGCGTCGCCACCACCGTCAGCGGCCCCAAGACGGTAGCCGGTGGCGTACCGGTCGCCGCCGCTTCTGTTTCCACCGCCAGGGCAGTCAGAGTCGGCGGCTCATGGGTAGCCGTCAGCACAATGTACACCTGTGTCTCCGGCGGGCCACTGCAGGCGGCGATTAACGTAACCAGCATCAACGCCACAAGGGCGAGAAGTAACCTGCGGGGTTCAATCATCGAGTCTCTCCATCGTGATCATCACGGTAAGCCCCCCCAGAAAGCGTCCAAAACATCCCGCATTGTAACAGCCTTATAAGCAGACGAAAAGGCTGACTGCGTCCGCTCAGCCCTGCCCAGTGGTCAGCCACCGCGGAGATGTCACGCCAGGCCTAGACGGTTGCCCTGTCTTCCTCAATCACCACCGTCTCATAGAGCTGCACCTCGACATCAGACCGCCGCCATGCCCCGGCGGGTAACCCCATCTTCTGGCACAGCATGTCAAGGAAACGGTAGGGATCAGGGATCTTCTCCCAGACCTGAGGAAGGAAAGTCGCCCGCCGCCCGCCAACAATCAGCACGACGCCGTCCACGCCCGGTCGCAGCAGGCCGGGGATATCCTCCGGTCGATCGAATGCCAGCGGACGTGCCGGTGTCAGGATCGAGATCTCGATCCGCAGGCCGGGCACTTCCTCGCTCCGGACAGGCATGAAGCGCGGATCGTAGAGCGCGGTCTGCACAGCCATTGCGCTCACCTCTTCGGCCAGAGGGCGGCGGGCGACCAGGGTTCCGGTACAACCGCGCAGATCGCCGTCAGCCGTATAGAGAGTCACGAAACACGCCCGCGGCTGGATCAACGCCGGCGGCAATTTGCTCAGATCAACGGGCGCTGGCTCTCGCCCGGCAGCAGCATCCTGCACCGCGGCGCGGGCGATCTGGAGTAACGCAGCCTGCTCCTCAGGTGTGTACTGCTCGATCATCGGGTTTACTCCCCGCGTCTTCGCCCTGCCATACACCTTGCTCTATTGTAGCACGCTAAGCAGATGGGCCATACAGGGCACGCAGCACCAGGGGCGTGAGATCGGTCAGGTTGTGCACGGTGCCGCTCAGCGCAGCATGGCCGGGGCCGATAATCAGCGTTGGCACGTTGTTCTCCGTGTGTCTGCGTGTACCCAGGTCTTCCATATTGCCATGGTCGCTGGTGACGATCAGCAGCGCATCCGGCGGCCAATCCGCCAGTAAGCCGGCTATCACCCGGTCAAAACGTTCCAGGAAGGCCACCGCCCGCTCAAACGGCCCGCGATGGCCAAGGACATCGGTCACCCATGTGGAAAAGAGGGTCAACGTCCGTTGCCGGGTGAGCGCCGCCAGCAACTGCCCGGCCTCCTCCGGGGAATAGAGTGGCGTGTCGGTATATCCCAGTTCGCTCCGCCAGCCATCACCCGTCCAATCAGGACTCAGTGCCTGCCCCCGGCGCAGCGCCTCCTCGTCCATCAGGGGCAACCCGGCATTATGCACACACTGCTGGATGGAGGAAAGCAACCGTTTACCCCGGCTAATGGCATGGAAGAAACCGGGCGGATAAGCATCGACCAGCGCCGCCGAACCGCCGCGCGCCACCACCTCCATAAACAGGTTGTTCTCCGCCAGAATCGCCCGGATCCGGTCATCGGGCCGGGGGCCGTAGTGCTCGCCAATTTCCGCCGGTACGTTCCGCCCGGTCAGAATGGCTGCCTGCCCGGTCGCACTTTGAGGACGTCCGGCTATCCCCAGCTGCGCGTCGGTCGGCACAAAGCTGCCGATGCTGTCCCGGTAGGGAGGCCGACCCGCCAGCCAGCGCCCACCAGCCAGGCTGTTGAGCAACGGCATCCGGGCCACCGCAAATGGATTGCGCTCAGGGACGTCCGGCCCCAGGCCGATGCCATCCAGAAAGAGTATGAGTACATGGTTGATGGTCATCCGTCGGCGCTCCAACCCTGTCAGCAAACCCGGCCAACTCTCCCAGAACTGCTTCACCCATCACGCAGAACCGTAGGACTCCAGACACGGTTGCGGTATGAAACACACGGAGTATGATGATACTAAAGACAATGACGCCTGATTGTACCTGTTTTCTTGTCGCCTGTTGCAGGGAGTCAAAAAGGAAAACCGCATGAGAACTCGACACGTAGCCGCACTCCTGGCGGTGGCGCTGATTGTCCTCAGCGTCACCGGGCCTGCCCTGGCCCAGAGTCTTGATCAAACGCTGAACTGGCCAGAGGCAGGCTTCTCCATTCGCTATCCGGCGGGTTGGGGCGTCCAGGCGCCTGATGAACAGACCCGCGTGTTGCTCTCCAATCCCGACTACGACATCAACAGCGACACTCCTCCCGAATCTCCCACTGTAATCATCCTTGCCTTCTCCTCTGAAGTCGCCGGCATGCTGAATTCCGCTCAGGATCTCCTGACCATGTTCGCCGGAGAGTTTGGCGCGGAGCTTAGCACACCGCAGAGCATGACTGTTGCCAATCTGCCCGCCCTGCGCATCGGCGGCCCTGTACCGGATACACCGGGCTTCAGTTCAGATATTGTGGCCATTGTCGCGGGTGATTACGCCTACATCATCGGGGCGATTGCGCCTACCAATCAGTCCTTCACCAGTCTGTTCGATAGCATGCTGGCTTCTGTCACCATCGCCGCCCCGACCGGTGCCGCACCAGCGCCGGTCACCGGCGGCACAACTGGCCCGACAACAGGCGGCACAGCACTCCAGGGCGTTAGCACGCCGGTGAATGCCGTGCGGGTGACGCTTGACCAGCGGATCACCAACAACTGGAACGAGATCGACGCCGTAGAACTGGTCGGCACGGACGCCAACGGCGCGGAAGTCCGCCAGTGGGCCGTCCGCGCTGAGGCAACAACCGAGTACACCTCCAGCAGCTGGTCCGCTCAGCAGGCCACCGGCGCACCCAATACCACCGTCTGTGGCGACCAGAGCACCGCCTGGGCCTCCGCCACCGCCACCGGCCAGGATACCCTGACCCTCTACTACGCCATACCGGTCATCCCATCTCAGGTCAATATCTACCAGACCTATAACCCCGGCGCGATTGTCCTCGTCGAAGTCGTTCCGGCGGATGGCGGTACCCCGATCACGGTCTTCAGCGGGCGCGATACTACCACTGCCTGCCCTGGTGTGCTCAGCGTTGACGTTGCGCCAGCTGCCGGTACAACCGTTGCGGCGGAAGTAGACCTGGCCTATGGCCAGGCAGTCGGCGGCATGATCACCAATGATGACTACGCCCAGGAGTGGACCTTCAACGGCAATGCCGGCGACGTGGTGACGATCACCATGCAGGCTTCCTCCGGTGACCTGGATCCGTACCTCTACCTGTTTGATGCAAGGGGCAATGAGTTAACCTATAACGACGACGCTGAAGACACGACTGTAGGCCAGTACAATGCCCAGATCGCCCGCTTCACCCTGCCTGCCAGCGGCATGTACACTATCCGTGCCACCCGCTTTGCGGAGGAAGCGGGCACTTCCACCGGCAATTACCGCCTGCGGCTGGAATCCAGCGCTGCGGGGCCGACCGGTGGGGCGACAGTAGTGAGCGGTGGAGGAGCAATCAGCCTCGGGCAAACCGTCACCGGCCAGATCACCAATGCCACCTACCAGCAGGATTGGACGTTTGAAGGCGCGGCAGGCGACCTGGTTACCATCACCATGATTGCTACTGCTGGCGACCTGGATCCCTACCTGAGCCTGCTGGACAGCGCCGGGCAGGAGGTCGTGTACAATGACGATTCCTCCATCCCGTTGACCCATAGCCTGGACTCGCAGATTACCATCCGCCTGCCGACAAGCGGCCGTTACACCATCCGGGCCACCCGCTACGCTGGAGCCAGTGGTTCAAGCACCGGCTCCTACGAGCTAACGCTGAACGCTGGCGGGCCTTTCCGTAACACGCTGCCCATCAGCATCAACCAGACGGTCAACGGGCAGCTCGATAACACCACGTACAGTCAGGTCTGGTCGTTCGAGGCTCAGGCCGGGCAAACCGTGATCATCACCATGCGGGCCATCTCTGGCGACCTGGACTCCTACCTCGCCCTGTACGATTCCACCGGTGCGCTACTGGCCAGCAACGATGATGCCGACGATCCGAACGTTGGCAGCTACAACTCACAAATCGCCCGCCAGTCTCTGCCATCCGCAGGCACCTACTACATTGTCGCCAGTCGTTATGGAGGAGCACAGGGGACCTCCACTGGCGCTTACGAACTGACGCTGGCACTGACCAGGTAAGCATCGCGTTTTCCAATGGTTCAGGGGGCGATCTTCGGGCGGAGATCGCCCCTTTTCGATCGGATTTGCTTTGAGAGAACACGCCGGGTGTCAGACCGACGTTACTCCGGTACACTTGAGCTACAGTCCCGATCCTTTACAATCGGGATAGACGTGTCGATGCAAGCCAATGAAACCAGGAAGCAGCAGAGGATGTATCGATCGGAAGCGCTTGGCGAGGTACTCAAGAGCCTCAAGGAAAGCCAGCCGGGGATTCAGGCAGCGGTGATCCTGAGCGTAGAGGGACTGCTTGTCGAAGCGTATCCCCCCGACACCAGTGCAGACAGCCATGTTAACCCCACCAGCAGCCCACAGGTGGCAGCCATGGCCAGTGTGATGGCTGGTCTCTCCCGCCGCACGCTCGATCGCCTGGCTCAGGGCACACTGCAACGCCTGATGGTGCAGGGTGAGCAGGGTGTGCTGCTCATCTATCCCTGCGGGCGCAACTTCCTGGCCGTGCTCGCCAGGCGGGACGCCCGTCTCGGCCCGGTGATCACCGCCATGAATGCCAAAACCCCCCAGCTACAGGCCATTCTGGAACATTAACCCCATCCGATCGCCGTCAGATAGGGATTGGTGGTCCGCTCGGCGCCAATGGTTGTCAACGGCCCATGCCCGCTGGCCACCACAAAAGAATCCTCCAGCGTCAGCAACTGCTCCCGGATTGAGCGTAACAGCAGGTCCGTGTTGCCGCCGGGCAGGTCTGTCCGGCCAATAGACCCCTGAAACAGGCAATCCCCGCTGAAGACCATGCGCTCTGCGGGCAGGACATAGCTCACATGACCGGGCGTATGCCCCGGCGTAAACCTCACCTCCAGCGTCAGCCCGCCAACGACGATTTGCTCGCCTGTCGTCACAAAGCCATCCGGATCCGGTGGGGGCGGCAATTCCAGCCCGAACAGCTGCCCGGTCAGGGGCATAGCCCGCAGCAGGGGAAGATCGGCCTCGTGCAGGCAGAAGGAAGCACCCGTCGACTGGCGCAGATCGTCCGCTCCCAGCACATGATCGAAGTGGGCATGCGTCGCCAGGATCCGGGCAACCGTCCATTGGCGTGCTTCCACAGCCCTGAGAATGGCGGGGGCGTCATCCGCCGGATCAATGACAACGGCCAGGCCGGAATCTGTATCCCCCACGATGTAGCAGTTCGTCTGCACCATGCCCAGCGTCAGCGTCACCACCTCGATCGCCATCGCCGTCACCCCCTCTTAGCTATCAAGCAGGATGGGCGCAGTCTGTTCGTCACGTGCGCCACGCCGCAAAAGCATACCGAGCACATCGCGGATCTCCCGCATCCCCAGCAGCATCGCGGCAGCAACATACGCCAGCCCGCCGACTCCGATTACCGCAGCAACGCGGATGACCAGCGTCAGCTTGTCGCTGCTATCCTGGCCAAAGCCAGCCGCCGCCAGCGCCCTGTCCAGAATCAGGATCACCACGGCCATTACCGCGCTGGCCAGCGCCGCGCGGGTCAGCGTGCTCAGCACAACCGGGCCGTTCAGCCCGTGCCAGCGCCACCGCAGGATGACCATCAGGATGACCACTTCCACACCGATCGCCGCCGAATTGGCCAGCGCCAGTGCGCCCACGCCCAGAACCGGCGTCAACGTGAGCGCCGTCAGCACGCCAAGAATCGCCCCCGTGATGGCGGCCAGCAACGGAGTCAGCGTGTCCTTGTCCGCGTAGAATCCACGCGCCGTGATCTCCAGCACCGAATGCAGGATAATCCCGATGGAGAAAAACTGCAGGGCGCTGAAGACCATATCCGTGGCGCTGGCGTCAAAGGCCCCACCTTCCAGCAGGGCAATGCCTGGCCGCCCGACCAGCAGCAGCCCGACCGCTGAGGGGATTGTCGCCACCAGGATAAAGCGCAGCGCCCCGGCGAACGCCCGGCGCTTGCCGGTCTCATCGCCCAGTTCGCTGAGCGCCGCCAGCGTCGGGAAGATCACAAAGCCCATCGCCGTGCCGATCAACGTCTGCGGGATCTGCATCAGCTTCCAGCCCCAGTCAAAAGCGCTGACTGCCCCTTCTCCCAGCCGCGACGCAATATTGTTGGCCACCAGGAAGTTGAAGCTAACCACCCCCAGCCCCAGCAGACGCGGGATCATCAAGACGATCACGCGGCGCAGATTGGGATCACGCCAGCCCAGCTCCGGCCACCACCGTGCCCGGTAATGAATCAGACCCGGCACCTGAATGCTGAAGTGCAGGATCGCGCCAAGCACCGCACCCCAGGCCACGCCATAGATGCCAAAGCGATCCAGCAGGAAGACAATCCCGAAGAGCAGACCCAGATCCTGCAGGATTGGCGCCAGCGCCGGAAGCAGGAAGTGGCTGTGACTGTGCAGGATGCCCTGGAATATGCCGCTAACTGAGAAGATCAGCGTGGAGATCAACAGGATGCGCATCAGCGCCGCTGTCTGCTCCACCTGCTCCGGGCCAAACCCCGGCGCCAGGAAGGTATGCACCAGCCACGGCGCCAGGAGAAAGGCAAGCAGGCTCAGCGTCGCCGTGACCATGAAGATGGTGTTGACCACATGACTGGCCAGCTTCCAGGCGTCGACACGCGCCTGGCGGGCCAGCAGCCCGCTGAACACCGGGATGAATGCATATCCCAGCGCCCCGCCGCCGATCATGACGACCAGCAACTCCGGCAGACGGTTAGCAGTGATGTACGAGTCCCAGCGGGTGTCCAGCCCGATCTTGCGGGCGATGATGAAAGTCTGCAGCAGGCTGATCGCTTTGGCCGTACCGAACGCGAGCATCAGCAGTACGGTGGAACGTGCCAGATGCCCCACTGTGGTATGCGCCGCATCGTTCGTCGGCGTGTCAGGCTTCCCGCTCATGGGCACTCTCCCGATCATCAACAGCGGTTGCTCAAGCAAAAGGGCACGGCCGTCACCGTGCCCCGGTTCATCCCCTGCCGCAACTGGCCGGTGCCTCAGCCGCCGGTAGCTGCGGCCAGTTGCGCCAGCGCCTCGCGGGCCGGATCAAAGTTGCGATTATGCTCCAGCGCCAGGTTAAACTGCGTACGGGCCGGGCCATACTGCTCGCGAGCCATGTAGACCATCCCGGTCCAGTAGTAGGTTTCCTCCACATAGGGGGTCGTACCCAGGTTGGCCTGTACCAGCGCCAGCACATCATCGTAACGCCCCACTTTGTAGTACGCCTCGAACGGCCCGAACTGGTACCATAGCATACGCCAGGGCAACCCCCGGCCAGCGTTACGAGCCTGGTCATAAGCGCGCGCCGCTTCCTCATACATATTCAGCGCCAGGTAGCTGGTTCCCATGTTGAACCAGGCGAACGGATTGTCCGGGCGGGCTGTGGCTTCCTGGCGGGCGACCTCCAGCGCATAGCGGGCATTGGCTGCCGGATCGGCATGTTCGCCCAGCACCATCCGCAGGTCACTCTCCCGGGCCTGTTCGTAGAGCACGATGTACGTGCGGTTGAAGTGCTGCCACATCTCATCAAAGTAGTCATAGGAGACCGTCAGCCCCTGGAAGTTGCCATGCCCCAGGAAGCTGTCGTACACATAGACCTGGCGGAGTTGATCGTCGTAGGCGATCACCAGCCGGTAGTGGCCCATCCAGTCATAACCTTCCGGCATGTAACCGGTTTCTACAATAACCGGAAAGCCCTCCAGCACCAGGCGGCGGATCATGTTCAGGTCGCCGCCCATCCGCCATAACGCCCGCACCCCGGTGTTCTCATTGACAAAGCGCACCATCTGCCACGGGCTGACATTCTTATCTTCCGGATCGGGCTTGAGGTAGCTGGCAGCAACACTTTGATCCTGCGTCCAGCCGAAGTATGTCAGGCCCATGGTCAGCGTAGCCGGGCCGCAATTGTTCCAGGTCTGGTAAATGTGCTCAAAACCGTACAGGCGGGCCGATGGCAACAGGGCAACCGCCGTTGGCGGGACATCAGTCGGGGGCACAGGTGTGGGCGGAGGCAATGTGGCAGTCGGACTAGGCAGGAAGTCCGTCGGGGCAGGCGTCGTCTCCTGAGGCGCGGGCGTCCATGTCGGTGCAATGGTCGGGATGGGGGATGGCGTCGCCGTGATGATAATCAGCATGTCTTCGTTGGGGGTTGGCGTGGCCGGCACGTCGACAGCTGCGGATGCCCCTCCGGTTGCAGGCGTAAGCAGCAGCGCCACCGCAGTCAACGAATCGCTATCGGCTGCGGCCACCGTTGGCAGGGTATCGGCGGTATACTCCCGCTGCGGGTCAAAAGCCGCCATGAACGGCAGGTAATGCTTGATCTGTTCGCGGTATTGCGGGCGCAGGCTGCGGTAGACCAGCGGGGAAGCAATCACAGCCAGGATGATCAGGCCCAGTAGCGTAACCGCCCCCCATTGAATCAGCGAACGCAGCCAGTGACTGCGCTGGAGATGGCGGCGGCGTGTGTGACGCTGTCGCAGGCGAGACAATGGCCGCTCGGTACGATCCTGACTCATGGGCGTCACCCGTGTGATACGCTGCGTTGTATGTTCCGATGAATCAACCATGCGATTCTGCTCCATGACACGCCACTTCACCCGCCGGGGACGCGGCGCGTTTTCTAACCAGCTTCGGGCGCATCGGCCTATACTGGAAAGTAACAACGTCACCGTGCCGATGCGAACCGTTAGTGTAGCAGCAATATCTGACCCTGACCAGCGTTTTTTGCGGTCTACTGCTACAGAGACGGACCGGAAACTACGCACAAAACGTATCCGATTATAGCACTCAAACGCATGGGGATACCCTACGCTAAGAACACGCTTAGGCAACGCTCAGCAATGATCACTGCAACACTTTACCGCCTGACAGCGCCGGTCTACGAGACCGCCATGGCGCCAGTGTTCGCGCCACTGGCTGCCGACCTTGTCCATCATGGGCCGCCTGCTTCCACTGAGACTATCCTTGATCTCGGCACAGGGACGGGATTTGTGCTCCGGGTAGCGGCTCCCCGGGCGCGATGCAGCCTGGGCGTGGATATCTCCCTGCCGATGCTGCAGGCAGCGGCAGCAGTGTGCGCTGCCCAGCACTGGCCGCACACGCTTCTCCTGCAGGCGGACGCTTCAACGCTGGATATCTTCGCCGACAACTGGTGCGATGTGGTCTACGCTTCATTTGGGCTGGGCGACTGCCCGCCGGAGCGAGCACTGCATGCAGCAGCGCGGGTACTGCGTCCCGGCGGGCAGCTGGCCATCCAGGAATGGGGGCCGTATGATGTGCCTGACCCACGCTTGATCGTTGATGAAGCGTTAAGCCGTTTCGCGGAGCCGCAGGCATCCGGGCTGCGGGAGGAGTTCCGCGCTTTGCTGGCCCATCCGCGCCCCTGGGAATCGCAACTACAGGACGTTGAAGACTATGACGCCGCGCTCACCGAAGCTGGCTTCCGGGCGATTCAGATCGCTGAATTCCGCCCCGTGACCCTGCGCCTGCCTATCCAGACCTTCCTGAGCTACGCGCTGGCCTGGGCGCCCCGCGCCCTGGAAGTTGCGGCGCTCTCGTTGGAGGCTCGCCAGCAATTTCTGGCTCTGGTGGAACAGCTTCTTTATCCGCTGGCGGACACCACCGGACGACTATCCTGGTCGCCCCTGGTGATCCGGGCTGTGGCTGTCCGCGCCTGACAGGCTGTTGCACAGGCCACTTTTCAGCTATGATTGCCATCAGTCAGGAATTGCGAACGGACAAACAGAACGCCTGAAACGCGACAAGCAGTTGCAGACAGATTGCCTATGGTTTCGCCGCAGGAAATCCTGTTGATCGAAGATGACATTGCTTTTTCCAACACCCTGGTCACAACCCTGAAGGCAGCCCACTACGTCGTGCAGACGGCCTGCAACGCTCAGCGCGGACTGGAAATCCTTGGTCAGGCCATGCCCGATCTCATCCTGGTGAATCCCTTCCTGCCGGACATCAGCGGCTACGAGATCCTCCACTGGGTTCGCGCCTACTCGCGTGTGCCAGTCGTCTTCATCAGCAGCCTGGGCACACGCCAGGACAGGATCGCTGCCCTGGATCAGGGCGCTGATGATTTCCTGTGCCGGCCTATCCACCCGGAGGAGTTACTGGCCCGCCTCAGCGCGCGACTACGGCGGGCCAACATGAACCCCGTGCCGGAGATTGTCCTGGAGGCGGGTGTCCTGCGGCTGGACCTGGCCCGGCGGCAGCTGCTGGTCAAGGATGAAGCCATCCCGCTCACCCCGGTGGAATTCACCATTCTCTGCGTCCTGATGCGGCATGCCGGAGAACCGGTCAGCTGCGAGGAACTCTTGACCGCCGTATGGGGGCCTCAGGCCAGGGACAACTTCTCCCTATTACGGGTGAGTATTTCCCGCCTACGGCAGAAAATCGAGCGGGATTCCAGCCAGCCGGTCATCATCCGGACTGTTCCCCGGCGCGGCTATCTGGTCCCGTCCTGAACAGCAACTGCTTTACCGGAAAAAAAACAGACCGGGGGATTTCTGGCCCCCGGCCCCTTCTTCCAGCAATCTCCGGGAATATGGCTAATGGCCCCGGCGCCCGCGCAACAGAAACACACCTCCCAGGAATAGCGCCCCGGCCATAGCCGCTGCTCCGCCTGCTGCCGCCAGAATCCGATCCGGGTCTTCGCCGGGCATCACCACTTCACCATCGCCATATGTCTGGAACAACCGCCCCCACTTGGTCTGCAGCGCTTCCTTCACCCGCTGACGACCCACAAACGGATACCAGTACAGGTTATGGTAAATATGGCTGGCCGCATAACTCCATGGCACCAGTGGCGTGCGCAACAGGAAACCTTCCAGACCCTTCAGCCAGCCATGGTAGATCATTTTCTGCCCTTTGCTGGCAAAGGTATCTTCCTGCACAAAGTTCCAGGCTGGCTCATCACGAATATCGTAGCCGATGACCTCGATCTGGTTCGGATCGCCGATGCCCAGGCCGCGCTCGTGCGCCAGGCGGATAAAGTCCAGGGACAGCGGGTCAAACCCCTGCAACTTAGCGCTCATGGCATCGATTGCCACCTGGTCGGCTGAAGCCAGCAAAATATCCTTCTCGTGCCAGCGCATGGCCCGTGGCCCCGGCCCATCCCCGGCAAACGTGCCATCCATCACGGCAAACAGGCCAGTATGGATATCCTGCTGGATCTGCAGCAGGTCAACCACCGTCTCGTGGATGGCGGCATGAGTCCAGTGCCGCTTACGGCTGAGCAGGCCGCCAAACGCGTTTTTCATCGCGCCGGTAATGGTTGTGAAAACATGGGTCTTGACCGTGGGTAACTGGATGATGTTCCGCCCGTAGAAGCACTCCGGAATATAGATCCCTTCCGGATACACCCGGTCAAGCACCAGCAGCGGTTCCTTTGGCTCGTAGCGCACCCAGCGAAACTGCGGCTCGTAAAGATGCCAGTTCTCCAGACCGTACTTTTCCGTGACAAAGGCGTGCTTATTGTTACGTTCGCCCGCCCGCGCATCGACAACCACCGTGTCGTTGTGTGCCGCGATGATCCGGGGATAACCCGTGCTCTGCAACTCCTGAATCACGCCTTCGATCTGCCAGGGTGTACTGGAACACGCCGGATACCACGTGTCCCAGGAAATGTTGATCTTGAGCAGGGTGTCCCTGTCTCTGGGCAGGGCTTCCTGGTAACCTGCCAGGCGCATCACCTGCCGGACATCCTCAATCACGGTTTCTGGCCGGGTCTTGAGGATGGCAACTTTGCCCTTACCCGGAAAATCAGCCATTGTTGCTACTCCTTGCCTTCCGCCACCGGTTCCGGTTACCCATCCATCCACATCGTGCCGCAGTATAGCGCACGCCCGGCGGACTGTCCATGCTATAAATATGCCGGAATTTATCGCAAATTACCCTCTCGAATAGTACCGAAGCCATGCAACTTCCAGCGCGAATCTGCGTAGAATACAGGTAGTGGCTTCGGAATATTCGCGCATCAGTGATAGAGACACTGTCTGAAACATGACTATGCCTATTCAGCGGATGATTGCCCAGAGTGAGTGGCCCTATCACTGGGGGAGTGCCCTGCCCGGATCGTCCCTGCTCTGCCCGGTGTAGAGTGGCTGTGATACTCTCCTCACATCGCCGGGCGGAACGTCCTTCCAGGATTGTCGTTTGTTTATCCGAACAGAGAGGAGCTATTAGATGAAAGCGCGTTTCTTCAGTCTCGCTCTTATCCTGATCATGCTCGTCGGCATGGTGCCGATCGTCCAGGCTCAGGGCGATGACAACTTCCTTGTCTGCGGTAACCTGCCAGAAGCCGACTGCGCTATCCTGCTGGCTGCCGCACAGAACAGCGACAGTGTCAACTCCGCCGAGCTAAGCTTCACGATGGACCTGACCCTCTCCGGGCTGGCAGTCATGGCTGCCATGTTCGGGGCCAGCCCTGACGAAGCCCCGGCGGGCGATGTGACCTTCACCATCGATGGCGGCGGGCCATTCATGCTGGATGAAGCCGCCATGCCGCCCATGAAGGGGTCGTTTGAGTTCAGCTTCAGTGGGACGGATGGGACGTCAGCGGAAGAAGGCAGCACCGCAGTCGTTATCCTGGATGGTATCCTGTACCTGCGCGATGAATCCGGCGCCTGGATCGGCATGACCTTCACGGACTTGCTGGAATCCGATCCCACCACCGCCGGTATGCTGGAAGGGCTGCTGGGCGGCGAGCCTTCCGAACTCCCTGAGGGTGCCCTTAACCCACAGGATTTGATGAGCGGTAATCCGGCTGACCTGCTGGAGGCGGCAGGCCTTGGCCCGGAGGTGCTCGATATCCTCAAGACGCCTGGCTTCATCACTGTAACCCGCCTGAGCGATATTGAGATGATGGGCCAGAAGATGTACGTGTTTGAGACGCGCGTCGACACGAAACCGCTGTTCGCCTCTGCCGACTTCCAGGCATTCCTTAACCAGGCCATCACCGCCGCAGCCAGCGAAGATGATGAGATGGCTGGCATGGCTATGCTGGTCCCGATGCTCCTGAGCAGCACCACCATCAACGTGACAACCACCCAGATGATCGGCGCCGCCGACATGATCCAGCACGGCATGACGCTGAACCTGGTTGCCACACTGGATCTCAGCCAGATGATGGCGGCCTCCGGCGCTCAAAGCCAGAGCCAGCCCCAGATGCCGCCACTGGTGCTGGAAGTCAACATGGAAATCCTGCTGGACAAGGTCAATCAGCCCTTCACTATCACCGCCCCCGCCGGAGCCACGATGGTCAAGCCAGAGGATCTCTAGTTCCACGCTGTCCGACGGGCCGTCCTGCGGGGCGGCCCGTCTTTTTTCTTCGCTTGCCCCACCCCGCTCCCCAATCTATAATGCTGCCACAGGCCCGATGCAAACGGAGTCGCCCCATGAGCTTCAGCGATATCTCCGGCAGCCTTGCCGATCGACTCAAGAAAGCGCGCCACCAGGACGCATCGCCGGCAGAGCGCCCGCCTGATCCTGCTGAGCAACTGGCCCTGCGGGCACGCATGCTGGGTGTGCTGATCCGCGATGCGCGTCTGGCCCGCAACCGGACGGCAGCCACCTGCGCTGCCAGCCTGGGTATTGAGGAACAGACTCTGCTCAACTGGGAGTACGGTCTTGAGCAGCCCAGCCTGCCGCAACTGGAGTTGCTGGCTTACGAACTGGGTGTGCCAATCAGCCATTTCTGGAGCATGGCAACCTTCGCCGGTGACGGCCAGGCCCATGCCATCCCCCGGGAGGACTACCTGACTCTGCGCGATCGGGTTGTCGGAGCACAGATGCGCCGCCTGCGAGTCGAAGCCGGCCTTGATCTCGACGCGCTGAGCGCCCGCACTGGCATCCCGGCGGAAAGGCTGGCAGCTTATGAACTGGGGCAGATCGCCATCCCGCTGACTGAACTGGCTGCCCTGGCTTCCACCCTGAATGTTTCGCTCAACGTCTTCCTGGAAGCCAGCAGCCGCGTCGGGCGCTGGCTGGCGCTTCAGGAGGAGTTTCAGCGCTTCAGCCAGTTGCCGGAGGACATCCGCCACTTCATCAGCAACCCTACCAACCGGAGCTTCCTGCAGCTGGCCATATGGTTCAGCACCCTGGATGTCGATGAACTACGCGGAATCGCCGAAAGCATTCTGCATCTGAGCCGCCTGGAAGCGAGCAAGATGCGCCAGATCGCGGAGAGCATCCTGAACGATATCACGCTTTAGCAGCCGTAGTGAACCATTGAGGAGCCAGGAGTGAGTACCCCAAACGAATTGCAGGAAAAAGGCATCAAACTGTTCCAGGAGCGCGATTACAGCGGGGCCGCTGAACTGTTCCGCCAGGCGCAGGAGGCGTATACCGCCGCCGGCCAGACCGATTTGGCCGCCGAGATGAAGGTTAACCTCGGCCTGGTACATCGCGCCCTGGGTGAGTACGAGCAGGCCGCTACCCTGATCCAGGAGGCGCTGGACGTGTTCTCCGGCCTGGGCGATGACAAGCGCGCTGCCCAGGCCCTGGGCAATCTGGGCGGCGTCTTTGCCGCGCAGGGTGACTCAGAACAGGCGATGACCTGCTATCGCCAGGCCGCCGATACCTTCAAGGCGCTGGGCGAGGACAAACTCTACGGCGAAACCCTGCTGGCGCTGGCCGATCTGCAGGTTCGCAGCGGCCAGATCCTGACCGGTGCAGCAACGTACGAAGTTGGTCTGGAGAATCTTGACCAACTCAGTGGCCGGCAGAAGATCCTGCGCGGTCTGCTGGATCTTCGCCGCCGCCTGATCGGCTCCGGCGCGCCCCCTACCGGGAAAGACGAATAACGGCTATCCCGGTGACAGTGTGACGGACAGAAAAGGCGTGCCCGGTTGGACACGCCTTTCTGATTCTCGCGTCAGGTACGCGCCTTATTCTTCCTGCTGTTCCTTCCGGGCGGCGTCGATAATCGCCTGCTGCAGGTGGGCCGGGACGGGTTCGTAGTGGTCAAACTCCATCTCGTAGATACCGCGCCCGCCGGTCATCGAACGCAGATCATTGCCGTACCGCTGCATTTCCGCCAGCGGCACCTGTGCCGTCACGACGCTCTTGCCGCCGACCGTGTCCATCCCCTGGACGCGCCCGCGCCGGCCGTTCATATCGCCCATGATATCGCCCATATATTCTTCCGGGACGATCACGCGCACATTCATAATGGGTTCCAGCAGTGTCGGGCCGGCCTGGGACATCGCATCCCGGAAGGCACCACGACCGGCGATCTGGAAGGCGATATCTTTGGAGTCGACCGGGTGTTCCTTGCCATCGAAGACCACCGCCTTGACGTCCACCACCGGATACCCGGCCACCGGCCCGGATTCCAGGGTCTGGCGGATGCCTTTCTCCGTGGAAGCCACGAACGGTTGGGAGATCGCGCCACCCACGATTTCCGAGGCAAACTCAAAGCCGGCGCCGCGCTCCAGCGGCTCCACCCGCAGATGGACTTCCGCAAACTGACCGGCGCCGCCGGTTTGCTTCTTATGGCGATAAACAGCCGTAGCGGTCTTGGTGACGGTCTCCAGATAAGGCACCTTGGGCAGGGCGGTATCGAGTCCAACACCCAGCTGCTCAGCGCGGCTGATGGCGATGTTGATGTGCATCTCGCCCATGCCTTCCAGGATGGCCTGCTTGGTGGCCGCTTCCTGTCGCCAGGTGAGCGTGGGATCAGCGTCGCACAGGCTGGTCAGGATGCCGCCCATCTTGGCGCTGTCGGCCTGTGTACGCGGCGTGAGCGCCACCGCATACAGCGGCCGGGGGAAGCTGGGCGCAGCCACCTGCAAGCCATCGGCCCGCGTCGTGAGCGTGTCACAGGTTGTTGTTTTGCTCAGCTTGGCGACCGCACCGATATCACCAACATGCAGCCTCTCGACAGGCAGTTGTTCCTTGCCCCGCATGACCAGCAGCGAGCCAACGCGCTCTTCAACATCCTTTGTCTTGTTGTAGTAGCGCGTGTCGGAAGTCATGCTGCCGGAGAAAATGCGCAGGTAATTGAGCGTCCCCACAAAACGGTCGGTCGAGGATTTGAAGACATAAGCCGCCAGTTTGCCATCGTCGGTCTGCGGCGGCTCCATCACCTGCACCTGATCGCCCACCACCACCTTAAAGGCGCGCGTATCCGGGGTGGGCACATAGGTGATCAGGGCTTCCAGCAACGGGACGGTAGCCAGGTTGTGCGTGGCGCTCGTAGCGAACACGGGCACTGTCCGCAGGGCGGGGTCGGTCGCCGCCTTCTGAATGCCCTGCTGTACTTCCTCCAGGGACAGTGTCCCTTCGGCAAAATACTTTTCCATCAGTGCGTCGTCGGATTCTGCCGCCGCTTCAACAAGGGCAAACCTGGCTTCCTCGACCTCGTCCACCATATCAGCCGGGACATCACTGACTTCCTTACCGGCACCAAGGTAGGCCTTGCCCGTCAGGACGTTCACAACGCCCTTAAAGGCGTGTTCCTCGCCAATTGGCAGGGTCACCGGCACGAACTTGTACCCCGGGAATGCCTTGCGCAGCGAGTCCAGCGCACGGGAAAAGCTGGCATTTTCGCGGTCCATCTTGTTGACGATGGCCAGCAACGGCAGGCCGAATTCCTCGGCAAAGGACCACGCCAGCTCGGTGCCAACTTCCACACCGGCCACTGAATCGATGACGACGGCCACCGCATCCGCCACGCTGATGGCATTCTTGACTTCCCCCTGGAAGTCCGTGTAGCCGGGTGCGTCAAGCACGTTGATCTTGTAACCGTTGTATTCGCATGGCACCAGCGACGTGCTGATGGACATGCTGCGCTCGCGCTCATCTTCCTCGAAGTCCGAGACGGTGTTCTTCTCTTCGATCCGGCCCAGCCGTGTCGTCGCCCCGGTATTGAAGAGCAGCGCCTCCACGAGCGATGTCTTACCGGCGTCCTGGTGCCCGACAAGGGCAACATTCCGCAGTTTATCAGTGGTATAAACCTTCACCGAGTTTAACCTCCAAGGTAAAGCCAGGCCGAGCGCCTGGCCAGATGGTTGTGGCGATTCTAGAGAATGAAACCCTGCTTGTCAACGAGCAGCCGTCCCATTAAGAGCCGCTATAGATCACGTCCTGCTGCCGGGCAGGCCAACTGCCTCTGGCGGCGGAAAGGCCAGTGTGCCCCGGTACTGGATCTTATAGGCCGCGACCTTCTGGCCGACCTGCACCGCGGCAGCCAGATCCAGCCCGGCGGAGAGCGCAGCGCAGACTCCCGCTGCCAGCGCGTCGCCAGCGCCAACCGTGTCCACCACATGCGGCACGCGCTCGGCGGGGAAGTGCCGGGCCTCGCCGCTGGCGGCGTCCACCAGGATGGCCCCCCGCGCGCCATCCATCCCGATCACCGTCTCCACGCCAAACCCGTCGTGCAGATGCCGGGCGAAATCCACCAGCGATGGGCGCAGGCGGGCCAGACTGACAAAGATGAGATTCACCGCCAGGTAGAAATCACGGTGGTAGTCGTCGACATCAACCACATCATGCACGTCAGTGACCACGTACTTACCCATCGCATGGGCAGTATGCGCAGCGTAGCGCACCCAGTCATGCGTGGAGGTGTATACCCACGGCCCGGCTCTGGTCAGCGCCTCACGCAGCGGCTCCTCCGGATAGCGATAGGTCGATGACTGGCCAAAATCACACAGGAGTTGCCGTTCCCCGCTGGGAGCGACCAGGATCACCGTGCGCGGCGACCGCTCCCAGTCCGCGCGGATGTACTCCGTCACGATCCCGTAGCCGGTCAACCGCCACAGTAATTCGGTGCCCATGAAGTCCTGCCCCACCACCGAGATCACCTGTGTCGGCTGGCCCAGCGTCTGCAGGCCCACCGCCAGATTGGAGGCCACGCCGCCGACCTCATCGATGATCATGTTGTTGACATAGTGGGCCGTGCCGAGTTGCAGGGGAAACCCGTACACCGGCACGTTTGTCTCCATGTTCGCGCCGGCGATGACAGTCCACACTGGCGTTGCGGTCATCGTGACCCTCCCCCCGTTGAGCAAACATCCTGAGTGTACCCTGACCGGCTTGACATGCCAACCAAGCGGTGTTAGGATTGGGCCAATATATGAGCAACTGCTCATATATTGAAAAGTCATATCAATCAGGATTCATCATGGCTCTTGAGACCAGACTGCCACCCGACCTTGAACTGATCATCACCGGCATGGACTGTGCCGATTGTGCTTTGACCCTGGAACGCAGCGTCGCCCGGCTGGAGGATGTCACCGCGGTTGAGGTTAATTTCTCTACCGGGCGAATGCGCATCTCCGGCAGAGCCGATCGAGCGGCAATTGAAGCCCGTGTTCGAGCGCTTGGTTACGGCATCGCCGATCCCGCTGCCGGGCACAATGCTGCCCGGTCAGATCACGGCGGGCCAGCTGGCCTGCTGCGCTTCCTGCTCAGCCGGCGATCCACAACCCTTGCCCTTGCCGGGATTGGGCTGCTGCTCCTCAGTGCCGCGCTCAGCCTGCTGAACGCACCGGAAGCAGTGGTTAGCGGCCTGCATCTGATGGTCATCGTTCTGGCCGGCTTGCCGATCATGGTCAACGGCTGGCGTGAGCTGCGCTTCAGCCGGGAGATCACGATCAACCTGCTGATGAGCATCGCCACCCTCGGCGCGATCCTCATTGGCGAGACAGGCGAGGCGGCAACCATCATCGTGCTGTTTGCCCTCGGCGAAGCCCTGGAAGGCTATGCCGCTGAACGCGCTCGCTATTCCCTGCACACTCTGCTTGACCTTGTCCCGCAGACAGCGGCGGTGCTGCGTCCATGTCTGGACTGTGTGGAACACCTGGGCCGGGATGGCTACACGGGCGGCCCATGCCCGTTCTGCGGACTCCATGAAGCACGTGTGCCAGTCGGCGATCTGGCAATTGGCGACACGATCCTGATCGCCCCCGGCGAGCGTATCCCGATGGATGGCGTCATCCTCAGTGGGAGTTCAGCTATCAACCAGGCCCCGATCACAGGGGAAAGCCTGCCGGTTGACAGGACTGCTGGCGACGAGGTTTTTGCCGGGACGATTAATGGCGCGGGCGCACTGGAAGTTCGGGTGACTCGTCTGGCCGAAGACAACACGCTCAACCGAATCATTCACCTGGTCGAGGAAGCCCAGGCCAGCCGTGCGCCCAGCCAGCGGTTCATCGACCGCTTCGCCCGCTGGTATACGCCGGCGGTAGTTGTGCTCGCGCTGCTGGTGGCTGTCATCCCGCCGCTGCTGGTCGCGGCACCATTCTGGGATACCGCAGGGGAACGCGGCTGGCTGTACCGCGCGCTGGCATTGCTGATTATCGCCTGTCCTTGCGCGTTGGTCATCAGCACCCCGGTGACGATCGTCAGCGCCCTGACCGCCGCTGCCTGGCGGGGCATTCTGATCAAGGGCGGCGCGCCGCTGGAAGCACTGGCCAGCGTACGCGCCTTCGCCTTTGACAAGACCGGGACGCTCACTGAAGGCCAGCCGGTGCTCACCTCCGCTCAGGCGGTGGACTGCCAGACCGGCACCGACGATCTGGCCTGCGAACCGTGCCGTGACCTGCTGGCCCTGGCTGCCGCCGTTGAGCGCCGCTCTGAGCATCCCCTCGCTCAGGCTGTCGTGACAGCGGCTCAGGATCACGCGCTGCTCGATCGCTACCCGGCGGCCCGTGCTGTTACCAGCCTGGCCGGACGCGGTGTGTGCGGCGAAATTGATGGCCGGCTGATCACCATCGGCAGCCACAAGTTCTTTGAGGCCAGTTACCCACACCCTGACTCCCTGTGTCTGCAGACCAGACGACTGGAGCAGCAGGGCCAGACTGTGGTGTTCCTCGCCGATGGCGATACCGTACGCGGCATACTGACTGTAGCTGACCGGCTGCGCGAGAGCAGCCAGATCGCTCTTGCAGAGTTGAAGACCCTGCGTCCCCGCCCGCAAACAATCATGCTAACCGGCGATAACGCGGCCACCGCCCGCGCAATCGGCGAGCAGGTGGGCGTGGATGAGGTCCGGGCGGACTTGCTACCAGGCGATAAACTGGCGGCCATCCGGGCACTGCAGGCTGCCTATGGACCAACCGCCATGGTTGGTGACGGCATCAACGATGCCCCTGCCCTGGCCGCCGCCAGCGTAGGAATTGCAATGGGTGCCGGTGGTGCGGCACAGGCTATGGAAACCGCCGACATCGTGCTGATGCAGGATGATCTGCACCGTCTGCCAGAGGCGGTACGCCTGAGCCGTCGCACGCTCAGCGTGATCCGCCAGAACATCGCCCTCAGCCTGGGGCTGAAGGCAGCCGTCCTGCTGCTGGCGCTGGCCGGGTGGTCAACCCTGTGGATGGCTGTCTTTGCCGATATGGGTGCCTCACTGCTTGTGACGGGCAACGGTCTTCGGCTGCTGCGCGGAGTGGCAGACAAAGCAGTCCGGGCGCTCTAGTACCACTATCCCAGAGAAATTCGGGCCGGATCGTGCTACCTTTAGCATGACCTAGTTGGTGTGCCTTATCAAGGAGTAGCTCCCATGCTTTATCTGCCACGTGAGGAAGGTCAGGGTCTCGTTGAGTACGCGCTGATCCTCGTCCTGGTCGCGATCGTTGTGATCGTGATCCTCGCCCTGCTCGGCCCGGCCATCGGGAACATTTTCAGCAACATCGTCGCTGCGCTGTAATCACCATCCGGTAGCATTCACCCGGCCCCGCCACAGCGCGGGGCCTTTGTTTCCCCCACCCTCCCCTCTGGCTGTGGGCAACATGCCAAAAAGCAATTGGAAACAGTGCTCAACTGCCATTCGCTCAAACCGGCCCGGCATGCTACAATCCTGCTACCCATGCGTTTTGCCTGCCTCTTCGTGCAGTCTAAGGAGCATTCGCCATATGGCGCAGAAGGACTTTCTATTCCGCGACGATCTGGCCACGCTCGAAGATCGAGTCGCTGCTTTGATCGGTTTTGAGGAAGCCCGGCAGCATCACCGCCTGATTCTCATTCCATCGGAATCCACAATCTCGGCGGCAGTGCGCAGCGCGACCGCGTCGGTCTTCCAGAACATCTACGCGGAAGGCTACCCCCTGCAGAGCACCCGCAAGCTGACTGAAGCTGAAATCCTGGACTACGAGGCACGCCTGGCGGAATATCGCCGCCAGTCCGATGAACGCTACTACAAGGGCACGGAATACGCCGACATTCTGGAGGCGCTGGCCCGCCGTCGCGCTGCCGAGCTGTTTGCCACGCCCAGCATCCCGGCGGAAAAGCTATGGGTCAACGTCCAGCCGCTATCCGGCGCACCGGCCAACAACGCCGTCTATTCGGCGCTCGTGCAGCCCGGCGAAACGGTGATGGGCATGGACTTGCTGCACGGCGGGCATCTGACGCATGGCAGCCCGGTTAACCGCAGCGGTATCTACTACAACATTGTCAGCTACGGTGTCGATCCCCAGACTGAGCGTCTTGACTACGACGCCATCCAGCAGCTGGCGGAACAGCACCGCCCGAAGTTGATCATCTGCGGCTTCACCAGCTACCCTTACATCGCTGATTACGCCCGCTTCCGCCAGATCGCCGATTCTGTCGGCGCCTACCTGCTGGCTGACATCTCCCATATCGCTGGCCTTACCGCCGCCGGGGTAGTCCCCAGTCCGATCGGTCACGCGCATGTCGTGAGCTTCACCACCCACAAGACGATGGATGGCCCGCGCGGCGCTGTCCTGATCACCCACGACGCCGCCATTGGCCGCAAGCTGGACCGCGCCGTCTTCCCCGGTGAGCAGGGCGGCCCGCATGTCAACGCTATGGCCGGGATGGCCGTCGCCTTCAAGCTGGCACGCACAGAACAGTTCCGCCGCCTGCAGGAACAAACCGTCCGCAATGCTGCCCGCCTGGCGGAGAAGCTGGCAGAGCACGGATTCCGCATCCCCTATGGCGGTACCGACTCGCACCTGCTCCTGCTGGACTGCAAAAGCATCACCGGCCCGGATGGCACACCGCTCAGCGGTGACATGGCTGCCCGCATCCTCGATCTGGCCGGAATCGTCCTCAATCGCAACACCATCCCCGGCGACAAGAGCGCCTTCAGCGCCAGCGGCCTGCGGATGGGTACCCCCTGGCTGACTCAGCGTGGCTTCCGCGAACCGGAGATCGATCGCCTGGCAGCCATCATCAGCAACGTGCTGCACGCCTGCACGCCCTTCAGCTACCTGAAGAATAATCGCCCCCAGCTCCGCAGCAAGGTGGACTTTGACGCCCTGCAACAGGCGGCGCTGGATGTCCGCACCCTGGTGCATGATGTAGGTATCGATACGCCCGGCCCGGACGGCATCGGTTACCCGCACGTGTACTACATCGATAGCATCCCCGATACCGGCTGGCATGTCTTGGAGATTGTCGGCGAGGATGCGGAGGCCTTCCTGCAGACAGCCACTACTAACGACGTCCTGGCCCTGTGCGATGGCGAGACGCAGGCGACCAACCTGCTGAACCCGGACGGCTCGCTGATCAGCCGCGGTGTCCTCAAGCGGGTCAATGCCACCACCTATCACCTCCATGTAGAACGGAACGCTGGTCGGGCCGCCGCCTGGCTGCGCTCACTATCGGATGGTTTCGTCCGCTTTGACCCGCTTGACCTGCATGGCAAGCTGCCCGGCCCGGTGATCGTGCGCGAAGTACAGCAGGCGACACCGGTTTCGGGCGTCAGTGGCGATGGCTACGCCGCCGCTAAGGCGTTCTTTATCGGCGTCCATGGTGAGCAGTATCGCGGTCCAAAGGCAGAAGCGCTGCCCGCCTTCACCTGGGAAGAGCCAACCGATCAACCACTGCGCAGAACCACCCTTAACGCCCTCCACCGCGAGATGGGCGCTAAGATGGTGCCGTTCGCCGGCTGGGATATGCCTGTATGGTACTCCAGTGTCGCTGAAGAGCACCTGGCCGTCCGTAACAGCGCCGGTGTCTTTGATGTTTCCCATATGGGTGTCTGGGATATCCGGGGACGGGGCGCGGAAGCTTTCCTCGACGCCCTGACCACCAATGACGTACGCGCCCTCAAGCCAGGCATGGCCCACTACAACTACCTGCTGGGCGTTGACGGCGTGCCGATTGATGACATCTTCGTCTACCGCCTGGCCGCTGAACACTTCATGATCGTCGTCAACGCCTCCAATGACGACAAGGACTGGGCCTGGGTCAGCGGCCTGATTGAGGGCAAGTACCTGATCGATCCGGATAACCCCGGCGCAGTTCTGCCCGGTCGCCATGATGTCGTCCTGCGCAACCTGCGCGATCCGCAGCACAGCGCGGATATGCGGGTGGATATCGCCCTGCAGGGGCCGAAGAGCCGCGATATTCTGCTGAACCTGCAGGTCAGCGAGGCTGACCGGGCTGCAATCAGGAAGCTGCCCTGGGCGGGCATTGCTCATGTCACACTCAACGGCTACGACGTGATCGTCACCCGCACCGGCTACACCGGTGAGCGCATCGCCTTCGAGCTATTCATCCATCCGGACAAAGCCCCCGCGTTCTTCAGAGACCTGGTGGAAAGTGGGGCCGTACCCTGCGGCCTGGCGGCCCGGGACAGCTTGCGTACGGAAGCCGGGCTGCCTCTGTACGGTCATGAGCTGGCCGGCGCGCTGGGCCTTGGCCCGGCAGATGCAGGCTTCGGCGGTTATG
>FWPV01005289.1_pt1 | contig 26037 bp, 25 predicted proteins | sample 2228371 | NCBI WGS metagenome assembly FWPV01 (sample SAMEA103939776, study PRJEB20133) | metagenome
TGCGGCGAGCCTTGGCAGAACGGCTGATGCGGCAGCTTGCCTGCTGCCCTTTTTGTGGTGCGCGACGTTTATGATCCAGTAGTACTAGTAGTACAGGGCTGCTGAGGAGTAGTTCAATCCATGTCCAGGTCTCCTTCGAGGCAAGTTGTTGCAGAGGCTGTCCGGGGATCATCTCTCCCATGGCGGCGATCACTACCGGGATGGTCAAGACGACGCTGATCCAGAACCGTCGGGTCATGCCAGCCAGTTCAGGGTTCTGTTCCTCGTCCGCCGAAACCACCTTGGGTTCGAGCGCCATGCCGCAGATCGGACAGCTTCCTGGCTCGCTTCGCACGATTTCCGGGTGCATGAGGCATACGTACTCCGTGCGGCTAGCCGACGACGGCGTGGCAGGTTCTAAGGCCATTCCGCACTTCGGACAAGAGCCAGGTCCTGGCTGGAGGATTTCGGGATGCATCGGACACGTGTACTCAGCCGCAGTCGAAGCGGAACCGATGCCATTGCGCGCCGACGGGGCCGGTGGCGGAACGACGTACCTGTCTGGCTCGCTCCGGAACTTCTCCAAGCAGTGCTGGCTGCAGAAGTAATAGGCTCGCCCGCCGGACGATTCCGTCAGACTGGTGGACGCCGGGTCCACGCTCATGCCGCAGACCGGATCACGTGATGGTTCGCTTGGCGGCAACTCGCGGCGATGCGCGGCGTGCCCCCCTTGCTTGTGCTCCATACGACGACCTCCTACCTCTCGATTCCATCGAGACAAGGCCTTACGGCTCGACTGCCCTCGACGGCCTGCGCTCGGGCCCGTGCCGGCTTGTGCCGGCACGCTTGTTCGCAACAGGCTGGAACCAACAGCGTCGAGGCTCTACTGGAACGCTTCCACTTTCTCGATGGCGATACCCTTGAGCCCGGCCTTCTCCATCACGGTACCCGAGACCTTGACCTTCTTCTCGATGAAGCCCATCAACTTCGCGTTCGGGTTCTTGTGATCCATAGACACAGGCAAGTAAAGGGTCTTCGTGGCCTCGTCGTAGATGGCGAGGGGATTTCCGGCGCGAGCGCAGGCCTCGGCGCACTTTGCATGACTCGGCCCCGAACTGTTGTGGCCAACAAAGCAGGCGATGTCGACCACCTGGCCAGTGATCTGGGCGGTTTTCCCGCCTTGGTGTTCATGCGAATGCTCTTGCCAGGCGAACGCTCCGCCCGCCCCCATCACGAACAGAAGTACAAATCCTGCCTGAAGATTGCTTTTCATTGGTGTCTCCCTAGTGCGAATGGCCGGCGTGTCCGCTGGCCGCTGGTGCAGCTTCAATCTTGTCGACTTTGAGGACCTTCGTCTTCTCGAACAGAGTTCCGGTTACGGTCACCTTCTGGGCCGCGAACTTCTCCGGAGTCTGCTGATCGCTCAAGACGTAGATGTCCTTGCCTACCAGAAGCGCGTACTTCGTTTTGGAATCCATTTTCACGCACTCCCGGACGCACTTCTCGTCCGGGGTGATGCCCATGGTGTGCTTCGCGCCGCACATCGTGTCGGTGATAACACCAGTGAACGTTTGTGGTTTGTCGGCGGCGGCGAGGAATGCCGCGCCAAGGATCAGAGTGCATATGGTCTTCTTCATTTCCAGGTGTTCCTTTCTTCGATCGATGTCAAATACTGAAGTCCCTTGTCTTGGTTCAGCCGCTTCCAGAGCGAGTCAAATCGCTTCTCATCCAGCGGTTGTTTGAGCTGGAAGTTGAATCCCTTCATGCTGCCGTAGTGCGTCTTGGCCCGTTCGTAGGTCGTGAGCGTGAGCTGGTAACGGTCTGAGGTGCTGACGTTCTCAATGTCCTGATACCGCCAAGTGCGCGACTGGCGAGGACTGTCCGTCTTGTACACGATTCGATCCGATCCGACCTGCAGTAGGCCTTCCGACCCTTTGATGGTCCCCAGGAGTTTCACGGGCAGTTCCCAGAGCATGTTCGGTGGGGGAACGGCCATCGCCGCGACGAACCGCCTGTCCAGCTTGTCCTTCAACATCGCGTAGGCGTCTTCGAAGGACTTCCCCTTGGGTAAGAGGAATTCGAATTCCTTGTCAATACCGAGGAGCCACTTCCGATCCTTGTAGGTGACGACCACCAACTTGTCCGGAGACACCCAGAGTTCCTGGATGTCCTGATAGTCAAACCTGAAGCTGACCAGTTTCGGTGGCTTCTTGGGGTTCTTCTTTCGCTTCTCCTCGGGGATTACCTGCTGGTAGCCGACACCCTGGTCGTTGATGGTCAGCACGCCTTCGCTTACCTTGGTCTTGAGAATCCAACGGTGGTCGTGCAGCGGACGATCGTGGCGAACTTGATACGTGAGTTCGGCCGCCCCCGCTGGGACGAGCGCGAGGAGCGCTACGACCAGACCTACGAAACGACTAGTTTTTTGACTTCTGTGTTCCATTTCCAGACCTCATAAATTGCGGGGTAGACCACCAATTCGAGAATGAAGGACGTGAAGATTCCACCGATCATCGGAGCGGCGATGCGCCTCATCACATCCGCGCCGGCTCCCGTAGACCACATGATCGGGACCAGCCCCATGAACATCACGGCAACCGTCATGAACTTCGGACGGATGCGCTTGACGGCGCCGTCGTGGATCGCGTTCTGCAGGTCCGCCAAGCTGTTCATCTTCCCTTCCTTCTTCGCGCCTTCATAGGCGATGTTCAGGTAAAGAAGCATGAAGATTGCCGTTTCGGCATCGACACCAAGCAGAGCGATCAGTCCCACCCACACCCCGATGCTCATGTTGTAGCCCAGGAAGTACAGGAACCAGATCGCGCCCACGGCAGAGAACGGTACCGCTAGGATGATCAGCATGGTCTCCGTCAGGGACTTAGTGTTCATGTAAAGCAACATCATGATGAGGAAGAGCGTCAGAGGAAGAATGACGGTGAGCCGTTCCCGGACGCGCTGCATGGCCTCGTACTGTCCGCTCCAAATCAGGGTGTACCCGGCCGGCAGCTTCACCTTCTCCCGAACGATCTGTTTCGCCTCCTCCACGTAGCTGCCCACGTCGCGCCCAGCGACGTCGACGTAAACGTAGCCGTTGAGCATTCCGTTCTCGTCCCGTAGCATGGCGGGGCCGCTCGAAAGCTTGATGTCGGCCAATTGGGAAACGGGGATCTGGGTCTTCCCGTCCATCGTAGGCACAAGCACCCGACTGAGCCGGCCGATGTCACTGCGGTAGTCCTGCAGGTACCGCACATTGACGGGGTAGCGCTCCCGCCCCTCAATGGTGGTCGTTACGTTCTCACCGCCCACCGCGCTCATCAGCACCGCCTGAACGTCCTCGATGCTGAGCCCATAACGAGCAATCTCCTCACGCTTCCAATCGAAATCCAGGAAGTAGCCACCGCCTGTTCGCTCGGCAAATACGTTCCGTGTCCCGCGGACCTTCGGCAGGATACCCTCAATCTCCGTGCCGATCTGTTCGATTTGCTTTAGATCTGAACCATAGATCTTGATGCCTACAGGCGTGCGGACGCCAGTGGTGAGCATGTCGATGCGGGCCTTGATGGGCATCGTCCAGGCATTCGAGACACCAGGCATCTGCAAAGCCGCGTTCATCTCGTCAACGAGTTGTTCAATTGAGATGTGGTCTGGAGTGATGTGCCTGAAAGCCGACTGGAGCCAGCGCGGCGCCCAGTTCCACTTCGAGTACCAGGTGTCGACTTTGCGCCACTGGTCCTTCGGCTTCAAGACGATCGTGGTTTCCATCATCGAAAACGGCGCCGGATCGGTGGACGTTTCAGCCCGGCCGGACTTGCCCAGTACGGTGAGGACTTCGGGAAACTTCTTGATGATCCTGTTCTGGGCCTGCATGAGCTTTTGCGCTTCCGCCACCGAGATGCCAGGGAGCGTCGACGGCATGTAAAGCAACGTGCCTTCATCGAGGGGGGGCATGAACTCGGACCCGAGCTTCTCGTAAATCGGGATGGTCACCACAACCATGGCAACTGCTCCCGCGATGACCAGGTATTTCCAACGCAGCGACCAGCGGCAGACGGGGTCGTAGAGTTTTATCAGAATCCTGCTGATCGGGTGCGTTTCTTCCGAGTGGATCTTTCCCACAAGCACCGCGTTCACTACGCGCGCCAGCCAGCGCGGCCGGAACTGGAAGTTGTCCATGTGGGTGAAGAGCAACCGCATGGCCGGATCCAACGTGATGGCCAGGACCGCCGCGATGATCATCGACAGGTTTTTGGTGTAAGCCAGAGGCTTGAAGAGCCGGCCTTCCTGCGCCTCCAGGGTCAATACCGGCAAAAACGCGACTGCGATCACAAGCAGTGCGAAGAAGCTGGGACCTCCCACTTCTTTTACTGCGTCAATGACTACCCGGTGGTAGTCCTCCTTGCGTCCGGTCCGCTCCCACTCCTCAAGCTTCTTGTGAGTCTGCTCCACCACCACGATGGCGGCGTCTACCATTGCGCCAATTGCGATCGCGATGCCGCCGAGCGACATAATGTTGGCGCTGACGCCCATCATCTTCATCGGAACGAACGAAATGATGACGGCGATGGGGATGGTGAATACCGGGATCACTGCGCTCGGGAAGTGCCACAGGAAGATGAAGATCACCAGCGACACGATTACTATTTCCTCGATCAGAGTCCCCTTCAGGTTCTCGATGGAACGAAGAATCAGATCGGAACGGTCATACGCGGAGACGATCTTCACTCCTTCCGGCAAACCGGGCTCGAGGTCTTTGATCTTGGCCTTCACTCTGTCGATTACGTCGAGTGCGTTCTCGCCTTGCCGCATGACGACGATGCCCGAGACCACGTCGCCTTCGCCATTCCAGTCGGCGATGCCTCTTCGAATGTCGGGGCCCAGGACAACATTGCCCACGTCCTTGACCCGAACAGGTACGCCGCCTTCCGTGCTCAGCAAGACGATGTTGCCGATGTCGTCGACGCTCTTGGCGTAGCCGCGCCCGCGCACCATGTATTCGGTACCGCTGAATTCGACCAATCGTCCGCCAACGTCGTTGTTGCCGTTACGAACCGCATCCACGACCTTCATGATGGGGATCTTGTAGGCCTGGAGCCGGTTGGGATCGACTTTCACCTGGTACTGTCTGACGAAACCGCCGAGGGGCGCTACCTCAGCCACTCCCGGCACGGACTTCAACTGGTAACGGAGAAACCAATCCTGCAGGGACCGGAGCTCGGCGAGCGAGTGCTTTCCGCTCTGGTCCACTAGCGCGTACTGAAAAACCCAACCGACTCCCGTGGCGTCGGGACCCAACTCCGTCTTGACGCCCTGCGGGAGCCGTTGGAGGACGGCAGACAGGTATTCGAGGGTCCGCGATCGCGCCCAATAAATGTCTGTCCCTTCCTCGAAGATGATATAGACGAACGAATAACCGAAATCGGAAAAGCCGCGAACAGCTTTGACCTTCGGCGCCCCCAACATGCTGGTCACGATCGGGTAGGTGACCTGGTCCTCCATGATGTCGGGGCTGCGATCCCAACGCGAGTAAACGATCACCTGGGTGTCGCTGAGATCCGGAATCGCGTCGAGCGGGATGCTCCCCATGGAGTAAAGGCCTGCGACAACCGCAAATCCAATCAGAATGAAGACCAGGAACTTGTTCCTGCCGGAGAACTCGATGATATGGTCAATCATGTTTGTGCTCCGCAGGTGCCGGCGCATTAGCAGCAGGTTTGGATGGTGCTGCGCCATGTTGATGCCCGGCCATGCCGGCAGCCGATGACTTCAATTGGCTTTCAGAATCGATCAGGAAGTTGCCAGAGATGACGATCCGCTCAGTAGGCGACAGGCCTTTGATGATCTCAATGCGATCACCGATGCGCTTGCCTGTTTCCACCTGTCGTGGTTCAAGGTAGCCGTTTCCCCTGTCCACAAAGACGATCTTCTTCAGGCCTGTGTCGAGCACGGCCTCGGCCGGCACGGTCATCCTGGCTGGCATGGACACGTTGAACTCCACGTCTACGAACATGCCGGGCTTCAACGTCAGACCCGGGTTGTCGGCCTCGATGCGAACCTTCAGCGTGCGCGTCATGGCATCGACCTGGGGCTGGATGTAGCTCACCCGGCCGTTGAATGCCCGTCCTGTTCCGTACGAGAGCTTGACCCGCGCGGGCATGCCCACCTGGATCATGGATGCCTCGTTCTCAAAGACATCGGCCATGATCCAAACCTTGCTCAGGTCAACCACGGTGTAGAGTTCCGTCTCTGGCGAGATGCGCTGCTTGGGGAACGCATTGCGCATCATGACGTATCCGCTGATCGGCGAGTAGATGGTGATGTTCGTCAGCGGCTGTTGCGTCCTCGTGATCTCCTGAATCTGCGCTTCGCTCAGGGAGAACAGTTCCAGGCGCTTCCGCGCGGCATCTACAAGCGAATCGCTCTGCTGCTTTGATTCGCTCAACGGGTTGTCCTTCATGATCTCCCGGCTGCGGAGAGCAAGCAGGTATTCCCGCTGGCTCGCCAACATCTCCGGGCTGTACATCGTCAGCAGCGGCTGCCCCTTCTCGACGAACTTTCCGGTGAAATCGACGTATACCTTCTCTATCCAGCCGTCGATTCGGGTTTGAACCTTGGTGATTCGGGTCTCGTCCATTGAGACCTGTCCAACCGAGCGGAAGGAGTGGACCCCTGAGCTCGGAGTCACCTCTCCGAACTTCACGCCGATCATCTGCTGCTTTTCCGGGCTGACGCGAATCGTGCCCATCGGCATTGCCGCCGGATCGTTCTCGTAAACCGGCACGAGGTCGCTGCCCGTCTCCGGATTGACGCCCGGTTTATCCGACTTGAAGTTGGGAGCCTTCGGGTCGCTGTAGTAGAGGATCTTGCCGGCCGGCTTCTGGGCTTGCGCGCCGGCTGGATGTGATGAGTCGTCATCCGGCACCAGCTTCATGCCGCAGATGGGGCAGTCGCCGGGCTTGTCGGAGTGATAGTTCGGATGCATTGGGCAGTGATAGCCCTTAGGCTTCATGGCCTGCTTGGCAATGCCGGCGCTCTCGCGAGGTCCGTACCAGCGGCCATAGCCGAAGCCGATCAGGATCCCAATGGCGACCAAGACGGGTAGCAGGATAATGCGTGTAAGTTTCATGGCGGTTTCGTTCATTGCGTGAGCGGGCGAGCGGTCATCTCTTCCAGTCGAGCCAGCGCCAGATAGAAGTTCAGCAACTCCTCGTAGTAGTTCATCTCGTACTCAACGATCGTGATGTAGTTCATGAAGACAGTGAGGAAGTCGACCGATCCTGTCTCGTAGGAAGATAGCGACGACTCCAGTGCAAGACTGGCTTGGGGAATGACCGTCTGACCATAGAGCCGGACAAGTTGTTCGGACGTCTGGCTCATCAGGTAGTCGTCTTGAATACGGAAGTGCAGACTCTGGTTCGTGGCCTCATATGTCTTCCGGGATTGAACCAGCGTCTGCGCTTGCTCGGTCACCGCCGCGCGCTGTTTGCGGAAGAAGTACAGCGGGATCTTGAAGTCGGCGCGAAACATGTACATGGGGGCCATACCGCCCATGTTGTAGTAGCCGCCGTTGAGAGTAACGTCGGGATAGTATTCCTTGCGCGCCATATTCACCGCGACTTCCGCGCGCTGGATCATCTTCTCGTCCCTGCGCAGCATGGGAGAGTTCTCGCGCGCTGCGGCATAGAGTTCCTCGAGCTTGGCCGGGACTGCCATCGGACGCAGATCGGCAGGCCTTGGCAGCGGCGATCCAGGCGAACGGTTCACCAGACTGTTGATCTCCGCTTCGCGCGCGCGCTTCTCTCGTTCCAGTTGGACCTTCTTGGTCTGGAGAATGGAGATTTGGGTCTGGGCCTTGAACACATCCTGTTGGGCGGCCTTGCCGACCGAGTAGCGAGCTTCCGTAATGCGCAGAATCTTACTGAGCAGTTCGAGATTGCGGTCGAGCACATCGACAGCGGCGAATGCGTAAGCCCGGCGATAGTACGCCTGCTTGATGCGCGAAACGACGCTGAGCTTCGTTTGCTCATACAGTTGCCACTCCGCCTCTGATTCCTTGACGGACATATCCCCTGCCAGCTTGCGCTTGCCTGGAAACGGGATCTCTTGAGAGATCATCACGCCGATGTTGCTGGTGACCTCGGTTCCCAGGCCAGCGCCAGGCCATGGTCTGCCGCTGCTGTTGTAGCCGGGTGAAAACATCGGATCGGGGAGACTGCTCACCTGACTCGGCCTCTGTCGCGAAGCCTCATAACGCTTTTGCGCCGCTACGATCTCCGGGTTGTTGCTCAGGGCTTCGGCCAGAAGATCCTTGAGATCCGTCCGATCTGGCTGCGCCCACAGCCCGGAGGCGAGGAATGGCACGAGCAGAAGCGCCCGGCTCACTAGAGGTGATCTCACCGTGTTGTCCTTCCTGGTTGCCACTGGCCCACTAAAGGCACGATCGGTTCCAATTCGGTGAGTGGTGGGCCAACCTGTTCACGTGCAAGCTCTTATCGGTCGGCGTGGAGCGCCGTTGATTGCATTTGGCCGGCACGAATTGGAGATTCTCGGACTCCAGTTGGACAATATTCGGCACTGGGCAGTCGAAAGCGGCGGCCACCGCCGGTAGGACCGGGCGTAAGCGCATGGAACTATGCCGGTTAGCGATCCGGACAAAGAGTGGCGGTGGAAGTGCTGATCCAACTGCTTGGAGTACTGATGAACTCGAAGAGCATCTTCCTTGGCCGCCTTGCGTCGGCGTTGTGGCTCCTCACGACGCTCTCAGCGCCGACGCTGTTGGGCGTGGAGGGCATCCCTCGATGGGAACACGTGCTAAATGAAGTGCTCGACCGCGCCGAGCAGGAGCAATGGTCCAGGGATAGGACTAGTCCGCCAATTCTGGCTACTCCAGATCGAGGCGCTCCCGCGTCGACGACTGGCAACCGGGGACTTCGTCCCGAAGTCGATGGTTTCGTCCGCTATTTTCGAGGCTCGGGTGCAAATCACTACCGGGCGTCATTGAATCGGCTTCAGGTGTACGGTCCGATGATATCTCGGGTGCTCCAAGAGGAGGGGCTTCCGCCGGAAATGATGTGGATCGGACTTGTTGAAAGTGGTTACGACCCGCGCGCGAGATCGCCCAAGAACGCGCGTGGGATCTGGCAGCTGATGCCGGAAACGGCCGCGACGTTTGGGCTCACCCTCTCCCCGCTGGACCAGCGAACGGACCCGGAGAGGTCCACGAGGGCAGCGGCACGCTACCTCAAGTCTCTCTACGGCCGGTTTGGAGACTGGGCACTCACACTGGCTGCCTACAACGCTGGCGAGACGAGGGTTCGAAACGCCATTGAGCGAGTGCAGGAGCGCGACTTCTGGCGCCTCGCAGCACTCGGCTTGCTGCCGCGCGAAACCCAGGCCTATGTGCCAGCTGTTCTGGCGGCGCAGTACCTTGGGAAAGGCTCCGCGGTGGAGAATGAACTAAACGCATATGGCGACACAACCAAACGAACGGCCAAGATCGCCCTCGCCCCTTTCTCGCTCTCGCGTTGATGCCGAGGCGCTGGATGAGGTGACGCGGAGTATGGACAGCGAACGTCCGACGTGGAATTGGCGGGCCATTGCCCTGGTACTCGCGGGGATCGCGCTGACCAGCGCGGGCCACTACCTCACGCCTCGCGACATGAGGCTCTGGCATGGCATCTTCCAGCGGCTCTACTACCTACCGGTCGTCTACGCAGCAATCGCTTTTGGATGGATCGGCGGCCTGGCGGCGGCTGTCGTCGTGGCCCTCCTCTACGTCCCGCACATCATTATGATGTGGGGCCACGAGCAGCACTATGCGATGGAACAGTACGCGGAGATCTTCATGTTCCTCGGGGTTGGGATTGTGACCGGGGTGCTGTCGGACCGGGAGCGGAAACGACGCAATGAACTACAACTCACGGCGCGAAAACTGAGCCAGGTGTACCGGGAACTCCAGGACACTTTTGAACAGGTCAAGCGGGCCGACCGCCTCTCAGCGATAGGCCAACTGGCGGCAGGTTTAGCCCATGAGATCCGAAATCCTCTGGCGAGCATTGAAGGCGCCGCCGAGGTGCTGGACGTGGCAGACGAGCGGCCCGAGTTGCGGAAGGAGACGGTGAGCATCATCCGGAAGGAGTGTTCTCGCCTGAACCGGCTTCTGACGGGTCTGCTTGACTTCGCGCGGCCCCGCCGCCCCGAGTGGCGCGAGGTGGAAATCTGCCGGTTACTGGACTCGGTCATCGATCTGGTGAGCCACTCCGCAGGGAAAGGCATCCGGTTCCACAGGGAGACACCGCGAGAGATCCTTCGACTCGTTGGGGATCAGGAGCAATTGACTCAGGTGATGCTCAACCTGACTCTCAACGCCGTCCAGGCGATGCCAGAGGGTGGCGATGTCTGGCTGACGGCACGGCAAGATGAGGATGGCGTCGTGATCGAAATTAGGGACCAGGGCGCCGGAATCCCGGAAGAGCACATGGATAAGATCTTTGATCCATTCTTCACCACAAAGGACATGGGGACCGGCCTCGGGCTTTCGGTGGCTCACCAGATCGTCACCCAGCACGGAGGGACCATCACCGTGAGCAGGAACCCAGACAAGGGTACAACATTCACTCTGTTCTTTCCCCAATCGCGAGGTGATCTGGCATGATTGGCAAACGAATTCTGGTCGTGGATGACGAAGAGAACCTCCGCCGTGTCACTCAGTTGAAGTTGCAGCAGGCGGGCTACGAAGCGATGACTGCGAGCGATGGTTCGCAGGCTCTGGACGTCCTCTCCAAGCATTCCCAGGACCTCGTTCTCACGGATCTCAAAATGCCAGGAATGTCGGGCATCGACCTGCTGCGGAAGGTCAAGGAGGAGTACCCCGAGGTCATCGTCGTAGTCGTGACGGCGTACGGCACCATTGAAAGCGCGGTGGAAGCGATGCGCCTGGGGGCGTACGACTTCATCATCAAGCCGGTCAATTTCGACGGCCTAAAGCTGATCGTTTCGAGGGCATTGGAGCATCATCGGCTCCAGGAAGAAGTCAGAAACCTCCGCTCCGCAATCGACCGCAAGTTCGGATTCGAAAGTATCGTTGGCCAGTCCAAAAGCCTCCTGACGACCTTGGACAACGCGTCGCGCGCTGCTCAGAGCGACTCCACCGTCCTGATCCGTGGCGAGACGGGCACCGGCAAGGAGCTCCTGGCGAAGGCCATCCATTTCAACAGCGCCCGTCGTGAGGGGCCCTTCATCGTGATCAATTGCGGTGCGATTCCCAAGGAACTACTGGAATCTGAACTGTTCGGATACACCAAGGGATCATTCACCGGGGCGCTGGCCAACAAAAAGGGCAAGATCGAGATGGCCGATCAGGGCTCTCTCTTCCTCGATGAAATCGGCGAGATGCCCCTGGAACTGCAGGTGAAGCTCCTCCGGCTGATCCAGGAGCGAGAAATCGAGAAGATCGGGGCGGCGGCTCCGACCAAGGTCAATGTCCGCATCATCGCGGCTACCCATCGGAATCTTGAGGCCATGGTCGAGGATGGTACGTTTCGCGAAGACCTCTACTATCGGCTCAACGTGATCCCTTTGGCGCTACCTCCACTTAGGGAGCGCCCCGAGGACATCCCGGAGTTGGTCGCCATCTTCTTTGCCAAATTCAAGGAGCGCCTTAACCGGCCGAGCTTGAAACTGCCGCCGTCGTTGCTTCCCTATTTCGCTACCTACCGATGGCCCGGCAACGTGCGCGAGTTGGAAAACGTGGTTGAGCGTCTGGTCGTGCTGTCGCCCGGTGAGGAGATTACCGTAGCCGATCTGCCCGACTTCCTCGTGCGAAAGCGGCCGGCCATGGAGGCAATCCAGTTGGAGTTGCCGCCGCAAGGGATCAGCATCGAGGCTGTCGAACGCGAACTCGTTCTCCGCGCGCTCCAGCGTTTTAACTGGAATCAAACCAAGGCGGCCGAATACCTCGACATCAGCCGCAAGATGTTGATCTACCGGATGGAGAAGTTCAACCTTCGGAAGGATGACTGAATAAGTACCGGCAGAAGCGGACCATCGCGAAACCGGCATTCCCTTTGCTCACTGTGTAGCGACTCAACGATTCAACAACAAGTTCGGCACGCAAGATGCTGCATTACTCTTCACGATGAAGCTCAAGACAAAGTTGCTACTCGCAAGTTCCCTGGTTGTCCTCGGGGTCCTTGGAACTGCCGAATGGATCGGCTTCCGGCAAACGAGCCTGTTCCTGAATGCCCACGAGACTAATATGGCAACCGAGATGAACCATGGTCTGGCATTGGCGGAACTGCGGCAGGGTGGTCAGGTTCTCCTTTCGCGACTCGCGACATTGCACCTAATCCACGGAATTCTGACCGTAACGGCGCTGGTCGTGGCGCTGAACATGGTCTGGAGTCGAACCGTGTTGCGGCCCTTGACTGAATTGCTGCGCCACATCAACTACATGAGGCGCGGAAACTGGCACACCCCAGTCCCGGTTCGCAGCAGAGACGAGATCGGCGAATTGACGGCGGCGTTCAACGACCTCGGCGGGCAACTCACTATGACAGTGCATCAGTTTGCTGCGACTTCGAAGCTGTCGGGAATGGCCCTCTTGGGACAGTCACTGGTGAGAAAGGCGGTAGCGGCCGCGGATCTCATACGCGCGTCCGAACCCAACGTGGGCAGCCGCGAAGTCTGCGTTGACGACGCGAACCGGGCGCGCCTCGACCTCGCAGCCAAGCTACTGGACGAGATCCCTGTGTTGTTCGAGCAGGAGTTTCTGCGTGAACTCAATCTGCATTCGATTCGACCGGCTCCGGGTTCGTCGGAGTTGCCGGATGTCAAGGTCGGTGTTGCCGAAGCTCCTCACGGCGCTCGATAGCCGGTACGAGCGTGGATCTGATAGGACCGTGGAGCCATTGGCAGCTTCACCAGGATTCTCCGCCACTTTCCCTGCACTGCCGGCGGCGTTGGACGGTAGCCCAGCAGATACCTGTCATGCAGCGACAATCCCATTTTCGCTGCCAAGCCAGGCAGCTCGCCGGCGTCACCGACCATATGGTGCTCTCCTCCGGTCATCTTCGCGAGGTCCTCAAGAATCTGAGGCCCCCCTGTGTCCCGCATGCCTGGCCCGCGGTCATGAATTCCCAGTGCGTGAATCTGAATCTCCGTTTCTTCAACGACTCGCCGCAGTTCGCGTTCGGAAAAGCGGCTGTGATTATCCTCTCCATCAGAGACCACAAGCAACACTCTGCGATCATTCCGTGCCTTTCGCATCGCGCGAACTGCGATAGCCACGGCATCGAACAGAGCCGTGCTGCCCTTAGGCTGCGCAAAGAGAAGTTCATTGAGGACGGCGGTATCGTCAGAAGCAAATTCGGTCCGCTGTTGGGCTCGATCGCTGAACGTCACCAGGAAGACCTCATCCTGCACCTCGATGTACCGCAGGAACTCTCGAACTGCCGATCGCGCCTTCGCAATCTTGTTCGTCATGCTCCCGCTGAGGTCGAACACGATGCCGATGGATACTGAGGCATTCTCGTGTGAGAACGACACGATGTCCTGAAGAGCCTTTTCGTCCGTCAGGGCGAAGTCTCTCTTATCAAGACCGAGGACGGGTTTGCCGGAGTTTTCGGTCACGGTTACAGGTACAAGGACGAAATCGGCGGTGACGCGGATTGTTGGTTCGGAAGAATCTCGATGCGGACCATGGGGATTCCGCGCCTGCTGCGCTATCAGTGGCAGCGACGTCGCGGCGAGCAGCCGGATTAGGAGTGGGATGCGCACCGCCAGTTATGCAAGCAGGCCGCGTGCCACAAACCGTGCGCTCGTCGAGGTGGTTCCGAATGGGGTCGCTTGGCCGTGCCGGACTTCGATGACCGCCGAGTGAGGTCACGCCACCCAGAGCGAAACATGGGGGCCCAGTACCTTCAGCCGCGCTCCCACCTCCAAGAGACCCGAAGAAACAGGATGATCCTGTCTGGCTCTCGGATAATGCTGTCCAAAAGTGCACTATCGGTGTACTTCCAGGGACAGTTGCCCGGTGGGGCCTTCCTTCCTTGTCAGGCTGTCAAGTCACAGAGTCGAATTGGATGATCTGCAACTCATTGGCAACGCAAGAGATGAGCTGATCTCTCTAGGAAGCTTGGCGGACCGCCTCAGTGTGGGCGTCGGAGTGCAATTCCACCGAGCGTGAGAGGTGAGGCAAGGCAGCCACATCGGAACCCACTCCTCCGGGTGATGCATCTTCCCTCGCTCTGGTTCCGTTCCTCCGCGTCGCCAGAGCTTCGCCAGGTGGCCGGTATCCTCCGAGCCGGCCACCTGGCCTCTTGAGATTCCGGAGGGAACCAGTTGAAAGGGAGCACTCACATGACTCGAAGATCCATACTCCTGATCGTCGCGGCACTCTTTTCGACCTACCTCTCCGCCTCCGCCTGCGAGCCTCGCGGCAAGAAGACGGTCCGGATCGAGGGTACGGTCGAGGCAGTACAGCAAGGTCAAATTGACATCTCGGTCGGTCGCCGCTCCGAGTCGCTGCTAGTTTCGGAACGGACCCGAATCCTCCAGAGCGGGGCCGAGGTCGATGCGTCGGCGCTGCGGGCCGGAGACCGAATCGTAGTGCAGGGCGTTCGGCTTGGCTCTGCTCAGATCGAAGCCCGCGAGATCCGAACCGGAGGCCAATTTGACAGAGCCCCGATGGGTAGTGCCCCGGCGTCGGGTGGACATAAACATTGATCTCAGATGTGAGAGGCGCTTGATGACTCGCCAACAATTCCTGCTTTCCATTCCATTCGCCGCATCGGTGCTGAGTGGTGCTGAGGCAACCAGAGAGGCACCCGAACTCTTACTTGCCGACACGACCGGCAAACCGTTCCGGCTAAGCGCGCTGCGCGGCAAGATTGTCGCACTCGAGTTCATGCTCACGACGTGTCCGCACTGCCAGAACACAGCGAAGCTTATGAGCCGGTTGCAGCGCGAGTATGGCCCCAAGGGCTTCCAGGCCATCTCGCTCCCGTTCAACGACGATGCAGTCGCCGCAGCGCCAAGGTTTGTCTCCGAACATGGCGTGGCCCACCCGGTCGCGGCCATTCCGAGAGAGCGGGTCTATGAGTTCGCCCAGTTGTCAACCGTGATGCGGCATTCGGTGCCGATCATGGTCTTCGTCGACCGGCGGGGTAGAATTCGAGACCAGTTTGAGGGTGACGCCCCATTCTTTCAGAACGAAGAGGCGAACTTCAGGGCGAAGATTCTGGAGTTGCTCAAGGAACCGCCACTGAGACAGGGCGGAAGCCGACCGTCAACCCAACGCCCCCCGGCCCGGAGTATCAGCGCGCTGCGCCTCGGCGCCTTTACGGAGGCGCGATGAGCTTTCGCCGCTTTCCGGTGGTCCTCGTGATGCTATCCCTTTGGCCACTCGCCAAGGCGGAACAGAAACAACCATCAGAGCAGTCCCCGCTACAATCCAAACCTGCTCCCAAGGAGGATTGTTGTGTCCTGGAGTTGACTAGTCCTGCCAATCTCGCTTCTGGAGAAAGGGCTAGGACGCCTAAGCCCCAGCGCCACGTGGAGGGGAACGCAGCGAGCCGAATCCGCGTGATTATCTACGAGGATCTCCAATGTCCGGATTGCGCCGTATTCCGGAAAGCGCTGGACGAGACGTTGCTTCCACGCTACGGCGCAGTGGTGGCGTTTGAGCATCGTGACTTCCCACTCCCCAAACACTCGTGGGCCAAGGAGGCGGCTGTTGCAGCTAGGTATCTTCACGACCTGGACCCCGGAGCCGCTGCAGAATTCCGCCGGCGGGTTCAAGGGCGGATCAGCGAGATCAACGCCCGCGGCTTCCGCGCCGAGTTGAGCGCATTCTGCCGCGACAAACGCCTTGATTCGGAGGAAGCGCTGGCCGCCCTAACGAATGATTCTTACAACCACGCAGTCGAAGCGGAGTTTCAGGAGGGTGTCGCGGCGGGCATCCGCAGGACACCGACCGTTGTAGTGGCTGGCAAGTCGTTTGTCGAGACGATCGACCTGAACGAACTTCAGAAGTTTCTCGATGCGCTGGTTGGACAGCTTGGCGAGAATCACCAATCAGAAAGGAAATAGCGCAATGCAACGAAGGTACTTAGCCGTTTTGTCCCTGGCCGCCCTACTGCTCCCCGCAGCGGCCCTGGCCTCAGACGCTCGCAAACCGAAGGAGGAAAAGTCCAAGGGCGAGATCCTCTCGGTCGGGGAGGATCGTCTGCAGCTCAAAACGAAGAAGGGCGCTGTCACGGTCCTGCTGACGAAAGAGTCACGAATCACCATGGGGAAGGCGGAATTGCCGACCGCGGCTCTGAAGCAAGGCGCGAAGGTGACCGTTGTGGGGACCCCGCAGCCGAACGGCGAGATCATCGCGCGCGAGATTCAGCTACCTTCTCCGGCTGCTCCCGCCCAGATGACCATGCCATCAGGGCACAGCGGACACTCCCACTAGGAGGCGCGAAAGAGATCATGTCCAAACACCAACAGGCAAGCTCACAATCCACACGGGAACAGAAGCGTGCTGCGTTCTCGGGCTCACGACGAGCCGACACCAGACCCAAGAAAGTTCTACTGGGGCTGATCGTAGCCGCCCTTGGCGCTGGAGGGTACTTCGTCGTCGGCAATTTGAATGGACAAGCCACGCAGGCGAAACCGATCAGCGCTGCGCCTGGCCCAGCGGCTGTAAAGATCCCACTCACAGAGCTGGATGGGGGAAAGGCGAAGTTCTTCGAGTACAAGACTGCCGACAACCGAAGCATTCGGTTCTTCGCGATGAAGAGCGCTGACGGTGTGTATCGCGCGGCTCTGGACGCCTGCGACGTCTGTTACCAGGCAAAGAAAGGCTATGTTCAGGACGGTGACGATATGATCTGCCGCAAGTGTGGCCGTCATTTCCACTCTGCGAAGATCAACGAGGTGAGCGGTGGCTGCAACCCGGTTGGGCTGACGCGCACGGTCGCCGGCGGTCAACTCGTTATCCCTGCCAGCGAGCTTGAGGCCGGGAAGTCCTATTTCTAGCCAGCAGGATGACAACTGACTATGCGGATCAGCACAATTGCTTTCGCGAACCTGCGGCGCAGGAAGGGGAAGGCGTTCTTCCTTGTGTCCGGGATCGGCATCGGCATCGGAACAGCCGTCGCCCTGTTGAGTCTCAGTGGTTCCCTGCGGGAAGAGATCGGCTCGCAGATGGACCGATTCGGAGCCAACATCGTTGTGACGCCCCATTCCGACAGCCTTGCCCTGGACTACGGCGGCGTCTCAGTCGCGGGTGTGTCCTTCGATCAGCATCAGCTCTCGAATGAAGATTCCGCTGGCATTCGACGGATTCCCTATCGCAAGCGGTTGAGCGTGGTGGCGCCGAAGCTGCTAGGCACGGTCGATGTGGATGGCCGGAGAACACTCGTCGCAGGTGTCGACTTCGCCAGTGAACTACGGCTCAAGAAATGGTGGCGCCTCGTAGGCCGGGCGCCCGAATCGGCCACCGACGTCCTACTTGGATACGACGTAGCCCGGGCCGTGTCCGCAATCGAGCCATTTCCAGGGACTTCCGCCGACGCCGACAAAAGCCCGGCCCATCATTCGGCCGCACCGGAAAAGTTCCGCATCACGAAGGAGCGGGTCACCATCGGGAGCCGCGAACATCGAATCGCGGGTGTCATCGGTCAAACTGGCGGTCCTGAAGACCGCATGGTGTTCGCCCAACTCAGCCACGTACAGGATCTGCTAGGCCGGCCAGGTCAACTGAGCGTTATCGAAGTGAGCGCGCTCTGCAAAGACTGCCCCGTCGAAGATATTGTCACCCAGATCCGGAAGGAACTCCCGCACGCGAACGTTTCGGCAATTCAACAGTCGGTCCGGGCGCGCGCCGAAGCGGTGGACCGGCTGTCACGATTCTCCTTGGTTGTGTCGGCAGTGGTCCTCGCTATCGGCGCGTTGATGGTCTTCACGACAATGATGAGCGCGGTCGTCGAGCGGACCAAGGAGATCGGCGTGCTTCGGGCGATCGGTTTTCGCCGCACGCACATCATCAAGGGTCTCATGATCGAAGTTGTGATCATCAGCGCCGCTGGAGGCATCGTCGGCTGGCTCGCCGGTTTGCTGGCCAGCCGGTTGGCCCTGCCGTATTTCACCGAGGCCGGAGCGCAAATCGAATTGCGTGTGTCGCTGGCGGTATTTGCGATTGCAATCGCGATGCTCACCGGCATCGTGAGCAGCGTCTACCCGGTCATTCGCGCTTCGCGCCTCGACCCTTCTGAAGCAGTGCGATACGTGTGAGGTAGCAATCAATGGCTTTCGTGGCTGTCGAGAACATCAGCAAGACGTACAACGACAAGGGTTCCAGAATCGGGGTGCCCGTGCTGCGTGACGTCAGTATGGAGATCGGCGAAGGGGAGTTCGTCTGTTTGATGGGGCCGTCTGGTTCCGGCAAGAGCACTCTCTTGACGATCCTCGGTGCAATGAACCATCCTTCACAAGGGCGGCTCGTCATCGATGGAATAGACGTGTATGCCCTCTCCGATGAGCGACGTGCGGATTTCCGCGCGCAGTACCTCGGATTCGTGTTTCAGCAGCACCATCTGATGCCATACTTGAATGCCATCGAAAACGTGATGCTTCCGCTGGCGACGCTTCCGCTGGCGGCCATCGAAAAGCGGCGGAGAGCACTCGAAGTGCTGGAAAAGGTTGGTCTGGGCGACAAGGCATCACGTCTGCCGAGCCAACTCTCCGGCGGCGAGCAGGGAAGGCTCGCCATCGCCAGGGCGCTTGTCAACGATCCCCCTTTGGTGCTGGCCGACGAGCCAACCGGGACGCTGGACACCAAAACCGGCGACGAGATTATGCAAGTCTTCGTCGATCTCAATTCGCGGGGACAGACCATCTTCATGGTGACTCACAATCCGGCGAATGCCGCGCTCGCTCACCGCGTGCTTCATATTCGAGACGGCGAACTCGAGTGGAGGTCAGACACGAAAGAAGCGCGGGCTGAGTCGCGATTCAGTCCAGCGCTTTGACGACGATTGCGCCGCCCTGTTCCCATGCGAGAACCACCGCTCCGCTGGACAGAGCGACCATGCTCGGATAGGCAGCATCGCTCTCGATCGTGGCGGCAGCTTTCTGCGCCGGGGCCACGACCTTCAGTTGCTTTCCCTCTGTCCACGCCAAAGCAGGTCCGCGCGGCGTCGTGGCGAGGATGGGATGCCGCCCTGCGCCGATCCGCCGTTCCAGATTCGGACCCGCCGACAAGAAGACCTCTCCCTCGCGCCGCCAGATCGTGAGGGGCTTGCCGTCCGCGGCAACCTGAAGCGCTCCGCCATCCATGGGACAGGCGTTCAACTTCCAAGTACCAGCGCCGAGCTTGGCCGCTGCGCCGAAGGTCTTGCCTCCGTCATCGGAGCGGACCAGGTACATATCGCGATTCCCGTCAATCGAGTTCCGGAACATGACGAAGATCCGGCCCTGCGCATCGACGGCCGCCGTTGGATGACAGCACTCGCACACCGATCCCGACGGAGACTCGTACACAAGGGTATTCGGCGACCAGGCCGCGCCCCCGTCATTTGATGTCGAACCATACAACCGGGCGCCCTTCCCGCGCAGATCGAGCCATGAGGCGAACAGAATGCCCTTGCCGCCAGCAGCCATCGTGTTGAGTCCCTCGCGCGCCGAAGACGAGACATCATTGATCGCCTTGCCGGCGGACCAAGTTCTCGCGCCGTCGAGAGAACGCCCCGCGACGAGATCACCGTCAGCGCCGCGGCCCTTCTCACCTACCACGGCTGAGATGACAATCGCCTCCGGCGTCATGGCGATCCTCGGCCCTCTTCTCATGCCGAGCGAGAGTTTGCCCTGGGAGGAGACGACCGCCGGATTGCTCCAACTCCTGCCGGCATCTGTGGACTCGGCGAAGAAAACGCTATTGCCGGCGCCGTAGGTCAGCACCAAGCGGGTTCCATCGGTAGCCAGTTGCGGCTGTTCTCTCCATTGTAGACACGGCGGTGCCTTGCGGCATCCGCCGGATCAGTTTGGGCACGCCGTTGTGCCCTCTATGATCGGCACATTAATCCCAGGTGCATCTCAAGTCATTGAATCTGCGTGGACTCTGGATGGCACGATGCTTGCATCACGGAAGCCGTGTCAGATCGAAATTCATTCTCAGGAGCTATTAGGATGAACAGACTCTTTTCTCGCGCGGCGTTGCTTGCGCTGGCGCTCACAACCCTCACTTTCGCGCAGATGGGCGGAGGAATGGGTAACGGTACCGGCGGCGGCATGATGGGGCCGGGCAACTCAGGAACCCCAGGGACAACGGGCATGAACTCAGGCCAGGGCATGGGCAGCGGAATGGGAATGAGCGGCGCCATGGGTTCTCGCGAAATGATGGACGGACCGACCGTCGGACCGGATGGCACGGTTTACGTCGTGCGTCTCGCTTCAACGTCGACCATCAACCAGGGAATGATGAATCCCGGCACAGCCACTCCCCAGTACGAGCTGGTGGCGCTGAGCCCAGTGAGCGGGGCAGCGCATTGGAAGCTCGCCATCACGGGCACCATGGTCTCGGAGCCGGTGTTGGGCAAGGACGGCAAGATCTTCATGACTGCCTCGGACTTCGTAATGAACGGCCAGACCCGGTCCGGCGGCGGAATGATGAACCCTGGGACAACGACGGCCTCCACCGGCAAGTCCCGATTGATCCTCGTGACCGCATACGCCACCACGGCGACGATTTCCGCCACAATCACGACTGATTCCAACGTTCTCTCAGCTCCAAAGGTTGCCGATGATGCGAGCAGCTATGTGGTCTACGTGACGGGCTTCGAGATGGGAGTCAATGATAAGGACTCCGTTGCCAGTGGCCAGAAGACCTTGTATGCTTTCACCCCCGCAGGCGCCACGAAGTTCAGCGTCAAGTTGAACTGACCATGCGTCGGCGCGATCGCGACGCACCAACCCTCCACTGTTTTCGAGGCGGGGCAGTCAGCCCCGCCTCCTCGTGTCTTGTCATGCGCTCGTGGAACTCTCCCCTACTGGCCAATTCTGCACACTCGGTGCCCTAAACTCTCCAGATTCAGCCCTAAGGTCGCCTTCTACACCCCTGGCGACAGAATTGCATGGATGCATTACGGGGACGCCAATGAACCTCGAATGCACCCAAACCCTGGTCCTGGACCTGCCCTACGACCAGGCCCGGAAGCGTATCGTAGCGGCGTTGAAGGAACGCGGCCTTCAGGTGGCCTTCAACTTCGATGTGGCCGACGGCATCTTGCGATCATCTGGAGTCAGATTGCCGAAGTCTTCCGTGCTCGGCGTGGGATGTCCGTACCAGCTCCTGGAAGCACTTGTCGCGGACGGATGCGCGGCGGTTTTCCTCCCGCTTCACGTAGTCCTCTCCGAGCACGGGCCGGAGTGCGAGGTGCGCCTTCTCGCGCCGCAAGTGCTTCGGGCAGCGGGACTCACCCCAGCCATCTCCATTCCCGCGCATCGCACGCTGAGGCGCATCTGCGAGGTCTTACTCTCAATCGGAGCTTGTTCGACAAAGCGAGCCTATGAAGGTCGGCCGGTGGTGGAGATCGAGGCGACGGAGGAGTCCTTTTAGGAAGAGGCCACCGGAGTATGAAGCGCCGAAAAGAACGCCGTTTGACTCCGGAAGAGCGACGATCGTTGCTCCTGGTCACGGCGTTTCTGCTGGCGGCTATCGGACTGAGCACGTGGTTGCATTTGAGCCAACACGAAATCCTCCCGGCTAAGGAGTTCGCTGCTCGCGCTGGCCAGGACCTGCGTGTCCCATTGGCCGACCTCCGTTCCGACAAGGCGCGGTTGTATCGAGTTGAGGACGAGAGAGGCGAACCGATTCGCGTTTTCGTGAAAGCGCGGGGCAATGATCGGCTTGTAGTTACGTTCGCTGCCTGCCGTCGTTGCGACAGGGCGGCCCGCCCAAGCCGCCTGTCCAACGGCGAACTCATCTGTGGTCATTGCGGCGAGCCGATGCCGCTTCTTGAAGAAGGCGCTACTCTCCCCGTCGAGAAGGATTGCACGCCCGTGCCAGTCCCGTTTCGAATTGAGGGCGATTCCATCGTCGTTCGTGCGGCGGACATCGACGCGGGAAGGCCGCTGTTCGAGAGGAGGGCCGACTGAGCAGACCGAAAAGATCAGCCTTGGATCTGCAGTGTACCCATCATCCCGAGGTCCTCATGGTCGAGGATGTGGCAGTGGTACAGAGCCATGCCGGCGAAATCGCGAAAAGCGGTTCGTACACGCACCCGGCTGAAGGCCGGCACCAGGGCCACGTCCTTCCACGCCCGAAGTGGCGCTCCATCCGAACCGACAACCTGAAACGGATTGGTGTGGACGTGCATGGGGTGATCCATCATCGTCGGGTTGATGAAGTCCCACTCCTCGACGGAGTTCAGAACCACTCGGGTGTCTACTCGGCCTGGATTGAAAGTGCGCCCATTGATTGTGAACGTCGCGCCACCACCGCCCATCATTCCCATTCCCATGCCCATTCCTTGGCCAAGCTGGAAGCTGCGGCGCACGGAAGGTTCGGGCAGTGGATCGATGTTGACGAGCCGCTGAGGCAGACTCCACGTGCTACCCGCCTGGCCCTGATAGACCAACGTGGCCAGCACTGCCGGACCGGACGACGCGCCCCCCATCATCCCCATTCCCATGCCGCCCCGGTTGTAGGGCAAACTCACGAGCCGGTAGCTTCCACCGGGCCGCGCACCTTGAACCATCACTTCAATGCGTTCGCCTGGCGCGAGGAGGATCTCGTCGCGCTGTTCCGGCGATGGAAGCGCGCCGCCATCGGTAGCAATCAAATAGAGGGGATGATCTTCCAATTGGAGCCGGTAGAAACGCGAACTGGAGGCGTTCAGGATGCGCAGGCGCACCCAGCCATCACGATCGAGGCCTATCGAAGGGTTGGTTTGACCATTGGCGGTGACCAAGTTGCCCTGACGACCGGTCATTCGCGCCATCAGGCTGGGTTCCACTGGAAGCCCGCTGCTGGAGAGCGCGAAGTCCTGCAAAACGAGGATCGCCTCGGGCGCTTTCGCGATTTCCGGGATCTGGTCCAACTCGCCTCGTACGATGAAGACTCCCGCCAGCCCACGCGACACCTGGCGTGCGACGGAGCCATGCATGTGAGGGTGATACCAGAAGGTGCCACCCGGATGGTCCGTCGGAAGGTCGAATTCGTAGGTCAGACTCTCGCCCGAGCCGACCTCAAGGAAACTGTTGTCGCCGTTTCCGTTGGGCGTCACGTGCAGGCCGTGATAGTGAAGATTGGTCATCTCCGGCAGGCTGTTCCGAAAGCGGATGCGAACGTGGTCGCCCGGATGAGCCTCGATAGTTGGCCCAGGAACCTGACCGTTGAATCCGTACAGATACGCGTTCCGCCCAGCGACATTGATCCAAGTCTGTTGGGCTTCCAGATCCACCTCTACAAGGCCGGCGCTCGTGGCCGGTTCAGCGCCCCGCAGCGAAGTGACCAGCCCGTAGCCCGCCGGCAGTCCGATGGCGGCTTTCAGGAATCCTCGACGATTGCACGCGAACATATGTCCCTCCGTATTCGGATGATCGCTTCCCAGAGGCTGACATCGCAGTTGCCCTCTCAAGCAGCATGTCACTGTTTTCAATTGCCTGCAACATCACTGCAAGTGGACTTGTCCCCAATTTTGAGACACGGGTTTAGACTCAGAAAATCTATGAAGGAGAATCTGAGTCATGGCGGAGACGCGTCGGAAGTTCACGCGTGAGTTCAAGGTGGCCGCCGTCCGGCGGCTGCAGGCCGCGTTCCCGGTGGGCCCGGTGGCCCGCGAGCTCGAAGTGAATCCCAATCAGTTGTACGCCTGGCGGCGGGAGTTTGAGCTGCGGCCCAATAGGGCCTTCTACGGCGAAGGCCGGCGGCGGGGCGAGGAGTCGCCCGTGGCCGAGCTGGAGCGCAAGATCGGCCAGCAGGCCGATCAACTGGAAGACGCGTTGAAGCTCTATTGCGGGCAGAAGATCTGGCCGTCTCTGCGGGACGAGGAGGCAATCCGCCTGTTTGCCGGCGCCACCGGCGATGCGCTACAGAGCTTCTGCCGGCTGATTGCCACAGCGGAGAAGATCGTTTACGACAAGCGGGCGCGGACGCTGAAGGAGTCGCATCCGCTCGCGCTACAGGTTAACCTGGATACAGGAGTCGCTAACGGCGTCCTGGTAGTCCGGACGATTCCGGATTGCGCTGCCTTGCTGCGGCGTGTCCTGCTGGGTGAGATGGAGTTCTCACTCGAGGAGAAAGCAGGAATGTGGTATCTCCGGGAGAAGATCAGCGGCTGCATCTACCGTGTGGTCACCAACGACCGAAAGCTGAACAACTGCTTTTGGAACTTTTATTTGCGATAAACTTGAGAGCTTGTTGCCATGTCCACCGATACGCGATTGATTCTGAACCTGCCAGCCCAACCCGAGCGCTTCGAGCATCGCGAGCGGGGCGATTACGACCTGGACCGCTTCGATCAGGAGTTTCGCGAGCGCCTGTATTCGGACAAAGGCCGGGAGATCCTGCGCGAGTGGGAGGAACGTCAAGCGCGCCGGGCCAACGGCGAGGACCGTTGACCGTCTCGCGCCCTGCCCGGTTTGCCTGATTTCCTCCGGCCCGTTTCGGAGGGCCGAGGGGACGCTTGGGTCCGATGGTCGCGGGTCCGAAAACCCCATAAGCGACTAGAATGAGGACTTAAGCTATGGCAACCAGGAAGAAGAAGGGCGACTCCGGCGGCGAGGGCCGGAGCGCACCGGTCGCAGACTACCGCCACTCCGAAGCCACCCGGAAGAACAACCCGCCCGCCAAGATTGCCGCCGAGGGGCATGTACCCCTGCTGCCGAAGGCCGAGTACAGCTACAGTCCGCGCCTTGCGCCCGTGCTGCGCTTTGACCCCACCGGGAGCGCGGACGAGTTGCCGGAACTGCTGGCCGAGGCGACGCGCCGGCCGCTGAATGAGGCCGAGGCGTGGGCTCTGGCCGAAGCGCTGCGCAAGCATGAGCCGTGGCTCGAATGGGCGGGCAAGCAGGAAGCCAAGTCGTTCCTGGTGGACCCGGTGGCGCTGCACATCCACGAGCGCGTCAGCGCGCAGGCCATTTTGAAGGTGGCCGCCCGGGAGGATGTGAACCGGTCGCTGTTCGCCGACCCGGAGCAGGAGTACAACGAGGCGGTCCAGTTTTACCGGCATGACGTGGACTGGTCGAACCGGCTGATCCTGGGTGACAGCCTCCAGGTGATGTCGTCGCTGGCGCGGCGCGAAGACCTGGCGGGCAAGGTGCAGATGATCTATATCGACCCGCCGTATGGGATCCGCTTTGCCAGCAATTTCCAACCTGAGATCGGAAAGCGAGACGTTAAGGACAAGGAAGCGGATCTCACGCGTGAACCCGAGATGGTCAAGGCGTACAGGGACACTTGGCGCTTGGGTGTGCACTCCTATCTCAGCTACCTCAGAGACAGGCTGGTGGTAGCAAAAGATCTCTTGACGGACACCGGCAGCATTTTCGTCCAAATCAGCGATGAAAACGTACATCGTGTCCGTTGCTTGCTCGACGAAGTATTTGGGCCTGACAACTTCGAGGCCCTCGTGACCGTCCGGAAGACTGGCGGCTTGGGATCTTCAGGCCTCACGCCGATCTGCGATTTTGTCCTCTGGTACGCCAAGAACAGAGAACGCGCCAAGTATCGCAACCTGTTTGTGGACAAGAGCGCCAGCGGAACCGCAGACCAATATGCGATGATTCTGCGTGCCGACGGCTCAGTGGCTCAACCTGGAAGCGAGCCAGCGCACGGCGATCAATTCTGGCAGGCCACATCAGTCCACACTATGTATGCCGGAGTCCAGTCTTGTCTCTACGACTGTGAGTTTGACGGGAAGGTATTCAAGCTTCCTCCAAACCGGCAATGGTCGACCACGCTTGCAGGAATGACCAGAATCTACAAGGCCGGTCGCCTTTATACATCCGGCAATGTACCGCGGCTTGTTCGGTTCCTGGAAGATTATCCGGTCACAGAATTGACGACGCTCT
>FWPV01003556.1_pt1 | contig 26036 bp, 29 predicted proteins | sample 2228371 | NCBI WGS metagenome assembly FWPV01 (sample SAMEA103939776, study PRJEB20133) | metagenome
GACAATGGTGCTATGGAAACTCGTCGTCAAGCCCATTGTGTATACCGTTGTGAATATCATATAGTCTGGATACCTCGCTACCGATCAGGACGGAAAATTTTTCGGGCGAGTTGTGCGACCATCTGAAGCTTGAAATGAAAAAAGAGGGGAACAAACTCAAAGAAGATGATTTGAAAAAATTTTCCTATGATATGGGATTATTTGCCGCAGAAACAAAACTAGAATTCAAAGCGGAGTTATCAGGCTCCGGCTCTGGGCTAGAGGGAAAAAAATGCGATTTTGATTTGATTTTTGAGGGCTGGCAGAACAATTTTTCAAAACTTTCGGATGGGGGCTTTTGGGATCGGGAAGTGATGGCGAGTAAGGTGAAGTTTGAAAGTGTTTCCGAGATTAAAAATGTGGTGATTAATGAAGTTGAATATGACTCAAAACAATCAGACACGGACAGTATTTACGAATGGTTTGAAATTTATAATCCAAATAATCATTCCGTTACCTTGAAAAATTGGACAATTACAGATAATTCAGCAACCGATGTTATTCCAGAAATTACGATTCCGGGAAAGGGATTTGCGGTGGTTGCGGCGAAAGAGTCGGGATTCAAAACGAATTATTCCTCATTCAGCGGAAATATTGTTTATATTTCAGACAATGCAATAGGAAATGGTTTGGCCAACGATGGCGATAGATTAATCTTGAAGAATGAAAAAGGTGAAGTTGCTGATGCAATGAGTTATGGTTCGGATAAGACAATTTTTGATCCTTCGTGCTCTGGTGTCACATCAAATGCGGGTCATTCACTGGCAAGAAATCCGACTGGTTATGATTCAGATAAAGCGTCCGATTTTATTAAATTGACCACTCCAACACCGGGATACTAAAATGAAAAAAATATTTTCAGAAAAATATTTTATATTCTCAATCGCCCTATCAATTTTTGTTTTTGCGGGGAATATTACTCAGGCGAAAAATAAGGATAATATCTCCGTTTTCCACGCCGACGGGACGACTTTTTCGGCGAGACCCTTGATTTTTGAAACAAATATCCTGCCGGGGGATGTGTTTGAAAAAGGCTTTTATATAATAAAAAAAAGACCATTTTGATCAGGCCTTGATGTTGAAATTTGAGGAAAAACTTTCCGGAAAGGAAGTGCGTCTTGCGCGCAGAATCAATGTGCGGCTCAAGCGCCTTTCGGATGGAAAATTTCTTTCTCTCCCGGGCGGAGGGACGGAGGTGAGTTTGGCAAGGTTATATCGTTGGCGGGATATGAGAAATTCAGATGCATTTGCCTTTGACAAGATTTCCGGAGGAAAGAATTCAAGGCACGACTATGCCTTTGTTTTTGAGTTTAGTCCGTCCGCGGGAAACCGTTTTCAGGGAAAGAAAACGCAGTTTGACTTGTCGCTTGGGATTCAAGCTAAGTCAACCGGCGTCTGTCGAAATTGCTACTGCTGGTGGAAAAATTACTGCTGTCATCCTTCGCAGTGGTCTTGTGGGATTATTAAGCGGCTAATACAGCCGTAACCTTTCCTAAAGCTAAGCTTTAGGTATAAATACACATCTATTACAGTTCTACATTAATTGCTTCGAGCATTGATTTCTCAGTGCCTGATTTTAAGAAGTGTTAACAAAAACTCAGTTTCCGCCAAATCCCAAGACAGCAAAATTATACGATCGTGGGAAAATGCTAAATCAATTAAAATTCAAAAAGCTTATTCTTTCGCTTCTTCTTTGGGCTTGATAAATTTGATATATCCCAAAACGAGCGCGATGATAAGTCCAATTGAAACAATGAGGAATCGAAACTTTGTGTCTTCGCTCATCAGCCCCCGAATGATGCTGTAAACAGTCGTGAAAACTCCGCCCAGAAGTATCCCGTCGGCGATCATTTTTATTTTGGAAAGCAGAGTGAGGCTTGCGACTAAAATAATAATTGCGGAGATAATGGAAATGGCGGAAACATTTCGGCTGTAAGCTTTGAATTTTTCGGCAAAATTCTGTTGGGCGAGGTTATATTGCTCGCGCAAGCTCTTGAGCTCGGCCGTATCCTCACAGCCCGGTTTTTCCGCTTCAAGCGCGACCGGCATAGCGGGCTCTTTTGGACCGGGATAAAACGCGCTGATTCCCAATCCCACGAAAAGAGCGACCAGAAGAGCCAAAAAAACTGTATAGACGAATTTGGTAATCATTTTTTTGAAAGTTTTTATTAGTTAGATGTATATTATCACAATCGTTCCCAAAGCTCAATTTTTTGTACTTTCCTAGACATCGAATATCTGCGATCGTAAAGCTAAGCTTTGGAAATATCGCATTTACCCAAAGAGTGCAATCGAGGGTGGACTTATACACGAGTTGACGTCGCCGGAGGTGTGCCATGAGCGGGCCGGGTGGAGCTGATCGGTGGACTCCGGAAAACATTCTGGAGATGATGAAAATTCTTGAAAAAGCAGGGGAAATAAAGGAGGCGAAGGAAAAATTTGGAGAAAAAAAAGAAACAGAGAAGCCACAAACGACCATTCATTGACCATAGTCGGGAGCGGATTTCCACAATTGGAACCGCCCCGTTTTTTTTGCACTTTTCAAAATAAAAAATTTGAGCTATTATATTTTAGAAAAAACTGATCCATTAAACTTAATACAGCTTGCGTTAATTTGGAAAATATTTCTTTTCTATTTTCTTGTATGCCCACGTAACTCAGCTGGCAGAGTAACTCCATGGTAAGGAGTAAGTCGGCGGTTCGAATCCGCCCGTGGGCTCAATTATATTTGTGTTGAGCATTTTGCTGTGTGCTTGATTGTGTTTTTGTATTTTGATCATAAGGAAAAATCAATTATACTGAGATAATACCAGCTTCTAACTAATAACTTACCAAAACTATGGACAAAAAAATGAAGTATGTCTGGGCAGGGATTGTCGCGATCGCCCTCATTTTTGCCGGTTTTTTGTGGTACCAGAGCTCGGCTAGAAAAGGGGAGAAACTTCTCAATCCGCTTCAAGGAACAAGCGAGAATGAAACTTCGGGAAGTCTTGAAAACGCGATTTCCGAAGATCAAGCGGCCGACGAAATTATGGTTGATGAAGACGCGACGGACTACAACGCAATGTGTGAAAACGGGGAATGGCTGAAAATCGCCGATTTGTCGGGCGAAATTTCTTCCGTCGCCGGAAAGTTGCGCAAAGTCTATCCGGATGACACTCCGGACCAGTTCAAGAGCTACCAATATTACGTCGAGGGGTCCCAAAGTTATGGAATCACGGGCGGCAGTCTTTTCAAGATGGACTACTTCGAAGACCGCGAAGTGGAAGTGCAGGGCGTGATTGGCGCGGGCAAAAAAGAAATTGCCGCTTCCCAAGTCCGCTGTGCCGGAAAAGAAACCGACAAAGGCGTCTTGAGCAAGAGAAAAAATCTCATGAACTGGCTGGCCGCCAACATCAATTCAGTCGCACCTCAAAAAGCAAAGCATCAGAAATGGGTTGTTGACATCGTGGACTTTGTTGACGAATCGAATGTTTATGTGGAATACTATGATGCGGTCGAAGACGACGAAAATTCGGATGTGGATGAAGACACTTCCCGCAAAATTTTGCTTGAAACGTCTGCAAGCGGCGCGGGATACAACGCCAAAGTTCTGGCTTATTGGGAGATGGGAGAAGACGACTTCACGTTGAAATCCGGAACGGACAAATTTGAAGACGCTGACACGATTGCTTCCTATCAATACGATTCGGAAAAGAATATTTGGGAGAGGATAAACTAAAAATAATTACTCACGAATCAGGAGCGAATTAATCACGAATGAGAACGAATAGTTCGCTCAAATTCGCTTGAAATTCATTTCTCATTAGTGAATTATATTTATGTCTCAAGACAATCTCGTGACGCTCAAGTGCGAAGTTTGCAAAAAAGTGAACTATCACACTTATCGCAACAAGAAAAAAATCAAAGAAAAACTCAACTTGAAAAAATTCTGCAAAACTTGCCGCAAACACACGCAGCATAAAGAGGGGAAAATATAGGTTGTTGGCAGTGGGGTCATTAGCGGTTGGTCTTAGTCATTGGTCGCGGGTCATTAGATTTATTTTCTAAAGACCAAAGACCAATGACTTTTCTCACAGCCAATGATTCTTGCTGTCAATGACCAAAAACAAGGGGGGTGTCGGTTAATGGTAAACCACGGCTCTCCAAAAGCCGAACTGGGGGTTCGATTCCCTCCACCCCTGCCATTTTCAAACAATTTCCGTTTTTCAGTGTTCTCGATTCCTAAAGCTTAGCTTTGAGAACGAATAAGGAGTCTCTAGAAGTAGAATAGAAAGTCTTCATCCGAACTCTTGCCTTTTGAAATTTTCTCCGTCATAATAAGGACATATGAGAAAATTTCTCCTTTATTTTCTTTTGATGTTGCTTACCGCGGCGGTCGGAACTTTTTCCTATGGGCTCTTGAACGGAGGGAAGATTCGAAATTTCGCGGCGCAGGTTTCTCAAATCCAGGCGCGTCACAATCTGGCGCCGCAGATCGAAAAAATTGAAGCCAGTTTTCGCGACAACAGTAAAAAAGAAATCTCGCAAATTCGGGACGAGTCAAGGCAATTTTCCGTTCAATTGGAGGAAATAGAAAGCGAAGCCGAAGCGGTCCAAAAAGAAATCGGCGATTTGGATTCTCCAAGTCTGGCGGGAAATATGAAGAAAATGGCGGAAGATTATTATTCCAAACTGGCGCGGGAAGCGGCAGATCTCAAGGGAATTGTTGACTATATGAGTCAAATTATTGAAGTGGCAGCGGTTTTTGGAGAAATGCAGGAAAATTCCTCTCTTGAAGAAATGAAGAACTTGATCGCCAGAGCCAAAGAAAAAGAAAATTTGGTTCAAACCGAAGCTTTGCCGCAAGGAGTGAAAACTGAAGCCCAAAATCTGAAAGAGGCAATGAGCGCGTTTCTTTCCAGGATGGAAGAAATGGCGGCGCTCAAGTCGGAAAATACAGCCGATCTTGACGCTAGCTATGAAAATTTTTCTCAAAAGGAAGACGAGTTTTTTGCCGCCGCAAAAAAATATATTGACGGAATGGAGGATCTTGGCACAATTGAAAAAAAGATAAATAGTGATTTGGAAAGGCTGAACAAGATAAAATTCAGCCTAAGATGAATACTGAACAAACTCTAAATCCTAAACTCTATTGAGCATTAGCGCTCAACTTAACCTTCTTATTTCAGGCATTTTGGCTTGTATAAGACAAAAAGCTGAGTTTGAGCCTTGTTAAGCTATGTGCTAGAAGTCAGTAAATTCCAAATAATATTCAAATCCCAAATCCAAATAGTCAAAAACTTTTTGAATTTTGTATTTTGTTAATTTGAATTTGTTTAGAATTTAGATATTAGAATTTAGAATTTCTATAGATTATGCTTCAGCGCAAAACCATAATCTGGTCAGTTGTCGCTTTTTTATTCCTCTTTGGAGTGGTTTACTTTTCGTTTTTGCGAAAACCAAAAGTTGAATACAACACGGCAGAAGCCAAACGCGGCGATCTCAAGGAAACAGTTTCGGCATCCGGGACGTTGAAAGCCAATGACACGGTTTCTCTCAACTTTGAAACGACCGGCCGAGTGAAATCAGTTGATGTGAAAGTGGGACAAAAAGTGGCCAAAGGAGATATCGTCGGAACGCTTGACGACGCGAATTTGCAGCTCGCGGTTGATCAGGCAGGAGCCAATTTGAAAAAAGCTCAGGCGGACGCCGGGGCGAATTTTGATGCGATTCATTCGGCAAAAGTGGAAGTGGAAAATGCCAAAAAATACCTGGACGATACCAAAAGCCTAAACAAAAAAAATATTGCCGCGGCTGAACAGAAAGTTTCAGACGCAAAAAATTATCTCGACGACGCTCAAAGCTATTATGACAAAGTAAAAGACGACAACGGTTCTGAAAGCTCAACCACAAAACTGGCCAAGCTCACGCTTGATACGGCCAGAGCGAACTATGAACAAGCCAAAGACGCGCTGGACGTGGCTGATCAAACAGCGGATCTGGCTGAAACTTCGGCTGAAAACAAGCTCAATACGTCCCAGGCCGCCCTCGACGCGGCCGAATCTCAATTCGTGAAGGCTGGCAAAGACGCCAACGTGGCCAGCTTTGAAGCGGCTTATGAAACAGCTCTTGTGAATCTTGGAAAAGCGGCTCTTCGCGCGCCGGCAAACGGCATCATAAAAGAGATGAATTTCAAAGTTGGGGAAGTGCTTGGAGGAACAATCAGCAACATCAACGCCACCGGCGATTTTGGCAAAATGATTTCCTTTGATTTTATTATGGAAGCCAAAGTGCCTGAATCGGATATCGCCAAAATAAAAATCGGCCAGAAAGCGGAAACAGTTTTTGACGCTTTTCCGGCGGATGAAAAATTCGGAGCTACAATTGTTTCGATTGATCCGTCAGCGACGGTTGTTCAAGACGTGGTTGACTACATCGTCAAATTTTCGATGGACAAAGATGACGCGCGTTTCAAGGATGGGATGAGCGCCGATTTGGATATTTTGGTTGCGCAAAAGCAAAATGTTCTTATGATTCCGGAGCGGGCGGTGAAAAATGTCAACGGGAAAAATATTGTTCAGATTCTTGAGAAGGGAAAACCAATTGACCGCGAAGTGAATCTTGGAATGAAAGGGGACGAGGGAATGGTTGAAATTTTGAGCGGATTAAACGAGGGAGAAACAGTGATAACGAGCACCAAGTAGTTTATTCCAAATAACAAATTCCAAATAACAAATAAATTCCAATAATCAATTTTCAAATGACCAAAGCAATTCTCAAGGTTTCGGTTATTGGGATTTGGAAATTGGAGCTTATTTGAAATTTGGCGCTTGTGGTTTGGAATTTTTTTATATCCAGTTATGCTCATAAGCGTAAAAAAATTGTGCAAAGAGTACAACAACGAAGGCGTCATTACGAAAGCCCTTTGTGGAGTTTCTTTCGAAATCGAGAAAGGAGAATTTGTGGCGATTATGGGCCCAAGCGGGTCGGGAAAATCAACTTTGATGCAGCTTCTTGGGTTTTTGGACCGGCCAACAGGCGGAAAATATCTTTTTGAGGGGCGCGACACTCAAAATTTTTCCGACGATGAATTGGCGTATCTTCGCAATCAAAAAATTGGCTTTGTTTTCCAATCTTTCAATCTGCTTCCCCGCACGACCGTTTTTGAAAATGTGGAGCTCCCGCTTCTTTATGACGAGCGCAAGGAATCCTCCGCGCTTATCAGAAAAAAAGTTCGAACGGCTCTTCAGGCGGTGAATCTCGAGCACCGGATCAATAATTTTTCAAACCAGCTCTCCGGCGGTGAACAGCAAAGAGTGGCGATTGCCCGCGCTTTGGTGAATGACCCGGCGCTTATTTTGGCTGACGAGCCGACAGGAAATTTGGATTCCCAAAACGGACTGCAAATTATGCGGATTCTGCAAGCGCTCAACGACGAAGGCCGCACGATTGTGATGGTGACTCACGAAACCTACACCTCCGAACACGCCAAAAGAATCATCAAAATGCTGGATGGAAAGGCAGTGGATGATTATCTGGTGAAGAAAAGAAGAATTGCAGATGGAGAACGGGAGTTGCTTAAATAAAATTCTAAATCCCAAATCCTAAACTCTAAACAATATCAAAATGCAAATAACCAAAATTCAAAACGTTTTTGATTATTTGAATTTTGAAAATTTCCGCCAAAAGCGGATCAGCTTTTGGCTGAGAATTTGTTTAGGATTTAGCGCTTAAAATTTAGGATTTATGCGTCTTTCAGATCCGATAAAAATTGCTTACAAGAATCTCCTCGCCGCCAAATTTCGCTCTTTTTTGACAATTCTCGGAATTGTCATCGGGGTTGCGGCTGTTATCATCATTATTGCTGTTGGCTCAAGCGCGCAGGAATTGATCCTTGACCAAGTGAAGGGCATCGGGTCGAATCTTATCGGCGTTCTTCCGGGCGCGTCTGAAGAAAAAGGCCCGCCGGCGAGCGCCATGGGGGTGGTTATCACAACTTTGAAATACGGCGACCTCAAAGCTCTGCTTCAAAAAAACAATGTTCCCAATGTGGTGGACGGCGCCGCCTATATCAGCGGGAACAACACAGTCCAATTTGAAGATATCGACAAAAATTATACTTTTCGGGGAACAACGGCGAGTTATGTGAATGTTGAGAACGTTGAAATTGAAAGCGGGCGCTTTTTCACGTCTGAAGAAGAAACAAGTCTGGCGCGCTTGGCGGTTCTTGGTTCGAATGTTTCTGTTGACCTTTTTGGCGAAAATTCGGGCGTCGCGATTGGAAAGAAAATAAAAATCGGCGACCAAAATTTTGAGGTGATTGGAGTCCTTAAGGAACGGGGATCAACCGCTTTTTCCAATCAAGATACGGCTATTTTTATGCCCCTTTTCACGGCGCAAAAAATCATGCTTGGAGTGGACTATTTGAATTTCATTCGTTTGAAGGTGGATCGAGAGGAAAATATTGACCGAGCCAAAGCTGATGTGATTGTCACTCTTCGCGATCGGCATAACATCAAAATGCCAAGCGATGATGATTTTTCAGTGCGCGACCAAAGGGCTGGACTCGAAGCAATCACTAACATTACCGGCGCCGTAAAATATTTTTTGGCGGCTATCGCGGCTATTTCGCTTGTTGTCGGCGGGGTGGGGATTATGAATACCATGCTTATTTCCGTGAATCAAAGAATTCAAGAAATCGGGCTTCGCAAGGCCGTCGGCGCCAAAAACTCGACGATTCTGCTTCAGTTTTTGATAGAGTCAATTGTCGTGACTTGTATTGGGGGAATCATCGGAATTTTTGGGGGCATCGCGATTTCGGCTCTGGCTGCTCTCGTCATTCAAAAGCTTGGCTACAACTGGCCTTTTATTGTCACTTTATCATCAATATTTTTAGCGGTTTTTATTTCAGCACTGGTTGGAGTTTTTTTCGGGATATATCCGGCGAGAAAGGCGGCCGCTCTTAGCATTACAGAATCACTTCGATATGAGTAGTTTCTACGAACTACGAAAACGCTTCACTTTACGAAAATACGAACTACGAATTATCATTTTTCGTATTTTCGTACTTTTTCGTAGTTCGTAGAGATCAAAATATCCCATAAGGCAAAAACTGTGCTAAAAGATAAATTCATCAGCATAACAAAACTTGGCATAAGATCCCCTCATGAGTGGCTGGTTGTTTTTCGCTTGGCCCTTCGCAATTTGCGGATGAATCGTCTTCGCACGGCGCTCACTGTTTTGGGAATCGTGATTGGGATCACTTCCGTCATTATCGTGATGGCTGGCGGAGTCGGGCTCAAGAACTATGTTCTGGGGCAGGTGGATATTTTCGGGACGGATTATATCCAAGTGGAAGTGAAGGTGCCGGGAGTTTCGGAAACCTCGTCGGAAAATATTTCTGGGCGAGGAACGGGTCTTACCATCACAACCCTCAAAGAAAAAGATGCCGAAGCGGTCGCCAAAATTCCCAACGTCAAGACTTGGAGCGCGGGGAATGTTGATCAGGAATTGGTGAGCTATGGCGGGATCAACAAGAGGGTGATGCTTTTTGGGGTAAACGCGGCTTATGTTGAAATTGACCGCCAAATTCAGCCAGTGGAAGGCGATTTTTTTTCAAAAAGTGATGACGACGGCGCGGCGCAGGTGGCGGTGATTGGAGCGGGTGTCAAAAAAAGTTTTTTTGGAGAAGGAGAAGCAGTTGGAAAAAACATCAAAATAAAAAGCCAAAGCTACCGAGTGGTCGGCGCTCTCAAAGAACGGGGGTCGGCTGGGTTTTTCAATTTCGATGATGTGATTTATGTTCCTTTCAAGACGTTGGGCAAGAAGCTCTTGGGGGTTGACTATGCCCAATTTATAACTTTCAAAGTGAAAGACGTTTCGCGTCTTGAGGAAACGACGGTTGACATTCGCGAAGCTATGCGGCGCGAGCACGACATCACCGATCCATCAAAAGACGATTTTTCGGTTATGTCAGCGGCCGAGGGGCGTGAAATGATTGAAAAAGTTTTCGGGACGATCAACTATTTGCTTCTCGCGCTTACCTCAATTTCACTCATTGTCGGGGGAGTGGGGATTATGAATGTTATGTATGTGGCTGTCACGGAACGAACGCGTGAAATTGGTCTTCGAAAAGCGCTTGGCGCCACAAATTCAGGAATTCTGCGGCAGTTTCTCTTTGAGGCGATGATTGTCACTTTTTTGGGAGGCGCAGTGGGGATTGTTTTGGGAGTATTGGCGACTTATCTCCTCAACAATTTTTTGGTGCGTCTTGGATTTTTCCTGCAATTTTCTGTGCCAGCGGGCGCAATTCTCACCGCCGTTGGCTTTTCGGCCGCCACCGGAATCATCTTTGGCCTCTATCCTGCCTGGAAAGCTTCCCAGTTGAGCCCGATTGAAGCTCTGCGAAAATAAGCATCCCATAAGGTTCGATGAAATTATACAAGCCGAATTGTGGGTGGATATGAACTTTTGTATCCCGCCTGCCGAGAGCGGCGTGCTTCGCAGAGCCGAGGAACCTAGAGGGAATTGTTAGGCTCATAAATTTTCCCTCCCTGTTTTTTTTTCAGCGAAGTCCGCCTAGCCTCAAGATAATACCAAGAAATTTTTTGTCAAATTCATGTATAAGTCCACCCTCGCTGATTTTGCCAGCATAAGTGGCGAATGCGTGAATCTGGAAAGCCCATTTGATTGCGCAAGCGGTGGAATACCCACAGCGATTTAACCGTTTCGACCCGCTTCGATCCGTTTTTGTGGCTACCGCTTTAGCGGTTTCATTTTGATGATGGCCAATGAATGATAATCCAGTTATCTGGATAATTGGATTAAAAGTTTTTCTGGTTTTCGTATGCAAGAGATTAAGAAGAATCAAGAAGAAATTAAGAAGAGATTGAGAAGATAGGAAGATAAAAAAGTGTGCAAATTTGTCCATATGGTATTTTTACACACCTTTTCGGAATTTTGGGAAATAAATTCTTTTATATATAGCGTATTTGAGTATTGGGTAATTTTCAAATTGGAGCAATTTCCGCTTTCAGCTTCAAGGCGCGAAACCTCTTGTCTGTTTTTCTTTTTTTCTTTCCTAAATTCGTCCTGATAAACAACGTTATCCAGTTTATTCTCGATATTTTCAGTCCTTTGCTTGATGTCTTTCGCGTCTCTTTTAAGACCTCCTATTTCCTCGCTTGAATTGTCTATTCGGGTTTCATTCCCGAATTGATTTCAGCAGTTTTTTCTCGTCCATAAACATATTTTACTTTTTTGGAAAATTCCTGTAAACGCTATTGACAATTTGCTCAAAATTTGCTAAGTTGAATCGTTATGAATTCCCCGAAAAATATCTCAAAATATTCCTGGAAATTCTGGTTTGCCTTTTGGGCTTGTTCGGCCATTCTTCTTTTTGGCTGGTATGTTTTCCTTCAAGTCCAAAACAAAAATATCCAGAATCTCAAGCCTTTGCTGAATTTGGCGCCGATTGAGAGTGAGCGAAAGAATGAGCTTCAGGTTCTCACGGATATATACGACAAAATGGGCGGATTCAAGCAGGAACAAACTTTTCTCGTTCTTTTTCAGAACGATATGGAGCTCCGGCCGGGAGGCGGATTCATTGGTTCCTTTGGCATCGTGAAAACCAAAAACGGGAAAATTTCCGATTTTCAAGTCCACGACACGGGAAATTTCGACGGCCGCATTCCGGACAGTGAAACACCGCCCTTTCCGCTCGGAGAAATGCTTCACATAAAATCTTGGAAACTGCGCGACTCAAACTGGTCGCCGGATTTTCGGGTAAACGCTGAGAAAGCGGAATATTTCTATAAACTCGGCCAAGGTCAAGAAAATTTCGATGGCGTGATCGCCGTGAATACGGATATTTTAAATTCCATTCTTTCTATCACTGGACCAGTAAAAATTGACGATTATCCGGGTGAATATAATGATCAAACAGCTATCCTACAGCTTGAGTATCAAGTGGAAAAAGGCTTTGTTGAGCAGGGAATCGCCAAAGGGGAGCGGAAAAATATTTTGGGTGAGCTGGCGGATGTTCTCATTGAAAAAGCCCACAATTTCACGATTTCGGAGCAGTTGGCGCTCGCCAAAAAAATCGAGGACCACCTGAAGCGTAAAGACATTCAAATGTTTTTTCGCGATGAGGAATTGCAAAAGGAGGTTGAGGCATTAGGCTGGGGCGGACGAGTGCGCGATTTTTCGGGGGATTATTTGATGATAGTGGACGCGAACCTCAACTCGCTAAAGAGTGATATTTGCATTAAAAGATCAATTAACTATTCCGTTGATTTGCAAGAAGAAATTTCGCAGGCGGAGCTCAAAATAACTTATGAGCATACTTGCCGGGCGAAAGACTGGATGACGGCGGATTATAATGACTGGTTGCGGGTCTACGCGCCGGCGGGAGCCTTTTTGTTTGAAAACAACGGCGCGGCAAGCGGCATTCATTTTTCGGAAGAACTGGGCAAGAAAGTTTTTGGAATGAAATTTTTTGTTCCGGTGGGGGAAACAAAAACGGTTGAGCTGAAATATAATTTGCCGGAAAATATATCCCGCGAAAATTATAATCTTCTTATCCAGAAACAATCCGGTTCGGGAGATTTGCCGATGAAAATAATCCTGAAGAAAAAAGACGGAAGCGAAACTATGAAGGAAGAGGTCTTGAGGGAGGATAAAGTGTTTAGTTTCTAGGTTGTTGTATGGGATTGACTTCGCATCAATTTTGCAAACAGGAAAAATTATATCCATTTGTGTGAGTCTGCTGACTTGATAAGTTACGGCGCTTGGCCACGAGGGTGGGTTGTTTGCGCCTAACGCGCCGGGACAAACACACACAGCGAAATTGACGGGGTTGACAAATAAAAATAGTTGATGTATACTTGCCTGTTGATTCGTTAAGTTTTTATTAAGCCGAAAACAATGAATTATTTTCAAATTTTCTCAATTATAAGGCAAAAAATAGGATTGATGATTCTCACCGGATTGCTTTTGGCGGCGATTGTCTTTTGGGGTGTGATGCTCGTGTCTCCTCGCTATCAGTCCAATTTCGACGTGCTGGTGGTTCAAAACCAGAAAGAATTTGTGGATTCCTATACATTAGCCAAATCCACCGAACATTTTTCGAAGTTGCTTTCAGAGAGCGTTTACACGGAAACCTTTCTGGGGAAAGTGATTGAAAGCTATCCGGAATTGGGAAAAATTCTTTCCATTGATCGGGAAGACCGCATGAAAGAGTGGGGGAAAATGGTGAAAACCTCTCTCAATATTGAATTGGGGATGATTCATTTCAAAGTCTTGGCGACTGACAAATCCCAAGCAGAGAATGTTTCCCGGACGGTGGCGGCGGTTCTTGCCTCGAGCAACAATCTTTTCATCAGTGAAAACCAAAATATTGAAGTCCGGATGGTGAACGCGCCAGTCGTGAAGACAAATCCGGGAGCGGGAAGTCTGGCGCTTTTCATTTTGGTTTCTTTTCTGATCGGGGCTCTTCTAATTTTTGTTTTTGGTTTCTATGAGGCTGTTCTCAAATCTGGTCAGGGAAAAATGGAGAATGACGAAATTTCGCTTAAAAATGTTTGGCGCGAAAACATGACCCGCGACAGCGAGGGGAATATGATTGACGCCGAAACGGGGGAGATTGTTAGCGGGTAAGTTTATAGCCAATGACTAGACAATTTGCCTCTCTTTGTTTCTTGGCTTTTTGGCTTTTGCAGGCAGGATTGGAAAAGCCGCGAGATACGGAGGGGCAAGAAAACGTGTCCCTTGAAAATATAAAAATAATCCCGCTCCGTTTTTGGAGCGGGTAAAAAATTTCAAAAAGAAAAAAGCGACTTCCGCTTTTTTCCCGAAAGACAGGTTTCCGGAAAAGAGCTTTTCGCGGTGTCCGGTTGAGCTGGCTGTCAAAGCAACACATACGGCGTCCGGTTGAGCTTGCTCCCGGCTGTGTGTGGACAGCTTGTTCCCGACTGCGAAGCCATACAGCGTCCGGTTGAGCCTGCTCCCGGCTGTGTGAAAACTTGATTTCGGAAAATGATTTTGTCTCGAAGGAAAATTGTGAAAGTCGCGGGAGGATTCAATGAAAAGGTTGGTAATTGCGGCCCTCGCGGTCGTAACCTTGCTGTTTTCGAGCGGCGGCGGGGTGTGGGCAGCAGCAGCAGGGGAAACCCTCTCCGAAGCCGAGGCGGAAGCCCGGCTCGTGGAACAGGGTTATCGGTCCGTCCGCGTCGTCTCGATCCGGGGCGACGAGGTGTGCTTTGAGTTCATGGATGAACAAGCGCACTTCAGGACCGATTCCGTCCGGTTGTCAAAATATCACCACCGGACGGATAACATTGCCCCCGAAGAAGGTGGCCGGTACTGGAAAAGTCCTCTGGTTGCGAAACCCCGCGACGCCTATTCCCTAAAGCGTCCGGCCGGCAATGCGACTGTGGCAACTGCCGTGATGCCCGCTTCGCTCCCGAAATTTTCCAAGGGAGCGACCTGGGGGATCGTGGCGGTCAGCCCGTCGTCCGGCAAGATTGTGCGGGGGAAAATCGTCCCCGCCGGTGCCGACAACCGGGCTGACCAGCAACCGGCCGTCGTGGTTTTTGAGGAGCCGGTGGAGCCTGATTCCTGGCTCCTTGCCTCCGACCGGTGGTATAACAACCGCCTTTTCGGGAAAAGGCGAGGGGAGGAGTTGGTTATATGGAATCCCGGCACGGCTTCCTGGCAGAAGCTCGTCGGCGGGATGTGGCTGGAGCGCGACCCGGCGCATCTGGCGCTGGTTGCCCAAACTTACGGCGTGCCGTTAGAGAAAATCCAGCACGCCATGGCCACTCCCACCGAGGCCGAGCAGATTCCTAAAAAGCTCGGCTGGCAGAAGGTTGCGAGCCCCGACGGGGTGCGTTATACCCCCGTGGAGATCGCGACTTTCAAGAAACTCTATGCCAAGCCATCGCTGGTCCGCTGGCACCAGAGGTTTATGAATAACGGGGGGCTGGCGATTGGGATTCCCCCCGAGCCGATTGGAGCGGCACTGAAAGTCGGCATAGCGGCTCTCACCGCGACGCTGGACACCCGCCACAACGTCCCGTGTCTCTCGACACTGGGCGGTGGGCAGAGCCGCTTTGAGCGCGACCAGCGCTTCTTTGAGGGCTCCGGCGCCCTGACGACCCACGAGTTTGCGCGGGCGAAAGCCGAGGCGAAGAGCCAGTTTGTCGCCAGTCTAGGCGGACCCCTTGCCGTAAGCGCCAGCCAAAGAGGGGCTGGCCGGGTTGAAATCGGGGATATACTGGCTAAAATTCAGCCGGTTTCGCCGACCGGATACATGCAGACCTATAACTGGCCCGGCTTCTGGCTTGAGCCGAAGCGGGTGGAATGGCCTTCCGGCGGCGGGATGTTCCGCAGTCCGGTCCTCGACACGGAATACGCGTTCAGTAACACTTACCTCCATCTGTTTGGGGGTGAGGTGGCTCCGAACGCCACACTTCACTGGGGTCCGTCCCATAAAATTGACCACTGGCGGTATTGCACCTCCAGCGGTTACAAGGGTGGTGGACATTTCTATGGGATTGGTGGCTCAATGGAATTGGTTACCCGCCATAAATGGGGCGGGAGCGACAGTCGGTTCGCCTTTTGGTACGGCTACGAACAGCTAGACAAAGGCAAATTCCACCACGACCGGCGCCATCCCTGGATGTTCGAGTGGCAAACCGAACTCTGGTGGGATGGAGTAAAACTTGGGAAAGACGGAAAGTATGGCTCCATGTTCGACGGGGCCAAAATGGGAATATTAGCCAAAACCAATGATTTCATGTTGGCCTGGCTGTTTCCCGTCATCTATAGGACCCCCCATGACATCGCCAAATTCTCCGTTGGGCCGCAGTTTCTATATTTCTTTTCGCGGGACGGCGATGAACCCAAAGGCGGCGGCCTCGGCGTCCAAGTCGAGCTTCTTGACGGGATTGGCTATCGTTTCAGCCACTTTCCGTTCAAGCGGGGGGGCATTTATCACACCGGCTGGGTTGACCCCTACCGGGTATATGCCAAGCTAAAGGAGCTCGAGGCCGAATTTGGGATTTACGAAGTCCCATGGGACAATTACGTCTACGTCCCGAAAATCACCCCCGCGGCAATTTCCGTAACACCGCCGCAATCTACCGTAAAGGAATTAAGCCTTTGCTTCCCGCGCCTTGCGCGGAGAAGGCAGATGTGAAGCCCGAGTCTCGGTCGGAACTTATCCCGCAACGCGGGAAAGTAACCGCGCCGAGACTCGCGAAGTTCTGAAGTGAAAAACTCCCCGCCTCGCGGGGAGAAAAAACTTGAAAAAGAGGTGTAAATAATGAAAAAACTGATTCTCTGCGTTTTGATGGCATTGATTCTGGCGATCCCGGCCGTGGCCCTGGCGGCGGCGAAATATGCCGGCGTCCAACCCAGCTGCGACGCGAGCGGCAACGTGACCATTCCGGCCCTGCCGGAGGGATGCCTGCACAACGTGCAACTCTACGACGATGTCCGCGGCATCCCGCCCCGAGACTTGGGGGCTGTCTCCAGCTTCAAACTGGAAGACGGCGCCGGGTTCAACTTTCAGTGGGTGGACCACCGGGCCGGGGCGGTGTGGTATCACGTGATCACGCCGCAGTCCCGGGCCCAGGGCCTCGTCACGGACTGCAGCCACCCCGGTGGCTGTAAGTTCGTTTATCGCAAGAAATAAACCCCGGCCGGACCCTGGCCATGAGTCTAGCGCTAAATCTATAGCTCAAAAGGAGGAAAACTCGAGTTGCTGGCGCAAAGGCTTCTTGCCCCGTACCAACGCCGCAAGACATTTGGTACGGGGTTTTCTTTTGCTTATTTCCCAAAAAATTCGTCAAAAATAGCTTGTATAAGCCTTGCAATCTCTTGACAAAAATTATTTCAAGTGGTAGAGTAGTTCGTTATGAAATTGACCGAAAAAAGCGCTTATATCGAGACCGCCACCGCTACTTTCATCATCGCGGCGGTTTCGGTTTTTGTTTTGGCGAATTTTATCTTCGGGTTCAATTTGCCGATTTATCTTTTCGCGATGGCGTTGGGATTTGCGCTTTCCCTGGTTTTTCCCCGAAGCGGAATTTATGCCATTGTTTTTCTCACTTTCGTTTTCGAGCGCTTCTTTACTCTGACGCCGATATACTGGAACCGCGCGGAATACAAAATATATCCCATTGATATTCTAATGGCGGGAATAATTTTGGGCATTTTATTTCAACTCATCACTGGCAAGATCAAATTTCGTTTCAAAAAAATTGACGCGCTTGTGGCCGTTTTCTTTGTCTTGAGTCTTCTTTATTTCATCTTGAGCGTGACTGTTTGGCACGGGGACGCGGCTGTTTCCTTCAGCGCCTTCAAAAATTATGCTTTCTACGGATTGTTTTATTTTGTAATAGTTTTCCTTTTCAGCGATAAGCAAAAATTATTTCAACTTCTCAAATTCATTCTGGGAAGTGCGATCGTCGTGACAATTTTCATTTTTATTGGCGCCATTCGCGGAGAAGGGCTCTGGACCGAGTTTACGCCGCTTTCCACGCCGGGAACGAGAATTCTCGCTTTCACGCATGGATTTTTCCTTTCCATGGCGCTTCTCATTGTGCTTGCAAGAATCGCTTTCAAAAAAGACGAATATTCAAATTTTTTGAAGATCATCATACCGATCTGGGCGCTTGGAATCATCGGAACGCTGATGCGCCATCTTTGGATAAGCCTGTTTATCTCTTTTGTTTTTCTTTTTCTTGCGTTGCCCAAAGAAAATCGCACAAGAATCAAAAAACTGCTTTTCCACTATTCTTTTTTGGCTATTTTTCTTATTATCATTCTAGGCTATGTGGCGATGCTGTTTCCGGATCTTGGAATTTCAAAAACTTTTTTGAGCGCGACGGATATCACCGGGAAAAGGTTTGTCTCAACAGCCCAGGTGAGCGCGGACGAAAGTCTCAACTGGCGAAAAAACGTCTGGCAAAGCGCTTGGGACGAGTTCAAGAAAACGCCGCTTTGGGGAATTGGGTATGGAAAAAAGCTTTCCGTTGAAATCGGAACAAAATACCGCGATTTTGTGGAAGTGCGAAATATCCACAACTCACTTCTCACCATCTTTATTCAAATGGGTATTTTGGGATTGGGGACAATTACGTATGCCGTATATTTGATTACGAGAGGAGCGCTTCAAAATCTGCGAAACGTGAAAATTTCCGGCGAGGATCGTTTTCTGGGAGTTGCGTTTTCAGTCCTTCTTGTGAATTATTTGGTTGCTTTCCTTTTCCAGACTTATCTGGAGACGAATTTGCTCGGAATATTTTTTTGGATAATTCTGGGGTCTTTGCGAAATACAAATCTCTTACGAATATACGAATGAGATAAACGAAGACGCAAATTCGCCGAAATTTACGCAGCATATCAAAGTCATTGGTATATTCGTAAGGATTAGTAATTCGTAAAGTATGCGTATTCTCGAAATCAACAAATTCAATCACGTTCGCGGCGGGGCCGACAGGCACTTCGCTGATTTGACGCAGTTACTTCGGGAAAACGGAAACGAGGTGGCGGTTTTTGCCATGAGCCATCCGAAAAATATGCACTCGGATTTTTCAAGGTATTTCGTAAGCCGGGTGGACTATGAAAACAGAAGTTTTTTCAGCAAGCTGAAAGGAGCGCTTCGTATTTTCTGGTCTTTTGAGGCCAAGCGAAAAATCGCGCGCCTTCTCAATGAATTCAAACCAGACGTCGTGCATATTCACAATATCTATCATCAGATTTCGCCTTCAATTTTGCCGGAAATCAAAAAGCGCGGAATTCCGATTGTGATGACTGTTCATGACTGGAAGCTGATTTGTCCCAATTATCTTTTGAGCTGTGAACAACCGTATTGCCAAAAGTGCGTAAGAGGAAAATATTGGCACTGCGTTGCGGAAAAATGCGTTAAGAACTCCTATCTCAAGAGCCTCATTTGTGTTTTGGAATTATATCTACACCGGTGGCTGAAGGTTTATGAAAAAAATATTGATTTATATATTGCGCCGAGTGAGTTCGTGAAAAATATTCTCATCGAAGCCGGATTTCCGGAAGAAAAAATCAGAGTTCTTCCGCATTTTGTGCAGCCTTTAGGTGTCCGACACCTACAAAACAAAGAAACGGGAAATTACGCCCTGTGTCCCGGCCGTATTTCCAAAGAAAAAAATACTGATGAGTTAATTGAGATTTTCAAAAGTATGCCAATTCAGCTTGTTTTGGCGGGGAACAAGGATAAAAATTTTGAAATTGCAAATCATCCGAATATAAAATATGTCGGATTTAAAAATTCAGTTGAGTTAGAGAGATTGATTCGGAGTTCCCTTTTCGTTGTTTCAGCTTCGCGGCTTCCGGAAACTTTTGGCTTAGTAGCTCTAGAAGCAATCAAAAATGAAAAACCTTTTGTTGGCTACGATACCGGAGCATTTGGCGAAATCGTTGAAAACAACGTTAATGGATATTTGGCAAAGAATCAGAAGGAATTTCGAGACAAAATCAATGAATACACGCATGGTAAAATTCCAAGTTTTAGATTTGAGGTCAAGAAATTTAGTCCGGAGAATTATTATCAGGGAATTATTGACATTTTTCGCGATTTATGCTAGCCTATAAAGTCAATCTTAATTTGTAAATTAATCTTATGAAAATTGCAAAAAAGGTCTTTCTACTCTTTATTGTTGTCGGTTTTTTACTCGTAGCCGCTTCAACCGCGTTTGCCGGATCTAAACCGGAGCTTTATCGGCTCTCTAAATACAAGGGATACGTGGGCGATAAGGTAAAAATCACCGGCATAAATTTTGGAAGAGAAAAAGGAAAAGTGATGTTTGATGACTGGACCCGAGCCGAGATTTTAAGTTGGAGCAAAAAGAAGATTATTATTCGTGTTCCGGATGTTGAGGTGACAAAAACTCACAAAGTGCGTGTCTGCAAACGCTATGATGACTGCACCCGGGCGCAAAAGTTTTTTGTGAAAAGAAAGGGGCCGGAACTCTGGCGAATAAAAAACGTGAACGACGGAAAAAAATATTCCGGCGTTCCGGGCGACAAGCTCTTGCTCACCGGTCAGAATTTTGGAGCAAGCAATATCAAAGTGATGTTTGGCAGTGTCTCCGCAAAAATTGTTTCCCGAACCAAAAAATGGATCAAAGTGATTGTTCCCGAGCTTGAGAGAGACAAAACCTATCCGGTTTATGTAACAGACGGAATAAATAATTCCAATGCTCAGGATTTTTACGTGACTCCGTAGCGAAGCGAAGGAGTTATCCCGAGCTTTTTGAGGGATCTTGCAATTTACAGAATTATCATTATTCCAATGAAAATCGCTTATATTGGTCAAAAGGGAATACCGGCCCGCATCGGGGGAGTAGAAAGGTATGTTGACGAAGTAGCTGTTCGAATGGCGAAATGCGGCCATGAGGTTTTTGTCTATGTTAGAAATTATTACACGCCTAAACACTTAAAGAGCTACAAGGGCGTGAAATTGGTGCATCTTCCCACTCTAAAGACAAAAAACTTGGACGCGATCACCCATACTTTTTTAGCAACTATTCATGCTTTGTTTCAAAGATACGACGTGATTCACTATCACTCACTGGGACCGACTTCGCTTTCTTTCATTCCGAAGATTTTTTGCCGCCGAACTGCCATTGTGGCAACTTACCAGTCGCAGGATTACTATCAAGCCAAATGGGGTTTTTTGGCTCGCCTTTATTTGCGATTAGGGGAATATGTGACTCTTCATATCCCGGATAAGGTAATTTCGGTTTCGGATATTCTGCGAGAGTACGGACTCAAAACATACAAGAAAGATTCAATGGTTATTCCTAACGGTGTTACTCTTTTTAAGAAAGCAGGGCCAATAAGCCTGTTTAAAAAATGGAACCTGGAGAAGGGAAAATATTTTCTCGCAGTTAGCCGTCTTGTTCCACACAAAGAAGTTCACACTCTTATTAAAGCCTTCACTAGTCTCAAAGAAATGAAAAAAATTGGGCCGAGTTGGAAACTGGTGATTGCCGGGGATAGCAGTTATACCGATAATTATGTAAAAGAATTAAGATCTATGATTTGCGGCAGAAAAGACGTGATTTTAGCTGGAATTCAAAAAGGCGAAAAATTGGCGGCGCTTTTCAAAAACGCCTATGTCTTCGTGCAACCCTCACGCTCGGAAGGTCTTTCCCTTGCGCTTCTCGAAGCGATGGGAGCAGGGCTGGCGCCCTTGGTAAGCGACATTCCGGAAAATCTTTTTGCTATTCGTCAGGTGGGTTTTGTTTTTCAGGTCGGAGATGTTTTTGATCTTATGAACAAAATAGAATATCTTGTAAGTCACCCAAGGAAAGTTAAATGCGAGGCAAAAAAAGCAAAGGACTTTGTTAGGGATTACTATGACTGGGGCAGAATCGTGAAAGAAATCGAGACGGTTTATAGAGAAGCGCTGGAAGAAAAGGAAAAAAGATTCGAATCGAGAAGAATGGATTTCGCAAGAAAAACTCGAATTTTTTAAGGGTGGATTTAGCGAGAAAATACCCCAGGGTTTTCCTGAGGTATTTTTATCTTCCTCAAGCAGATACCACAAGCGGCCTCTGCTTCGCCGCAGCAGTCACGGCTGGGAAAGCTGGTAAGCTCGTCGGATGTATGTTTCCTATTTTGCTTCGGGGGATTCCCTGTCTTGTCGGCAGGCAGGTTTCTGCCTCCGGGTTGACATCAAAAAAGCGCTGTGCTAAGTTTATTTATTCTCTTACTGACGTCCCAAATTTTTCCTAAGATTCGACCTTAGGAGCTCAAAAATAATGGCCAACTTAAAGAAATTTATTTCCAATATTATTCTAATTGCCGCACTCGGAGCGTTGGCGGCTTTTGCGGCTTCTTTGTTTATGGTGAAATACTGGCAAGTGAGCGGCCGGATTGTGGTCTTTCCATCTGGAAAACCAGTAAGCGCTTCGCAGAACTTGTCGGAAGAGGTCGGCAACACGGCTTGGATTGTAAACAGCGATACTTTCCAAAAAAACAATTTCGGCGATCTGGCAGATAATTTTATTGGTGCGGAAGTAGTTGAGAACTCATCAATCGTATTGGTAAAATTCAGAAGTCGGGAATCTGATATTGAGTCCATTGAAGATCTTATTTCGAAAATCCCTGCCCAAGTTGACGAATATGCCCGGGACCTTTATGACGGGTCGCCCTTCAAATACAAAATGGTCTCTGATCCGGAAATTTCCGCGCGTCCGGTGCGCCCGGATGTTGTCAGAAACTCTTCTTGGGGATTTGCGGCAGGGGCGATTTTGTATCTGCTCTATTGGATTATTGCAGAGCCTTTCATTGTCGGAAAAAAATCAGTCACAAAAGAAGAAGCGCACTCTGACGCTGTTTATGTCCCGGCCGAGCCGATTTCATATGAGCCCATAGCAGAACACGAACCAGCAATGTCCGAGCCGACGCCGGAAATTCATCCGGAGGAGATTGAGCCCGCAAAACCGGCGGCAAAAATTGCTTCCGCGCCGGACAATTTGCCGATTGCGGAAACAAAACCAAGCGCTTCAAAAACTTCCGAATATCGCGAACCGACGGATGAGGAAGTGAAGGAGCGGCTCAACAAGTTGATGAGGGGGGAATTATAGGAAGTCGAGACGGAAAACGAAAACTTTTTACATTGAATGCCGCTTTGCGGCTTTTTTTGATATTTTGATTTTTTTGGCGGTTTGGGGTAGGATGGAAATATAAAATCCTCCTCCCCTGCTAAGGGGAGGAGTTAGAGGAGGGGTAAATGAAGAGGATAAATAATCTTAAAAATAAAGAAAGAACGAGAAGAATATTGAGAAATTCAGCGACCATTCATGAAGTGATACTGTGGTCGAGATTGAGAAGAAGGCAACTAGGATTCAAGTTTCGCCGCCAACATTCAATTGGAAAATATATTGTTGATTTTTATTGTCCCAAAAAGAAATTGGCTGTTGAGATTGATGGCGATCAACATGATGATTATAATAAGAAAAAAATACGATACAGTGCGCACAAAATACTTGGAAAGTTTTGGGATAAAAGTCTTGCGTTTTTGGAATAATGAAATAAACAATAATTTGGCTGGGGTGATTGACGAAATTGTGAATAATCTCGAGTAGGACCACCCCTCTAACTCCCCTCCTTGAAAAGGAGGGGAGGATAGTTGAAAATTATGGAATTTCAAGAAACTTCACTCAAGGGCGCATATCTCATCAAACCGAAAGTCTTTCGGGACGAGCGGGGTTTTTTTCTTGAGACTTATAGCGAAAAGGTTTTTGCCGTGCAGGGAATTGACGCGAAATTTGTCCAGGACAACCACTCTTTTTCGGCAAAAAAAGGAGTCCTTCGCGGGCTTCACTTTCAGCTTCCGCCGAACGCGCAGGCAAAATTGGTTCGGGTGACGCGGGGAAAAGTATATGATGTGATTGTGGATCTTCGCAAAAATTCACCGACTTTTGGAAAATGGGAAGGGTTTGAGCTTTCGAGCGAAAATTTTCAAATGCTTTTTATTCCGCGCGGATTTGCCCACGCATTCCTCACGCTTGAGGATAACACGGAATTTATGTATAAAGTTGATAGTTTCTACGCTCCCGAATCCGATTCGGGAATCATCTGGAACGACCCGGATTTGAATATAGATTGGCCGATCAAAGAGCCGATTTTGTCGGAGAAGGACAGTAAATTACAGAAATTCAATGGTTTTTTGAGTCCGTTTTAATAAGTTGGCTAAAGCAAACCAGTAATCTAGTTTACTGGTGTGAAAATTTTATGAAAATATTAATTACAGGCGGCGCCGGATTTATTGGTTCAAATTTTGTGAGATATGTTTTGAACAAATATCCAGATTACAAAATTGTGAATCTCGATCTTTTGACTTACGCAGGGAATCTCGAAAATCTCAAAGAAGTTGAGAAAAATCCGAATTACCGCTTTGTGAAAGGGGACATTGCCGACAAAGAATTGGTCAATGATCTCGTGAAAGATGTTGATATTATCGTGAATTTTGCGGCCGAGTCGCATGTGGATCGCTCGATTCTCGACAGCGCGGCTTTCATTCACACAAATATCGTCGGGACGCACAACTTGCTCGAAGCGGCAAAGGCGAACGGCAAAAAAAGATTCCATCACGTATCAACCGATGAAGTCTATGGCCATCTTGGGCCGAATGACCCGCCTTTCAACGAAAAAACGGCTTATGCTCCGCGCAGTCCCTATTCGGCTTCCAAGGCGGCGGCGGATCATCTGGTGATGGCCTATTTTCATACCCATCAACTTCCCGTCACAATTTCCAACTGCTCGAACAACTACGGTCCGTTTCAGTTTCCGGAAAAATTGCACGGGCTGTTCATCACCAATCTGATTGAAGGCAAAAAAGTTCCGGTCTACGGCGACGGGATGCAGGTGCGCGATTGGCTTTATGTTGAAGATCACTGCGAAGCGATTGACAAAATCATTCACGACGGGAAAATTGGAGAAACATATTGCGTGGGGGGAGGGTGTGAAAAGCCGAACATCGAAATTACCAGAAAAATTCTCGCGCTTCTTGGAAAAGGAGAAGAAATGATAGAATACGTGAAAGACCGCCCCGGTCATGATCGCCGCTATGCGATTGATTTTTCCAAAATTCGCTCGGAGCTTGGCTGGCAGCCGCGGACAGGCTTTGATGAGGGAATGAAAAAGACAGTCGAGTGGTATCAGGAAAACCAGGATTGGTGGAGGAAAATAAAGAGTGGGGAATATTTAGAGTATTACGAGAGACAATATGGAAAATAGAAAAATTTTGGTTTCGCTTACAACCTTAGCGGAAATATCGGAGATAAATTTGTCGAATTGGAGATCTAAGATCGAAGAAATAAAAAATTTTAATCTGACTGAAATTGCTCTTTTTCTCACGGGAATTGAGAAAAAAGAAAGAAAAGAATTGTATAAAGCGCTGGAAAAAACACCCGTGAAATCTATTCCCCATGTTCATTTGCGGACGGATATGGCGACTGAAGAATTAGAGTATCTTGCCAAAAAGTATGATGTCAAGGCTTTCAATTTGCACTCAACTGCAGAATGGCCGCTGCAATATGATTATAGGAAATATTTCTCGATGATATATCTGGAAAACACATGGGAAATTCCCAACGAAAATGAGTTGAAAAAAATTGGGGGCTTGTGTGTTGATTTTGCGCATTGGGAAGCGAAAAGACTGGAAAAAGATCAGAAATATTGCGACGAAATGGAAAAAATTATCCAAAAGTATAAAATAGGATGTTCCCATATTTCAGCCATAAAAAAAGAACCAACGCCAATTGTTGTCAACGCTACTAAAAAAGAATTTGATTCCCATATCCTAGAAAATTTGGATGAATACGATTATTTGAAAATATACAAAAAATATCTGCCGAAATACATCAGTATTGAGCTCGAAAATCCAATCAAAGAACAGTTGGAGGCGAAAAAACATATTGAAGACTTAATCAAGGAGAATGGGAATATGTTATACTAGGTTTTCATTCAATACCATATAAGCTAATATGGTAGTATAAATAGAAGAGAGTTATTATATGGCTAAACGCAAAGTACATGAAGTAGATCAAAGAGAAAGACATTCCATGCTGAATGATTTTTTCAGAATGATTGCGAAGCTAAAAACTCAAAAAGATGCGGCAAATTTTTTCAGAGATTTGCTGACGCCAAGTGAATCTCTCATGCTGATAAGAAGAATTGAAATAGCGAAAATGCTGCTTGAAGGATGGAATTTTGAAGAAATAAGAGGCAAGCTGAAGGTTGGATATAATACTATTAATGGTGTAAATCGTTGGCTTTATTCTGGTTTTGGCGGTTATTTGAAGGAACTGCAACAATTCAAAAGCAAGAAAGAGTTTCAAAGACAAATAGCAAAGAATGAGTGGCAAAGAATCAAAAGAAAATATCCTGCTCATTTTCTAATAATTCCCTGAAAGTTCCCCATGCGTGAGCATGGGGGTGTATCGGGTTCCGAAATCCTCATG
>FWPV01005290.1_pt1 | contig 26036 bp, 21 predicted proteins | sample 2228371 | NCBI WGS metagenome assembly FWPV01 (sample SAMEA103939776, study PRJEB20133) | metagenome
TGGTCCTGCTCCTGGACGAAGAACCCGTCCGGATTCAGCGACTCGTCCAGACTCAGCTTGGTCACTACCACGTTCTCCAGCGTCACCGACGCGTTGTTGGCCTTGGTCTTGGCAAGACCGATCTTCGTCGGCGCCTGCACGATGGTGCCGTTGGAGATGCCCACGTCGCTCCACACGTTGTTGGCGCTGCGGGCCTGGACGTACCAGAAGTAGGTCACACCGTTCTCCAGCGACAGCCCGGTGCGGGTCACGCTGGTGCTGGTGGTGTTGGTCCAGCCCACGATGTATTCGCCCTGGTCCTCAGCCGTCACGCCGATGGCGTAGCGGTAAGCCACGCCGGTGGCGGTCCAGCTGGCCGATAGCTGGTTGGCGCTGGAGGACGAAGCCGGAGCGGTCACCACGGGCGTCGCCGGCTTCGCGGCGCTTCCCGCCGTCGGCACGAAGCGCGCCACGCTCTTCGTGGTGAACTCGTTCACGCCGTCCGGCGGCGAATACACGCGCAGTGTCTCGGAGCTGTTGTCGACCACATACAGGTTGCCGGCGGCGTCGAACGCCACATCCCTGGGGGTTCCCGAGCCGGTGGCCAGAGCCGCCACGCCGGTCAGGTTGGCGGTGCCGGTCCCGGAGATGACGCTCCAGGTGTTGCCGCCGTTCAGCGTGCGCAGCGTCAGGCCGCCGTCGCCGACCACCCAGCCGGTCTGCACGTCGCGGAAGTAGACCGAGCGCAGGTTGGCCGTGGTGCCGGAGTTCAGGGCCGTCCAGGTGGCGCCGCCGTCGGTGGTGCGCAGGATGACGCCTCCGTCACCCACAGCGTAGGCGGCAAGCGCCGTCACCACGTACACTCCGTTCAGTTTGGCCGTCGTGCCAGAGTCCTGCGCCACCCACTCGGCTCCGCCGTTGGTGGTCTTCAGGATGGTGCCGTTGTCACCCACGGCGTAGCCGGTGGTCGACCCGAACCCAGTCGCGAACACCACCATGCTGATGCTGTTGAGGTTCGCCGTGGTCCCGGAAGTCTGGATCTCCCACTGGGTGGGCTCTTCGACGTTGCTGGCGTTCAGCCTGCGCAGGATGGTCCCGCCGTCGCCTACCACGTACAGGTCGTACGCGGGTCCGGCGAAGCTCGAGATGCGGCGGCTGATGCCGTTCAGCTTCACCGTCACGGGCGAGGTCTCGGTCACCCACGCGCCGGCCGTGTTGCTCAGGATGGTGCCGTTGTTTCCGACGGCCCAGCCGTGCACCACCGGCGGAGTAGCCGAGTTCCAGATGGCTGTCACCGCGTTCAGGTTCTCGGTGGTTGGCGAGAACTCCGACGTCCACGCTGTCCGGTTGTCCAGGCGGAAGATCTTCCCGCCGTTGCCGACGGCCCATCCGTTCAGCCCGGCCGTGGAGCTGTTGGAGATGCTGATGCCGTTCAGCGCCACTCCGGCCTCGGGGGCCGTCTGCGCGCTGAAGCTGGCGCCGACATTGGTCGAGTAGTAGAGCGAGCTGTTCGCGCCCGCCAGCCACACCAGCGCCCCGCCGCCCACCGTGGTCAGAGTGGCCTGAATGGGCGTGCGATCATCGTCGAAGTTGAACACGTTGACGATGCCGCTGAATGTCCCGGCGGTGGCCATGCGCTTGGCAGGCTCATAGATCGCGACGCCGGCCACGTTGTTCCGCAGCGGGTCCGGCGACCCCCACTGAGCCAGCGAGCGCCACGTGGGCGCGTAGTTGTTGGCCGGATTGCCGTCCGGCGCGATGCGGAACAGCGAGGCGTAGTCCGTGCCGTTGGAGCGGTACTGGGTGAGCCAGAAGTTGCCCGCCGCGTCGCGCTCCAGATCGCAGTTGTAGTTCCAGAGCTGGTTCGGGATGTCGTCGTTCCAGAACACGGTGGGAGGCTGCTTGTACGGCACGTCCAGCGGGCCGATGGGATACATCCAGATGCTCCCCCGGCTGCTCTCGTTCGTGTCCTCCGGAACGATGAGGTCTTCGTCCACCGTGTAAAGCACCCGGTTCAGGCCCTTGCCCACCACGAGTCCCGTGGACATGCTTCCGTGGATGGCCGGGGGTGACACGGGGGCGGGGTCGGATCCGACCTTGTTGGCCACGTCCGCCGGGTCCAGGATGACCTTCCAGTCACCGGACAGGTCCGGAGGAGCCACCCAGACTCCACCGTGCTCATCGGACCAGTCGAAGAAGTAGACCTTGCCCTCAGGGCCGACGATGAGGCGGTACGGACTGGCCGTGGAGGTCGTGACCCAGCCGGCGTTGCCGTTCCGAGCCGTATCACCCTGGCCGATGGCATCCGTCAGATCGGCGTTCAGGGCGAACGCCCCGTTGTTGGTGGTCCTTCCGGTCACCGTGGTGCCGTCGCGGGCGACGTTCACGTAGATCCGCCCGAAGAACGGGCTGTTCGGGTCCTTGTTCACGTCGACAGCGCGCGGGAACTCGAACTGCACCTCTCGGATATTGTCGTCCGAGATGAGCGTCCAGGCCCCGTACCCGCTTCCCCGCGTGTAGACCTTGAAGTAATACTCCACGTTCGTGGGGACCAGGACGTTGGAGTTGTTCTTCAGGTCCCAGGTCCAGGTGTTCAGGCCCTTCGGCAGGGGACCGAGGCTGACGCTGCGGACAAGGGCGTCGTTGTCCGCTCTGTGTATGTCGATGCGGACCTCCTGGTCAGCGGCTTCGTTGAGGCGGAACGAAAGCTGCACCGACGGGTTGGGCTGGGTGGCGTCCACCGCCGGTGCGCTGAACTTGAGGTCCGTTGCATACACGTTGGCCAGCGCGGGAGCCGCCATCACGGCCGCCAGCAGAACGCAGACGGCCAGAGCGGCCACGGCTGGCCCCGCCCGATGCGAGAACCATCCTCTCATGATTCCCTCTCTCCTTTTCGGCAGAAGGTCAAGTGACGTAGCGACAGGGGCGCCGAAGCCCGTCCCCGGACTTCGCGGCCCCTCCGGAACACATCGCCGGATCACCCCGGCAGAATTGACAGTGCCGGACGACCCGGATTGTCCATTTGTAATATGCCGGGGCCGCTCCTGTCAATCCGTACAAATACCAGCATCGCACCCCGGCACAATTACCGGCCTCAAGCTTTTTCCACACGCGCCCGGCTTTTCAACCATCTTTCTCCCGCCGCACTGCCGCGAGGGTCCGGAGTGTGCTATCCTCAAGCGCGGCAATGAGAGTCATCCGCTTTCTGGTCACCGCCTTCCCGCTCTGGGTCACCATCGCGAGCCTGTGCGCGCTGTGGCGCCCGGCGCTTTTCACCTGGTTCAGCGGCCCGCTCATCCCCTACGGCCTGGGAGTCATCATGCTGGGGATGGGGGTCACTCTCACCACTGAAGACTTCCGCCGCGTCTTCCTGATGCCCCGGCTGGTGATGCTGGGGGTGGTGCTGCAGTACACCGTGATGCCCGCACTGGGCTACACCCTCGCCGGAGCCTTCCGCCTGCCTCCGGCGTTCGCCGCCGGACTCATCCTGGTCTCCTGCTGCCCGGGAGGCACGGCGTCCAATGTGGTCACCTTCCTGGCCCGCGCCGACGTGGGGCTCAGCGTCACGATGACCGCCTGCTCCACGCTGCTCGCCGCCGTGATGACCCCGGCCCTCACAGCCCTGCTGGCGGGCACGCGCGTGGACGTGGACGCGATGGGGCTGTTCGGCTCCACCATCAAGGTGGTCATCGTCCCGGTGGTGGCGGGAGTGCTGCTCAACCGCTTCGCCCCCCGGCTCAGCCGCGCCGTCCAGCCGGTGGCCCCGCTGGTGGCGGTGGTGGTCATCGTCCTGATCGTCGCCTCCATCATCGGAGCCGGGCGGGAGCTCATCCTCTCCGCGGGAGCGCGGCTCGTCGGGGCGGTGTTCTCGCTCCACGCTTGCGGGTTTCTGCTGGGGTATCTGCTCAGCCGGCTGCTGGGAGCCCGGCTGCAGGCCCGCCGGACCATCTCCATCGAGGTCGGGATGCAGAACAGCGGGCTGGGCGTGGTGCTGGCCAGGGAGAACTTCCCGGACCCGGCCACAGCCATCCCCAGCGCCATCTCAAGCCTGTTCCACTCGGTCATCGGCAGCCTGCTGGCCGGCTGGTGGCGGCTGCGTCCGGGCAGGGACTGACCGGCAGGGCCCTCTGAAATGCGCGTCCGGGGCGCACAAGCCGCCCCGGACACTCCCGAGAGGATGCTGCTGCGCCCGGCTCACTCGTCCAGAAGCACGCATCCCGCTCCCAGCCGCTGCTCCGGCCTGCCCTCCACGTCGATCTCGAGCACCGTCGCCACCGGGTCGGGAGGACTGTCGGGCAGACCGAATATCACCAGCCGCGGCCCGGACTGGCGGAACCCCAGTTCCCAGCCGTTCATCAGCCTGACGCCGGTCACGCGGTTCATCAGGCCGCCGATGGCCAGCTGCTGGCCCGGCCAGTGGAACACGTGGTAGTAGAGCCGGCTTCCCCGGGCCGTGAAGGCGCCAGTGAACATCCAGTGCTGCTGGAAGCGGTCGGAAGCCTCGTAGACGGCCGGCCCGTGACGCTCCAGCCAGCGCCCCACCTCCGCGAGTGTGTCGATGCAGGGCTGCGGGACGCTGCCGTCCGGCGCGGGGCCGATGTTCAGCAGGAGGTTCCCGCCCCCGGCCGCCACCTGCCGGAGCATTCCCACCACCTGCTTCGGGGTCTTGTAGTCCGTGTCCGCGGGAGCGTATCCCCAGCTGCTGTTGAACGTCATGCACGACTCCCACATCCGTCCCTCTTCTTCCGGGCGGATGTGCTGTTCGGGAGTGCCGAAATCCTCGGGGAGCAGGGAGCGGTTGTTGATGATGATGTCGGGCTGAAGCTCCCGCACCATCGCGTTCATCTTCGCGGACTCCCAGCCTTCCACGTCCAGCGGCCAGGCCACGTCGTACCACATGATGTCCACCTTGCCGTAGTTGGTGCACAGTTCGCGCACCTGGCCGTGGATGTAGTCCACGAACCGCCTGCGGGCGGCCTCATCGGTCTTGCAGCGCGCCCCGTCCGGGTGGTGCCAGTCCATCAGCGAGTAGTAGAAGCCCACGCGCAGCCCCTCCGCGCGGGCGGCCTCCACGTATTCGGCCACCAGGTCCCGTCCCGGTCCGCGCCGGGCGGCGTTGTAGTCCGTCAGCCTGCTGTCGAACAGGCAGAACCCTTCGTGGTGCTTGGTGGTCATCACCATGTAGCGCATTCCGGCCCGCTTCGCGAGCCGCGCCCACTCGCGCTGGCAGCCGGGCCGCGGCTTCCAGCTATCGGCGAGCGGCTCGTATTCCTCGAGCGGGATGCGTTCCCGGTTCATCACCCATTCGTGGCGCCCCAGCTGGGAGTAGAGTCCCCAGTGGATGAACATCCCGAATCGCGCCCTGCGGAACCATTCCAGCCGTCGCGCGCGGTCCTGTTGTTCGGGGGTCATCGCTGCCTCGTCCGCCATCTCGGTCCTCCTGGGAAAGGTGGTATTATCCGATGTTTCTGCGCCGGGGTCGGTCTCTCCTCCCTCGAAGGGCGGTCCGGTACGAGCGCCGCACGCCAGGCCGCTCGCGGCATCTTCGCGAGGCGCCCCTTCCGGCGCAGCAGGCCCGTCCGGCTCTGCAAAATTGCGCCGGGTACTTTGGTACCGGCGGCGCGAATTCCTATTGCCAACGGGTTGCAGGTATGGTATAGGCGGAGTGCCGGTCGCGCAACCCGGTGGCAGGTAAGCCTCCGGAGGCGGCCGGCGAGTCTCCCCGGACAAAACGTCGGGGCACCTCCGCAGGAGCCAGATGCCACTAAGGGGCATCAAGCTACCCGGCACGGAGAACGCCTCTTCGATCACTCCGGGGCCACTAGTTGCCACTCAGTGGCGGAAAGGGCACTCAAGGCAAGATGGATCGGAACGATACCCTGCACAGAACACGCAGCCCGCAGCCGGCGCGGACATCCCGCCGGCCACGCGGCTTCACGCTCGTGGAGCTCCTCGTCGTCATCGCCATCGTCGCCATCCTGGCGTCCATCCTGATGCCCGTCTTCGGACAGGCCCGCCAGACCGCGATGCGGACGCGCTGCGCCTCCAACCTGCGCAACATCCACAGCGCCGTCCTGATGTACGCCCAGGACTGGAGGGAGTGCATGCCTTTCGAGGTCAAGCTGGAGGTCTCGACTCCAGCCTACGGCACGCACACCATCCTGAATCCCTATGTGAAAGCTCCCGAGGTGTTCCACTGCCCGGCGGACACGGGAGATGGCCGCAGCGGCGTCCCCGTCTGGCAGAGGTTCGGGCTCAGCTACAAGGTGGAAGGGCGCTGCTTCTCAAAACCGTGGGACGAGAAGCTCGGGATGCCCATCATCCGGAAGCTGTCTCATCTGGACACCGGCATCGACACCAAGAAAGTGCTGGAGGGCAAGGAGGACAAAGAGCCGCAGTTCCTGGCCCAGCTCCAGCTGATGAGGGACCTGTTCTTCCCGTGGGAGAACGGGAAGGAGATGAAGAAAGAGGGGCTCGTGGTGCGGGCCTGGCACCGCAGCGGGGCCAACGTGGTGTTCCTCGACGGACACGTCGCCTTCGTCAAGAGCAAGAAAGAATGGGAGGCGATGCGGGGCAAGTCGGGAGACTGAACGGATGGGAAAGGTGCACCGTCTTCTGCGAGCCTGGCATAAATGGGTGGGAGTCGTCGCGGCGCTTGCGCTCATCAGCTTCGCCGTCACCGGCATCCTGCTCAACAACAGGGAGACGTTCGGGCTGAAGCCGCCCGCCCCGAAGCCCCCGGCGCCCGACGCGGCGGCGGCTTCGGATCTGCCGAAGTTCACCGCCGGGGTCCGGCTGGCCAGCCTGCCCGTCACCCCGGAACAGGCTCTCGCCATCGCCCGTCAGCGGTTCGGCGACGTCCCGCTGGACAAGCTGGAGCTCAAGCACGAGAAAGGCGCCCTTCAGTATCGCATCCACACGCGGGAAAAGCCGCCCGCGAAGCTCTACATCGACGCCGCGACCGGAGATGCCGTGACGCAGCAGCCCGAGGCGGCCGCGAAGCTGGAGAAGTTCATCCTGGACCTGCACCACTTCAACTTCGGCGAGGGAAGGTTCCGCATCGTGGCGGACGTCTTCGCGGGGAGCCTGGCTCTGCTCACGGCGAGCGGCCTGTGGCTGTTCGTCAGAGAGGAGAGCGCCCGGCGGCGGTCCCGGCAGATCGCGAGGGAGCGCTCCGCGGCGCAGATGTCGGACCGGGCATCCGTCTCCCGGCCGGTCAGGGCCACGCCTTCCGAAGCGGAAGGCTGACTGCGTCCCTCAGCGCCGGGCTCGCCGGAACGCTTCGGCATAGGCGAGCCCGGCCGCCCGTCCCGCGGCGGCGTTCAGGCGCCGGAGCAGGTCCGGACGTCCGCTCCCCTGGGTCCGGTGAGCCGCCCGCGCGGCCAGTTTGACATCCATGGTGTCCGTGATGTCCACCAGCACGTCCGGCCGCCGCGTCTGCCAGTAATACAGCACCGGCCTCCCTTCGCCCTGCTCCCGCCACCACTGCCGCACGATGCGTCCCGCTCCCTGATGGTCGGCGTGCAGATAGGGCAGGGAGGGCTTCTCCGGGTCGAAGGTCAGCACCGCGTCCGGCCGCACGCGGGCGGCGGTCCGCTCCAGCTCCCGGCGCAGCGCATCGCCCCGGGCCACCGCGCGGTCCGGCAGAGCGGGCATGTGCACGCTGGAGTAGCCCACCAGGCCGGCCGCGGCCATCTGCTCCCGCCGGCGCTCCGCCCGCAGGTCCTCCGCGCCGGTCAGGTTCGGTCCGCGCTCCCCGTCCGAGGCCACGATGACGTGCACCTCCACTCCCTCCCGCGCCATCCGCGCGAGGGTGCCGCCGGCATACCATTCCAGGTCGTCGGGATGGGCCGCTACCGCCAGCACCCGCTCGAACGCCAGCAGCCGAGCCCCTTCCTGCAGCGCCGGCGCGGCGTCCGCCACCGGCCGCGTCCGCAGCTCCATCCAGAGCGCAAGCCCGGACGCCCCCGCCAGGAGCCAGGCCGCCACGAGCCTTGCCTGGCGCCGGGAGCCCTTTTCCTCTCTCATAGTTGCTACACTCTCCCCGGCCGATGCGGAATAATCTTCAAGCGATGACAGGCTCAGGCAAAGCTGGTCGCCCGTCCGTCCCGGGAGCAGGAGACCTCCCTCCGCTCGTTGTGGTCGGCGCTTCGGCGGGAGGCCCGCCCGCGCTGGTCCGGTTCCTCTCGGCCCTTCCCGCCGGGTTTCCTGCCTGCGTCGCCATCGTCCAGCATATCCGCCCCGATTTCACCAGCCGGCTTCCGGAGGTGCTGGGGCGCGCCTGTGCTCTCCCCGTGATGGATGCCCGCAGCTCCGCGCTCCTCGAAGCGGGCACGGTCTTCGTGGCGCCCCCGGACCGTCACCTCTCCGTCAGTCCTCAGGGACGCATCGTGCTCAGGAGCACTCCGCCCGTCAACTATGTCAGGCCCTCGGTGGATGTCCTTTTCGAGTCCGCGGCATCCTGGAGGGGCGGGGTCGTCGCCGTGGTGCTCACCGGCACCGGGCGGGACGGAGCGGAAGGCATCAGGGCCATCCACCGGGCGGGAGGCCTGACCATCGCGCAGAGGCCGGCCGCCTGCTCCGGCATGCCCGAGGCGGCCATCGCCACCGGCTGCGTCCGGATGGTCCTTCCCCTCGAGGACATCGGACCGGCGGTCGTGGAAGCCGCCGGACGCCTGGCCCGCCGCGAGGCCGCCTGACGGAGGATGGGGCCGCCCCCCGCGGGAGCGGTCCCCGCCGCGCGTTCCGGTCAGCCGCGGGCCGCCGCCTTGCAGATGACGCTGAACGGCTCGGCTTTCAGCGAAGCCCCACCGACCAGCGCCCCGTCGATCTCCGTCTTCGCCAGCAGCTCGGCGGCGTTTTTGTCGTTCACGCTCCCGCCGTACAGCACGCGCGCGCTGTCCGCCGCGGCGTCTCCCGCCATCTCCCGCACCGTCTGCCGGATGAGTCCGCAGACACGGTCGGCCTCGCCGGCCTCGCAGACCTCTCCCGTGCCGATGGCCCATACCGGCTCGTAGGCGATGACCAGTCCCGCCACCTGTTCGGCCGAAAGACCGTCCAGGCAGGCGCGGATCTGCCCGCGGACCACCTCGTCCGTGCGCCCGGCGCGCCGCTCGTCGATGGTCTCCCCGCAGCAGATGATGGGGACCAGCCCTCTGGCCAGCGAGAGCTTCGCCTTGGCGTTAATCGTGGCATCCGTCTCGCCGAAGTATCCCAGCCGCGAAGCCAGGGTCTCATCCACCGTCCCGAAGCGCCCTCTCGTCTCGGAGTGCCCGATGATGACATACGTGCAGCCCGCCTCCACCAGCATCTCCGGCGAGATCTGGGACGTCCAGGCGCCCTTGTCCTCCCAGAACGTGTCCTGCGCCCCCAGGCGTATCCCCGAATCGCCGATGGCCTGCAGCGTCGCGTCCAGGGCCGTGAACGGGGGACAGACGCAGATCTCCACGCCCTGAAGCCCCTTCACCAGCGGGATGAGCGCCGCCATCAGCTCCCGCGCCTGGGCGCGGGTGTTGTTCATCTTCCAGTTGCCCGCGATCAGCGGTGTCCTCATCGTGTCTCTCTGGCTCCTTTCCGGTCCCGCGCCCGGCTTGCGGCGCGGACCTCAAAAGAAACCCCCTCCCCGGAAGGGGAGAGGGTGTCACTCATCGGAAACGCCCGCTCCTACCTGTCCAGCAGGGCGGCCACGCCCGGAAGCACACGGCCTTCCACGAACTCCAGGCTGGCGCCCCCTCCCGTGGAGACGTGCGACACCTTGTCGGCGTAGCCCATCTGCTCTATGGCCGCCGCGGAGTCCCCTCCGCCGACCACGGTCGTGGCGCCGCTTGCCGCCAGAGCCTCGGCGATGGCCAGCGTCCCGTGCGCGAAGTTCGGCATCTCGAACACGCCCATCGGCCCGTTCCAGAACACGGTCTTCGCGGACTTTATCTCCTCTGCGAACGCCTTCCGCGACTCCGGACCGATGTCCAGCCCCATCATATCGGCGGGAATCTGGTCGGCGGGCACCACGCGGGACGGCGAGTCGTTGTTGAACTCCGCAGCCACCACGATGTCGGTCGGCAGCAGCAGCTTGACGCCCCTTGCCTTCGCATCCTCCAGGGCCTTGCGGGCGAGGTCCAGTCCCTCCTCGTCCAGCAGGGACTTGCCTATCTCGAGCCCCTGCGCCTTGAAGAAGGTGTAGGCCATCCCCCCGCCGATGATGAGCGTGTCCACCTTGGACAGCAGGTTCTGGATGACGGGGATCTTGTCCGCCACCTTCGCACCGCCCAGGATGGCCACGAAGGGACGCTCAGGGTCGGAGACCACCTTGCTCAGGTAGTCCAGCTCCTTCTTCATCAGGTAGCCGGACACGGCCGGAAGGTGCTTCGTGACCCCCTCGGTGGACGCATGCGCCCGATGGGCCGCCCCGAAGGCGTCGTTGACATACAGGTCGGCCAGCAAAGCCAGCTCGGCCGCAAAGGCCGGGTCGTTCTTCTCTTCCTCCTTGTGGAACCTGAGGTTCTCAAGGAGCAGGATGTCCCCGTCCTTCATCTGAGCGACGGCCTGCTTCACGTCCTCGCCGATGCAGTCGTCCACCTTCGTGACCGGCCTGCCCATCAGGTCCGCCAGCCTCGCCGCGACGGGGTTCAGGCGCAGCTCCTCCTTGACCTCACCCTTGGGCCTGCCCAGGTGAGAACACAGGATGACCTTCGCCCCGTGGTCCACCAGATACTGGATGGTGGGGATGGCGGCGCGGATGCGCCGGTCGTCCGTGATGACGCCGTCCTTCAGCGGGACGTTGAAGTCGACCCGGCACAGCACCCGCTTGCCCGCGACGTCCACATCCTCGATGGTCTTCTTGTTCATTGCCATTCCTTTCCGGAAAAGGACGGGCGCCCTGCCGAAGGCCGCGCCGTCTCAGAGACCCTTGCCGGCGATGTAGTGGATGAGGTCGCCCACGCGGACGCTGTAGCCCCACTCATTGTCGTACCAGGAGATGACCTTCGCGAAGTTGTCTCCCAGCACCAGCGTGGAGAGCGCGTCGAAGATGCTGGAGCGCTCGTCGCCGCGGAAGTCGCTGGACACCAGAGGCTCCTCGGTGTAGCCCAGGATGCCCTTCATCGCCCCTTCCGAGGCGGCCTTCATGGCGGCGTTGATGGCTTCCACAGTCACCGGCTTCTCGGTGTTGACGGTGAGGTCCACCACGGAGACCGTCAGGGTGGGGACGCGCATGGCGAATCCGTGCATCTTGCCCTTCAGCTCCGGGAGCACCAGCGAGATGGCCTTGGCCGCGCCAGTGGTGGTGGGGATCATGTTCGCCGCGCCGGCCCGCGCCCGCCGCAGGTCCTTGTGCGCCTGGTCCTGTATCCTCTGGTCGTTGGTGTAGGCGTGGATGGTGGTCATGAGGCCGCTGGTGATGCCGAAGTTGTCCAGCAGGACCTTGGCCACCGGCGCGAGACAGTTGGTGGTGCAGCTGGCGTTGGAGAGGACGTGGTGCTTCGACGGGTCGTAGTCGCCCTCGTTCACGCCCATCACGATTGTGATGTCCTCGTTCTTGGCCGGCGCGCTGATGAGCACCTTCTTCACCGTGCCGCCCAGATGGGCCTTGGCCTTCTCGGCGTCCGTGAACAGGCCCGTGGACTCCACCACGACCTCGGCGCCCACCGAGCTCCAGTCGATGGCAGCCGGGTCCTTCTCCTGGAAGCTCTTGATCTTCCTGCCGTTCTCCGCCGCGAGCTCGCCGGCGAACGGGCCGTAGGTGGTGTCCCACTTCAGAAGGTGGGCGTTGGTCTTCGCGTCCACCAGGTCGTTGATAGCCACGACCTCGATGTCCGAGGGATACTTCTGCAGCATGGCGCGCAGACTCAGGCGCCCGATGCGGCCGAAACCGTTGATTCCTACTTTGACTGCCATACTCGTGTTGACTTCCTCCTGCCAGATGGCGGTTCTCGGATGATTGACGGGGCCGTGCCCTGACTCCTGCCATGCGCTCTCCGCGGGCCGCGCAGGCGCCGCCGGCATCCCGCTGGCGGGATGCCCTTTCGCGGGCCCTGCGCGCGCCGCGTCCCTGCGACGGACAGGCCGAGGCATTTTACCGGACGGCCCATCCCCTGTCAATCGCTTGTGATAAAAAGCACAATCGTCGCCTATTATACCCGCCCCGCCTCCCGCCCGCAAACCTGTCCGTCAGGCAGGAGTCCCGTCCCCGGGCGGAGTAGGCTCCCGGGAGGAGGAGGAAGGCGGGGAAGCGCAACGGGAGGTCCGAGATGAACTGGGTCCTTGCAGCGGCATCGGCGGCGCTTCTGCTGGCCTGCGGCGCCGCCGGAAGCGAAGCCGTCTGCGTCATCGCCCACCGCGGGGCGTCGGCGGATGCCCCCGAGAACACCGTCGCGGCCGCGGAGCTGGCCTGGCAGCAGGGAGCGGACGCGCTGGAACTGGACGTCCATCTGTCGCTGGACGGGCGGCCGATGGTCATCCACGATGCCACCACCGCCCGCACGACGGGAGTGGACCTTGCTGTCGCCCGGACGCACTCCTGGGACCTGCGGCGTCTGGATGCGGGTCGCTTCAAGGGGGAGCGGTTCGCAGGCGAGCGCATCCCGTTCCTGCACGAGATGCTGCGCACCGCTCCGGAGGGCCGCCGGGTGTTCGTGGAGATAAAGAGCGGACCGGAGACGGTCGGCGCCATCGCGTCCGCCATGCGCGACAGCGGCAGGCTGGACCGCTGCGTGGTCATCTCGTTCAGCCTGGATGTCTGCGTGGAGGCAAAGAAGGCTCTGCCGGACACGCCCGTCCTCTGGCTTCGCGGGACCGTGCTCGACCCCGCCACGAAAGCCCCTCAGCCGCACGACCCGGCCTGGATCCGGACGGTCCGGGAGAAGGGACTCGACGGGCTGGACCTGCACTGGGCGGGCATCACGCCCGAGTTCGCCCGCGCCTGTGCGGATGCGGACGTCCCGCTCTACGCATGGACGGTGAACGACCCGGATGAAGCGCGCCGTCTCCACTCGCTGGGTGTGCGGGGCATCACCACCGACGTCCCGGCCCGCATCCTGGAGGCGCTCGGAAGGAGATTGCGGAAGTGAGCGAGAGGACTCTCCGGGTCGGAATGGCCCAGATGCTGGTGGAGGGCGGTCAGCCCGAGGCCAACCTGCGCCGTGCCGCGGCCACGATCCGGGAGGCGGCCGCGCGGGGGGCTTCCATCGTGGTGCTCCCGGAGTGTCTCGACCTGGGGTGGACCCATCCTTCAGCGCGCCGTCTGGCGCAGCCGGTGCCGGGTCCGCACAGCGACCGCCTTGTGGACGCGGCCATCGACGGCGGCGTGTTCGTTGCGGCCGGTCTGGTGGAGCGCGACGGGGGACGGCTCTACAATGCGGCGGTCCTCATCTCCCCTGACGGCCAGATCCTGCTGAAGCACCGCAAGATCAACGAGCTTTCCATCGCGTTCGACCTGTACGAGACGGGCAGCAGCCTGGCGGTGGCGGAGACGCCGCTCGGGCGCATCGGGCTGGACATCTGCGCCGACAACTTCTCCAACTCTCTGGCGCTCGGCCACGCCCTGGGACGGATGGGCGCCCGCCTGCTCGTGTCCCCTTCTGCCTGGGCTGTCCCGGCCGACCACGACAACCTCAAAGACCCGTACGGCGGGTTGTGGCTGGCATCCTATGCGGAGCTTGCCCGCCTTTACGAGATGCCCGTCATCGGCGTCAGCAACGTGGGGCCGATGGACGCCGGGGTGTGGGCGGGGATGAAGTGCATCGGGGCGTCCATCGCGGTGGGGCACGACGGGCGCCTGGTGCGCCAGCTGCCCTACGGGGAGGCGGCAGAGACGCTGGAGGTGGTGGAGGTGACGCTCGTGGACCGCGGACTGAAGGGCACCGCGCTCTGCGAGGCGCTGGCAGAGCGGGGATACCACGGCCCGTGAAGTGGCGCCGCGCCTCCAAGCCGCCACGCGCCCGGCCGGGCCATGGCCCCTGCGGCGTCCCGGGAGTGCGGAGGCGTTTCTGTGGCTGTCGATGCTGACGGCCTGATCGGCGGTGTCCGGCGGCCCTTCGTCAGGAAGGAGGGCGCCTGGAGCTTCGGGCCCACCGGCAGACGCCTGTGGGCCACGTGGGTTGACTCCTCTCCCGGGTTCTCGGGCTCGTTCGACTTCATCCACAGGACCGGCATTCCCGTGCTGTTCTCGGTGGGACTCGAGGTGAACGGCCGTCCTGTGGCTCTCGAGCCCGGTGAGCCCGTATGGTATCCCTCCCGGAGCGAGTCCGTCCACCTCGCCGAAGGGCTGGAAGTGGGGGAGACCCGGTTCATCACGGACGATGACTGCGCCGTCAGCGTCCTGAGTCTGACGAACCGCTCAGGCAGGGCGCTCCACGTGCTTCCGCACATCCGCTGGCCGAGGGGCAGTTCGTGGAGCTATGAGCGCTTCGGGCTGAAAGTCTTCGTGGAGGGAGGGGTGTCCGGTCCGGGCGGGCGCGGGCTCGGGCCGGGAGAGAGTGGACGATGGACCGTGGCGTGCGCGTTCGGGCTGGGTCCGTCCGAGGCCGCCGCGGCGCTCCGGCGCTGGCTGGGGGATTCCGCCCCGCGGGAGACCCATATCCGCGCATACTCCGCCTGGTTCCGGCAATGTCCCTCCTTCGAATGCAGCGAGCCGGATATGGAGAGGCTCTGGGCCTACCGCTGGTATCTGCTGCGCCGCAACATCGCGTGCAATGCGGCCGGACTCTTGAGGCATCCGGTCATCTACGAGGGCCGTGGAGCCAAGATGACCCTGGACCCCTGGGACCCGAGGGGATGGGAGTTCTCTCAACTCATCCCGTTCAGCACCCCGATGCATCTCCTGGAGGGGCGGTGGCACCCGGATGCGGCGGAAGCCTGTCGCGGAAGCGTGGCGGCCCTCGTAGAGAACCAGCGGGACGACGGCATCTTCCCCTGTGTCCAGGTCCACTCGACGGCCGGATGGTACGCCAACTTCGTCTCCTGGGCGGTCTGGCAGCTTCACCGGGTGCGCCCGGACCTGGACTGGCTGAGTGTCGTGGCGCCGGGGCTTCAGAGGGAACTGGACGGCGTTCTGAGGACCTTCGCTCGGGAGGGGGAGGTCCTGCCCGTTCTGCGGGACCACGGGCGCACCGGGAAGGAGTATCAGCCGGGCTTCTTCCACAGTGCCGGATATCCGCGCGAAAGGCCGGACGACCACGCGGCCGCCCTGAAGCGGGTGGACTTCGCCTGCTACACGCATATGAACGCCGACGCGCTTGCAGCCATCTGGGGAGCGCTGGGACGGCCGGAGGAGTCCGACCGCTGCCGCGAGATCGCCTGGCGCGTCCGCAGAGCCATTCTTTCAGAGATGTGGGATGCAGGGGACCGGTTTTTCTTCGACGTGGATGCCGCGTCGGGAAGGCGCGTGCCTGTCCGGCACGTCGTGGGGTTCGACCCGTTCGTGGCCGGCATCGCCGGTCCCGGCCATCTGGCCGCGTTCGATGCGCTCGCGGACCCCGGGGGATTCGCGGCGCCGTATCCCGTCCCTTCCTGCGAGAGGCGCAACCCGGCCTACTCCCCCGTCTCGGGATGGATGGGGGTCCAGATCAAGGGGCCGCACGGCTGTCTCTGGAACGGGCCCACCTGGCCGTTCGCCAACTCCATGGTCCTGATGTCGCTGGCAGCCGCCTCCCGAGCGGCCGGTCACTCTCTGGATGACCTCTATGCCCGTCTGTTCCGCAGCAGCACGGCCCTCGCCTTGCGCGAAGGCATCCCGGTGCTCTACGAGCATTACAATCCCGAGACGGGCGACCCCATCAGTCAGGAGGAGCACTACTTCCACTCCACCTGGCTTGACCCCCTCATCTCGCACGTGATGGGGCTTTCGCCCGGGGAGAAGCCCGACCCGGTGCGCATCGGTCTGGAATGGGCGCGTCTGAGCGGCGTCGACTGCCCCGGGCACGAGGGCGAAGCCGTCCTCGAAGGGAGCTAGAAGCTCTCAGCCCTGCACCGCGCAGGTGCAGTATTCCCTCAGCAGGCTCACGTAAAGCCGGTAGTCCTCCAGCGACACGCCCGGGGGCGTCTGATGGTCCACCGAAGGGATGAAGAAGCCGCTGCGCATGACCGGCAGCAGCCGCTCGAACTCGGTCCGTATGGCCTCCTCCCCCAGGTGCATCACGGTCTTGTCGAACCCGCCCATCATCTTCCACTCCGGGTGGCGGGAGCGGATCCGGCAGACATCCACCCCGGCCATCCGCTCGAGCGGCAGGATGCCTTCCAGTCCCGCCTCCTGGAACCAGGGGATGAGCGGCTCGATGTCTCCGTCGGAGTCGATGAGCGGGATTACCCCGCGCTCCTGCAGCAGCGGCACTACCTCGCGGTAGAACGGGAGCATGAACTCATCGAAAAGCTCCCGGGAGATCATGGGGCCGTGGTTGTATGACATGTCCTCCGCGAAGGTCATGAAGTCGGGGACGCAGACCTGGCAGAACTGCTCGATGCAGCGCCGCAGATAGCGGGCCTGGTCTTCGTTGATGCGCAGCATCAGGCCGGGGTGGTCGTAGAACGCATACAGATGCTCCTCGATGCCCAGCAGCACCCTGGGCCACCAGAAGAAGCCGCTCAGCGAGAACCAGACCACGATGTCGCCCCGCGCCTGCTCCTCGGCCCGGCGGCGGAGGGCGTCGCGGTCGAAGGGGACGGGGTCCGGGTAGAGGAACGGCAGGAGGCGCTCGTAATCCTCCTCCCCCCTTATCCAGCCCTGCCCGTGCCGCACCGGAGCGCCCGGCGCCCCGGGGAGCATCTGGGAGAACCAGTGCTGGTAATCAACGTCCAGCCCGAAGAACCGCTTGATGCCGTGCCCGTCCAGGTCTTCCGGCAGACCTTCCCCGCGCCACCGCTCGATGGTCCTGTCCCACCAGACGGCCCACTCCGTCAGCGGGAGCCGGTCCTCCGGCATCTCGCCGCGCATCACCTTCTGAAACCGCGAACGCACCGTCTCGCCCATTTCGGCAGGCCCGTTCGGCGGCCGAAGGCCCGGTTCCTTCCGGGCGCTTCCCGTCCCGGCTCAGCCGAGCCTTTCCTCAACCTTTGCGATGAGCGCGTCCACCATCTCCAGGCGGTGCTTCAGATGCGCCAGGACCTCCCGGTTGTCCGTGTGGTGTATCTCGACCGGAAGCTCCTCCCGCTCGGCCCTGAGCAGTTCCAGGATGATCTCCCACTCCTGCCGGGAAAGTTCGCCGTTCGACGCCATCGTCTCCCTCCTTTCCGGCCGCAGCCTCGCCGGGACAACTCCCTGTAGTAAGTTTTCCCTTCGCGCCGGGCGCCGCAAACGGAGGGCGGACTCCTGCTCCGTGCGCGACCGCGGCGGATGTGCCAATATTAGGGGCGGCGACATTCGCAGGGGAGAGAGGAGACCGACATGGACGTTGCTGGCATCGGCATCATCGGCTACGGCGGGTTCGCATCGTTCTGCCGGCAGGCCTGGTCCGCGCTGGAGGATGTGCGGGTGGTGGCGGCGGCGGATTCAGACCCCGCCCGCGACCCCGGGGACCTTCGCTTCTACTCGGACTGGATGGACCTCGTCCGGGACCCGGAGGTGTCCGTCGTGGTCGTCAGCACCCCTCCGTCCACCCACGCCGCGATGGGTCTCGCGGCCGTCCGGGAAGGCAGGCACGTGCTGCTCGAGAAGCCGCCCGCGATGACCGTGCAGGAGCTTGATTCGCTTCTGGACGCTCTCAGGGACGGCGGGCCGCTCATCGCCGTCGATTACATGCTCCGCTACAACCCGCTGGTCCTCGCGCTGAGGGCCATCGCGGAGAGCGGCTGCCTGGGCAGGCTCCAGCACGTCAGCGTGGTCAACTACGCGGCCGACGGGAACCTCCCTCCGGAGCACTGGTTCTGGGATAAAGGCGTGTCGGGCGGCATCCTGGTGGAGCACGCGGTGCACTTCTTCGACATGGTGTCCTACGTCTGGCCGACCCCGCCCGTCCGGGTCACAGCCCACACCGTCTGCCGCAGCGAGGGGATGGAGGACAAGGTGGTGGCGACCGTGCAGCACGCCGACGGGGTCGTGGCCACGCACTTCCACCACTTCTTCCGGCCCGGCTGGTTCGAGCGTCAGAGCTTCCGCTTCGCCTTCGACGCCGGCGAGGTGGACATCGAGGGTTGGATACCGCTCTCGGCCCGCGTGAGGGCGGCGGTGGACCCTGAGAGGAAGGCGAAGCTGATGGAGCTTCTGCCGCAGCCCGAGGTGGTGGCGTCCAGCGGCGGCGAGCGGGAGCTCCGTGCGGCGGGCACGCTGTATGGCGCGGGCGAGGTGCTGGAAGTGTCGGCCTCCGTCCCGGGCCCCAAGTCGGATGTGTACGCCCACTGTCTGAGGGAGGCGATGCGGGACCTTGCGGGCTCCATCCGCGCCGGGAAGCGGCCGGTCATCGCGCTGGAGCGGGTGGCGGACAGCGTCCGCGTCGCCTGCGCGGCCACAGCGGCCGCAGCCACGGGGCAGGCAGTGGCACTCTGATGAGCGGGCGCGGCGGCGCGGACGTCACGCACTTCACCGCGAGGCCGTTCAACACGTGGGGGTGCGGCTATATCGCCTACCAGGCGGCTGTGGCCGCGCACCGCGCCGGCCGTCTGCGCCGGGTCATCGCGCCGTCGGCCGTTCCCGGAGAGATTCCCGACAGCCTCATCACGCTTGCGCCTCCGGGGTTCTGGTGCGGGGTGCTGCAGCGCCTGCCCTACCGGGTGAAGGTGCGGTTCGCTCTCGATTTCCTGTTCCGCGACAACGAACTGGACTGGAAGGCGCGAAAGTGCGTCCCGGAGGGCGGCATCCTGCACGCATGGAGTCATCAGGCGCTGTTCACGATGCGCCGGGCCCGCAGCAGCGGAGCCCGCCTGGTCCTGGAGCGCCCGAACACCCATCCGCTGGAGATGACCCGGCTGGTCCGGCAGGAGTACCGCCGGTTCGGGGCGCCGGGCCGTGTGGATGCCTTCTTCGAGGTCCGGAAGTGTCTGGCGGAGCACGCTCTGGCGGACCGCATCGTGGTCTGCAGCGAGTTTGCCCGCGAAAGCCACCTGCGCCACGGGGTCCCGGCGGAGAAGCTGAGGGTCATCAACTACGGAGTGGACACGGACGTGTTCCGCCCCGGCGAGAAGCGCGACGACGTCTTCCGCGTGGTGTTCTGCGGGATGGTGTGCCTGCGCAAGGGGGTGCAGTATCTGCTTCAGGCGTGGAAGGAGTTGGCTCTTCCCGAAGCCGAACTGCTTCTGCTGGGGCTGGTGTTGCCGGATGCGGTCCCTCTGATGGAGCGCTACAGCGCCTTGCCGGGCCTGCGCATCCACGGCCACGTGGACTCGCGGAGCGAACTCGCCGAGCTGTATCGCCAGGGCAGCGTCTTCGTCTTCCCCTCCGTGGAGGACGGCTTCGGGATGGTGGTCACCGAGGCGATGGCCTGCGGCATCCCCGTCATCATCTCGGACCATACGGGGGCGAAGGACGTGGTGCGGGACGGGGTCAACGGCTTTGTGGTGCCGACGTACGACGTCGCTTCCATCCGGGAGCGCATCCTGACGCTTCGAGACGACCCCGCGCTGCGCCGCTCCATGGGCGAGGCCGCCCGCGAGACGGCCCTCCAGAACACCTGGCGACACTACGGCGAGAAGCTCCTTCGCGTCTACGACGAACTCTCAGGGTAGCCGCCGGGTGCGGAGCCTCACCCGCATCCGGCCCGCCGGGGCGGGCGCGCCCCTGGATTCTCCCGCATTGTTGACAGGCCTTCCGTCTGCCTTTCTGCGGCACAAGGAAAGGTGCAGGACCGGAGCGTCCGGGCTCCGGAGGAAAGGATTCCACTGTCATGACGTCCTGGAGCGCAGGAAGGCGATTGGCGGTCTTTGCGGCGGTTATCCTTCTCGGGTGCGCCGCCACGCGCGCGGACTCCGAGTCGGCAGCGCGCCGGTACGTGGGAGAGCCGAAGGGCGCGCTGACGCTGTCCATGGGTCTGGCCTGGTTCGCGGTGGCCGTGCACCGGCAGCGGAGCTCCCGGCCGGACAACGTTATTGACATCCGGGCGCATCTTCAGGCAGACTCCTTCAAGGATGCCTCGGGCAACGCCGCCGGAGAGGCGTTCGAGAGGCGACTGGCAGCCTGAACCGCGCCGCGGTGCGGGCCGGAAGCGGCCCGTCAGGCTTCTGATAGCGTCCTCAGTCCCGAAGCAGGGGCCGGGGCGCTTTTTGTTTGGCCCGGCTCGGGGATGGTGGCGCCGGGCGGCCCCGCGGCGGGTATAATCCAGTCGCGCCGGGACGTGCGCCGGCGCGGCGCGGGGCGGCAGACCGCGCCGCCCGGTTCGTACTTTTTTTCGCAAAGTTTCCGTTTGCGGCCGGCGGCGTGCAAGGATTCGCGAGCGGGTCGCGTCTCTCAAGCGGAGGGGAAACGGTCCGGCAGGACGAAGCCCGTATGGGCGCATCAGGGAGACGCCGGACGGGAGTCTGTCTATGGCCAAATCACACGATGTGGTCCCGGGAGTCGTCTTCTCCACGGTGGACAAGGTGGCGAAGTGGGCGCAGAGCTCGTCTCTCTGGCCGTTCGCGTTCGGACTGGCCTGCTGCGCCATCGAGATGATGTCCACGGTGGCGGGTCGCTTCGACATCGCGCGGTTCGGGGCGGAGGTCTTCCGCGCATCCCCGAGGCAGGCCGACCTCATGATCGTCGCCGGGCGCGTGTCCATGAAGATGGGCCCGGTCATCAAGAGGCTCTACGACCAGATGCCCGACCCGAAGTGGGTCATCGCGATGGGCGCCTGCTCGTCGTGCGGAGGGGTCTTCAACAACTACGCCATCATCCAGGGGGTGGACAAGGTCATCCCGGTGGACGTCTACGTGCCCGGCTGCCCGCCCAATCCGGACGCCCTTCTCTATGCGGTCACCCGGCTGCAGGAGAAGATCCGCAGCGGCGAGGCGCGGCCGGGACACCGCATCCTCGAGCCGGTCCAGACGGGCATCACCATCGAGACCGGCCGGACTTCGTGAGGCGCGGTCCGTCGCCGGTGAGTGGGGTCTGAAGGCGCACAGAAGAGTGGATTTCGAGCAAACCAGAAGGTTCTTTGAGAAGGCGAGGGAGAGGTTCGGTGAGGACGTCTCCCTTTCCGACCGGCCCGCGGGGGAGGGTTCCATCGTCGTTGCGCCCTCCCGCATCCGTGATTTCACCCGGTGGGTCCGCGACGACGAACAGTGCCGGTTCGACTTCTTCGGCGAGGTCTGCGCGACGGATTTTCTGGGGCGCTCCCCGCGGTTCGACCTGACCTACACGGTCTATTCCACCACCGCAAACCGCCACCTCCATTACAAGACCGGAGCGGACGAGCCGGAGGCGGAGGTGGACTCCGTCGCGGACATCTATCCGGGCGCGGCCTGGCACGAGCGTGAGATCTTCGACATGTTCGGGGTGTCTTTCCGGGGACACCCCGACCTGCGCCGCATCCTGATGCCGGACCACTGGAGGGGACATCCTCTCCGCAAGGATTACCCGCTCGGGGGAGAGGAGGTGCAGTTCTCCTCGAACTTCGCCGACATCACCCCCCAGACGCTTCCGCCAGCCCCGGGCGAGGATATCTTTCTGGGGTGGGATGTGCTGGAGACCCGGCCCGGCAGCTACACCCGGCTGCTGGAGTCGGGTGCGGAGTTGCAGCAGGACGGCGAGGGGCGCATGGTCATCAACATGGGACCACAGCACCCCAGCACGCACGGGGTCCTTCGCCTGCTTCTGGAGCTCGACGGGGAGAACGTCGTCAAGGCGGTGCCGGACATCGGCTTCCTGCACACCGGCATCGAGAAGACCGGGGAATCTCTGAACTATCAGCAGGCCCTGACCCTGACCGACCGGATGGACTATCTCTCGCCGATGGGGAACAACCTGGCCTTCTCCCTCTCGGTGGAGAAGCTGGTCGGCCTCGAGCCCCCGGAGCGCGCCACGGTCCTGCGGGTCATCTTCGCGGAGCTCACCCGCATCCAGAGCCATCTGGTCTGGCTGGGCACCCATGCGCTGGACCTGGGCGCGATGAGCGCGTTCTTCTACTGCTTCCGCGAGCGCGACCAGATCCTGGACATGTTCGAGATGGTGTCCGGCGTGCGGATGATGACCAGCTACATCTGTCCGGGCGGGCTGCGGGAGGATGTGACCGACGATTTCGTCCCGGCGCTTGAGCGCTTCCTGAAGGTGTTTCCGGAGAGGCTGGGGGAGTATGAGACCCTGCTGACCCGCAACCCCATCTGGCTGGAGCGGACGCAGGGAGTGGGCCGCATCAGCGCGGAGGACGCCGTGGCCTACGGCGTCAGCGGAGCCTCGCTCAGGGGCAGCGGCGTGCGCTGGGACGTGCGCAAGGCGGAGCCGTACTGCGGCTACGAGACCTACGACTTCGAGGTCCCCGTGGGGACCAACGGGGATGTCTACGACCGCTACCTGTGCCGCATCGAGGAGATGCGCCAGAGCCACCGCATCATACGGCAGGCTCTCAGCCGGCTGCGGCCCGGACCGGTGCAGGCCGAGGAGCGCAAGGTGGTGCCGCCGCCCAAGTCCGAGATCGGGCAGAGCATGGAGAGCCTCATCCACCATTTCCTCATCACCACCATCGGGTTCATCGCTCCTCCGGGAGAGGGGCACGTGCCCACCGAGACGGGGCGCGGGCTGCTGTCCTTCTACATCGTCGGGGACGGGTCCCCGAAGCCTTACCGGATGCGGGCGCGCACCCCGTCGTTCGCCAATCTGCAGGCGCTGCCGCGCATGCTGGAGGGGTGCCTGGTGGCGGATGCGGTGGCCACCATCGGAAGCATCGACATCGTGCTGGGAGAGATAGACCGCTAGGGGATACTGGCCGCGACGGGAACATATGTCTGAAGAACTGGTGACACTGACGATCGACGGGGTGACGGTGCAGACCGCGCCGGGGACGCTGCTGGTGGAGGCGGCGGCGCAGGCGGGCATCCTCATCCCCGTCTACTGCTACCATCCGAAGCTGGCTCCGGTGGGCGCCTGCCGGATGTGCCTGGTGGAGGTGGAGGGCGCTCCGAAGCTCATCGCCAGCTGCACCACCCCCGTGCGCGAGGGGATGGTGGTCTACACCGACAACCAGCGGGTGAAGAAGGCGCGGGAAGGCATCCTGGAGTTCCTGCTCATCCATCATCCGCTCGACTGTCCTGTGTGCGACAAGGGCGGCGAGTGCCCGCTGCAGGATTTCACCTACCAGTTCGGCCCGTCGCGGAGCCGCTTCCGCTACCCGAAGCGTCACTGGGACAAGCCGGTGCCCATCGGTCCCAACATCCTGCTGGACCGGGAGCGCTGCATCATGTGCTTCCGGTGCGTCCGGTTCTGCGAGGAGATCTCCCACCATCGCCAGCTCGGGGTCTTCAATCGCGGGAACGGACAGGAGATCGGTACGTTCCCCGACCAGCCGTTCGACAGCCGGTTCGCGGGGAACACCATCGAACTGTGCCCGGTCGGAGCTCTGACCGGAGCTCCCACCCGCTTCTTCGGGAGGACCTGGGAGGTGGGCCACACACCCGGGGTGTGCACGGGGTGCTCCACCGGCTGCAACATCCGCATCGACACGCGCCACGGGTCCGAGGTGGTTCGCCTGTGGAGCCGCGAGAATCCCGCCACCGACGACGGCTGGCTGTGCGACCCGGGACGGTTCGGATACGGTTTCGTGAACGAGGGGCGCCTGGAGGAGCCTCTGGTCGAGAGCGGAGGCGAGGCTTCACCGGCCACCTGGCAGCAGGCCATCGCGAGGGCCGGGGCGGTGCTGGAGCAGCACGCGAAGGCCGGCACGCTGGGAGTGCTGGCATCGCCGCGGATGACCTCCGAGGAGCTGTTCTCCATCGCGCGGCTCACCCGGACGGTGCTTCACGTCCCGCACCTGGACCATACGGCGCGCTATGTCCATCCTTCGGCGGTGGACCTGCGGGCGTTCGCCGCTGCGGCGGGGTTCCAGCCGGGCGTGCTCAGGGACATCCAGGAGGCCAGGCACATCATCACCATCGGCGTGGACCTGAGCCGCGAACAGCCGGTGACGGACCTGCGGGTCAAGAAGGCCGTCACCCGGCAGGGGGCCGCTCTCGTCGTGGTGGATGCCGAGGAACTGGAGCTCAGCTCTTTCGCCCGGCATACGCTGCTGTGGAGCCCGGGCGACGAGGCGGGCGCGCTGATGTCGCTGGCGAACGCCGTGGCAAGCCCGTCGGAGGCGAACGGCCTGCGGGCGGTGGGCGAACTGCTCAGGCAGGAGGGCCGGAAGGTGGTGCTGCTGGGGTGGCGCATCGGCGAGAGTCCCGACGCGGAGCGCATCGGCGAGGCGCTGTCCGCGCTGGCGCAGGCTCTGGGACCGGATGTCCGCTGCGTCTGCGTCCTGCGCCACTGCAACTCGCGGGGAGCGCTCGACCTGGGGGTCTGCCCGGCCGAAGACCCGGTGCTCGGACGCGGGATGAGCGGCGAGGAGATGCTCCGGGCGGCCTGCGACGGGCGCATCCGGGCCCTGTGGCTGGTGGGCGAGGAGCCTCTGCAGGATGCCGACCCGGACCTGGTGCGCCGTGCGATGGAGAATCTGGAGGCGCTGGTGTTCCAGGGATGGAGCCTGCCCTCCTGGCTGGAGCGAACACCGGATGCCGCGCTGCCGTCCACGACGTTCGCGGAGATGGACGGGACGTTCACCAGCACGCACGGGCGTGTCCAGCGCATCTTCCGGGCCATCCGGCCGAGGGGCAAGGCGCGGCCGGGCTGGGAGATCGTCAACGACCTGGCCCGCGCGCTGGGACATCCTTTCGAAGCCGGCAGCGCGGAGGCGCTTTTCCGGGAGATGTGCGAGGCCACTCCCGCATACCGGGGACTGTCCTGGAACGCGCTCGGAGTGTCCGGGCGCGAGTCGATGCCGGAAAGCCCGGCCGCGGCCGCAGCCGGGCGGAGCTAGATTGCCCGGAACCGCCCGCGTGAAAGGCTGGTTGTTCTAGATGTTTGTGGAGTTCGTCAAAGGACTCGGCATAACGCTGAGACAGGTCTTCCGGAAGCCGACGACAGTCAACTATCCGGAAGAGAAGCGGCCGCCGTCGGCGCGCGCCAGGTGGCGGCACAAGCTGCTGCGGCACGACGACGGGCTGGAGCGCTGCATCGGATGCTCTCTGTGCGCCGGCGCCTGCCCCGCCCACTGCATCAATGTGGTGGCGGCCGACAACACCGACGAGGACCGCAAGTCGCCCGGAGAGCGCTATGCCGCGGTCTATGAGATAAACATGCTCCGGTGCATCTTCTGCGGATACTGCGAGGATGCCTGCCCCACGGGAGCCATCGTGCTGGGGCCGGACTACGAACTGGCGGATTTCGACAGGGCCAGCTTCATCTACGGGAAGGACCGGCTGCTGGTGCCGGAGCCGGGAGAGGTGGCCCGCGAGAAGAAGCGGCTTGTGGAACGGGAGATCGGCTGAGCCGCCGCTCTGGAAAGGTCTTTGAGATATGGCCGTGACGAGGTCGAGGACAGCGGAAGAGGAGCTGCTGCAGAGGATTCCCCGCGAGGAGCACCTGCAGATGTACCGGATGATGGTGCTCATCCGGCGCTTCGAGGAGATGGCCGGCAAGATGTACATGCAGGCGGCCATCGGCGGCTTCTGCCACCTGTACATCGGGCAGGAGGCGGTGGCGGTGGGCATCCAGTCGGCGCTGCGTCCGGACGACTACGTGATGGGCACCTACCGGGAGCACGGCCAGATCCTGGCGGCGGGGTCCGACCCGAAGGCGGTCATGGCTGAGCTGTTCGGGAAGGTGACCGGCGTCTCGCGCGGCAAGGGCGGCTCGATGCACCTGTTCGACCGCGAGAAGAACTTCATGGGCGGCACCGCCATCGTCGGCGGGAACCTGCCCATCGCCGCGGGGGTCGGCTTCGCCATCAAATACCGGGGCGGAGACCAGGTGTGCGTCTGCTACTTCGGAGACGGCGCGGTGAACGAAGGCGCCTTCCACGAGTCGCTGAACATCGCCGCCCTCTGGAAGCTGCCCGTCCTGTTCGTATGCGAGAACAACCTTTACGGGATGGGGACGCAGGTGACGCGGGCGTCCGCCGTCCCGGGCCTGG
>FWPV01005291.1_pt1 | contig 26030 bp, 20 predicted proteins | sample 2228371 | NCBI WGS metagenome assembly FWPV01 (sample SAMEA103939776, study PRJEB20133) | metagenome
AGGAGAGTAGGGGGCGGTTCACCGGCATTTCTTCCGGTTAGGTAGCGCGAATAATTCTCTATCCCGCTGCAGTAGCCCATTTCTTTTAGCATTTCCACATCGTAGCGCGTTCTTTCCTCTATGCGCTGTGCTTCGATAAATCGGTTTTGCGACCGGAAATATTCGACTCTCTGTTTCATCTCCTCAAGGATTCGGTCTGTGGATTCAAGTAGGCGAGATCTTTCGGTCACATAATGGCTGGCAGGATACACGGCCACGCGGTCGAGAGATCGCAGCACCTTTCCTCTTAGTGGATCGATCTCATAGATGCCGTCCACCTCATCTCCAAAAAACTCAATACGAATTGCCATCGTTTCTTCGTAGGCAGGAAATATCTCTAGAATGTCGCCTCTAACTCTAAAAGTGCCACGATGAAAATCATAGTCATTTCTTTCGTACTGGATTTCGACTAGCTTTCGGAGTACTTGGTCTCTATCAGACTCTTGTTTTTGAATGAGGTGGACCAGCATGTTTTGGTAGGCTTCAGGAGAGCCTAAACCGTATATACAAGAGACCGATGCTACGATAATGACATCTTTGCGTTCCAAGAGCGACCTGGTCGCAGAATGGCGCATTTTATCAATGGCTTCATTGATAGCGGAATCTTTTTCTATGTATGTGTCAGTTTGGGGAATATATGCCTCAGGCTGGTAATAATCGTAATAGGAAACAAAATATTCTACAGCATTTTCTGGGAAAAGCATTTTGAATTCGTTGAACAACTGTGCGGCAAGGGTCTTGTTAGGGGCCAGTACTAAAGTTGTTTTGTCTGTCTGGGCTATGACATTTGCCATGGTGTAGGTCTTGCCAGAGCCTGTGACTCCGAGCAGAGTTTGATGCTTTACCCCCCCCTTTACGTTTTGGACGAGTTGTTCGATTGCTTTAGGTTGATCGCCTCTTGGTGTAAAGTCTGAAACCAGCTTAAATATACCCATTCACCTGTCTCTGAGATTTATTAGTAGATTTATTGGTGGATTAATCCATGAGAGGATGAGCCATGAACGTTAATTGAGATCAGGCTTCATGATTTTGAGCGACCGATGTACGTGCCGTATTACCTTCTCAACATTAAAAAACCCTTGGGGGCGGTCAGAAATTATCATTTGCAACATCTTATCTTTGGATACGTAGAATTGCACCAGCTGCATAATTTTACGACCTTTCTTGTCTTTATACGTGCACACTATGTAGCCCTGAGGTTCGGGTATGTGCGGTAGGCTGCCCTCCTCGAGTATGGCAGAGTCAGTGGCATTTTTATGCAGGTTTTGCTTGAACGATTCAATTAATGCTCTAGAATCAACGGGCTTCTTATCCTGTCGTGGCTCTACGATAATGGCAATGCGTAAGGACGCGGCCGAATGAGAGAATTTTACTTCATCAGCACTTACCTGATCGCAAGTCATGGCTGAAGGATAATCTAAAGAAAATCTTCCCCCAGGATCAACGTACTTATTATATCCTTGTTGTGCCGCTTGGGAGGAAGGCTGCGCGTAAGATAACTGCAACAGAGCGTTTAGGCACACTAGTAAGATTATTTTGAAGACAGGGCGCGAGAACGAAGCGTCCCTAAAACCGATAATGTAGATGGACATTACTTAAAGCATCCATCACTTTGAATTGGTAATCAATCAGTTTAAGTAATTGATACGAGACAGGGCTTTGGACTGCCCTGTCTCTAGTTTTAAACAAAAATTCCCAATGCCCAAAAAATTCTTAATCCAGTATGATTATTTTGGAATTTGGCCGGAAGAGTAACTCAGTCCATGACCTCCATTAGCTTTCCGCAGCAGGGAGGGATTCTGTCCCCTTTTTTTAGTATGACGTATTTATTACACGTTTGACAGTAGCACCTACACTCATGATCTACCCTAACCTCGGGGTAGTCAGGCGTACCTTGCCCCTGGATCCCTTCGATGGCAAAACGTGCCATATTTTTCTTTGTTGGGATGTACTCTCCAACGGGTACCATCTTCTTGTTGAATCGAGCACAATCGACCATGAGCCGCCACAGAGCCTCCAGTTTTGCGGTTTCCTCAGGGTTGTCAGGCGTAAATTCAACAAGGTTTTTGTCAATGTTGATCTTCATAGATTATTTCTTTCTTCTTGAAGTCATTTTTTGTGAAAAGTTAGTGGATTTAGCATGCATGTTAGATCATTTCAGCGATTATGCACTCATACGGGCCGGTTCAGGCCATACCAACTGTAAGGCGTGGGATGGGCAGGCTTGTTCACACAGACCGCATCCGACACAGGCTTTACTGTCATACAAACCTGCTATGCTCTCTCCGTCTATGTCCAGCATCGCGAGGGCCTGGAACGGGCACACTGCCACGCATACCTCACAGCCAACGCAGTCTTCTTTCCACACATACGGCTTAGGCCAGTCAGACCTCTTAATTCTCGGAGGTTTATTCCCCTTGGGATCCCTTATCGCACCATAGGGGCATCCCCGTGCACACACACCGCACTCAATGCAACGACTAGCGTCTATGCTGTGAGGTTTCTTCTTTTCCCCTGATGAAGCGCGAGTCGGGCATGCGCGAGCGCATGTCTGGCACCCCTTGCACTCTTCTGCTACAATCGTATAAGCCATAGCATAGCTCCCTTCCTACACTGTCTTGATTTGGCGTCGGTAAAGCGTTCGTATATCACGAAAAAAGCAGAATAGATGCACTTTACTGCTAGGGGCGTCGTACTGTCAAGGGTATAGGGCCTGATACATGCCTATTCATGCTAAAGACGAAGACAAGAAAAGGTTACGTACTCCCGTTCCTTAAAGCAGTGTCGCATGCATGCGAATCAAAGTGCTTGCTGCCGTAAACAAACGCTTACATTCCTATATAGGATCAGGAGTCTATACAGCTTCGACGCTTTTGACCGAGGGCACTTTTTCTTTAAGGATTCTTTCGATACCCATTTTTAATGTCATCTGACTCATGGGGCATCCGCCACAAGCGCCTTTTAGCCTGAGCTTAACTATCCCATCCTCTGTCACATCTACGATTTCAGCGTCTCCGCCATCGGCTTGGAGCTGCGGCCTGACTGTGTCGAGTGCGGCCTGGATTTGTTCTCTCATGTTAAATTCTCCTTTCGGTGGTGATTTCCGGGTCCGTGGTTCACTAAAATTTGTTGAATATACCACACAGACGGTTTTCCTACAAAAACATTCGAAATCGTATTCAACATTTATCGCCACTGATCATCTATCGGTCTTTAACGGTATGATGGTTACAAATGGCGAGCCGTTGATTCGTACCTGCGATCTAAAAACATAAGTCCGGGTGGCTCTATTTTCTAGCTTTTTCGCCTCTACGGGTCAGCTGATTTTCAATCACGCTAGGGCACAGATTGTTACGCCAGGTTTAATTCCGAGAAACGTTACAAACGGTCTCCCTTTTGTATCAGCCTCCAAAAGTCGATCATTTTTAGCAGGTCGTCTGAAGAAACTTCGATGTCATTGACGGCAGCTTCAGTGCTCTCGATTACTTTTCGAGCAGCTTGCAAGAGAACTCTATTACAAATTTCTTTTATGTCACCTCCTGTGAGCCCGTGGGATTCGCGACATGCTGCGTGGTAATCCCCAGTGAACTTTATCTTGGGGGTGTTGAGCCACATTTTGAGCATCTCCATTCTATCAGAGTCGCTTGGAGGGCTAAGTTTAAGTTCGTGAGAGAACTTTCCAATGGCTAGCAACACGACAGGGACTTGCGCGGACGAGTGGGCCGTCGCGACAACCACGACAGGTTTTCCCGAGATGGAGGTGCTCATTTCTTTTGCCAGTTGGTTGGCAATCCTTTCAAGTACTTTTGAATCTGACCATCCGCTGGCACTCAATGTGTCGATGGCGTCAAGGATGACCAGAGTAGGCGCCATTTGACGAGCCTGTTTAAATATTTCTCTGATATTCCTTTCACTTTCACCCATGTATTTAGAGAGCAACTCTGTCCCAGTCAATTCGATGACGTTTAGCCCGCTCTCTTTAGCCAGTGATCTTGCTATAAGTGTTTTTCCTACACCCGAAGGTCCAGTTATAAGGAGCCCCGAAATCTTTTTCACTCCGATGCTAGCCAGAAACTTGTCGTGTTTCAATGGCCATATCACTAGGTCCTTTAAAAATGCTTTTTCGTTATGGTACCCTGCTACGTGCTCCCAACCGCAATCGGAGAGATCTACTTCAAACGCACGGCCTGATGCAGGACGCATGTCTGCAAGCGCTCTTTCAAAGTCCTCTTGCTCAACCTTTACTGCATCGAGAAAATCCTGTGACAGGGTTTGTTCAGTATCTTCCAAACCAGGCAAGACCCTGCGCAAGGCACGTAATGATGCCTCGCTGCAGAGGGACTTCAAGTCTGCGCCAACGAATCCGTGGGTCTTTTCAGCTAAACTGTCCAAATCCACGTTGCCTAACGGCATGTCTCGGGTGTGTATGGCCAATATCTGTCTTCGACCATCTCGATCCGGAACTCCTATAAGAATCTCGCGGTCGAATCTTCCTGGTCTTCTCAGTGCAGTGTCAAGGGTGTGGGGCAGATTTGTGGCAGCGAGGACTATGACGGAGCCTCGATCCTTTAGTCCATCCATCAACGCCAGTAGCTGTGCTGTGACTCGGCGTTCTACCTCGCCTTCTGTAGTTTCTCTACGCGGGGCAAGGGCATCTATTTCATCGATAAAAATTATTGCTGGACGATTCTGCTGGGCTTCTTCGAATGCTGCTCTTAGTTTTGCCTCGCTTTCACCGTAATATTTGTCCATTATTTCGGTTCCGATGATGCTTTTGAAGTAGCAGCCGGTCTCACTGGCCACTGCTCGTGCTATGAGGGTCTTCCCGGTACCGGAAGGGCCATGAAGGAGCACGCCCCGAGGCGGATCAATCCCAAGATGATTGAATATTTCAGGGTGCCTGAGCGGTAATTGCACTACTTCCCGCACCTGTTTTATGGCGTCGTCTAGTCCTCCGACGTCCGAAAAAGTCGTGTCGTTTTTACTGACGTAATCTCGACCCTGCGAATCTACAAATTTTACAGTTGTAGAGCTTACAAGTCTGGAGACCTCTTCTGGTTCTGCTTCAACTATGCGAAGGCTAATATTGTCACCAGACTCGGTGGTTAATTGCAGGGACGAAACGTTATGTAGGACAGTACCAGTCTTTTTTTCTAAGAGGCTCCTCAACTGAACACGACCCAATGCTATCCCATCAGGCACTTCCAGGGTTATACTTCTGCACGGGCAGCACACGGCTTTGCGCAGCCTGACTTGCGAGAACATTCCCAGACCTAGACGCGTGAGGGTATCATCGTCAAGTGATATCATCCTTGTATCGATCCAGGAATTAGGGTGCGCCTTGGCTTGCAGAATGCACGCAGGGGAAGTCAGGATTTCTACGGGATCACCATCAGAGAGCTCTAGTAACTCCATGAACTGTTTAGATATGTAAACGGTTCCGTTAGCTTGGTGACCTGACAACACCTTTGTGATGACAAATGTATAGGTCGGGTACTCGTGTAGGTGGCAGTCGCAGTCTTCGTGCGAATGCCACTCTCCCGGTAAATGGTCTTTGCAATGGCACTCCATGGGAGTCTCCTTGCGTCAAGAAGCACCGTAAGCCTGTGCCTTGAGCCATGCTTTTAAGTCTTCAGTGATGCCACAGGCTGCGTTTCGACATCCGTAAAATTCCACAGACTTGTCTATGAGATCTTGTGGAGCTTCTATTTCCTCCAGGACCTCATAATCATGATGGCTCTGCTTGACTAACATCAGTCTGGGAGGGTTCTTAGTTGCGTTTATTTTGAAATAGGCACTTACTTCATTGCACGATTTGGCGTGATTTAAACCTCTAGACCAGTTTGTTCCCCACTCTAAGTATCTGGTCACAGCATCGAAAGGATGCAGATCCCAATCTATTAACCTTGCAATATCCCTATCTTTTATAACTTCTTTTATGCTTTTCATAACCATCACCTCGGCTTACTGCGTACGCCTTAATTCTACGTTTTATGGATGCTCGAAATGGACAAAAGTTGCCAAAATTTGAAGAAACAAAGGTAAGCCGTCTAGATGGAAGAGGATACAGGATTTGTCCACATTATGGTGTGTCTCGAGATTAGATGCGAATTAACGCATACTTTGCTGGGTAATAGTTAGTTGACGTGTGTTACCAGATAGGATGCATTTCATGGCCATATTAGATTTAACAGATCGTATTTGCATGTTGGCTTAATTGTGATATAATCAACTTGTTAAGTCTAATTTCTTCTTGTTGGTTCAGGAGGATGTGTCATGTGGCTGACAGCAAAGGCTTTTGTTATTTGTTTTGTGCTCATTGTGGCGTTTCACCATCCCATAGTCATTGCTTATGAACAAACTCCCCCCCTAAGCCCGCCAGTGGTCCAGAGCAACTATCAGAGGCAATCCAATACAAGCCTCTGGGGAGCCATCAAAGAAGCCACTTTTGCCGACTATCTTGTTAATTACTTGGATCATACTGCGGTTTTCTTGAAAGACTTTTTGGATCAAGTTGGGCTGCGAGTTAAGGATAACTAGTAAAATGTATGGCCAAGGTGTTTGAATAATAACACTTCGCGGTCTACACGAATATACGTCTGTGTTTGTGTCTGCTGAGCTAAGGATTGAGCCATGAACTTACTGAAAGCATATGTTATTATAGCGTTTTGTCTTGCGGCAGTATGTGTGCACGCATCGTCCGGAGACTCCAGCCTACAGCTTCATACACAGGGATTATATGCTCTCAAATCCGGTGACCTGGAGCGAGCAATAGCTCTGCTGAGTCAAGCCATAAGTATGAATAGCCAGGAGGCCCGCTATTACAATGACCGAGGTGTAGCATACAAGCGCCGAGGGGACCTTGATAAAGCCTTAGCTGATTATACGACAGCCATTCAGTTGAAGCCGGGATACACCCATGCCTTGAACAATAGGGGGTTAGCGTATTTGGAACAAGGTAAATTTGATCTCGCCATAGCCGACTTTTCAGAGGCGATAAAGCATGGGGAGCTACAATCCAGGATATACACCAACCTAGGCTTAGCAAAGGCAAAACAGGGCGATCATCAAGGTGCAATAAAAGATTTTGACAAGGCTTTTTCTTACCATCCAATGGACCACCGATCGTTTTTGTTCATGGCTGAATCTTTGGAGAAGACGGGTGAGGTTGAGAAAGCCTTGCGGACATACCAACTTGCGCGAAATCTCTTAAACGACCCAGAAACTAAGGCTGTTGTTGAATCTCGCATTAGTCAGTTGGAGACGCAAAGAGGATTACGGCCCGCAAATGGGGCTGATCCATCCAATAGAGCCAAGAGCTCATCTGATTCCATTGCAGAAGTGGAGTCACGTTTTGCCGACAAGCCTCGCCCTTCAATCCGAGAGATTGCTCGCGCTCAGCCCTTTCCAGATTCAAATCTGCATCGCCAAAGGCATGAGCAACCTACAGAGACGGTCATAGATTCGTATCATACATTGGAAGAAAAAAGTCGAAACAAGGCCATGGGAAAATACTCAGGCGCTGCGCGAGAAATTTTCAGACAAGGACAAGAGTTTGTTTTTAAGGGCGACACCGCAAAGGCCCTAATCCGATTTGAAGACGCTCGTCAAATGGAACGGAGAAACAAGAATGTCTTCGGGGTCGCCTGGAGTGACTTAGAGATAGCCCGGATTTACCGAACCCTTGGAGATCATGTACGTGCTGACACCTATTTAAAAGATGCTTTGAGGTTGTTTGAGGCATTGAAGGCACAAGATGAGATAATCTTGACGTTGATCGAGCTTGCCGAGACGAGCAAATATCTTATGGAGAAAGAAAAAACGGAATCTTTCTATCAAAAGGCTCGCGACAAAGCTTTAGCTCTGGGATATGAGGCTTTTGCACAAGAGATCTCAGCCGTGGCCACTGGCCAAAAGCCGTTGTTTGAAAAGAAAAGCTCAGCGGCATCCCATTCCTATCCCTGGGATACCAAAGTTAACGGGGCTAAGGGTAAGGTAGCATATCCGCTGTCCCCTCCTGTTGCTGGCAATGATCCTCGACAGGTGAAGGAGGCATCAAAGGCTGGCAGCACAGCTTCTTCTGCTCAGCCACAGCCACAATCCCTTTCTGGGGCTACCAGTTCAAACGAGAAGCCGCAAGCTGTGGAAACTAGTATTCAGTCAGCTTTAAAAGCAAATGGCCAGTCAAAAACTGTTGATCGAAAGCCCATGGTTTTCCGCGTTGGACCGCAGGCGGTTACATCAAAGTTGACGTCACCCACGCCGGATGCAACCATTAGGATTACCAAACGCACGCCGTCGGCCGAAGTGCCATCGACAGTCAAGAGCGAAACTGGATTGGCTGAATCAATGCAAAAGCAAGACAAGAGTCAGTTTGAATTGCCGGCTCCTCCTGCGGCTAGACATAGTGCGCTGGGCCAAGGGACTAAGCAAATACCTAAGATTGCGCATTTCGGGACAACAGCAAATACGGTGTCCACAAAAGCAGCACCAAAGGAACCATCTCTCCAAGAGGATCTAACTCTGCTCAAAGAATTAAGAAAGAGAAACGACGAACAACAAATGATCCCTGTTTTAGAGAGACTGGGTCACAGGTATTTCCAGACCGGTGATTTTCAGAAGTCAGCCCATGCCTACTCAGCGGCTATAGGCTTGCGTGAAAAACTGGGGATGATAGACGGCATGGAATCAATCCTGGAATCTCGGGCGGCATCAAAAGAGACCTTAGGCAACTTGTCCCAGGCCATGGAAGACCTCGCACGTTCCTTTTATCTCCGTCAAAATAGAGGTCTACAACCAGATAGGCTTCTCATGGATAGATTGAGTAAAATCAGCAACACGCTGGGGATTGATAGAGATGCTTTGCTTGAAGCCTTTCAACTGCTTTGGAATTCCCGGAGCCGGGGGGACAACAGTGGAGAATTGCAGGCGTTGCTAACGATTGCGCGTATTTATGCTAAGGCCGGTAAATTTTCCCAAGCTATAACATATTACGATCTGGCTTCAGCATTGGTAACGGCAAATAAAGCTCAAATATTAGAGAAAATGGGGGATGAACGACTCGCTGAGCAACAGTACAGCCAAGCCCTAGAAGCGGTCAAAAATCTTGATTATTCTGCATATATCCATATCATGAAACAGTCCAAGTTTCTCGGCGCCCGGGCAATCCATTGATGCTGATAGTTTAGAAGGAAAGACTTCCGTGCTCAGGAACTTTTTTATCAGCAACGAATTTGCCGCCTTCGTAGTGCTTGTGGCTGCAGCTTCGTTGGTATTGCTGTTTTTAAAAGGACATGTCCTGGAGACCATCATTGGAGCAGTGGTGTTAGTAATTGCCGGGGTCCTTATTCTTTTGGGAGGTAGGAAGAAAGACCCTGATTGATGCTGTTAACATGTTTTATGTTTTAGAGGAACGGAACGCATAAGCCAGATCTACCACGAGACATCAGTTCACTTTCCTTTGGGTTCAGACTCAGACCTCATGCTGGCTCACGTCTTATGGCAATTACAAATAAAGTTTATCGTCATCCCGACTTGATTGGCCATCTTCGTTTTTGGATCCCTAGTTTCAGGGGAATTACAGAATAAACGGTTGTCCGAAATTCGCGATCATAGCAATCCTCGAAGTTGAACGCGAATTTCCTTAACGAATTGTGTATGAATAATGGAAAACTGTAAGTTCTGGAGAAAGAATAAGGGATCGATTCAGACTTAAACTTAGCTTCCCCGAAGCAACGATTGCATCAAGTGCCAGCTGACGACGCCCACCGCTGTCATCATTGCTTCTTGTCAATACGGACTATGGGGCGGCCTTTGCGAACAGCTACATCCACAATGGTTGTCTCAGCAGAAGACACCTTTACGTTGGGAATCACCCGTCTCGAAGGTTCAATGCCCTCCACTAGTGGGAGGATAACGGTGTATGTTCCTGGCACGAGGCTCATTTCCTGATTGGTGCTGAAGCTGAGGCTAACCTTTTCGTTTTTTATTTCTACTTTTTCGAAAACCTTTGTTTGAAGGACCTTGGCGTACTTATTAAAATAGAGATCAACATCAGCGGCTTTTTCCATTTCCATGAGTACACCGCCAGTTCTCTGTGGAAGCGCTGAATATCCTTTTTTAGCTTTTTTTCTTAACCCTAGGGCTAATACGTCCACAGCTAGTGCTTTGGTGGACTCGGAGTTTTCGAGTGCCCTCACAACGTGGGAGCTGGCGCAGGGAGCAGCAGCACCTCCTGTGATGATAAGCATCCGTGGCTTTCGCCCTGATCCGCCATGGAAGTCTTTTTTTACTGAAAATGCGGCGGCGGCGCATGGGTCAGTAGCGCCTCCATGATCGGTTTTTTCAAGGAGTTGATTCCATTGTTTGGATGATGCAGGGGTCCAATCAATCAAGAGTCGGCTAGGACAGCCTTTCACACCTTCTTTCTTTTCTTTGTTGCTGCCGCACGAGAAGTCTCTGACAGCCAACTTTGAACTAGGACTAAGGGCCGATGGTAGCTTTTGAATGAATGTGAGGGCGGCTTGAAAACGGCTGGGATTCCAAGACCTTGTCTGCCGCTCCATTGATTGAGAATCATCCAGGATCACCAACAAGTCCCAATGAACCGAAGTGCCGGCATAATTTTGTATTTTCACCAACACGGAACCCGGCAACTGAAATTTCTCAGACCTGGGGGTAGCTTCCCAGTCGGGGGTGTCCTTTTTTTGAGACGTTACCTTTTGTGCTTGTTGTTTCGCTGCGTTCTGGGAAGACGAGTCATCGGAGGTCTGACTCGTCGAATCCAGCTGCGCTAGTTTCTGCTGGGCATCTTGCTTTCCTGATGGAGCTTTATCATCTCGTGACTGTGTCGTCTCAGGATTAGCTGCACCTTTCGCAATCTTAGCCAGGGGTTTTACGGTGGTTTCGACTCCTCGAGGAGTCTCTGGCAAAATCAAAGATGACTTTTCGGTATCGTTTGGAACACTAAACGATCCTTCGGGGATTGGTATGCGAGATAGTTCAGTTTCTTTAATCCCGCTGGCTGCGTGACCAGCAGTTTGGCAGAAAGGATTATCATTGGAAGGATAGGCCCCAGGGGACAGATCTGTAACTCGCGGATTAGAGTCATTGGATTCATCTGGAACTCGCACACTACCGAATGGGAGAAATTCCTCGGGGATCTCAGAATAGGCTGGGTTTAGCTTAACCAGTATTTCTCGCACACTAATATTTTTGATGTACTGTTTGAGGTGTTCGACAGGCCAGACAAAAAAAATCCCTGCAATCAGCAAGGCAAAAATCACGGGTGAAAGGATACCAAGAACGTTCCCTCGCCTTTTCGAGGACTTTTTGTTGCCCTGATCACCCCGCAGCATGATTTTGGAGTTTTGAGTTACGGAATCAGACACGGGACACCCCCTTGCAGGTCCGGGGAAACAATAAGCCGAATTCTGTTCCCGGAAACGGGCGGCAATCATTTATCTAGGGCGACGGTTACCCGCCGTCTCAAGCGACCTACCCGGAAGCTTCGGACGGGCCATCCTTAAACGCTTCCCTATTTGGTCTTGCTCCGGATGGGGTTTACCTGGCTTCTCGTGTTGCCACGAGAACCGGTGAGCTCTTACCTCACCGTTTCACCCTTACCTCCTTGTCAGAGGCGGTTTACTTTCTGTGGCACTTTCCTTGGGGTTACCCCCACCGGGCGTTACCCGGCATCCTGCCCTGCGGAGTTCGGACTTTCCTCCCGCGCCTATTGGCGCCGGCGATTGCCTCGTCTCCCCGGACAAATCGCCTTATATGTCAGCCTGTAAAAAAAAGCAAGGGTTGATAAATCAATCAAATGCCATTGAAATATAAATTATTTTGTTGTATTATAAAATTAAGGACAAGTGAAAATAGGAAAACTTGTATGAAGCGTCTCTGCACAAATCCGCGGCTTAGTTACTTCTTAGTGGTTAGCGCTGCCTTTTTATTTTCACTGCCCGTTAATTCATCATTAGCGTTCCTGTCCGGAGCCAATCATTCACCAGGCCGTCCTGATTTGCTTAATGCCGCGAACACAAAAGCAGGCGACTTTCGCTCTATCGGTATTGCTAAGAGTTCAGGTCAGGAGCGTGAGTTTGACTATCCGTTAAAAGAGGCACCTAGTAAAGTCGGGAGCATGCACCTTGCTCAAATGCTACCCTTCCAAGCTCCTTCCACGCCAGAAATAGAATCCCAGCGTCGTACCGTGGAATCGGAACGATCCCAAACGCCTAAACCAGGACAGTCAAGTGCAGGCTCTAAGCAGGGAGTTGCGCCAGCCCAAGAGAGTAAGGTTCAGAAGAAATTTGACCGTGTGCCTGAGCGCACCGTGGAGCCGACTGAGGCAGATGCGCCCAGCAAGAAGTCTTCCCGTAAGAAACCCAAAGCTTCGCCGGTCGCGCAATCGCCATCTGGGACAAAGACGCCAGATGCTCAGGGGTTAGAGCCTGTTAATCGCGTTTCGTTACCCACAGGGGCGTCTTCTTATTCAGGCACATCTCCGCTGCCTCCGGCCATGCCATATACTCCGCCATCCCGGCCGTATAGGGCAAACCAGGTTTCAGTCCCTAGGCCTGGAGATAAGCTTGCGGAGATCAATCGCCCTTCGGTCGGTCTTACCAAACCTATAAGCCCAGACACTAGCCTGCCTTCTGCCGCACCCATGAAGCCAGGAGAATCCCTTGACAATTTCGTGCTAGATTCTTTCAAAGATCGAGCGCCAGAAGGTATGCCCCAGGGAGGTCAAAATCCAAATCAGCCAGTGCCTCCGGCTTCCCTGTTCGGTCAGCTGACTCAGGATATAAGACAGCTTGGAGAGGGAATTAAGGAGACCTTTCGCAGTATTTTGCCCATGCGCTGACGTGCATCAGGAGTGGACAGGCGTCCGGACGAACATACTATGCCTTACCGCTAAGACGCCTTAGTCGATTGGTTCCAGGCGCGTGTACGGATCTAGCAACACATGGACGCTTTGGTTGAAGAGGGTGGCTCTCAAGCCAAGCTGAGCACCTCCCTTACCCTTCAGGAAAATCCCTTCCACACCTGTCAGTGGTCCCGATTTTACCACGACCCTCCTTCCTGCAACTAATCCAGGATATACCAGGGCATCCATGTTATTTGTTAACGTAAGCTCTATGTTCTCGAGCTCGCGGACAAATTGTTCTTGATCGTGGACTTTAATGAGTCGAACCCACTTTTTGGAGTCGTATAGTAACTTATGCTCCCGCTTTTCCAATGCAATGCACACGTACCCCCTAAACAGGGGCATGTGTATCAATCTAATTCTCTTAAAACAGCCTATCCTTTGTTTTTTACGATATAAAGGTATGTAGTAGCTTATTTCCCTGTTACGACAATATGTTGCAATGAGTTTTTCGCAATTAGTTCGCGTGTGGATAACCCACCAACGACCTTTATCCTCACTAATGGGCCTGTCTTCCGGATATCTTCTGACAATTGCATCATTATCTTCCACGCAACGCCCCCACGCTTGTTTATGATATTGGCAATTAGTAGCGTCATGTTAATTAGCTTTGTACTTAAACTCTTTGATTTGCTTACAGTTGTTTCACCTTCACACACTTGGGATCAACCATGAAGCTATAGCATATTGGCTTTAGTATTAAATGATGCGTTTTTGAAGTCAACACATTTAATGATCTTTGGCGACCATATGTGGTTTCTGGCCGCGTCTATCACTGGGAATCTCGGAGTTTTAGGGTTGAAACAAGGCTGCAGATCCATCTCTTGTTCTGGCAATGATATTTCTGGCGAATGAATAAACCGCACGAGGAAATGATCCTGCTCTTGTTGCAGCGCAGCGCTGTTGCCCCCCGCCAAGAAATTCCGGTGTGAACTGATCCGTCTCCAGGGGTTATTTTTTCTAACAGTACAAGCTTTTTCCCGTCTCTCTTCAGGACTAGCAAGGTATCGTGTGGAGCAGGCTTATCGAGTGTCACGCCCCTGCTTACAAACCCTCCAGGTAATACAATGGCTCTTTGGAACTGTTTATTCGGTGGGACTTGTGCATACGGATAAAGGTACCAGGCTCCTAATGTCCGATCGTCATAAAGCATTCTAATGAGTTCGCGGAGTCCGGCCCAACGACGTATCACCGCCGCTCTTTTATGGTAAGTTTCCAGGTCTAGGAAAATGAAATTCGTGTGCGATCGCACTGCAGGCACTTGCCGTAAGAGACTCCGCACGAGTTCGTTCCTTATCTCAGCTGCCTCTTGCCAGTCCTTGCATAGTCCAAAGTGGAAAGCGGCCATGAATCCGACTATTGCTGTGAGGAGGGCGATAGAAATGCATCGCAATGAACGCGAGCGGGCAGCTCCGGTTGCTGCAGCAATGACGATGGCAACGCCGCACGACGCAGAGGAATAGATTCGACTTGCCCAATTAAAATTGAACCAGCTTGTATCTCCTTGGGGCAGCAATCCGTACATGGCCATCGCAGTCTCAGAAATTTTCGGAACAGAGTTGCCATAACCGGCCATTTGATACGGAAGCATGCCGAGAACGAAAAGGACAAAACCAAGGAAGAACTTGTAGGAGATTGAATGGAGAATAAGGCTTTTTTGAGGAGAATAGGCAGGTTCCGATAAATTAGAGCGTTCTGAAGCATAGAGGCATAATAGAAACATTACGGCAACCAAAATTCCCACTATAGAGGCTACCGTGTCCGGCATTGTCAAAAAAGGGGCTACAAGGTAATGTGGCAACAGAGCCACGTACCACACAACAAGATCCAAAGGCGGAATAATGTGCCGATGAGCAACAGCCCCGCCACTCAATAGTGTGAATCTGATAACTACTGATATTCCCAGGGCTAAGGCTATAGCGGAGGCCAACTTTACGAGGAATACCTTTTCAAATGGGTTGGTACCTCGGTTGCTTCTGGCCGGCAAGGCCAACAAAGGGACACCGATTATCAAGAGACTTGCGTTTTCGTAAGTGAGGAAAGATAGAACATAGAATAGAATGGGTAGAAAAAGACCTCTCCATCCTAAGTTTCCATTGGCCCATATTAGAAAAAAGTAGGCAGAAATCCAGAACAGTAGGATGCTAAGCCTAGCGTTGTCAGTGAAGATGATAAAGGTTAGAGACGAAACCATTGGCAAAAAGAAGACGAGGAATACCGAAGTCACCACAAATTGGCGATCCTGGGGAAACGCTTGGTGTAGGCACGCGCCCATGGATACAGCAGAGCCGATCCATAGAAGTAATGAGGCGATATGAAACGCAAAACGATTGAAGGCCACTAACTCAAACATGCTGAGCCAATAGAGTCCTTCTAGAGGGCGAAGCAATTCTTTGGCATAGGCCCAGACAGAGTCGGGATACGGAAACCAGTATGCCCAACTGAATATCCACCAGTCGTCCGCATCAAAACCGAAATCGCCTGAAGCCGCGACCAGTATGATTGCGTAAAGGCTTAATGCCAGTGTTGCCGGCCACAGAAGCCATTTAGAGGCCGACGGTATCTTCATTACCACTCCTAGGTGTCATTCACAGGGGTTTGATTTCTTATTTATCACTACCAAAGCGCGGGGCAATTGAAAAGACTAAAATACTCGGAAAGTTATCTCCCAGCTATCTTCTCGAAAGACAACAATAGACGAGGATCAAAAATCAGCAAGAATAGCTCGAACTTTTTTATGCCTGGTAATATTTCCATTGTTAAATTAGCAGATGAAAGGACGACCATTTCACTTTTGATAATGGGATTGTAAATTTTTCTCCTCTCTGGATTTTTAAAGAAGCGTATTGGCGTCACATAGACCTTTAACGTTACAAGATGAGTCGAAGAACGCGAGAATGTGATGCTAGTAACTTAGTAGAACTGGACTTTTGCCCAGGTGAGACGTTATTCTTTCTGTTAGAGGTTAGTATTGCATGTCATTAGGGCGCCAACGATCTGCGAAGATGTTTCTCAAAGTTTTTGTATTGTGGCCCCTACTCTTATTGGGAGGGTTGGGTAGCTTCTGCGCAGGATTTGCGCTAGCTGCCTTCTTGATCTTTGCCAGGGACTTGCCAGAAGTGCCTAATATAGTGTCTTACCAACCTCGTACAGTGTCCACTTTCTATGCCGATGATGGGACTGTGATTGGCGTATTTTACAAGCAAAAGCGTTTCGTAGTAGATCTGAACCAAATCCCCCCTCATGTTGTACAGGCGTTCCTTGCCGCGGAGGACGTTCACTTTTTCGAGCACCATGGCGTGGACTGGCAGGGGCTAGTAAGAGCCTTTCTTCGTAATGTGCGAGCGGGGCGCATAGTCCAGGGCGGTAGCACCATAACCATGCAGGTCACGCGTAATTTTCTTCTTAGTAGGGAGCGCAGTATTTCTCGTAAAGCGAAGGAAATTATTCTAGCGCAGAGATTGGAGCGAATATGGGGCAAAGAAAAGATTCTATATATTTACCTCAACGAGATATATCTGGGCGAAGGGAACTACGGTGTTGAAGCTGCGTCTCGGGGGTATTTCGACAAGCCGGTGGAACACCTTACCATAGCGGAGGGGGCGCTTTTGGCGGGATTGGTGGCCAGCCCGGCACGGTTCAATCCTTTCAAAAGTGAGGAACTTGCTCGAAACAGGCAGCTGACGGTCCTAGGGCGCATGTTGAGAGCAGGTTTCATAACTGAAGCTCAATATGAGCAAGCCAAAGATCAGGTGCTTGTAATTAGAAGAGAAGTTCCAAGGCCTTTCGATCTGGTGCCGGATTTCGCAGAAGCCGTCCGGCGTTACATAATCAAAAAATATGGTGAAGAAAAGCTCTACAATGAAGGTCTAAAAGTCTTCACCACTTGTAGAATCGATTTTCAGAAGGCAGCCCATGACGCGTTGGAGAAAGGTCTAGCGGAGATCAAAGGAAGACAGAAGTATTTAGCAATCTTAAGAAGCGTGCCTGTAAACCAAATTAATGAACTCTTACAACGACGAGCAACCCCAAACCTTACCGATGACAGGATTTACCAAGGTGTGGTGGTCAAAATTGTGCGCAAGGGTAAAGATGTTGAGCTTCAAGTAGCTCTAAGCACGCGGCTGAAGGGAACAGTCACCATTCCTGCGCAGGCTGCAGCAGCCTACAAGGTTGGGCATGTGCTGGCGTTGAGATTTGAACATTTTTCCGGAGAAACCCCTGTTTTTAGTCTGGATGACAATCCTCAGTTGCAGGGGGCACTGGTATGCTTAGAGAACCGGACTGGCTATGTTCGGGCAATCGTGGGTGGGGTAGGAACTGGTCACTTCAAATTTAATCGGGCAATCCAGGCAAAGAGACAGCCGGGAAGTGCATTCAAGCCGATCATCTACTCGGTAGCATTAGAAGAAAAGAGCTACAGCCCCGCTACAATAATAGTAGATGAACCGATTGTGGTGGATCTGGAAGGGGTTGACGAGGAATGGGAACCGAAAAATGCGGGAGGCGATTTTCTCGGGCCTCTTAGTTTTAGACGAGCTCTGGAGCTATCTCGGAACATCTGTACGATCAAAATCCTCATGGACGTAGGGTTCGATCCAGTAATTCAAATGGCGAGGCGCATGGGGATAACCTCGGCTCTCGGGAGGAACCTTTCCCTAAGTCTTGGGACATCGGAAGTAAGTCTTATGGAGCTCACTACTGCCTACACAGTGTTCCCCAACAGCGGGATTTATGTGGAGCCCACATTGGTTAAACGTGTGGAAGATAGGTTCGGCAACGTATTAGAAGATAATAGCGAACTTCCTGTGCTTGAGGCCTCTCAAGTACCTCAGCCAACACCGAGGGCAGAGTTTCGTGAACTGGTAGCGCAATATTCTCAAATTGCCTCAAGGCTAGGCGACGAAGACGAACCTACTCTGCAAGATTTGCGTGGTCAGTCATCAGATAATGATGAGAATGAATCGGCTTCAAAGGCAGACGCGAGGCAGCCGTCGTTGGGGACTACTATAAGGTCAGAAAAAGAAAGGAGCCGCACCCGCGCTGCTATGTCACCACAAACCGCCTATATTATGACTTCTCTGCTTCAAGGAGGAGTGCGTCAGGGTACAGGGGCACGCGTGAGTCAGTATCTTAAGCGCAAAGACCTTGCGGGTAAAACCGGGACCACAAACAACTCCGAGGATACTTGGTTCATCGGATTCAATCCGGATTTCACCACAGGGGTGTGGGTGGGTTTCGATGAGAAGAGGCCAGTGGGGCGCAGAGAAGAGGGAGCCAGAGCCGCGCTTCCAATATGGGGATATTTCATGAAGGATATACTTGATAACAAACCCCAGAAGGATTTTCAAACCCCTCCAGACATCACATTTCGCGACATGTTGACGTTCACCGGGAATCCCACGCAGGGTTATGTGCCCTCCGTGGTAAAGGAACCTGTTTATAAACCTTTTGTGGGTTTTACGTTGGTTTTAAGTCCCTTGGACTCGCCGGAAACCTTGGCTGCTTACCGCGGGGTTACTTTTCCGGATGCTTACATGCCGAGAACTGCATCTGTTTATCCTTACAGTCAAGGTCAGCCCTACCAGACTGGTCAGAGCCCCACACTTATGGAACCTTATGGTCCCACCGTGCCCCTCAACCCCTGGGACGGGAGGAACTTATTTCCTGAAGAGCAGCCAAACTACCAGTATCAAAGAAGTCCCCAGAGTTTGGCTCCTGAAACTGGTATGCCACGGCAAGGCCAGCCTTTCCAGTTTCAGCAACCAGGTGTCTTGCCGAATACGTCCTCTTCATATCAGCAGGGGTCGGGCAGCGATAGAGGATCCTATGGTCAGCCTTTGGATAGGATGAGCTACCCTCAGCTTCCTAGGGTACCGAATGTTTCTAACCCCCATTATGCACCGTTTTCTAATCAATGAGATGGATTACCTAAATCTACAAAAGCCGTAACAGGAGCAATTGCTGTCATGAAGGTTGGAGTAGCCATGAGTGGGGGAGTGGATAGCACCGCAGCAGCTCTCCTACTCAGGGACCAAGGACATGAAGTTATCGGCTTCCATATATTGATGCACGAGTATTCTGTACATTCCTGGGCGGCTGTTCAGGAAATCGCTAAACGCCTAAAGATTATGGTAAGCCTTGTGGACTTAAGCAACGAGTTCCGAGAAATAATCATATCCCATTTTGTTAGGGAATACGCCCAGGGCCGGACTCCTTCTCCATGCCTCATTTGCAACAAAGTTATCAAAATGGGTTTTTTGAGGCGACATGCCATGGCGTTAGGGTGCGACATGCTGGCAACCGGTCATTATGCACGGGTGGTTTCTACTGACGATGGGCTGAGATTGCTAAGAGGCATTGATCTCAAGAAAGACCAGTCTTACTTCTTGGCAATGGTATCCAGAGAGTCGCTGGGGACACTTGTGCTACCATTGGGGACTGTTTCCAAGGCCGAGGCACGAGAAATTACAGAAAAAAATGGGATCCACATACCCCATTCCGCGGATTCACAGGAGCTTTGTTTTATCCGGGGCAGAAGCTATAAGCAGTATCTCCTTGAACACAATGTTATTCCCGAGCCTGGTGCCATAGTGGATATTCATGGACGTAACCTTGGGAAGCATGATGGCATAGTCGGCTTTACCATAGGACAGCGCAAGGGAATGAGGATCAGCGGGCCTCGTCCGCTATACGTCGTAGCGTTAGATCCTCGAACTCAGAGGGTTGTGGCCGGCCCTGTTGAACACACTTTCGTAGATGCTGTTGAGCTGGAGCAATTCAACAATCTCCTTGGTAGGCCCATAGAAAAGGGAGAGGCGTTTTGGGTCAAGGTCAGATCCACTTCCAGGCCGACGCTGTGCAATGTCATTGATGTCAAAGGTTCGGACTTACGGTTGAAGTTTAATGAGCCACAGCGTGGCGTAGCTCCGGGACAGGCTGCAGTTCTTTACACTGAGGATCAAGTGGCTGGAGGCGGATGGATTCGAGCAACCATGAGAGGGTCTTGCCACACTGATACAAGCGTTTGCTGGTGAGCCTAATGGCAATGTTAAAAGTTTTTGTCATTACGTGGGTTTTAACTGTTGCGCACCAGAGATGGACGAACTATTGTTTACGAAGGCCAGGCGGCGAATGACGCATTGTAGTGTCGCATACAGTTCGCTGCCAGCAAGATATTAGACATGCTGTAATGTCTCATCCTCGGTAGTAAAAAACTTTTTGCGATATCAAGAACATGATCGATAAAGATTTTCTTAATCTCCTTGTCTCATGGAGAACCATGCCTCAACTTAGGCGTCCAGTCATGGTTGCAGGTTTTTTTGGGTGGTCAAATGCCGGATGCGTGTCTAGCGATACACTAGAATATTTGCATGCGATTCTCCAACCAGAAGTATTTGCCTCCATGAGCAACGAGGCGTTTTCAAACTACACCATCGACAGGCCAATAGCCCGCATCGAAGACGGTGTCATCTTGGAGATGGAGATCCTGGACACGAATTTTTCGTTTTATCGAAATCCTGATGGCAGACATGACTTGGTGCTGTTTTTGGGAAAGGAACCGTCGTACAGCTGGCAGTCGTATTCTGAGATGATCATAGGTGTTATGCAGCAACTCAGAATAGAGCGTCTTTACACTCTGGGAGGGGTACAGGACACAGTTTCTCACCTCAATCCGCCCGTGGTCAGTGTGGTGGCAGCAACGTCTTTTATGGTCTCGGAGCTTTGCGCGGCAAGCAAGATATTGGTCCCAGCGTCTTATTCAGGGCCAATCAGCATACACTCTTATCTGTTGCGAGCATGCGCTGATTCCGGCATAGAGGCTGCGAGCCTTTGGGGGCACGCGCCGGCTTATCTTCAGAAGAATCCTCGAGTAGTAGCCAGACTAGTGTCCATTATTAATACGCTTACGGGCCTTGGAATTCCCACTAGTCATTTGGATCGCCAGGCGCTGGAATTGGATCAAAAGATTAAGGACGCCGTAGCCCGAGATCCAAACCTGAGAAAGCTAGTGGATGCCGTAAACCGCTGTCAAGAATCGGACACTCTTACATCCTCAAGCGAGAAAGTTATACGTCTGGAAGATTTCATGCGGCGGGATCTAAGGGACAATGACGATGATGACTAATAAAAAACTCAAAAACACCTTAGCTTCAGCTGTGGCCTTGTAATTGGCTATGTCAGGGGGAAACTTGACATAGAGCGTTCTGTATGTGAGGGCTATCCTTTTTGACGCTGCATGCTGGCAAGAACGTCTCGTTTAAGCTTCTCCACAAAAGTATGGTACATTTGCTCCAGTTCCGATGCCTCCTCAGAATCTGCTTGTTCAAACCCAACGAGAAAGTAGTAGATCGCTCGGTCGAAGAACAAAGCGGTCCGGTTATTCAGAGCAACAATAGATCTCACGTCAAAAGGTTGACCAGCGAAATTACTGTCCTGGAAAAAAATCCATATATGGCGCTTCAGAAGGATGAATGCACGAACCATCTCTGAGAAGCTAAGTCCATCTTCCCGACATTTTATACCAAGCTGAACGTATTTGTCAGCGATAGTCTCAACAGAGGTCTTCTTATCGATGTTCTTGGTGAACTCGGAAAGGACGCTGTTGGCAAGGTCTTCCAACATTTTTTCGCCAAGTTGGTAGTGAGCCAGGAGTTCTCTTTTGTGTATGGTATCTTCCAAGAATGCCTCTCGGATATGATCTCTGAACTTCTCAATGAACCTTGCAAATTCCAGTTCAAAGGTCCTTACTTCCATCTTAGCCTCCTGACCTACTGATATTGCTGGTTATGCTGTCTCCCCTGCCACTCGAGCTCCTCAGATTACATCAAGAGTATCTGCATGATGTTAACTTGTCAATCGAGATAACAAAGGCTCAGGAGGTAATAGACAGCGTAATCAGTAATCCACGTACCCTTACTCTCTCTTTTATCGGAAAATATCACGTTATTTTCTTCCGCCGTGGTTACCCCTTATTCATGGGGAACACGGAAATGACAGACTGAAACATGCTAGGGTTGCGTTAAATTTCGATAATCCGTTTATAGTATAGTCTTTTTTTAATCTTCTTTCCATACAAAGGGACTAGTGGCCGTGAAGTCAGGTATCCCGCATTTGCTGGAACTCATATCCTGGATAAAGACATTTTCAAATCCCATGTCCCACGCTTTATCTACAATTGATTCATATTCGATCTCAGTCAAAGTAGTGTTGAGTTCTGGGAATTCACTGGCCCTATGGAGCGGCGCATATTGGGACATAAGGGATATTGTTATAGTGGAAGGGAGATTTTCCTTGATCCACTGTAAGCTTTCTTCAACGCCGGCAATCTGAGCTGGAAGAACCAACAGTCGGATGATCATCCCTTTGACAGCTCGCCCTGAGAGATCGACCACGAGATTTCCCACTTGTCTGTGCATTTCGAGGATGGCCTCTCTAGCGATCTCAACGTAGTCTGAAGTATCGGAGTAGTACGAGGCGTTTTCATTGCAGGCGTAGCGGAGATCTGGAAGGTACACGTCTACAATTCCGTCAAGGAGGTTTAACACCTCGAGGGTCTCGTATCCGTTTGTGTTGTAAACCAAAGGCAAAGTCAGCCCGTTTTCTTTGGCAAGGGCAAGCGCGTCCAATAATGCTGGGAGCTGATGCGACGGGGACACTATCTCTATATTGGAACAGTCCATTTTTTGGAGTTTTAACATATTTTGGGCTAACAGTTCTACCGTATAGTCCTGTCCTAGGCCATCCTGGCTTATCTGATGATTCTGACAATAGAGGCAATTCATCGTACAACCTGACAAAAATATAGCGCCGGCACCTCCGTCCCTGGACAATGGAGGCTCCTCCCCGAAGTGGGGAGTGATTGCACCAATACTAAGACTAGGACCCGTTGCGCAGTATCCCATTTCACCGTATGGCCTGTTCACACCGCAAGAACGAGGGCATAACGCACACGTTTCGGCTAAACGCCACGCGTCTTTAGCTCGCTCACGAATCTTTACTGGGCTAAGCCCGCCAAGTGTTTTGCGAGAATGCCAATCCATTTGTCCTGGCTCCCTCGTAAGCAATGATGCATGATGTGTTCATTACGATATATTAGGCGTTTGAAATGCCTTATTGTTCCTGCCGTGTAGTGGGCTTGTTGTTTTTGGCCATCACGGTGCAGCGTGGGTGAAAGTAAGCCGATACACTGCCTCCGTGCCCGAAATTCTGATCTCGTTTTCCATGACTTCGGTTATATTAGAAGGGTTAGCGGTTTCACTAGGCCTTTGCACCGGCACGGTCTGTGGCTCTACACCCATGAGACGGTCGAGGTGCTTAGCCATCTCTCGAGACTCTTCCTTCTTTTTTTGATGGCTTTGACCTGCGGCGCTCGCCTTCCTCAGGCGATCGTAAAGATTTTGTATGCGGGGATTAGGGGTCCGACTTGCCAAGAAATAAAACGTTTCTTGTCCAGTATTACTATCCAATACAAACCAGTGGCGACCATCTTCTTTGGTTGGTATCCAATAATCCTTTCCTTGCTTGACCGCACCAGAGCCATCTTTGAGCCGATCATCTGGAAACAGTCTTCCCACGTTGCCAGCCGTATCCCACCAATAAATGGATACGTAGCAATCCTCTTCAGGGCGAAATCTACAGGCAAATTTTTGACCGGACTTTAATACAGAACCGCTTGTCAGAGGTTGGGTCTGTCCTTGATAATCCTTCCATACGTATTGAACCTTTAAAGAAAGCGGTCGATCATACACGGGAACTCTAAAGACATGCGTCTCTGTATCCGCCCCTTTTGCTGCGTATAGCTGAGGTGTTTGTTTGTTGTTTGAGGCCTGCTTAACAGACTTGTATAGATATTCGTAAAGTTGCCTGGCTGTAATTTTCCCATCGGCTGACTCCCTGGCTGCTTCACCCCTAAGACCCTTTATCAGATAGTGAGTGAAAATGCTGTTACCTAAGCGTTCGTCTTCTAGAGATGTTTCGTCCGGTCGGCTGGATGCAATAGCGATGCGTCCTTTGAGTTCTTGAAATAGTGAGAAGAATGCCCCCGCTTCTTTAGCAACGGTTTTTTCCAGTCCAGGACTAAAGCCTCCGGAGTTACAAGCATCAGAAATCAGGAGCACTTTATCTGAGTCGATGCCTCTAAAAAGAGCTTTTTGATTCATCCATACTGCTGTGCCATAGAGATTGTTCATCCTTGCATCGTGTGTGATGAAGTAGTACTCGTCAGGCCTGTTAGGATCAGCTGCCCCGTGGCCCGATAGATAGATTATGACATAATCCTCCTTTCGAGCCCCTTTTAAACCGTCTCTAAGAGCTTTTGTAACTTTGTCCCTCGTTGCCTGTTCGTTGATCAATAAAGTCAAGTGTGCGCGTCTGAAAAGATGCTTTTCATCCTCCAACAACGCATAGACATCTCGGGCATCCTTATCGGAAACCTTTAAAGGACGGATTTCCGGATCCGCGTATTTGCTAATGCCCACCACCAACGCGTAAAGATCCCCTACGGGCTCCGCTGCTGGGGCAGTCTTTGCGACGCACAGTAACACCAAAATCAAAAACCATCGGAACCAAACCTTATGAATGCCAAAGCTGACCTCGCTTTGTAAAAACTCGCATCTGTCGAAACTTCGCATCATCGACCCCCGTTGTCTTTTTCAAGAAAGACCACCTCAACGCGCCTGTTCTCAGCCGCATTTTCTGGACGAACTTTGGTCCTGGTGTAGCCATAGCCCTGCACTACCAATCGAGCGGGATCTATTTTGAAGTTCTTCACAAGGTAAGACTTTACAGACCTGGCTCGATCCCAGGAGAGTTTCATATTTTCTTCGAAGCCCCCAACGGTGTTTGTATGTCCTTCTATTATGAAATTGAATCCCGCAAGTTCTGACGAATTTAGGGCCTTTCCGATTTCGTTTAGCTGTTCGGTAGGTTCGCCTGGGGCGATTTGGGCAGACCACCCAGCAAAAAGTATGTTGTTAAAGCTCTCCCTGTCTCTCACTGTGTGATTTTCCACACCCATGACTCTGCCGTTGGACCTAGTAGATGACTTTTTAGCGTGCGCCACTAATTTTTGAGAGGTGCGGAAGGTCTCTGTCCCCTCCGTTTCCAGCTTAGCACGAGCCTCCTTCAGGCCTTCTTCGGCCCGTGCCTGAAGGGGACTAATTGCCAACGCCTTCCTGAACTCTTCCACGGCCAGCTGATATCTGCCCTGCCCTAAATAAATCTCACCCAGCCCAATATGTGCCTGATAAAGGTCGCTCTGGAGTTCCAGGGCTTTTGTATAGTGCCTAACCGCTTGATCGAGCAGCTTACTTCCTTGGGAAATGCTTTTTTCATCGAAATTTCGTCCAGAAGCAAGGGCAGCGAGATTTTCCAGTGCATCGGCCAAGTTGTTGTGCGCGGCCGCATGGGAGGGGCATAGTTCCACAGCCCTGTGGAACGCTGCACGCCTCTCTTCATAATTAAGGAGGGTCGTACCAAGTTTGTAGTAATTCTGGGCCTTGACGCAATCGTCTGCTCGAACCACATCAGCCGTCAGCGCACATGGCAAGAAGCTGAACATTATGCATGCGGAGAAAATAGCTGCCGCGGCCTTGACATTCCACTGTCTGTACAAACAGAGATGCCTTGCTGAGGAGACCTGTGAGAAAAATATGGATTGCACGTACGATCTCATTGGCATTTCCTTGGGTGGTAATAGGTTTTTGCCTCCCTTGTCTTTAGTCATACAAGGGTCAGATCATTTGATGAAAATTCAGTGAATCTTGTAGAGGCAAAAATTCAACGCCTCTAGTCCGTTATAATCGTCAATGAATTTAAGGTTCGTCGATGTAAGTTAGCCCAGTTTTCTTGAATTGACCGAACTACATCGCCTCGGGATGTTACAGAAAGCAGGTGTAATGGCACCTCGAGCCAACGGCGAAACGCCTTAATAATTGAATTTGTATTTGATTATGATTATAGCATTTTTACTGCTATGGCCACTGATTTTCTGACTGAGATATAAAGAAAGACGGACTGGTCATAATTATCAGCCAGTCCGTCGTTGACTCCCCGCCTGTAT
>FWPV01004048.1_pt1 | contig 26028 bp, 28 predicted proteins | sample 2228371 | NCBI WGS metagenome assembly FWPV01 (sample SAMEA103939776, study PRJEB20133) | metagenome
ACTTTTAACCGGACTCGTCATATCGCAGGGATTCCGGTCAAAGGTGCAGTTGCAGCGGCTGGCGGAATGGTGAAATGCGGAGGGGGCTAGATCACCTATATCGATCCGTATCCTCGGGCTGAAATTGACCGGATCTGCGATGAAGTTATCCGCAATCCCGTTGAAGATGTCGATGTTGCGCTTTTTGAGGAGCTTGAAGCAGGGGATATACTCTTGAGAATTGCGATAAACCCCCACCTCAAACCGTTAAAGCTTTATCTCAGCTCGTCGATCTCCTGAACAATGAATTCCTTCACCGATTTCACCCTGAACGAGGAGTACAAGCGCATCCAGAGACTGGGAGACAGGCTTGCAGAGCTCGAATCGTTGATCGAGTGGGAGTCATTCAGACCAATCCTGAGCAATCTCTACGAAAGCAATGATGAGATCGGAGGAAGGCCGAACACCGACGAGATCCTGCTGCTGAAGATGCTCGTACTGCAATCCTTCTATGGTTTATCGGATCCGGAGATGGAGAGGCAGGCAAACGATCGCATCTCGTTCCGGAAGTTCCGGGGATTCCCGGAGAAGATACCGGATCACTCCACGCTCTGGTACTTCCGGGAGCGTCTGATCAGAGCAGGCAAGGAGAAGGCGGTCTGGGACCAGCTTCAGCAACAGCTGGATACGAAGGGCCTCAGGGTAAAGAAAGGGGTGATTCAGGATGCAAGCTTCATCACCTCGGATCCGGGACATGCCTCTTCCGATACTCCCCGGGGGGAGGAGGCGAAGACGAGAAGGAGCCGGGACGGCACCTGGGCAAAGAAGGGAAAGAAGTCGTACTTCGGATACAAATTGCACATCCTCGTCGATAAGGAGCACCAGTTCATCCGGAGGTTGAAGACCACCCCCGCATCGCTCCACGACAGCAGGGTAGACCTCTCCCGGAAGGGAGAAACGGTCTATCGCGATAAGGGATACTTCGGTGTGAAGCCTCAGGCATCCATGGACAAAACAATGCACCGGAGCACGAGAGGTCATCCTCTCTCGATGAAGGAAGAGAGAAGAAACAGAGCGATCATGCGGGTCAGAGCACTCGTGGAGCGACCCTTTGCCGTGATCAAGAGGGTATATGATGGAGCTCATGCGCTCGTCACCACCTGTGCAAGAGTTCATGTGAAGATGCTCTTCTGCTGTTTCTCTTACAACCTCCCGCAGCTCCTCACCATACATGGGTCATCCTCCTAGCGGTAGCTCTCCAAAGAGAGAAGAAAAATGACGATGAATCAAGGGATTTAGGAGAGGTTAAAGAGAAGAGGGGAACTAATCGGCAGGATTCGGGGATGGTGAGGGATGTTATTCAACTAATGATGGGATAATCGTAATCCTCAGATATTTCTGAATCATAGACTGACGATAGGCGACATGCTCTAGTGCCTGGCGACTCTTGAAATGATGGAAATTATTGTCCAATTCAGTATTTTCACCCTGATTGTTTCGATATCAGTTTATTTTTGTGTAATAAATTTCTGCAAATCCCTATTTATATTGATATTAAATTTGTAAAAGCATAAATAAAGGTTCTGCAAAATCATACACTGATGACACAGATTCGGCATATCGTTCTGGCATTGCTTCTCCTGGGGGTCCTGTGCATGGCAGCAGGGTGCACCGCTGCCGAGAAAGGTGGCGTTCAACCGCCCTGGTTCCCACCGGCGACCACCACGCCCTCCACGTCCGGCAGCGCGACTCCCGCTCCCACGAATACGTATGTGACGGTAGCGACGCCCTACCCGGCCACACCCACGACCACGCGCGGAATACCGACACCCACCTTCAGGGCGCCTCCGACAAAAACCGGGAGTGGAACCGACTATCTGGAGATATTCAGCGACACGATGTACTTCAACTATAACTCGACCGCTCTCGAGTACGACGTCCATAATCCTCCGTTCATCATCGAGTACAACATCATCCCGGCTACCGTGACGCGGGAGGTGGTCGTCACGAGCGACTACGGTTCCCGCGAGACCAAGAAGATCACTGTTACATCCGTTGACGATCAGTCCTGGTTCGAGATCACCGTGCGCGATCGGGAGTCCGGTCAGGTGATCATCCAGGAAGGGTTCGGGAGACCTTACCAGCAATGGGACACCAGAGATCAGATCAGGATCCTCAGCGCCGGGTCCTACCATATCGATCTGCGCGGAGGGAAGGAGATCCGTGTCGACCTCCGCATGACCGTTGGGAATAGTTAATATCGGATCGCCTCCATCTCTTTTTCATGCCGGCATGCCGTGACTGCTCCTTCTACACGGCACGGAACGCACGGGAAGGTGAATGTAAAATCCAGGGCACTGTGCCTGCCGAGAGGGAGGCGGAGAGATGCCCTTCCCGCACATTCCGTCCGCGATCGTAGAGCAGACAATCATTTTAAGTGCTGATAGCGACAAAATACTATGGCATCTCAGGTCCCGGTAGGGTAGTGGATATCCTAGAAGCCTGCGGAGCTTTTGACCCGGGTTCAAGTCCCGGCCGGGGCGTTGCCGTATTTTGAGAAGGCAGTCTTTCCGTCGCACCTAGCAAAGCCGAATCCGTCATAAAGAGCGGTCTTTGCACCAACCTCGCGCATGGCGATCCCGAATGTCAGGGGATCTGTCGAGCGTGCCATTGTTCAATCCCTCGAAACAGATCGGAACGCGATTTATTACTCTCCTCGTATAATCTCCAGATCTTCCAAAAGGTTTTTGTATAATGTCCGCATTTGTGCGGGGCATGAGAAGGCGGATTATGCTTCTGGTATCCCTCATAGCGATTGCTTCTTTCGGCTTTTTCGCTGGGGCAGCGGCGCAGGGAGGATATGATGGCGGGAACGGCCAAGGGGAAGCCCCGGTCAGTCCTGCATTGACGATCGTCGAGCCGCAGGAGGGGGCGAACCTCAGCGGCGATACCATCACCGTAGCGGTGAACGTGACCAACTTCAGCCTGGTGGACCGTCTCGGGGCGGCGAACGTGCCCGGTGAAGGGCACCTGCACTACTACCTGGACGCGGCGGTCCCGACGAACGCGAGCGCCCCGGCGATCACGGCCCCGGGGACCTACGTGCCGACCGTCAACACCACCCACACCTGGGAGAACGTGACGGCGGGGGAGCACAACCTCTCGGTGCAGCTGGTCAACAACGACCACACGCCGCTGATCCCGCTGGTGTACCAGACGGTCAACGTGACCGCGGAAGGCGCCGCCCCCAACGTGACGCCGACCGAAACGCCGTCGCCCAACATCACCACCCCAGCCCCGCCGGGAGTTGTGATCCCGAACGTGTCGCCCACCATGACACCTACGATTACTCCCGCGATCACTCCTAATGTGACACCCAATGCGACGCCGAACGTCACACCCTCCATGATGCCGGAACTTCCGGATCTCATCGAGACTGCTCAGCAGGACGGCAACTTCACCACGCTGCTCACGGCCGTGGATGCCGCCGCCCTGACCGACACCCTCCGCGGCGAGGGTCCCTTCACGCTCTTTGCCCCAACGGATGCGGCTTTTGCTAACCTATCCAATGCGACCGTGGAATCTCTCCTCGCAGAACCGGAGGGGGATCTCACCGAGATTCTACTCTACCATGTCGTGCCGGCGCGGATAAACGCCTCCGGGCTGGAGGATGGCATGAATCTCACGTCGGTCCAGGGCAGCAACCTGACCGTCAATAGCACGGAGGGAGTGGTGATGGTGGACAACGCATCGGTGATCACGGCGGACATCCCGGCAGGCAACGGCGTCATCCATGCCATCGATGCCGTGCTGATCCCGCCGGATGTGAACCTTACTGCCCTCATACCTACGACCCCCATGCAGACTCCTGCAGTGGAGCCCACGCCTCCGGCAGGGCAGAACGTGACCGTCGACCTGGTGGTGGAAGGCATCGCCTTCGACCAGAACACCATCACGGTGCCGGTCGGGGCGAACGTCACCATGAACTTCGAGAACCGGGACGAGGGCATCCCCCACAACTTCGCAGCCTACACGACGTCGGCGGCGACCGAGCCCATCTTCGTGGGCGAGGTCATCACCGGGGTGGACTCCATCACCTACACCTTCACGGCCCCGGAGGAACCCGGGACCTACTTCTTCCGCTGCGACGTCCATCCGACCACCATGACGGGCAGCCTGGTTGTGGAGTAGAAGGGAAAACCCTCCCCTTTTTTTCCGGAAGCGTCGCCGTTTCGCCACCTCCGTGGCCAATCATGTTGCTTGGGCCCAGCTCCCGCTGGTGAATTCCCATCCCATGAGCACAGGAAGGGAGGGGTCGGCGCCCCCCCCTCTCGCGCTCCACCCCCCGCCGATGCGATTGAACCGGGTCCCTGGAGCAGCGTAGAAATTAAACAACGGGCACGATCGCATCCGACTGCAGTTCCGGACGCAGGAGCCTCTTCACCGAGGGATATGAAGGGGGGCTGTCATGGCATGTTGCCATCCCGCCCTTTGAGGCTACCGCAATACGGGGGAGGGGGCGCACCCCATCGCCCCACCACGCTGGTACGACGGGCCGGGAGATCACTGCCCCTCGCCTGCAACAGAGGGCATTCCCAAAGCAGATACATTAATAGTATGCTCCGCCAATGGAGCGGCATATGGCAGATCCCCTCCGCACAAGCCGTGTGTGGATCTTCATTCTGGTCTTAACCCTTTACATCCTCGCAATAGCGGCATTCTTCAGAATCCTCGATACCCTCCTTCTCGGCGTCGCTGCCGCCGTCGTGGTCATGCCGCTCCGCCGATGGATCGGTCGCAGGTTCAGCGTCTTCGTTTCGGCATCTATTGCGACCACGCTCGTATTTCTCGCGATCCTGGTCTTTATCCTGGGCACTCTCGGTATACTCTACCAGAACCGCGACCTGATCCTGCGGATAGCCGAGAGCATCGAGGCGGGCTGGGCGGATCTCGTGTCCGGGGGTCTCCTGGGTATGCCCCTCATCCCGCAGGACCTGATCGCCAGCTGGCTGAACCGGCTCACGGAACTCGCCGGGAGCGCTCTCGAGGGGCTGGTCTTCTCGATTCCCGACTACCTGGTCGAGATCGCGATCTTCTTCTTCAGCCTCTACCTCTTCCTCCTCCACGGAGAGGAGATATGGGGAGAGATCCTGGGAATTGTTCCCGGGCGGATGGGGAACGCTCTCCAGCAGATCGGCAGGACGGTATCGGACACCCTGTACGCGGTGTTCGTGGTCGATATCGGAATCGCCGCTGTCACGTTCTTCATCGCGGCTCCGTTCCTGTTAATCCTGGGCTACGATCACGTGATCTTCTTCTCGTTCGTTCTCGCGGTCTCGGAGGTTCTCCCCGTAGTTGGCCCATCGTTCGTCATCGTCGTCCTCGCCATCCTGGACATTTTTACGGGCAACCTGGCGCGGGGGATTGTGATGCTGGTCGCCGGATACCTGATCGTCGCGGCGTTTCCGGATCTCTTCCTGCGCCCCGTCCTGATGGGCAACCGTGCCGGCATCAGCCCCGTGATCATGTTCATCGCCATCTTCGGGGGTCTGTATGCGCTGGGCGCCATCGGGTTCGTGTTCGGGCCTCTGATCGCGTCGATCGTTCTGGCGGGCTACCGCGTCCTCGTCGACGAGTTGAAGACGCCTGAAGGAGGCTAGGGAGATTCCAGGTTGCGGCAGAGTATGCCTGCCCCCCTCTCCGACTCCCTTGGCACCGGGGGATCTCTGCATCGATGATCCCGGGCAATTTGCCAGCAGGGAGCAGATTGTGTTAGAAACTCTGAGAAAGCGGGAAGAACCCGCCAGAGTCCGTGCCCGAGAACGGTCGTCCCGTCTGCCATCTGGGCGGCGATGAAGAAACCGCGCCATTCAGCCCTGGCCCTTTCAGAGAAGGCGAATACCTCCATTGCGATGAGCGTCGCGATCAGCGGGACGATTCCGATCATCGGGTGGAGAGTACCGGAGGGGGTTATCGGAATGCGACCGGGATCGCAGGGGAAGACCCCCGGGCAATCCCCGCGGCTCCGGCGATCCCGACGAACCGGCTGATTGCCGAGGCTGCGCATCCGCCCCCGAGCGCCCGCCGGAGAACTACTGCGAATGCGATGGCCGAGAGTCCGGAGTTGCCCGTTCCCAGAACGTTCATGAAAGCGGCACACGGGGAGCCGACCGCTCTAAGCTCGCTTCTATTCGTGTGTAACGCAGTTTAAGCCCCGGTGCCAGGTATCCGATGACAGCGACGATGAAGGCATGGAGTGGGGAGCTTGATATCCCGGCGAGTGCAGCCGCCTTGGTGACAGGGTCACACGGCACAGCTGGCATGGGTGTGGAGTATACAAACATACTCGTATGGATGGAGCAGCAACTGTTCTGGCGGTTGGGATGATGCTGGAGGTGGATACGAGAGGCAGTAGATGCAGGCCTTCTGCGGGATCGGATCCCCGATCGCATACTCCTCGATCTTGTTCGAATTACCAGGGATCTACTTCACTTTTGCCCCTGCACCGGTTAAAATCGCCAGTTGCGTCCATCGAGCGCATGATAGGGAACAACATTGCCGTATTTTCCGGTTTTCGGGTCAAAGGAGGGAAAAGCGTCGATACACTGATGACTCTGCATCAAGAGAGCACGGGTGAAGACTGCTCCCCTTCGGCAGAGTCATGATTGCAGTATTCAATTCCAAACCTGCCGTAAAAGTGCTGCGGGCGGGATCCGAACCCGCGATCTCCAGATATCCCAGATGATGGCGCTTTCGTTCGCTCAAAAACCCTATGAGTCTGGCGCCCTAACCAGCTAGGCCACCGCAGCCCGGACTAAACAGTTTGGGCGGAAACCCTAATAAACCTATAGGTCCTTGATTCGGAGGGCCTACCGCTTCTTCTGCTGGTTGATGTAGACGTTGACCGCAGCGGAGATCGCCGCGATCTCCTTGCCCTGGCGAAGGGATGCGGCGAGCGTCTGCATGCGGGTCTCCTCCTCGCGCAGGTAGCGGTGCAGGTTCTCGATAATCCGCTCCTCCTGCAGGAAGTGGGTGTGGGTATCCCCCTCCGTGAAGCGCCTGTTGTGCATCACGGCGTGGTGGAGCGGGAGCGTGGTCTTCACCCCGATGATCACGTACTCGTAGATCGCCCGCCGCATCCTCTGGATCGCCTCCATGCGGCTGCTGCCCCAGGCGCAGAGCTTCGAAATCATGGAGTCGTAGTAAGGCGGGATGGTGTAACCCACATGAATCCCGCTGTCAACGCGAATGCCGGGCCCGCCCGGGGAGCGGTAGCGGAAGATCTTGCCTGGATCCGCGGCGAAGTTGTTCATGGGATCCTCCGCATTGATCCGGCACTCGATCGCGTGCCCGGTGGCGGTCACGTCCTCCTGGTCGAGGAGGAGCGGTTCTCCGGCCGCGATCGCGATCTGCTGCTTCACCAGATCCACGCCGGTGATGAACTCCGTGATCGTGTGTTCCACCTGCAGGCGGGCGTTGACCTCCATGAAGTAGTAGTCGCCGTCCGCGTAGAGGAACTCGATCGAACCCGCGTTGGAGTACCTCGACGCACGGACCGCCGCGAGGGCCGACTCCGCCATCCTCTCCCGCAGGTCCGCCGTCATGATGGGAGAAGGCGCCTCCTCGATCAGCTTCTGGTGGCGCCGCTGGATGGAGCACTCGCGGTCGAAGAGGTGGATCGCGTGTCCATAGTTGTCGCCGAGCACCTGGAACTCGATGTGGCGCGGTTTCGTCAGGTACTTCTCGATGAAGATGGTCGGGTCTCCGAAGGCGGACTCCGCGATCCGCATCCCGGCGGCGATCGCCTCCTCGAGCGCTGACTCCTCATGGACGATCTGCATCCCGATACCGCCGCCCCCGGCGCTCGCCTTGCAGATCACGGGGTAGCCGATCTCGGCGGCCACCTGCTTCGCCTCGTCGATGTCCGTGACACCGTCCGGCGTACCGGGGAGCACCGGCACGCCGGAAGACCGCATCAGGCTGCGGGCGCCCACCTTGGATCCCAGCGCCTGGATCGCCCTCCAGGAGGGGCCGATGAAGACGAGCCCCTCGTCGCAGCAGAGTTTCGCGAAAGCGCTGTTCTCGGCCAGGAACCCGTAACCGGGGTGGATAGCCTCCGCACCGGCTTTATGAGCGATATCGATGATCCGCTCCTTGTTCAGGTAACTTTTGGAGGGATGGGCGTCCCCGACGTGGAAGGCCTCGTCGGCGTATTTCACGTGCAGCGCGTTCTTGTCCGGCGTGGAGTAGATGGCGACCGTCTCGATCCCGAGCTCCCGGCAGGCCCGCATCACCCGGATGGCGATCTCCCCGCGGTTGGCGATCAGGATCTTCTCGAAGTGCGTCATTCGATCACCAGCAGCACGTCGCCGGGCTGCACCACATCCCCCTGGTTCACGAATATCTCCCCGACCCTGCCGTCCCTCGGGCTGTGGATCGGGTTCTCCATCTTCATCGCCTCGAGGACGATTAGGACATCCCCCTTCCTGACCATGGTGCCGGTCGCAGCCACCACCTCGAGCACCATTCCCTGCATGTTGCTCTTCACGCCCCCTTCCATCTCGCCGCGGGGGATCTTCTCGTGAGGCTTTGGCGTCGGTGTGACCGCGGAACCCTCCACAGTGAGGATCCGCACGGAGAAGATCTCGCCGTCGACCTCCACCTCCATGCTGCTCGGGAGATCCACGGGCGGCTTGCTCTCCGCCTCCTTCACCGGCAGGACTTCCGCTTTCCTCTCGCCCCGCAGGAACGCGGGGGCGATGGCCGGGTAGAGGATGTAGGTGAGGATATCCTCCTCCTTCTTGACAAGCCCCGCTTTTACCGCATCCCGCTTCATCTTCTCATACATCGGTTCGAGCAGATCCGCCGGCCGCACCGTGATGGGAGGGTCGCTGCCGATGATCCGTTCGCGAATCTCGTCGCGGATGGGCGCCGGCGGTTTCCCGTAGAGCCCCCGCACGTAGTCCTTCACCTCGTTCGTCACGTTCTGATAGCGTTCGCCGCCCACGAGCACGTTGATGACCGCCTGGGTGCCCACGATCTGGCTCGTCGGGGTAACGAGCGGGGGGTAGCCGAGATCCTCCCGCACCCGCGGGATCTCGGCAAAGACGTCCTCCAGTCGGTTCAGGGCGTCCTGCTCCTTGAGCTGCGAGTAGAGGTTGGAGATCATCCCGCCCGGCAGCTGGTAGATCAGCACATCGCTGTCCACCCGCTCGGAGATGGGGCTGATCAGGCCGGCGTACTTCTCGCGGATACGCAGGCACTGATTGCGCACCTTTCGGAGGGCAACGAGATCGATGCCCGTGTCCCTCGCCGTGCCGGCGAGAGCGGCGACCGTGCTCTCGGTGGGAGGCTGCGAAGTCCCGAGAGCGAACGGCGACATGGCAGTGTCCAGGATATCCGCGCCGGCATCGATTGCCGCCTGGTAACTCATCGGGGCGACGCCGCTTGTCGAGTGGGAGTGGAGATCCACCAGGATGTCCATCTCGTCTTTTATGCCGCAGATCAGCTCCCGCGCCGCCTCGGGCATAATCAGCCCGGCCATATCCTTGATGCAGATCGAGTCGCACTCCAGGCTGTAGAGCTCCCGGGCCATCTCGATGAAGGCAGGGATGGTATGCACCGGGCTGATCGTGTAGCAGATGGCTCCCTGGAGGTGGGCGCCTCTTGCCTTCACCTCCTCCATCGCCTTCCGCATGTTGCGGATGTCGTTCAGGGCGTCGAAGATCCGGAAGATATCCACGCCGTTCTGGCAGGCGGCGTCGACGAACCGCTCCACCACGTCGTCGGGATAATGGCGGTAACCGACGAGGTTCTGCCCGCGGAGGAGCATCTGGATGGGCGTCTTCTTCAGCTCCTCCTTCAGGCTACGCAGCCGCTCCCAGGGATCGTCGTTCAGGAACCGGATCGCGGAGTCGAAGGTCGCTCCACCCCAGGCCTCGACGGAGAAGAACCCCACATCGTCCAGGGTTCGCGCCAGGGGAAGGAGATCTTCCGTCCTCAACCGGGTGGCGATGAGCGATTGATGCGCATCCCGCAGCGTGGTGTCGGTGATGCGCACTCGGGAAGAACTGCTGGCAGTCATCTGAGGTCTCCGGACTGAGGATTCGTACGCAACAAAGTCCCTAAAAACTTCTTTGTAAAAGTATAAAAATATCACCAGCTGGCACAAAAAGCGCCAATCCAACCAGAATTGCGGATGCAGCTGCCGCAACGTCCATCGGCTCGCGGGAGAAGCGGGGGCAGGAGGTCCCGCCCCTCCGGTAGCCCCGCACCGCCAGGAGATCCGCCTGATCCTCCGCCCGCACCAGCCCGGCGTGGATCAGCGCCGAGACGGCCGGCACGAGACTCCGCACTCCCCACGGCACCCCCTTGATCCCCTGGGCCTGGCGGATCCGCTCGAAATCTTCCGCGATCACCTCGAGCGAGCGCATGCTCATCTCAGCCACGAGCCCGATCTCGAATCCGATACGCTCCCCCAGACACCAGGTGGAGAGATCCAGGAGCTCGCCCGGCTGGCGGTCGGCGAACGTCCAGGCGGCGATCAGGGCGATGACCGAAAACCGCACCAGGTAAGAGATACCGTCCCCGCCGCCGATATGGATGGCGGCAGAGAAGACAGCGAGAAGGGCGATAAACGAAAGAAGCGCCCGGGGGTGGGGGATGGATCGCGTCCTCCCGCTGAAGAGGAGCCACCAGACACCTGCGGCCGCCGCTCCCGCAAGGCTGCAATAGGCCGCGATGGAGAGGGCAACCGTGGCGAGCAGCCTCAGCCGGGGATCCCGCATCGTTCCCCCCGCCCCCTCTCCCCCGCGAAGGGCGGCGGATCCACGGCGGGAGGGCGGCTCCCGTCCATGGATCGGAGCAGCCCCTCCCGTATCTCCCACCGCCAGCGCACCCCGGGGAGCACACGCCGCTCGTTCGTGAATACGACGACAATCCCCCGCCGCCGCTCGATCCAGTCCCAGACCTGGCGTCTGCCCCGCCAGTCCAGGGAGCAGAAGGGATCGTCCAGCAGGAGGAGGTCGCAGTCGCACCGGAGGATGCAGGCCAGGTGCAGCCGTTTGAGTTCCCCGCGGCTGAGGAGGAGGGGATCCTCGTCCCCCCTTCCCCCGAGCCCGGCTTCGGCGATCACGGTGTCCGGGTCGCAGCCCCAGGAGGCGATCTCGCCCGCAACGCTCCTCTCGGTGACGTGGTACTCGGGGAACTGGAACGAGAGCATCCTCCGCCGGATGCCCTCCATTCGGATGCATCCCTCCTCGGGTTCCAGCAGGCCGCCCATCAAGAGGGCGAGCGTGGACTTGCCGCTCCCCACCCGCCCGCTGACCTGGTGGATGCCCAGGTCGAAGCGGCCGCTGGCCATGAGCTGCCATTCCCCCCTCCGCAGGGAGACCTCGTCGAGGGTGATTCTCATGCCGGTAACTCCCACGCTGCCCGATCCGCGTCTCCGGCGCGGAACATCCGATCCAGCGCCCCCAGATCTCGGACCCGTCCCGCCTCCATATAGAGCACGCGGTCTGCCGAACGCGCCACGTGCGGGTTCTGGGTGCACTGGAGGACGTAGGGGACCCGAGCCCGCCCGATCGCCCGCTCCGCTTCCCCCAGGGTCTCGGCGTCCAGATGGGAGTCGAACTCGTCCAGAACGAGCACTACCGGGCGGGAGACGAGCGCCGTGGCGAGGGCGACCAGAGTCTTCTCGCCCCCGGAGAGGCTGCGGGGGTTCCGGGCAAGCAGCCCCGAGATGCCGACATCCGCCGCGATCCGCTCGACCGCCTCCCGAATCCTCGGGGCAGGCACGAACCGGAACCGCAGGGGCGATGCGATCTCGTCGGAGACCCTGTCAAAGAGCATGTTCCGATCCGGGAATTCCGCCACCCATCCCACGTCCGTCTCGCGGGGCGGACGGCCATCCAGGAGGATCGAGCCGCCCTGAGGGAGAGCGATCCCGACGCAGAGCGAGAGAAACGTGGTCTTTCCACTGCCGTTCAGCCCTATCACTGCCGTTCTGCCCGGCGGGATCGCGAGAGAGGGGATATCCAGGGATCGATGGCGAAGGTTCCGGATCTCTATCATGGGAATCGTCTGGCAATGGTGTAGACGGCAGCGATCTTCAGCAGATCTCCGGGGATGAAGGGCAGTACGCCTACCAAGAACGCCGTCGCGGGCGGCATGCCCGTCGAGAACGCGAGCCATGCCATGCCGGTGAGAAGGAGCGTGGCGTCGGCCGCAAGCAGCCCCAGGATTCTTCCGACAGCGGCGGATCGCGTGTACGCGAGCCCGACGATGAAGGCCGCCGGGATGAACCCGACGAGGTAGCCCCCCGTCGGACCCAGCAGGATCCCGATGCCGGCCAGGCCGTTGTGGAAGACGGGCAGGTTCAGGGCCCCGAGGAGGACGTAAAGCAGGACGGGCACGGCACCGTTCCGTTTCATGATCGCCCCCGCGAGCAGCACGAAGAGCGTCTGCAGGGTGAGCGGCACCGGAATGAAGGGGATGGATATCCAGCTTCCCACGGTGATCAGCGCGATGAACGTGGCCGTATGCGCGAGTACCGCGGTTCTTTCACGGTTTCCGTACATGGCGTGACCAGTTTGTATTGGGGGCTGCACCCCCTGCCGATTCAGAGCAGGTGGCAGTCTCCGGCAATCACCCGCTCGACAGCCCCGTTGTCCCTTCGCACGATCAGCGCACCGTGATCGTCGATATCGATCGCCTCCCCCTCGAAGTGCCTGGTGTGGGTGCGGATCCGCACCCGGTGCTCGAGGGTGGATGAGAGTGACTTCCACTCGCGGATGATGGTATCGTACTCGCCACTCTCCAGGAGGAGGTAGTGCCGCTCGAACTCTTTCAGGACCGCCGCCAGGAACGCCGGCCGGTCCACGTCGTGCCCGAGCTCCGCGGAAAGGGAAGTGGCCGACTGGCGGAGGCCGGGGGTGAGCTCCATGATCGGGATGTTCGCATCGATCCCGATCCCGAGGAGGCAGTAGTGGATGGTCTCCCCCTCGCTCGCGAGCTCGACGAGCAGGCCGGCGATCTTCTTATCCCCCACCAAGATGTCGTTTGGCCATTTGATCAGGGCGCCGATATCGAACTCCTTGCGGATCGCCCGTGCGACCGCGACGGATCCCGCCATGGTCACCATGAAGACGCGATCGATCGGGATCTTCGGGTGGAGGACGATGGTGATCCAGATCCCCCCCGGAGGAGAGATCCAGGCGCGGCCCAGCCTGCCGGTGCCGCCCGTCTGCTCCTCTGCGATGATGACCATGCCGTGATGGCGGGCCGGATCCTCCTCGGCCATCACCTGTTTTCCGATCCAGGTCGTGGATGCGGTCCTCTCGCAGTAGAGCATCTCGCGCCCGATGAACTGTGTCGTGAGCACTTTCTGGACTTCGTAGGGGAGCAGGCGGCTGCTCCGCATCCGAACCCGGTAGCCCTTCTCCGTCAGCGCGAAATCGTAGCCGAGCCGCTGGAGTTCCTGGATGTCCGCACGGACGCGGGAGAGCGGAACACCGAGTGCGGCGGCGATCTCGTCGTCATGCATCGGGCGATCGCTCCTGTCCAGGATCTCCAGCACGGCAAACGCAGATTCGTTCATGGTCCGCCCTTCCTGGCGGGGGGTTCGGGCGATGGTGTCTCGCCCCCGCCGATCTGACGCAGGATTGCCTGGCGGTGCTCCATGAGGCCTGCCAGATCGAAGATGCCGCTGATGTCCACCACCCCGATAGCTCCGATCGCGGTTCCCGCCGTATCCTGGATGGGTGCGACGATGACGGGAATCCCCCTGTATGTCCCGCTCCTGGGAGTCTTCTTGATGGTACGGTTCTCCTGGAGCACCTCTTCGAGGACCGGCCCGCTGTAGTTCCGGTCGATCACCCGCCCCCCCTCGACTCGAACGCCCGGATTCGCACGGGACCGTGCGGTAATGGGAAGCTGGTAGAGCATCGCATGGATGCTCATCGCAATCGGAATGAGATCGTCCGCCGTTGACTCTTCAGAGATGGTAAACCGTTCCATGGCACCCACTCGTATACATCCCTGTATGCTAGAATACTATTTCCTTTTTCCCATCGCAGAACTCGCGGATAAACGTCCGCGAAGGGTATTCGTGGAAGGTCGTCACCAGTGCGAGCCCATCGCCGACATCCTTTCCGATGAAGATCGCCTGCCCGCACTCGTCGCGGGCCAGCACATCCGCGTCGGCCTCCGTGAAATATCCGTCGCAGGCGATCGAGGCGGTATCGTAGCCCTGCAGGATGGAGGCGTACTCCCGGCACTCGAACCGAACGCTCCGCTCCGCGTAGATCTGACGGTAGCGGATGGAGAACGGGAGCCAGTCGTAGGCATCATCCCGATCCACGGCGGCGCCGTAGACGAGCATACGCCCCCCGTTCTCCAGGAACCTCTCGACGCGGGAGGAGGAGGAGCGGAGGGCTGGCAGGAGCCTTGAATACGCAGGATTGGCGAACCCGGTGGGAACCAGGAGGCAGGAGAAACGGCCGCGGTAGAACGGGGCGGCCAGGAGGTGCGGTGTGACCAGTTCGCAGCAGAGGCTGCAGTCCTCCAGGAAGCGGTTGAAGATCTGGGTGCAGTCCCAGAAGAGACCGATCCTCGCCATCATCCCTTGATCACCCCGAGCGGCTCGAGGCGGGCGACGAGCCGGGAGATCCCCAGATCATGGACCACCTGGACGACGGCGCTGCTGGGCTTGTAGACCTCGGGGGCCTCCTCGGCGATGGAGGCGTCGTTGGGAGCCCGCACCAGGATGCCCCGCTTCTGGAGGTCCTGGCGAACCTCCGAGCCCTTCCTCTGCCTTTTGGCCTGGGATCGGCTGGTCGTCCGTCCGGCCCCGTGGCAGGTGCTCCCGAAGGCACGCTCCATGGCAGTCGACGTCCCGTGCAGGATGTAGGAGGGCGTGCCCATGCTCCCCGGGATGATCACCGGCTGCCCGGCGGAGGCATACTCCGCGGGAATCCCCGGCGTATCAGGGCCGAAAGCGCGGGTGGCCCCTTTTCGGTGGACGCAGACCCGCTGCAGTCTCCCCTCCACGCGGTGCTCCTCGAACTTGGCGACGTTGTGCGCCACATCGTAGACGAGCGGCATCTCTTCGTGCGGTATCCCGTACAGCCGTTCGAAGACGTTCCTGGCCATATGGGTGATCACCTGGCGGTTCCCCCAGGCGTAGTTCGCCGCGCCCGCCATCGCCCCGTAGTAGGCCCTGCCCTCGGGGGAGGCGAGCGGCGCACACGCGAGCTGCCGGTCGGGCAGCCAGATGCCGTACTTCCGCACGGCCGCATCCAGCAGCTTCAGGTGATCGGTGCAGACCTGGTGCCCCAGCCCCCGGGAGCCGCTGTGGATCATGACGCAGATCTGACCCGGCGACAGTCCGTATGCCTTCGCTGACGGTTCGTCGTAGATCTCCCGCACTTCCTGGATCTCCAGGAAATGGTTCCCCGCACCGAGCGTTCCGGCCTGCGGCATTCCGCGCTGGCGCGCCTTCTGGCTCACGGCCGCGAGATCGACGCCCGGCATGGCGCCACCCTCCTCGCAGTGGATGGCATCCGCTTCCAGCCCATATCCCTTCTCGATCGCCCAGCGGGCTCCGGAGACCATCATCTCGTCGAGCTCCCGCATCGAGAAGCGGAGCGTGCTCTTGGCCCCCACCCCGGTGGGCACGTCCCGAAAGAGGTTCTCGATCAGCTCCCGTCTGTTCCCGAGGTCCCTGGCCCGCAGCGGGGTGGTGAAGATGCGGACGCCGCAATTTATGTCGAAACCCACACCGCCGGGGGAGATGATCCCCTCATCCATCCCGAACGCCGCTACACCCCCGATGGGAAACCCGTACCCCCAGTGGATATCCGGCATGGCGAGGGAGTGCTGCACGATGCCGGGTAGGGTCGCAACGTTCGCGAGCTGGACGAGAGCCCCCTCTTCGAGGCTCTCGTAGAGTTCCTGGGAGAGGAAGAACCGTCCCGGCACCCGCATGCGGGGCACGAACCCGATCTCCACCTCCCACTCGAGATCGCCGACTCTCCGGATGCCCCCGTCCCCTTTCTCAACAGAATTTTCCTTCATGACCTCACCCCGATGCCGCGCCTGCCCGCGGCATCCGCGCTGGTACGTATTGGACGGATACGATAATATTTGTGTTCTCCCGGGAAGCATGCGGTCGCCTGCCGCTCCCGCGGGGGATGCCAGGCCTAAACGTCAAACATGTCGGTGAGCTCGCGGCTGCAGAGGGGGCAGGTCTTCCGCACCCGGACCAGCGCCTTTCTGGTTCGCATGCACCGCTGGCAGAAGTACTTTCCGCACGGGACGCAGCGATAGCCGCGGACGTACCCGAGATACGTACTCTTCTCGTTCAGGGCGATGCCGCAGCGGGAGCAGACGTGTCTTCCCATACCCCGTGTGTGGTAGTACGGATGCAGTCGGGCATAAAGTCTGCGTTCTATGGATCCTTCGGGAATCGGCGTGGATAAAAATGAGCATCATTCGTCATGCGGGGTCGGGGCATCCTTGCAGGACCGCCCGGGGCCCGCCCCCATCTCCCGTGCATGGGGTTGGGGCGGGCAGGTGGAGGTGAAGATGCTGCAGCTCGATGGATGGCAGCCCGGGCGGTTTTCTCACGATCAGGAGGCTACAGACACAGAATGAGACACCTGGCGGATCCAGCAGGGGGTCTCGATCACCTGCCTCATCGAACCGAAGGGGAGAAGATGGGGCGAACCTGCCTCCTCCCATTTCCCTCGCACCCCGGGGACGATGCTCCCGTGCGGATCCGGAATCGCGCCCGCTGATACGACAGCCTCGAAGGGAGGGATATCGGGGACATCGCACGGCCCGGCTCTCCGATGGAACGCCCCTTTCTGTTACGGAATGCGTGCGTAGTGCGATCGCGAGCGGAACGGTCGCCGCAGAAGCGACGATCTCTTCAGACGTCGAAGATAATGTCAACGGAGTACTCCCCGTCCTTCTCCTGGATGCGGAGGCCGGAGTAGGAGATTCCCTTGATCTCCCGTCCTGCGTGCTGCGTGCGGTCGAGCGGCTCTCCGAAGCCCTCCGCCCGTAGGCGCGCCCCCGCGATCTCCACCGTGAACGAGCAGAAGACGACATCCTCCACCTCCGAGACGAAGAGCAGCTCGGACAGGAGATCGGCGAGCAGGCACTCGGGATCGGCGCACTCCAGGACGATGGTGCGGGAGATCGACCTCCCTGTGCAGGGCCCGTACATGGTCTGGAACATCGCCCGCGCCGCCTCTCCGAAGAGATGGGGGATGGACTCCCCCCTCACCCGGATCCGTACATCGGCTGTGTGTTCGAGTTCTTCGTACGGCATGGCAGGTCGGGATTTCAGTAGTACATATAATGTCTCGGGATCATCCCCCGGTGAATGGTGCGGAGATCCCGTGCCTGGTAGCGCGATACGTACAGGGTGTAATCGCCGACGCTGATCTGGATGTCGGTCGGTTTGGGGGGCTTCACGCTGACGGGGAGAAGAATGGCCCCCCCGCAGGAGGTCGAAAGCCGGAAGTTGCACCTCCGCGACTTGATATAGGACCGGACCTCCTCTGTCACCTGAATCGCCGGAGAAGCGGAATCGCCGCTTGAATCGGCAGGGACTGCCGGATCGGGGTCATGCGCCATGGGAAGGAGGAGAAGCAGCCGGCGCGTCTCACGCGCTGGAAACGATGCGTCGGACCATGTCGACGTACTGTTCCTTGAGCTCGTACAGGGTGTTCGTGCCTTCAGCATTCCGGGTAAGGCGGAGGATGCCCAGTTTGGAGGCGATGATACCCACCATGGACGCCACCTGGTGGTAACTGATGGAGAATCGGTTCTTGAGGGCATTGTAGATCTGCGGTATCGTGAGAGCTTTTATCCGAAGGAACAGCCCCAGCAATTCGCGTCTGATTCCGGTCCGATCCCGTGAGAGATATCCGATGAGGCGGGCCTCGATATCTTTTCTGATATCAGACGGAAATTTGCGTTTGACTCCAGATTTTATATAAATGTTTTCTTTCTCTCGATGGTATAAACGAGGCTTTGGCTTCCATTTTTACTCCTGGAAAACAACCAAATCTTATATGGTTATCTTGATAAAATGATATGGTATGGGATTTTTCACGTATGACGTGAACCGCTACACCCCAAAGCAGATGGTCGTCATCCCGGCAATCATCCTGATGGTTGCCCTGGCCCTGCTCACCTACAACATCGCAACGATCGGTCTGCCGGTGGAGCCAGGCCTTGACTTCGCCGGGGGGACAGCGGTCACCCTCCATACAACCGATACCGAAGAAACTCTGATCTCGACGTTCGCCGCCTATCCCCTCATCACCCCCCTCCAGGGGGGGCAGTCAACCGGCTACTACCTGAAGTTCGAGCCGATGAGCGATGACGACCTCCAGTCGCTGATCGCGTTCGTCAATGAACGCTACCCCGACGCCAAGATCGACCAGATCGGGGAGACGTTCGGAAAGACTTTACAGCAGCAGGCGCTGCTCGCCCTCGCGATCTCCTTCATCGGCATGTCCATCGTGGTCTTTGTCGCCTTCCGAGCCGTTGTCCCGTCGTTCGCCGTGGTCCTGTCGGCGTTCGCGGACATCGCAGTCACTGCTGCCGTCATGGATCTCGTGGGCATCCCCCTCTCCCTCGGCACCACCGCCGCCCTCCTGATGCTCATCGGCTATTCGGTGGACAGCGACATCCTGCTCACCACCCGCGTGCTCAAGCGGAAGGGAAAGCTCGAGGAGAGGCTCGCCGGCGCCTACCGCACGGGTATCATCATGACCACCACCACGCTCGCGGCGATCGCCGCCATGTGGGCGGTGTCGTTCTTGGGTCAGATTCCGGTCATCATGGAGATCTCCTCCGTTCTCCTCATCGGACTCGCGGTCGACCTGATGAACACTTGGATGACCAATGCCGGGCTCCTGAAGTGGCATGTGCAGAGGAGTGAGGCACGATGAAGCACAGAGGTGCGAAGAAGCAGAAGGCGGGGAGCGATAAGCCCGAGGATGGCGGTTCCGTGCGAGCAGATGACGTGAAACGGCTGCTCCGCGACTGGCGCGTGCTTCTGGTGGTCATCCTCACGATCGCCTCCCTGATTGCCATATTCCCTCACATCGATGACGGCAAACCGGCAACGGCGCTCCAGTTCGGGCTCGACCTGGAGGGCGGGGCCTGGCTCCAGCTGGAGTTCAAGGCGGTGATCGCCGGCTTCGACACGGATCGCCCAGTCCAGGACTTCGTCGGCGATCTGCAGAAACGGCTTGACGCCGAGGTCTACCTTGTCGAGGAGAACAAGCTCGAGATCCGCAGGCTCTACACCGAACCCGAGCTCGCCTCCGCCTTCTCGGCCTCCGGGGGGCAGCTCGTCTCCTACGAGCAGGGGGTCTCCCGCGCGACGGCGGACGACGTAAAGCGGATCCTGGAAGACAAGCTGAACAGCCTGGGCACCCGTGACGCGAAGGTAAACACGCTCACCTCGCTCTCGGGGATCGCGCGCTATGTGCGGGTGGAGCTGGCCGGTGTGGACATGACAACGGCGCGCGACATCGTGGGCAAGCAGGGCAAGTTCGAGATCCGGATCGTGACCTCGGGCAACCAGACCGAGCATGTGCTCTTCGGGGACGCGATCACCAGCGTCGGGGTGCCGGAGCGGGATCCGCAACAGGGCACCTGGGGCGTTCCCTTCACCCTCTCCGACGAAGGGGCTGCCGCCTTCCGCCGGGCTGCCATCGACCACAATGCGGTGAACGATCCCGACAACCACGAGCTGATCATGCTGCTCGACAATCGATCGGTCTATTCCGCTCCGCTCAGCCCCGATCTGGCAAACCAGCTCCGATCCGGTCCCGTTCGCGTCCTCTCCGCCTCGACGGGCGCCGGACAGGAGGCCCTCGATCGGGCGATGGCCCTCGAGATCCACCTCCGGGCCGGTGCGCTCCCCGTGGAGGTCTCGGTGGTCGCCGTCTCATTAAAAAAAGACTCGCTCGGTGACCACTTCAAGACAATGTGCCTGTACGCCGGCATCCTGGCGGTCCTGACTGTCGGGGCGGTGGTCTACTTCCGCTACCGCGAACCGATGGTCGTCTTCCCCATGATGGCCATCAACGTTGCCGAGATCATCATCCTGCTCGGGATCGCCCGCTTCATCCAGCAGCTCGATCTGGCGGCGATTGCCGGTATCATCGCGGTGCTGGGCACGGGCATCGATCAGCTGGTGGTGATCACCGACGAGGTGCTGCATGAAGGGCGCGTGCCCTCCCCGAACCTCTACTTAAAGAGGCTCTCGCGGGCGCTCGGCATCATCGTCGTCGCCGCCGCGACGGTCGTCATCGCCATGCTGCCCCTGGTGCTGATGGATCTCTCAACGCTCCGCGGATTTGCCATCGTCACCATCATTGGCGTTCTCATCGGGGTGCTCGTGACGCGCCCGGCCTACGGTCGGATCATCATGACCATCCTCTCCCGCTGAGGGCGAATCCATTCATCTTTTCGGGTGACGGGGCGTGAACAGCGCAGACAGCCCCGGTGCGGCTCGCGGGCGCCCCTATCCCCATGCTGCTCCGGCAGAGCATTCACGGAAACCCTCCCTGTCCTCCGCAGACGTCCCCGGCAGCAGATCACACCGCCAGCGATCGATGGTGTTAACGATTTACCTCTTCCCGGTCCGCCAGATACGGGGCACTCCGGCACGCTCCGATCGGATTCCCCTCTCCATGGCGGTGAAGGAGGGCGGAGCACGTGTCCCTGCCTTCGTCATCCTCCCCTTCGACGGTGTGCGACTCTGCCCGCATGTCAGGCGGGTTGATGGTAGCCGTCCTCGGGGCGGTGCCTCCTGGATGGAGCATCTGCCCCCATCGCAGGCATTCCGGCGAATGTCAAGGGCGGGGATCTCCTGCCCTGAACGCCGCGGAACACGCCCCTGTGCGGTGTGCGTTCGTGGGCTGCCCTGGCGGCACCTCTCCCTTTTGGAGGGGTTGGAGCGGCTGAATGTTTCCCGGAAGCAGTATTTTGATTCGGGGACGCATGCGGGATGGCCTGCGCATATTCGGCGCGCGGCGGCGGTGTGCATTGCAGCGGGATCGCGGATACCCTGATCACTGCGCCGAAGGAGAGCCGCCTGCGGTCAGGCTGTGGAGATGGGATTGCTGTTCGAGAACCTTCGGTTGCGAATACGCACCGTGAAAAATTTGGGGTGGCAGGTATGGCTCACAGAGTTATCTGATCTTCCCGAATGCCTGACTCAGATCGGCGGCAGAGCGGAACTCCTGATCCGGCAGGGATTCTGCCTCACGGATGACTTCGTCGGGAGCGTTCATCCTCCGCATGTACTCGACTACCTCCCGCTTGGACTTCGGGTAGTCGATCCCCTTGGTGTAGGACTGGAACTGCGAGGCGCTTCCCGGCGTCCGGAGCGACTCTTCGCCACCCCGAACCGAGGGCTCCATTTCTTCTCCTCTTCGTGCCATTCTCTCTCTTCCTGCAACCTGCCGGAGCGCATGATCCGGCAGGCTGCGGCCGCCACCATACAATTTATTTTATATAAATATGCCGATATAACGATAATAACCATGGATTAGAGCACACCTGATAACCGTATGCTACCGCGTGCCTCTCTGCAGGAATGATCCGGCTTTACAGGGACATCATCCCAAGATTCTGCAGAGTCGATCGAATGATCGACTGCCATGCATTTTACTCGCAATAATGAGGCATCCTGTCCTGCGGATTATCGTTCCGGCGGGGAGCGAGGGCCCGGAAGAGGGGCACTCCCTTACCCTCCCGATCGGTGCGATGGGTCCGTGCACAGGCGAACATGAGAGAGTCCTCCCGTCTTCTCCCATGCCGCGGATATTCCCGTACCAGAACCTCAATATATATTGAAAGAGTAACTCCTTGTATCTCTCGAAGCGAAAGCGAGATTCGCTGGGCAGGAGGGAAGATGAGAACGTTTATCTTCCCCTGCTGCAACGCGAGGTGGGATTGCATATGAGTAAACCCGTTCTGATAGATTTTTACGCAGACTGGTGCGGTCCGTGCAAACGGCAGTCACCCATGATCGACGAGCTGGCGACCCGGATGGGAGATAAGGTGGATATCCGGAAGATCAACGTGGACGAGCATATGGACGAGGCCGAACGCTACGGGATCCAGGTGGTTCCCACCCTGATCATCGAGAAGGACGGCAGGGTCGTGCAGACCCTGGAAGGGCTCACCACCGCACAGACCCTGGAAATCCTGCTGCAGCCGCTGGTGGAAGAGTGAAGATAGGTATCCTGGGCGGAACCGGGGACATCGGCGAAGGAATGGCGCTCCGGCTCTCGCTGCACCACGAAGTGATCCTCGGCTCCCGCGAGGAGCGGAAGGCCTGCGAGGCGAGCGACCTGACGGTGCAGGCGCTGAAGGCGCGGGGGCTCCGAGCAGCCTGCAGGGGGGCGGACAACCAGGGCGCCGTGGACGAAGCCGATATCGTGGTTCTCGCCATTCCCTTCAAGCATGTGGCGTCCACGCTCCAGAGCATCAGCGGATTCGAGGACAAGATCGTGATCAGCCCCGTGAACCCGATCGAGCGGTCCGATTGCTTTTACTATGCGCCTCCTCCCGAAGGCTCCGCGGGCATGCTGATTCAGAGTCTCCTCCCGGAGAGCGCCCGGGTCTGCACCGCTTTCAACAACATCGCTGCGAACCGCTGGAAGGCGATCGGCGAGTCCCTGGACTACTCTGTCGCGGTATGCGGCGACGATCCGCAGGCGAAGCGGCAGGTCATGGACCTGGTGGCTTCGATGCCGAACCTGCGTGCGTTCGACGCCGGGCCGCTTCGCGCATCGTCCATGGTGGAGAGCATCACCCCCGTCCTTCTCAACATCGCCCGGTTCAACAGGATGAAGGATGTCGGCATCCAGTTCAGGTAAGGCAGCGGAGATCCTCCGCCTCCTATCCTCGGAATACGGCCGCATCGAATGGTGGGACTCCGATCCGGACGGCGTGATGATCGGTGCGATCCTGACGCAGCAGACCCGCTGGGAGAACGTGGAGAGGGCGCTGGAACGGCTCCGCGAGGTGGGGCTACTCTCCCTGGACCGGCTATGCGATGCACCCGCTGACGTGGTGGAGCGTGCCATCCGCAGCAGCGGTTTCTACCGGGTAAAGGCGCGGCGCCTCCAGAACCTGGCGCGACACGTACGCACGTGCGGGGGCGTGGAGCGGATGCAGGAGATGACCACCGCCGAGCTACGGCAGCAGCTGCTCTCCGTACACGGCGTTGGGGAAGAGACGGCGGACAGCATCCTCTGCTATGGCTTCTCCCGCCCCTGCTTTGTCATGGATGCGTATACGGAGAGGATATGCCGCTGTGCGGGCATTCCGGGGAATCGCGATGCACTCCGCCGTGCGTTCGAGAACGCCGTATCGGGAGACCCCGAGGCATGCCGCCAGAGCCATGCCCACATCGTGGAGTACGCCAAAGAGCGCTGTGCAAAGAAGAGGTGCGACAGTTGCGGGATCCGGAGATTGCGAGGATAGGCAGGCGTCTGTTCGCGGAAGGGCTGACCGGCGGCAACTTCGGAAACTTCAGCGTCCGCGAGGGGAAGGGCTTCTGGATCAAGCGGACGGGGGCCTATATGGACGAACCGGGAACCGCGGTATTCGTGCCGTTCTCTGGCAGCCCCCCTCCCGAGGCCTCGCGGGAGTCCGTCGTCCACCGCGCGATCTACCTCCGGACGAACCGCCGCGCGGTGCTGCATGTACACCCGCCGTACGCCGTTGCCGCGTCCATGGTGCGGGACCTGGTTGAGCCGAAGGATGTCGAGGGCGGGATGATTTGCCCCCGCATCGCAGTCATCGAAGGGAGAGCGGGGTCGGAGGAGCTGGCAGAGCGCGTGGCGGATGCGCTGGCCGCTGCCGCAGTCGTGCTCGTGCGGGGGCACGGCACGTTCTCCTGCGGCAGCACGCTGGAAGAGGCGTATCTCGTCACCTCGGCCGTGGAGCACTCCTGCCGCATCCTCCACATCCTGGGCGAGCTCCGTCCGATGGAGAAACGAACGGCCCCGGGTACCTGATCGGGCGGGCGAAAGGGTAGCATTACCGGAATGTCCGGATCCTCGCCCTCTTTTCCGTTCGGAGCGGCTGGTTCGTCTGATAGAATGCCCCTATCTGCGCACATGCCCTTCTCTCCCGTACCAAAAGGGATTCCTGGCAGGAGACCTCCTCGCCGTATCTGATCGGGCACGAGAGTCAGAGGTGCTCCTCCCACCTCCCGGGAAACACGGGAATTCCGATCCGGGACGGGAGAAATTCGATTCTCGCTTCCCCCCACAGGTCCCATCGAACCGCGCGGGGGCGGGATGCATCCGCCCCCAGTTCGACGAGGCCTGATCCGGATGAGGGGTCGATCGATGACAGGGAAGAGAGGCTTCTTCGGAGTCTGGTTCGTGTTCGCCCTGGATCGATGCCATCCACACCTCCGGAACCGCTCCCGCCGCACCTCCGAGGGAGGGGGTGCGTCCCCTCTCCCCCCGTCTCCCTCCCCCGCTGGTACGATCCCCGAGATGCCCGCACGGCGACTGAACCATCGATCCCGTTGGGTAGCGGATCGATCCAGAAACGGCGCCCCCTCTCCGCTCCCGCCCGTCGCCGGATCCATTCTCCCCCCCCAAGGGGGGAGAAGGGAATCACGGGGTCTCCCGCAGGCCTCCTCATCGCGTGCGATATCCCCTGCTTCCGAAGGCCGGAGCGAACGGTCTCCCATGCCAGGGGGGGAGAGTCGAGCCGGGATCGATTCGGGGCTGGACCGTACTCTTCGCGGGACTCCTGTCGCATCGGGCGGGAAGGAGGGGGTGCGACAGCCCCTCTCCCGCCTGCCGGAAGACAGGGAGAAACCCGCCCCTCCAATGCGGGGCAGAGCCTCTATCCTGGCAAGGTGAGCGGTCCCTTGGCAACGGGAATGCTTCCATCCCCTGTCAGGCTCCTGGCAGGACACCGTCGCTCCGTCCTGGGGAAGTGCTGCGCCGCTACTGCGGGGCCTTCGTACAACGGCAGCGGCAAACGGGGAAATGGTAGAAATGCAGTGAGTGTCCGATGCCGCTGGCCGATCCGCGGCTGCGCCCGCGAAGGGGAGAGGGCGATCCCGATCGAAGCCTCCCGGGTCCGTTTCGGGGGCATGCCGCAGACAGGGAGAGTGATCCCCGGCGGCACTTCCGGGCAGTTATTTGGGCTCTCTCGGGGGCTGCTGGATCTCCCGGATGATCTCGCGGTGGAAGGTCAGGATCATGTCGCTGATCACCCCGAACATGAAGATCTCGAATCCCACGGTGATCAGGAGCACGGTCAGGATGGTGAGCGGGAGATGTTCGATGTCCTTCAGCCACTCCAGCACGACGTACACGCCGGTGATCGACCCGAGGATCACCATCGCGACGCCGAGCAGACCGAAGTAGAAGAGAGGATTGTTCATCCGGGCAAGGCGGTAGATCGCTCCGGCAATGCGGACACCGTCCTGGATGGGGTTCAGTTTGGTCGCGGTGCCCTGCCGCTCTGTATACTCTACCGGCACGACCATCACCCGCTGGTTGTTGCGCACGGCGCCCACCGACATCTCGGTCTCGATCGCGAATCCCCCCTCTTTCAGATGCATCTGCCGCAGCGAGTCCAGGGTGAATGCCCGGTACCCCGAGAGGATGTCGCAGAGATCCCGCCGGTGCGCGAATTTGAAGAGCCCGTTGATGATGCGGTTTCCGAACAGATTCAGCCGCGAGAATGCGGCGGAGTTCGGGTTGTTCAGACGGTTGCCGATGACATGGTCGTACCCCAGCGAGAGCGGCCTCAGCATGATCTCCGCGTCCCGGGGCGAGTAGGTGCCGTCTCCATCCAGCATCAGCACGTAGGGGCGATCGATCAGGTCGAGCGCCTCGATGATCGCGTTCCCCTTCCCCCTGCTGGTCTGGATGTGGACTTTGGCGCCGGCAGCCCTGGCGATCTCGATCGTGCCGTCGGTGCTGCCCCCGTCCACGACCAGGATGTGGAGGTAGCCGAGTTCCCGGAACT
>FWPV01005292.1_pt1 | contig 26027 bp, 24 predicted proteins | sample 2228371 | NCBI WGS metagenome assembly FWPV01 (sample SAMEA103939776, study PRJEB20133) | metagenome
TGCGCTGGCGCTCGCCCTGGCCCGCGCCTGGACCAGGCCCTGCGTGGTGGTCGAGGCGGATCCTGACGGTGGTCGGCTGGCGGCCCGGCTGGGCTTGGCGGTGCGCCCCGGCCTGGTCGACCTGGCTGCTGCCGCCCGCCGAGGTGAACCGTCGGAGGCCTCATTGCAGCGGTTCGCGCAGGTCGGCCCCGACGGTGTGGCCGTGTTGCCGTGCCATCCCGCAGCCGAGCAGGTGCAGGCGTTGCTGCGCTCGAACGCCGAACCGATCGAGCAGTGGTGCCGGGCCTGCGAGGACCACGATGTCCTGGTCGACATCGGCCGGTGGCGACCCGTTGCGTCCACGGTCCCCCTCGCCCGAGCGGTCGATCGGCGGTTGGTGGTGGTGCGCGGGGAACCCGAAGACGTCGTGGCGCTGGTGCACCGGACCGAGTTGCTGCATGCCGTGGGCGGGGCCGAGGTCGTGGTCGTGGCAGGTACCTATGGCCGCCGGGAGGTCGCCAAGGTGGTGTCCTGGCCGGTCGTGGCCGAGCTGCCGGTTCGTGGCCGCCGCAGCACGCGGCGGATCGTGCAGGCGCTCGCCGCGTCGCTCGCCGTCGAGACGGGGTGTGAGTGGAGGGCGGGCACGACCCGCGTCGGGCCAGTGCCGGTCGAGGCGGTGGCGTGGTGAGCCCGACCTCGTTGGTGGAGCGGGTCGCCGCGTCGGTGGCTGAGGCGCTCGCGTCCGAGCGGGTCCGCCGCCGTCGCGCTGGTCACCTCACGCTCGGCCCCGACGACGAGCGACAGCTGGCTCGGGCCGTTGCCGTGCGCGAGCTCGAGGCGCACGCCACCGAGGTCCTGGCCGGTGGGGACGAGCCCCTCGGGCGCGCAGCCGAGCTGGAGGTGATCGACGCGGCGCTTGCCGCCGTGCTCGGTCTGGGTCGGATCCAGCCCCTGCTCGACGACCCGGACATCACCGACATCCACGTGCGTGGCACTTCGCCCGTGTGGGTCAAGCACCGTGATGGCCACCGCAGTCAGCTCGACCCCGTCGTCGATACCGACGACGAGCTCGTGCAGCTGGTGCGCCTGGTCGCTGCTCGGTTCGGCCGCAGCGAGCGCCGCTTCGACGCCGCCCATCCGGAGCTGAACCTCCAGCTGCCCGACGGCTCACGCCTGTTCGCCGCCATGGAGGTCTCGTCGCACCCGACCGTCGTGATCCGCAAGCACCGCTTCGAGCTGTCGTCGTTGGCCGAGCTGGTTCGCCGCGACATGCTCGATCGACCGGTGGCGAACCTGCTCGCTGCAGCGGTGCGGGCTCGGCGCAACCTGATCATCGCCGGTGGCACGGGCACGGGCAAGACCACCTTGCTACGGGCCCTCATGAACGAGGTGCCGCGCACCGAGCGAATCATCACGATCGAGGACTCCTACGAGCTCGGCATCGAGCGCTTCGCCGAGCTCCACCCCGACCATGACGCGTTGCAGGCCCGCCCGCCGAACATCGAGGGCCGCGGTGAGGTCGCGCTCGCCGAGCTGGCGCGCATGGCGCTGCGGATGGACCCGGACCGGGTCATCGTCGGCGAGGTTCGGGGGGCCGAGGCCTTCACGATGCTCATGGCGATGAGCCAAGGCAACGACGGATCGATGTGCACCATGCACGCCGATTCGACCGCGTCGGTGTTCCCCAAGCTGGCCGCGTACGTGTCGATGGCCAACACGGGACTGCCCGTCGAGACGGTCAACCTGCTCATCGCGAACGCCGTGCACCTCGTGGTCCACCTCGAGCAGGTCGAGGGGACCCGGCGGGTCACGAGCGTGCGCGAGGTGGTCGACGCAGACCGGGCGCGGATCGTGTCGAACGAAGTGGTGCGCCGAGGCCCCGAGGGCAGGGCAGAGCCCGGCTACCCGCTGCGCCAGAGCACGCTCGTGTTGCTCGAGCAGCACGGCTTCGACACCGACGTCTTCGACGACCCAGTGGGCTGGGGTGCGCCGTGACCCAACTGTTCGCCGCCGTGGTCGGCGCACTCGTCGGCGTGGGTGTGCTCTTCGTCGCCATCGGTCTGTCGGGTCGGCAGGTGCTCGTCCACCGGCGTGGGACAGCGGCGAGTGTCGGTCACCACGTCGATCAGCTGCTCGCACGGTCGGTGTCCAGTGGGCTCACGGCCGTCATCGTGTTCGGCCTCACGCAGTGGCCGGTGGCGGCGCTGGCAGCGGCGGGTGCGGCCTGGGGTCTGCCGCCGGCGCTGCGAGCGACGGGTCGGCACCGTCGGGACGTGGCCGTCGTCGAAGCGATTGCCGGATGGACCGAGCAGCTCCGCGACACGATCGCCGGTGCGGCAGGACTCGAGCAAGCGATCGTCGCGACCGCCCCCGTCGCCCCCGCACCACTCGCACCGGCTGTGACGTCGCTCGCCGCCCGGGTCGGGTACGAGCCGCTCCCGTCGTCACTGCGGCGCTTCGCCGCCGACGTGGACCACCCGCTCGCCGACTTCGTGGTGGCCGCGCTCGCCGTGGCGTCGCAACACCAAGTCCGCGACCTGGCTGGTCTGCTCGGCGAGCTTGCCGCCGCTGCGCGTGACGACGCACGCATGCGCACCCGGGTCTGGGTGGGTCGTGCCCGTACCCGCAGCGCCGTGCGGATCATCGCCGTCGTGGTGGTCGTGTTCGTCGTCGCGCTCGTGCTGCTGGACCGGGAGTACCTCGCGCCCTACGACGATCCGGTCGGTCAGCTGGTGCTGGCCGGCGTCCTCGGCACCTTTGCCGTCGCGTTCGTGCTGCTCGAACGACTGAGTCGGTTCGCCGCACCCGAGCGGTTCGTCGCCGCCCGCCTCACCTCGGGGATCGAGTCATGATCGCGGCGTTGGTGGTCGGGGCCGGGATGGGCCTCGGTGCCAGCTTGATGGCTGGCGCAATCCGCCGTCGGCCCGTGCCCCTCGACGAGGTGCTCGGTCGCCTGGAGCGCCCAGCCGCCCGTGCGGTCCCGGGGGTTTCGGACTGGTGGGGTCGGCTCCTCGGCCTCGTGGCCGATGACGGCAGTGCCCGGCGGGCCCGCGACCTCGCCGTGCTCGATCGCAGCCCCGAGCGTCACGCCGTCGAACGGCTGACGACGGCACTGGCACTAGGAGCACTGCCGTTGCTGGCCGCCGTTGTCATGAGCCTCGGCGGGGTCCACGGCGCCACGGGCCCAGCCGTGGCCTCCAGCGTGGCAGCGGCGCCGATCGGCTTCTGGCTGCCCGAGTTCACCCTCCGCTCGCAAGCTGCGGCTCGGCGTGAGGCCGTGGTCTCGTCGCTGTCGAGCTATCTCGACCTCGTCACGGTCCTGCTCGCCGGCGGCACGGGGACCGAGACCGCGCTGGTGGCGGCCGCCGAGGCCGGCGACTCGTGGACGTTCCAGCGGGTGCGCGACGCGTTGACCGTGACCCGGGCGCGTCGGCGGTCCCCGTGGGAGGGGCTCGCCGAGCTCGGCGAGGAGATCGGCGTCGATGAGCTGGTCGAGCTGGCGTCCAGTGTGCAGCTCGCCGGCGAGCAGGGCGCCCAGTTGACCGCCACCTTGGCGGCGCGAGCCTCCGCCCTGCGTGCCGCCCAACTCGCGCGGGTCGAGGCCCGGGCCCAGGCAGCCACGGAGCGCATGAGCCTGCCGACGGTGCTGCTGTTCGTGGGCTTCCTCGTGCTCCTCGGCTACCCCGCTCTGCAGATCGTTCTCGACGGCTTCGGCTGATCCGCCCACCCACAACCACCAGCAACAACCAGGAGGAGACCATGTCACCGTTCGCCCAGTTGTGGCTCTACTACCAGATCCGCTTCGGTGCGTCGCTCGAGGCCGACCGCGACCGGGGTGAGGTGAGCGCGACCACCGTGGTGCTCGCCGCTGCGCTGATCGCACTGGCGATCGCGGTCGGGGCCATCATCACCAGCAAGGTCACGAGCAAGGCCAACAGCCTCGATCTCGGATGATCCGACCCGGTGCTGCGCACGCGGACCGCGGTGACGCCACCACCCAGCTCGTGGTCCTGGTGCCGGTGGTCCTGCTCCTGCTGCTGATGGCCGTGCAGGTCACCGTCTACTTCCACGCCGCCCATGTAGCGAGCGCAGCGGCGGCAGAAGGCGCCGCGGCCGGAGCTGCGTTCCGAGCTCGGCCCGTCACCGCCGTCGACGCGGCCCACCGGATGGTCGACGACCTCGGCGGTGCCTTGGCGCGCCCGGTATCGGTGCAGCATGGTGCAGCCGTCGTCCGTGTCACCGTCACGCTGCGCGTGGCCGAGATCGTGCCGTTCTTCCCGCGCACGGTCAGCCGCACTGCCGACGAGCCCCGGGAACGCTTCACCATGGAGGCCGAACGATGACCGCTTGCCGTTCGGGTCTCGTTCGCGCTCACACACGGGCGTGGACCCCGTCGACCAGCGATCGCAACCGAGGCAGTGTGACGACCGAGGTCGTGCTCCTGACCCCGGTCCTCGTGCTGTTCGTGCTCTTCGTGGTGGCGACCGGTCGGGCCGGACAGACCGTCGAGCAGGTGCGACACGCGGCCGACCAAGGGGCCCGGGCGGCGTCGCTGGTCCGGCCAGCCAGGATGGCTGCGGCCGCCGAGGCAGCCGTGCTCACCGATCTGCGCGCCGGTGGCGTCCCGTGCAACCAGCCGTCGGTCGCCACCTCCGTCCAGGGTTCGGGTCCTGTCCGGTCGGTCACGGTCACGGTCCGCTGCCGCGTGCCGTTGCAGGGACTGGGCCCGCTCGACGGACCGGGCCAGGTGGTGTCGGCCTCGTCGACCGAGGTCATCGATCGGTACCGAGGAGAACCATGACCGACCGGGGTTCGATCACGGCCTTCGTCGTCACCTTGGCCACCGCGTTCGTGGCGTGTGCCGCGTTGGCCGTCGACGGCGGCCGCCTGGTCGCCGACCGGGTGACGGCCGCGGACCATGCCGAGAACGCCGCTCGCGCTGGCGTGCAAGAGCTCACCGAGCTGAGAGCGGGGGCGCGACGGGTGGATCTGGCACGGGCGCGGGCCCGGGTGGCCGCCTACCTCGCTCAGCACGGTCTTGCCGGACAGATCGCCGTGACGCCGACGGCGGTCACCGTGACGGTCCGTGTCGAGCACCGCCCGACCCTGCTGAAGCTGATCGGCGTGGGGCCGAGGACGGTTTCGGCGACGCGGTCGGCCACGCCGGTCTGGCGAGACGATGGGGGCACGCCATGAGGTGGCTGCGGCGTCTGGTGGCGCTCGTCGTGCTCGCCGTCGTGGTGGCAGCTCCACCGATCGCGCTGGTGCGCTTCACAGGGGCACCGTCGACGACGTCGATGCCGGACCTGCCAGCCGCCTGGTCCGCGCTCGGGCAGGGCCGCATCGAGGCCGACGTCGTGATCGGTGTGCTGGCGCTCGTGCTCTGGGTCGCCTGGGTGAGGCTCGTGGGGAGCCTGGCCGTGGAGCTGTGGCACGTCGTGCGTCGGCGCCCGACCCCGCACGTGCGGGTGCTGGGACGCGGGAGCCAGCGGCTGGCAGCGTTGCTCGTGTCGGGCATCTCGGTGCTCGCGACCACGGCCGGGCGCGCCCCGGCGAGCGCTGCCGATGCCACCGGCATCCCCGAAGTCCTCGTGCGGTTGTTGCCGGGCGGACCAGTCGAACCCGATCCGCTCGACACCGATTTGCAGGACCCCGATCTGCTCGACACCGATCTGCTCGACACCGATCTGCTCGACACCGAGCTGCTGGACCCCGTTCCGACCTCCGCTGCTCCAGGGCCGGCGCTGAGCACCGCAGCTCGGCCGACGTGGTCCGTGCGGCAGCACGACTCGTGGTGGGGGCTCGCCGAACGGCTGTACGGCGACGGGAGCCGCTGGCGCGAGCTGTACGAGCTCAACCTCGGGCGCGACGCAGCGGCGGGTGCCCGAGTGGGGCCCACGACCGAGTTCGTCGAGCCAGGTTGGACCGTCGTGCTCCCTGAGGTCCCCACTGTCGAGGTGGTACCCGGCGACACCCTCAGTGCGATCGCACGGGATCGACTCGGCGACGCAGGCGCCTGGCCGGAGATCTGGGAGGCGAACCGGGACGCGGAGTTCGACGGGCGTCGGTTCGACGATCCGAACTTGATCCTGCCGGGTTGGGAGCTCGAACTGCCGGTGGGCGAGGCGCTGATCGAGACCCCGGTCGCCGTTCCGGAGATGCCTCGCGCTGGGGTCGGGGTTGAGGTCGGGGTTGAGGGCCCCGCAGATCTTCCGGCGGCATCCGCTGCCGACCCGGTCGCACCACCCCGGCCCGAGCCAGCGGCGAGGGCGGTCGTGCTGTCGGGGCCGAGTGTGAGCGCGAGCGATGCGCCCCAGACGGCACCGGCCGATGACGTGTGCCCCGCAACACTGCCTGCTCCCGGCTCGCGGATGCCTCGCGGCCTCGGCGGCGCCGTGCTCCTCGCCACGGGTGCCGTCGCCGCACTCGAGGCGGCTCGCCGGCGTCGGTGGCGATCATTGCCCCCGCATTCGCGCCTGCCCGAGCCCTCGCCCGCTGCGGCTCACGCCGAGGAGCGCACTCGGCTGGCAGATCAGTCCGAGCTGGTCGTGCGGCTCGATCTTGCGCTCCGGGCTGCGGCCGCCGTCGTCGCGGCGCAAGATCACACGACGGGCCCCGCCCCACGGGTGCAGCTCGCCGTCGCGGCGCCGACGGGCACGATCGAGCTTCGCTTCGACGCCGCGTCAAAGCTCCCGTCACCGTGGGAACCGTCCGGCGACCGGTGGTGGCGGCTGCCAGCTGGGATCGAGCTCGCGGATCTCGCTGCGCTCGGTCGCTCCACCGCCGTGCCCTGCCCCGCGCTCGTGCACGTGGGCCGGGCCCCTCAGGGTGAGGTGTTCGTCGACGTCGAGGCGATGGGTGTGCTCGCCGTCGAGGGCGACGCTCACGACACCGGTGCCGTGGTGCGGGCGGTCGGGCTCGGCCTCGCGTTGTCACCGTTCTCGCTGTCGGCGACGCTCATCGGGGTGAAGGGCGAAGCCGAGAGCTGGCAAGCGGGCCGGTCGTGGCAGCTCGTCGACGACGCCGCCGAGGCCGTCGAGCTCGCGGTCGCGTGCGTGAGTGGGATGCGGGAGCGACTCGACGAGGTCACCACGACCTTCCTGGCGCGCGCCGCGGGAGGGCTCGAGGCCTGGGAGCCCGCGATCGTGGTCCTGCCCCGGGACGACGTCGCCGAGGACCACCGTGCGGTGCTGCACCAGTTGGCTTGCTCACCAGCGGTGGGGATCGCCGTGGTCACCGACACCCCCGGTGTCCCCGGTGGGGCATGCCTACGTCCGGCCGACGAGGGGTGGCTGCTCGAGCCGTTCGGGCTCGAGTTGTCGCCGGTCGGACTCGATCGCCACGAGGCGCTCGCGGTTCGATCCATGCTGGACGAGGCGCAGCACGCCGCACCGGTGCTCGAGCCCGCAGCGGTCGAGCTCGTGCCGGTGCCGGAGTGGACGCTCATGGTTCGGGTGCTCGGTCCACTCGACGTCGTCGACGCGGCAGGCGAGGCTGCGCGCTTCGAGCGCTCGAAGGCTGCTGAGCTGGTGGCGTGGCTCGCGCTGCACCGTGAGCGGGCCACCCGGTCGGCTGCCCGGACGGCGCTGTGGGAGGTCGATGTCCGCGACGCGACCTTCGCCAATGTGGTTTCTGACGCTCGACGCTCGCTCGCCCGCCTGGCGCCGCCACCCCCGGGCGAGGACTGGATCGGCCGGACGTTCACCGACCAACTGCCGCTCCACCCCGCAGTGGTCACCGATGTCGACGTGTTGCGAGCCCATGTCCTTCGAGCGCGCCTGCTCGACGGGTCGGCCGGGGTCGCTGAGCTGCGCGCCGGGCTGGCGTTGGTGCGCGACATCGTCTTCAGCGGGACCGGCTTCGTGTGGCCCGACTCGTCCGGGCTCACCTCCGAGGTCGTGCTGCTCGTGGTCGGTGCAGCGACCGAGATGGCCTCGAGGTGTCTGGAGCTCGGCGACGTCGACGGTGTGTTCTGGGCGACACGTCAGGGCTTGGTGGTGCTGCCCGGCCACGAAGAGCTCGTCGGCTTGCGCATGCAGGCCCACGCCGCGACCGGCGATCTGGCCGGTGTCCGCTCGGTCTGGGAGGAGTACCTGCGCTCGCTCGCCGGCGACGCGTGGGGCGACTCCCCGAGCCCCAAGCTGGTGCGGCTGCGTCAGCAGCTGCTCAGCTGTACTGATCGAGGATCGATTCCTCGGTCAGTCGGCTGAGCGCGTCCTTGATGGCGACGGCGAGCGGTTCGTTGACACCCTCGACCTTGCAGAGGTCGCCGACGGTGGCCCGCTGGAGCTTCGCCAGGTCACCGAAGTGGTCGGCGACCGCCGACGCGACGTGCTTGGGCAGTCGGGGAACCCGGCGGAGGAAACGCTCGCCTCGGGCCGAGAGCCCGTGGTCCAAGTCGGCGGTCCCGCAGGGCAGCTGCAAGGTGGCAGCCGCCTTGCGCAGGTCGAGCACGTCGTCGTCGTCGAGCACGGCGAGCGAGCTGAGCACCTCGGGCACCGTGCGGTGGCAGTCGGGGGTGAGGTAGTCCTTGATCACCAGGTCGAGATCGGGCGCCACGTCGCCGTACACCTCGTCGAGTTGCAGGCGCAGCAGCCGGGCATCGACACCGAGCTCGACGATCATCGTCTCGATCTCCTCGGCGATGCGGTGCACCATCTCGGCGCGCTGGAGCACGGTGGCGACGTCCCGCAAGGTGACGAGGTCCTCGAGCTCGAGCGTGGTGAGGTTGGCCATCGCTTCGTCGAGCCGAGCCCGGTAGCGCTCGAGGGTCTGAAGGGCCTGGTTCGCCCGGTCGAGGAGTCGGCCGACCTCTTGGAGCTGGTGCTTGTGCTCGCCCACGTAGACGGCGATGACGCTCATCTCTTCGCTCACGCTGACCACCGGCACGGGGATGGATCGGGCCACCCGCTCGGCCGTGCGGTGACGGGTGCCGGTTTCGCTGGTGGGCACGGTCGGCTCGGGCACCAGGTGCACGTTGGCGCGGGCGATGCGTTGTCCGTGGGCGCCCAGGATGATCGCCCCGTCCATCTTGGCCAGCTCCGACAGACGCTGGGGCGTGAACGGAGCGTCGAGCAAGAAGCCGCCCGAGCAGATGGCGAGCACGTCGGGGCCGTCGCCGAGCACCACCAGCGCGCCCATCTTGGCCCGCACGATGCGGTCGAGCCCGTCCCGCAGCGGGGTGCCGGGCGCCACCTTCGCCAAGGCTGCGAGCAGCGCCTCGTTGCTCTTGGCGGAGGAGCCTGGTCCGGGCACGGCGGAAGTCTAGGTGAGCGGTCGTCGACGATGACGGGGCGGGATGACGGAGCAGGCGGTCACGGCGTGGTGGCGACGGCGTGGTGTCGACGGGCGCGGGCCAACGGGCCGATCCCCTCCCCGGTCCGGCCCGCTGACACCGACGCCTCGGTCGCCGTGGTCAAGGGGGCTGGACCTTCGGCGACCGCTCCACATCCGTGGGTGAGCGTTACCGTACGATCCCGAACGATCATCGCCCAGGGACCTTGGTCCCGAGTCGAGGGGGGACCCTAGAGTCGCCGGCGTGAGGAGGTCGGCCGTCATCGTCGAGGTCCCGGCGGCCGAAGGCGTGGTGGACCGCTGGCGGGGCCTCGGCGACCCGGTGTCCCCCAAGGGCGTTCCGGCCCACGTGACCGTGCTGTACCCCTTCGTCACCCCACCGCTCGACGACCATGTCCTGGCCGGGGTCGCCGAGGCCGTGGTGCGGCACCCGACGTTCACGGTGACCTTCCGTCGCACCGAGCGCTTCGGTGACCGGGTGCTGTACCTCGTGCCCGAGCCGCTCGAGCCGTTCCTCGAGCTCACCCGCTCGCTCGTGGCGCGGTTCCCGGACCATCCCCCGTACGCCGGCGAGGTGGCACTCGACGACCTCCGGCCGCACTGCACCGTGTGCCACAGCGATGATCAGGATCTGCTCCGAGCGGCTGCTGAGTCACTGGCCACGATGCCCCCGGTGGTGCAGGTGGTGGACCACGTGACGGTGCTCGCCGAGGACGATCGCCAGGAGTGGCAGGTGATCGCCCGGCTGCCGCTCGGGCCCGCTCAGCCGGACCGCTGATCGACCAGGCCCGCTGCAGCAAGGGCCTCGGCCAGGGTGCTGACCCGCTCGACCCGAATGCCCGAACCGAGCTGCGGTCCGGTCGAGGGCACGAGCGCCCGAGTGAAGCCCAGACGGGCGGATTCGCCGAGACGGCGAGCGGTGTGGACCACTTGGCGGAGCTCGCCGGCCAGGCCGACCTCGCCGAGCACGACCAGGTCTGCGGGTAGCGGTCGCATCACCATCGACGAGACGACGGCCAAGCAGACACCGAGGTCGGCGCCGGGTTCGGTGAGTCGGACGCCCCCGACGACCGAGGCATAGACATCATGGTGGCCGACGGCCAGGCCACCACGCCGCTCGAGCACGGCGAGCAGCATGGCCAGGCGACCCGGATCGAGACCCTGGGCACTGCGCCGGGGTGGGATCGCCCCGGTCGTGGGGTTCGTGAGGGCCTGCACCTCGATCACGAGGGGGCGCTGGCCCTCCAGGGTCGGCACCACGACGCTGCCCGGGACACCGTGGCGGCGATCGGCGAGGAACAGCGCGCTGGGGTCGGGCACACCGGCCAGCCCACTGGACTGCATCTCGAACAGGCCGAGCTCGTCGGTGGGACCGAAACGGTGCTTGGTGGCGCGCAGCAGGCGCAGCGCGTGGTGACGTTCGCCCTCGAACGCGAGCACGGTGTCGACGACGTGCTCGAGCACCCGGGGGCCGGCGAGGGTGCCGTCTTTGGTGACGTGTCCGATCAAGACGACCGGCAGCTGTCGGCGCTTGGCCTCGTGGACCAGCCGGTGGGCACACCCGCGCACTTGCACCACGCTGCCGGGGGCCGAGCCCAGCTCGGGATCGACGACCGTCTGGATGCTGTCGATCACCACGAGGGTCGGTGCGAGCTGGTCGATGGCGGCGAGAACGGGGGGCAGTGCCGTCTCGGCGAGCAGCCACAGGTCGTCGCGCACGGCGTTCAACCGCTCGGCCCGGAGGCGCACTTGCTGGGCGCTCTCCTCGCCCGAAACGTAGAGCGCTCGGCCAGGCCACCACGCCAACAGCTGCAACAGCAGGGTGCTCTTGCCGATGCCGGGCTCGCCGCCGAGCAGCGTCACCGAGCCGGGCACGAGACCGCCCCCGAGCACCCGGTCGAGCTCGCCGATGCCGGTGGGCTGCGGGCGGCCGACCTGCACGTCGACGTCGCCGATCTGCTGCGGTGGTGCGGCGGTCCGGAGCGAGTACGCCGCAGCGAGCGAGACCGCGGCCTCGTCATCGGGGCCCTCGACGTCGTCGACCAGGCTGTTCCACGCACCGCAGGACGGGCAGCGTCCGGACCACTTCGGGTGTCCCGCACCGCACTCGGTGCACCGGTGGACGAGGCGGAGCCGGGTCATGGCGTGCACCCTACGCAGGGGGTGTGCCGACGTACACAAGGTGTCTGACACCATGTGTACGTTCCATGTGTACGTTCAGCGGCGGCGGGCGCGTCGGCGGCGCCGGGCCAGGACCACGAACAGGATGAAGCTGCCGGCGACGACCACCCACACCCCGAGCAGCACGAGCGCGACCGTGGCGACGACGCCCCAGGCGTTGCTCGGGCCCTCGACGACGCTGGTCGTCACGAGCGACTTCGAGGAACCGTCGAGGGGCACGGTCCAGGTGAGCGCCCCCTCGGCCTCGGTACCGGTGCTCTTGCGGACCTCTCCCGGTAAGCGCACGGACAGGGTGATGTCCAGCACCTCGTCGAGGGCCAGGTCCCGCTCGGCGAGCACGGCGGCATAGGGCACCTCGCCGATGAGCGCCACCAGCTCGTCGTCGGCGAACGCCTCGAGGCCGTCCGCGAGCGCCAGCACACCCTCGAGGGTGTAGGTCACGTCGCGTCCGTCCACCACCCGGGCCAGCCGGGGGTCGACGAACGGCCCGCGCGGGCCGGCCAGTTGGGCCAACGCCACGTTGGCCTCGGCGGGTGATGAGAAGGCGTACGACAGCACGAGCTCGAGGCCGCCGCCGTCGGTCGGTCTCGGGCCGTCGACGTTCCAACCCGCCTCGACGAGGTCGGCGGTGCGAACGTCGTCGGCCAGGCCGGGGGCGGCGTCGACCACCTCGGCATCGGCGGTGATCGTGACGGCGACGGTGCCTGCCCCGAGCTCGTCCATCACGACGTCGACGTCGATCTCGACCCGGCAGCCGGCCAGCGGCACGAGCAGTGCGGTGACCAGGGCCACAACGGATCGGCGGATCCGGACGGACGGGCAGTTCATGCGGGACTGATCATCGCAGACCAACCTGCGCGGGAGCGGCCGGCCCGAGCCGGGTGCTGACGTCGACCAAGTCGATGCCGCTCAACGGAGCCTGCTCGTGTCCGGCCCGGGGATCGGCACATGGCGGGTCGTGCGCCAGGACGCCGAGCCCCATCACCGCACTCGAAACCCACCGAGCGATCGCCTGGCCGCCGCCCGGCCAGCGGGCCTGACTCCACGACCCTGACTCCACGACCGAGGTTCGACCGTCAGGCGCCGACGAGCTCGTAGTCGATGCCGAGCAGGTCGTAGGTGCGCTTGGCGCGCAGGTCGCGTGTCAGGAGCCGAGCGCCGCTGGCCCGAGCAGCCTCGCCGACGAGCGCGTCGTACACGGCTCCACCGACCAGGCCGATCGTGGACAATCGGGCGAACAGCTCGGTGGCAGCGCCGGGAGCGAGCCAGTAGACGGTCGGGAACGTCCGACCCATGACCTCAGCAGCAGTCGGTGCGTCGACGGCCAGTTGTCCGGGCATCCGGGTGAGCACCGAGAACGTCTCCCAGACGGCATGCCCGGCGAGGCCGGGACGCAACGAGCGGACCGCCCGCGCACACACGCCGTGGGCGGCGTGTCCGGCGTCGAGGGCGGCCACGGCGACGCTCGTGTCGACCGCCCATCGGTCAGCGCTGGTCGGCATCGCGCCAGCGCTGCACGTCGGCATCGGTGGTGGTGACGCCCACCACCCGCTCGATCACCGGCCACCCGTCCTCGTCGACCACCGCTCGTCCACGGCCCCGACGCGGGGAGAGCCGGATCCCGTCACCGTCAGCGGTCAGCTCGAGCTCGGTCTCGCCTTCGATCGAGAGCCGTTCACGGATCTCTTTCGGGATCACCACGCGACCGGCCCGGTCCATGGTTACCAGCATGGATGGCATCCTACCATCAGACCCGACAGTTCGGCGGCGCCCTCGACGCCGGCCGTCCGCCCAAGCCGAGGGGAGAGTGCTCCCACTCGACCGCATGATCGCCCGTCGGGTGCTGCTTGGTCCGAGTTGGCTGCGGCGCTGCCGGTGGGCGAGCACCGGGACCTGCCGATCCACCGGGCTCGGCGTTCCTCGGAACGAGGAGTTCGGCGCCCACTAGCCTGAGCGGGGTGGAGCGCCCCCCAGGCCACATCGAGCTGCGCGGTGTCGTCAAGCGCTTCGGTGGCACCGAGGTGTTGCGCGAGGTCTCGCTCGACGTTGCGCCCGGCGAGGTGGTGGCGCTGCTCGGTCCGAGCGGGTGCGGCAAGACGACCCTGTTGCGGTCCATCGCCGGACTCGAGCGCATCGACGCCGGTGAGATCGAGATCGACGGCCAGGTGGTCGGGGCCCCTGGCGTGCACGTGCGTCCGGAGGACCGACGCATCGGCATGGTGTTCCAGGACTGGGCTTTGTTCCCCCACCTCACCGTCGGTGAGAACGTCGCGTACGGCTTGTCGCGCGACGAGCGGCGCACCCGACGGGTCGACGAGGCCCTCGAACTCGTCGGGCTCGCCGGACTCGCCGACCGGTCCCCGTCGACGTTGTCCGGCGGTCAGCAACAGCGGGTGGCCCTGGCCCGGGCCCTGGCCCCCCGACCCCGGGCCATCCTCCTCGACGAGCCGTTCTCGAACCTCGACACCACCTTGCGCGTGCAGGTCCGCCACGAGGTCCATCGGCTCCTCGGCGAGCTCGGCATCACGACCGTGTTCGTCACCCACGACCAGGAGGAGGCCTTCGTACTCGGTGACCGGGTGGCCGTGATGCACGCCGGACGGATCGAACAGCATGCCGCGCCGGCGACGATCTACGACTCGCCGGCGTCGCGGTGGGTCGCGGACTTCGTCGGGGAGGCCAATCTCGTGGCCGCTGCTGCGCACGGCGCCGAGGCCGTGACGTCGTTCGGGTCGGTGCCGCTGCGTACCCCGGCCGAGGGTCCGGTCGACGTGCTGATCCGTCCAGAGCACCTCGCGCTCGACCCGGTCGACGGTGGCGGTGTGGGTGAAGTCGAGCTCGTCGAGTACTACGGGCACGACCACGTGACGATCGTGCAGCTCGACGATGGCACCCGGCTGCGCTGCCGCACGCCAGGGGCACCCCGGCTCGTTCGGGGTCAGCGCGTCGGGGTCAGGGCCAACGGCTCGGCAGCGGTCGCCTTCGCCCGCTCCTGAGTGCTCCGGACCGCTCGGCGTTCGCCGGGACCCACTGCCTCGCGGGCCACGAGCACCGCCATCGGCAACGAGGACAACAGCACCAACGCGAGCGCAGGTGCTGCGGCTCGGGCGAGGTAGGCCTCGGAGGTCGCGGTCCACACCCGCGTGGCCAACGTGCCGAACCCGGTCGGGGCGAGCAGCAAGGTTGACGGGAGCTCTTTCATGCACGTGAGGAATACGAGTGCGCCGGCGGCCAGGACCCCAGGACGGGTCAGGGGCACCACGATCCGCCAGAAGGTGGCAACTGGTCCCGAGCCGAGCAACCGCGACGCTTCCTCCAACGACGGGGTCACCTGCACGAGCGAGCCGCGGATGGCCGCCACCGCCTGTGGCAGGAACATGATCATGTAGGCGAACACGAGCAACCCGAGCGTCTGATAGACGACGGGCAGGTGGCGTGCGGCGAAGAACACCAGTGCGAGCGCGACGACGATGCCGGGCAGGGCGTGTCCCGACCACGAGAGCCGCTCGATCAGGCGGGACAGGCGGCCCGGGTGACGAACCGACAGCAGGGCCACCGGCCACGCTGCGATCACGGTGATGACGGCACCGAGCGTCGAGGCCAGCAGGCTGTTGAGCACGAGCGACCCTGCCGGCGCGAGCGGCTCGCCGACGCGGGCGCCGCGCCACAGCCAGTAGGCGATGACCGCCACGGGCACCGCCAGTGCGACCAGTACCAGTGAACCGCAGGCCGCCACCGCCGGCCACCGCCACCGCCCGAGGTGCACCGTCGCCGCCACGCGTGCCCCGCCGCCGTGCAGTCGGTGCACCTGCTCGCGGCCGCGGAACCGCTGCTCGAGCGCGAGCACGCCGATCGTCAACACGACCAGGACCAGCCCGAGCACGGCGGCCGAGCCACGGTCGAGGGCCCCTCGGTACTGCACGTAGATCGCCCGGGTGAACGTGTCGTAGCGCAACATCGACACGGCACCGAAGTCCGACATCGTGTACAGCGCCACGAGTAGTGCACCTGCCATGACCGACGGGCGCAGCTGGGGCACGACGACGCGAGCGAACGTCGCCAGCGATCCCCGCCCGAGCGTGCGGCTGGCTTCCTCCAGGCTGGGGTCGAGCCGTCGGTACGCAGCGCGCACCGGGAGCAACACGTAGGGGTAGGTGAACAAGGTGAGCACGACGAAGGCGCCGCCGAAGCCGTAGATGGACGGCAGCCGATCAACGCCGAGGGGTTCGAGCCAACCCTGGAGCATGCCGCGGGGACCGAGTGCGCCGATCATGGCGAAACTGCCCACGTACGTCGGCATCGCCAGGGGCAACGCCGTGAGGATCACCCACAGCCGCCGGCCTGGCAGGTCGGTCCGGGTGGTCAGCCAGGCCAGCGGCACCGAGATGGCGACGGCGGCGACGGTGACCGCGACGGTGAGACGAACGGTGTTGCCGAGCAGTCGCCAGGTGCGCTCGGTCTGGAGGATCGCCCAGGTGCCGTCCCAGCCGAGCTCGACCGTGCGCCACACCAAGTAGGCGAGGGGCACGGTGGCACTCAGCGCCACCAGCAAGCCGAGGACACTCAGCACCGGGGCGTCGGGCCGGGGCCCGACGCCCCGGGGTGTCGTCACAGCGCGCCCACCTCGGTGAGCAGCTCGATCGTGCCCTGCAGGTCGAGCAGCCGGTTGAGGTCGAACGCGGGCAGGCCGAGCGACTCGATCGAGGGCAGTTCGGCCGGTGCCGGGGTGCCGGGCACGACCGGGAGCTCGTAGGTCTCGGTGGCGAAGTACTCCTGGGCCTCGGGGGACAGCAGGAACTCGATCAGGGCGAGTGCCGCTGGCTGGTTGTCGGAGGTGTCGAGCACCCCGATCCCGGCGATGTTGACGAGCCCACCGATGTCGCCCGGCAGGAACTTGTTGGCGGCCGGGAAGTCCGGGTTCTCGGCCAGGTAGCGGTACAAGTAGTAGTGGTTGACAAGACCGACGGAGATCTCGCCGGCGGCCACGGCCTCGACGATCGCGGTGTTCTTCTCGTAGGGCACCGCACCGTTGGCGATGATGCCCTCGAGCCACGCCCTGGCGGCGTCTTCGCCCTCGACGGCGCGCAGCGCCGTCACGAAGTCCTGGAACGACGCGTTCGTCGGCGCGTACCCGATGCGGCCCTTCCACGTCGGATCCGTGAGCTCCAGAACCGAGTCGGGCACGTCGGTCTCGCTGAGCTCGTCGGTGTTGTAGACGATCGTGCGGACCCGACCCGACAAGCCGACCCAGTCGCCAGCGGGTGAGCGCAGTTGGTCGGGCACCTGGTCGAGCAGCGCGGCCTCGAGGGGGACGAGCCGGCCCGCTGCCGACAGGGCGCCGAGGAAGCCGGCACCTTGGGACCAAAAGACGTCAGCGGGCGAGTTGGCCCCTTCTTCTTGGATGAGCAAGGCGAGCTCGGCCGAGTCGCCGTATCGAACCTGGACGTCGATGCCGGTCTGCTCGGTGAAGCGGTCGATGATGGGCTGCACGAGGTCCTCGCCCCGTCCGGAGTAGATCGTGAGCGAGCCTCCGGCTGGGGGTGCGCTGGTCGAGGACGTGGCGTCGGAGCTCGTCGACGTGGTGCCAGCGCCGGCCGGTTCGTCGTCACCGCCGCAGCCGGCGACGACGAGGCCGGCAACGGCGACGACAGCGAGGATGCGTCGCGAGGTGCGCATGAGTGATTGGCCTCCCGTTCAGTGGTAGTTAGGTAGCCCTAACACTGCCGGGGGGTGCCGTCCGGTGTCAAGCCGCTCACTCGGCGGGCGTGTCGCTGTCTCCCTCGGTGGTGGTGCCGGCACCGGCGAGCTCGATGGCGCTCGGCGGACGGAAGCCCTCGACCGCTCGGAACGCCAGTCGCTGCTCTCCGGGACGCTCGGGGTCGTCCTCCACGTCGACCACGACGATCTCGCCGGCGTGGAACTGCTTGTAGAGGATCTTTTCGCTGAGGGCGTCTTCGACCATCCGCTGGATGGCCCGGCGCAGCGGTCGAGCGCCGAGTTGGGGGTCGTAGCCCTTCTCGGCGAGCAGCAGCTTGGCGGCCTGGGTGAGTTCGATGCCGAGCCCCTGGCTCTCGAGCTGGCCGGCGAGGCGCTTGGTCATCAAATCGACCATCTGGACGACTTCGTCCTTCGCGAGCTCGTGGAAGACGATCACCTCGTCGATGCGGTTCAAGAACTCGGGCCGGAAGTGCGACTTCAGGGCATCCATCACCTTGTCGCGCATGCGGGCGTAGCTCATCGCCTCGTCGGCCTTGGTGAACCCCACGTTGGCCTTGCGCAGGTCTTGGCTGCCGAGGTTCGAGGTCATGATCAGCACGGTGTTGCGGAAATCGACCGTGCGGCCCTGGCTGTCGGTGAGCCGCCCCTCCTCCAGGATCTGGAGCAAGGTGTTGAACACGTCGGGATGCGCCTTTTCGATCTCGTCGAACAGCACCACGCTGAACGGTCGACGCCGCACGGCCTCGGTGAGCTGACCGCCCTCTTCGTAGCCGACGTAGCCGGGGGGCGAGCCGACCAGGCGGCTGACCGTGTGCTTTTCCATGTACTCGCTCATGTCGAGCGTGATCAGCGCGTCGTCGTCACCGAAGAGGAACTCGGCGAGGGTCTTGGCGAGCTCGGTCTTGCCGACGCCGGTGGGGCCGAGGAAGATGAACGAGCCGCTCGGGCGCTTGGGGTCCTTGAGTCCGGCGCGGGTGCGTCGGATGCTCTGGGACACGGCCTTGATGGCGTCCTCCTGGCCGATGATCCGCTTGTGGAGCTCGGCCTCCATGTTGAGCAGCTTCTGGGTCTCTTCTTCGGTGAGCTTGTACACCGGGATGCCCGTCCAGATCGACAGGACCTCGGCGATGGCCTCCTCGTCGACCTCGTCGAACAGGTCGACGCCTTTGGCCTTGACCTCGGCCTCTTTCGCGGCCTTCTCCTCGAGCAGTTGCTTTTCCTGGTCGCGCAGGCGGCCGGCTTCCTCGAAGCGCTGCTCCTCGACGGCGCGCTTCTTCGCGTCCTGCACCTCGGTGAGGCGGGACTCGATCTCTTTCAGGTCCGGCGGCGTCTGCATGCGCTTGATGCGCAGACGGCTGCCGGCCTCGTCGATGAGGTCGATGGCCTTGTCGGGCAGGTGCCGGTCGCTGATGTAACGGTCGGCGAGGTTGGCGGCAGCGACGAGGGCCTGGTCGGTGATCGTGACCCGGTGGTGGGCCTCGTACTTGTCGCGGATGCCTTTCAAGATCTCGATGGTGTGAGCCAGGGTCGGCTCGTCGACCTTCACCGGCTGGAACCGGCGCTCGAGGGCGGCGTCTTTCTCGAGGTGCTTGCGGTACTCGTCGAGCGTGGTGGCGCCGATGGTCTGCAACTCGCCGCGGGCGAGCATGGGCTTCAGGATGCTGGCGGCGTCAATGGCCCCTTCGGCGGCCCCCGCCCCGACGAGGGTGTGGATCTCGTCGATGAACAAGATGATGTCGCCGCGGGTCTTGATCTCTTTCAGCACCTTCTTCAGGCGCTCCTCGAAGTCGCCGCGATAGCGCGAGCCCGCCACCAGCGCGCCGAGGTCGAGGGTGTAGAGCTGCTTGTTGCGCAGCGTGTCGGGGACGTCGTCGGCCACGATCTTTTGGGCCAAACCCTCGACGATGGCGGTCTTGCCGACGCCGGGCTCGCCGATCAGCACGGGGTTGTTCTTCGTGCGCCGCGACAGGATCTGCATCACGCGTTCCATCTCGCGGGCGCGGCCGATGACGGGGTCGAGCTTTTTTTCGCGAGCGAGCTGGGTGAGGTTGCGTCCGAACTGGTCGAGGATCTGGCTGCCGCCCTTGTCGCCCTCGTCGCTGCCCTTCGCCCCACGCTCGGGGCCAGCGCCCGGGCCGGCCGCAGCGCCCTGGGTCTCGCCCCGGGCTTGGGGGCCCTGGTAGCCCGACAGCAGCTGGATGACCTGCTGGCGCACGCGGGACAAGTCGGCGCCGAGCTTCACGAGCACCTGGGCGGCCACGCCCTCGCCTTCACGGATGAGCCCGAGCAGGATGTGCTCGGTGCCGATGTAGTTGTGGCCGAGCTGGAGCGCCTCACGCAGGGAGAGCTCGAGCACCTTCTTGGCGCGAGGGGTGAACGGGATGTGACCCGACGGCGACGAGCCACCCTGGCCGATGATCTCTTCGACCTGGGCGCGCACGGCTTCGAGCGAGATGCCGAGGCTCTCGAGCGCTTTGGCGGCCACGCCCTCGCCCTCGTGGATGAGCCCGAGGAGGATGTGCTCGGTGCCGATGTAGGAATGGTTGAGCAGCCGCGCCTCTTCTTGCGCCAGCACCACCACCCGGCGGGCCCGATCCGTGAAGCGTTCGAACATGAGGGGAGTGTACCGGCGGGGTGCTGCAGCACCGCGTCGCGGCACGTGGGCGTCTGTGACGCGTGACGATGGTTCGACCCTCCTCGGCGGACTGGCCTAGCCTGTCCGTCGATGCTCGCCTCCCCGCTGTTCGACCTGGCGCGCGCCAGCGCGGACCTGGAGCGTGTCGAGGCGGCCCTGCGCGCGAGCGTGCAGTCCTCGGATCCGTATCTGACCGAGATCGCATCGCACCTGATCGTGGCCGGTGGCAAGCGGTTGCGGCCGATGGTCAGTGTCGTGTCGGCCCAGGTCGGCGGCGGCACGACGTGCGAACGGGTGATCGACGACGCCGTCCAAGGCGGCATCGCGTGTGAGCTCGTGCACCTCGGCTCGCTCTACCACGACGACGTGATGGACGAGGCCCCGACCCGTCGCGGCGTGGAGACCGTGAACGCCCGGTGGGGCAACCTGCAGGCCATCTTGGCCGGCGACTTCTTGCTGTCGCGGGCGTCGGAGATCGCCGCCTCGCTCGGGACCGAGATCGCCGCCCTGCTGGCCCGCACGATCGGCCGGCTGTGCGAGGGACAGATCGAAGAGCTGCGCCACACCTACGACGTCGCCCGGTCCGAGCCGAGCTACTTCGCGTCGATCGGCGGCAAGACGGCCTCGCTGTACGCCACCGCGGCGCGAATCGGGGGCCTCGTGGCCGGGCTCGAGCGCCACCACGTCGAGGCCCTCACGCGCTTCGGGAACGCGTACGGCATGGTGTTCCAGATCGTCGACGACATCCTCGATATCACGGCCACCGACGAGCAGTTGGGCAAGCCTGCGGGCCACGACATGGTCGAAGGGGTCTACACCCTACCGGTGCTGCGCACGCTGGCGAGCGGTGGGAGCGCCGCCGAGGAGCTCGCCGACTTGCTGGGCAAGCCGCTCGAGCCCGCCGAGCGTGACAAGGTGCTCGCCATCGTGCGGAGCAACCACGGTGTGAAATCGGCGATCGAGACTGCTCGCACCTACGTGCGCGAAGCCGAGGATGCGTGCCAGAGCCTGCCCGAGAGCCCGGCGACCGAGGCGCTGTACCGGGCCGCTCAGGCACTGCTCGACAGCGTCGACCCCTGAGCCGGCTCAGCGCGTCAGGGCCTCGGCGGCGGCCAGCCCGGACAGCGCCGCCCCCTCCACCTTGGGGCCCCCGAACGCATCGCCGGCGAGCACCAGCGGCCCGCAGGCGTCGACCGCGCATCCAGGACCGGCGATCAGACAGGGCTCGGGCCAGATGGTGCGAGGGGTGGCGAAACGCCATCTCTTGACCTGGCTGGCCACGATGGACGCTCCACCCAACCAGGGGCGGGTCGCCTCGTGGAGGAGGTCTCGCACCTCGTCCCGATCGGTGTCCCAGTGGTGCTCGCTCCAGTCGGAGCGGGCGTGGAAGGTGAGAGCAGGGGTGTCGGACAACCCTTTCGCCGCGTTGTCGCCGATCCACGAGAAGGTGGCGTCGGGGAACTGCAGTCCGCCAGGAGCCGGCACGACGCCCGGGCGGTCGAGCACAGCGAGCAGCGCGAGCGTGCGGTCGTAGTCGGTTTGCACCAGCGGGCCGGGTAGTTCGACTTCGGCGGTGACCGTGAGCGCGAAGGTCTGCGGGAGGGGGCTGGTGACGATGAGCGCGTCGGCGGGGACGCTCGTGCCGTCGTCGAGCCCGACGCGCCAGATGCCGTCCTCGGTCGACGCGGCCGGACGGATGGCGAACACGAGGGTGCTGGTGCGCACGTGGAGGCCCTGGGCGAGGTGCTTGGCCAGGGCGTTCATCCCCCCGTTCACGACGTAGCGCGGGTGCCCGTCAGCGTCGGGGCCGAAGCCGCGACACCACTCGCGCACCCAGCCGTGGCTGCGCCAGGAGCGCACCAGCGCGTCGAAGCGCTCGGAGCGGACCGTGAAGAACTGGGCGCCGTGGTCGAGCCGGGCCAGGCGGCCGTCGGGCGCCTCGATGCGGCGCGTGGCGAGTCGACCGCCGACCGAGCGGCCCTTGTCGAGCAGGAGCACGTCGTGCCCGTGGTCGGCGAGCGTGCGTCCGGCCAGGAGCCCGGCGAGGCCCGCGCCCACGATGACGACACGCATGGCGACCCGTCAGGACGCAGTGGCAGCGGCGTCGGCCTGCTCGGCGGCCTGCTGGGCGTCCCAGGCCCGACTGGCCCGGCCCAGGAAATCGAGCAGCACGCGGTTGAACGTGGAGGCGTGCTCGACCATCAGGCCGTGGGCGGCGCCGGAGAGCACGACCAGCTCGGCGGTGGGGATGCGCTCGGCGAGCTCCTCGGAGTCGCCGCGGGGGGTGAGGATGTCCTGGTTGCCGACGATGACCAGGGTCGGTTTGGTGAAGTTGCTGAGTTCGCTGGCGAGCGACTCGTCGGCCGACAAGATCGCGCGCACTTGCGCCACGAAGCCATGGGTGGGTCGGCTGAGCGCGATCGGACCGAGCCAGCCGATGGCCGGGAACAGCCGCCGGAACGAGCGGGGTCCGATCACCCATCGCCCGGCGTGCCTGGCGAGTTCGCCCATGCCGCGTTCGGCGGCGACGGTGCCCCAGTCGGCGAGCAGCTCCCGCCGCCAAGGGTGGTTGCGGCAGGCCGTGCAGGCGAGCGTCAGCGACCTCACCCGCTCGGGGTACTTGTAGGCGATGAGTTGGCTGATCGCCCCGCCCATGGACGCCCCCACGATGTGCGCGCTCTCGACCCCGGCGTGGTCGAGCACGGCCATCGCGTCGTCGGCCATCTGTTCGAGCGTGTACGTGCCGAACGGCTTGTCGCTACGTCCGGCGCCGCGGTTGTCGTGGGCGATCACGCGGTAGTACGGCGCCAGCGCGACCCGCTGCAGGGTCCAGCCCCACTTGTCGGCGCCGAGGCCTTGGATCAGCAGGACCGGCTGGGCGCTCTTGCGCCCGATCGCCTCGTAGTGGAGGCGGGTCCCGTCGTCGCTGCGTGCGTACGGCATGGTCGTGGGTCGCTCCTGTCAGCCCTCGCCTCGCCAGTCGAGGACCGTCTCGATGCCTTGGAGGCCGCCGATCTCGTCGAGGCGTTGCTGCAGCCGGTGCTGGACGTGCTCGGCGAGCTCCACCTCGGCCAGTGGGCCGCGGCGCTGGTGTCGTTCTCGCACCAGCGTGCCGACTTCGATGCGGGCGCGGCGGAACAGGGGGGCGCTCAGCACCGCCACCGGGTAGACGCCGACGTGGGCCTTGAGCGCCGCGCCGACGTGGGCGATCGGGACCGCGCCGGCCACGCGCGAGCTGCGGGTCGGTGCCGTGCCGACCACCACGAGCTCGCCGTCGCGCAGCGCCGTTTGCACCTCGAGCGGATGGTCGAGCAGGGCTCCGAGCCGGCGCAGCACCGGGCCGGTGGGCACTGCGTCGGGGTGGCCGACGAAGCGAACCGGGCGCTCGGTGGCCTGGCTGAGGGCCCACGCAGCGAGCAGCGGGGTGAGGGCGTAGCGACGGGAGTTGACCACGAGCAGCGCCCCGGCGCGGGTGGGCAGGTGGTGCACCCCTCCGACGATCGGGCTCCACCGCAAGGTCGCGAGACCGCCCACGAGGCGCACGAACTCGGGGTCCCGGCCCCAGTCGTCGACCTCGAACCGGCCGGTGATGCGGTGCAGGGCGAGCGGGAGGGTGTCTTTGTCGGCCAGCGGCAACGCCACCACGTTGTCGTCGGCGGGTTCGAGCACCTCTCGCTTGCGGCGGCTGGTCCGGGCCGGGCCGGTGCGGGTTCGGCCGTTCGTGGACGTTCCGGCCATCAGGCGACCTCCCAGTGCTGCTGGGGTGGCACGCGCACGACGCTCGGCCACTCGTAGAGCCGGTCGATGATCTCGCTCGTCGTGGTCGGAGGCGACCAGTTCAAGAGCTGGCGGCAGCGCTCGCCGTCGGCCAGGCGGCCCCGGTGGAGCACCTCCATCACGTGGTCGGGCACCGGTGCGCCCAGCAGGTGCGCAGCTCGCCGGGTGATCTCCCACTCCGGCCCGACGAGGGGCAGAGGCAGCCGCTTGCCGCGGATGATCGCCTGGAGGGCAGTGATCGCCCCCGGCCCGACGATGTTGATCGGCCCGTCGACGGTGCCGGCCGCCGCCTTCACGAAGGCCCGAGCGGCGTCGGCTTCCAGCACGACGGCGAAAGGCGGGTCGGCGAGCACGCTGAAGGGCACCACCGGCAGGCGCAACAGCCGCCCGAGAGGGCTGGGCACGTGCGGCCCGAGCACGGGCGCCAGGCGCAGCGAGGTGAGGGGCACTCCCACCCGGTGCGCGGCGTCGGCGGCGACCTGCTCGATGTTGGCCACCATCCGGCCGTACAAGGTGGTGGGTCGGATCGGCGCGTCCTCGGCGGGGCGGGTGAGGCTGTGGCGGGTGCGGCCGTACAGCTCGGTGCCCGAGCGCACGACGATGTGCTGCAAGGCCGGACACTCAGCGGCCGCGCCGAGGATGCTGATGGCGGACGCGTCGGTGAGGTGCTGGGCGTGCCGGGGGTCGGCTCGGGCGTCGGGCTCCCACACGGCGAGGTGCACCAGCACGTGGGGGTTGAAGGCCGTGACGGTGTCGACGACCCGGTGGCGGTCGGTGGGATCGATGCGGTGGAACGTGGCGCGGCGCAAGCGGCGCCGGGGCGGATCGACGTCGATCCCCTCGATCTCGCCCACCCATGGCTCGGCCTCGAGCAGGGACACCACGAGCGAGCCGAGCTGACCCCCGGCCCCGCTCACCAGCACCCGTTGTCCGGTCACGATCCCGACGCTACCGCGGCGTCACTTCGCGTCCACCGAACGGCCGCCGGCGGTCGGTGGTCAGCGCAGCTCGTGGGCGCGCAGGATGATGCCCCGCGCGAAGGGGTCGAGCTGGTGACCAGCCAGGCGCTCGGTGATGGTGATCGCCCGGGACGGGTCCTCCACCAGGCCGGACCACCGGATGTAGCCGCCCATGATCCCCATGATCCGGTCGCCGACCTCTTCGCCGTGGACCACGACCTTGACGTGCTGGTCGAGCAGCTCGGCGAGCTCGGCGTAGAACCCTCGTAGCCAGTCGTCGAGGTGCTCGGGGTCGAAGGGTCGGTGCCGGTAGGGCATCGACAGCTCGTCGTAGTTGTGCAGGTTGTGGGGGGCGGGGATGATGGAAATGACCAGCCCGAAGCCGTTTTCGCGGATCCAGATGATCTCTTCCTGGCGGCGGACCCGACGGTGGTTGGCGCCGTACCCGCCCGGGCGCTCGCACACGGCGAGCTTGTCCTTGAGGATCCAGGTGAAATTGCGCGGCGTGATGCCCAGGGCCCACTTCCCACGCAGCTTCGGAGGCACGAGCGACCATGCTATCGGCTGGCCGGAACCGCCGTCAGGTGGGCCCGGTCAGGTGCAGCCGTTGGCCCGAGCGGTGCACCCGCCACCCACCCGGGAGCTCGCAGGCGACGTGGTCGCCTCGGGCGGCGGCGAGCACCCGTTCGACGGCTGCCGCCTGCGGAGGGTGGCCGCCCCCTGCTGTTCGCAGCCAGCCGCGGACCGCTCGGCGCGCCAGCGGCACCGGGGCCGACGCCAGCGCGTGGGCGTCGGTGGGGTCGAGCTCGGCGGCGAGCTGCTCGAGCAGGTCCACCTCGTCGGCCAGCAGCTCGGCTTGGCGGCACCACAGCGTCACGAGGTCGCGGCCGACGGCGGCGCACAGCGCCGGCAGCAGCTCGTGGCGGATGCGGTTGCGCAGCAGCGAGCGATCGTCGTTGGAGGGATCCTCCACCGGGTCGAGGCCCAATGAGGCGCACAGGGCCCTGGTCTCGTACCGGCGCAGCGCGAGCAAGGGGCGTCGAGGCCCACCCGGTCGTTCGACGCGCATGCCGGCGAGCCCGTCGAGGCCCGAACCACGCAGCACGTTGAGCAGCACCGTCTCGGCCTGATCGTCAGCGGTGTGGCCGGTGAGCACTTGGGGGGGCAGCACGCCGTAGCGCGCGGCCCGCGCCCGGGCCTCGAGGTTGGGTCCGGGGGCGACCTGCACCCGCACCGAGCGGAACCGGGCGCCGAACCGGTGCGCCGCGTCGCGCACCACCTCGGCCTCGGTGTGGCTGGATGGGCGCAAGCCGTGGTCGACGTGCACGGCGGTCACCTCGCAGCCGGCGGCGACGCCGAGGGCCAGGAGGGCGAGCGAGTCGGCCCCGCCGGAGACCGCGCACGTCACCGGGGTGCCGGGATCCGGGAAGCGGCAGCGCACGAGCAGGTCGTCGACACAGAGCGGCGCGGCGGTGGCCTGGTCC